>Ga0265797_10009417_pt1 | contig 12720 bp, 10 predicted proteins | sample P2T30metagenome_FD_192433 | JGI IMG/M metagenome (GOLD analysis project Ga0265797, IMG submission 192433) | Plant litter microbial communities from East Loma Ridge, Irvine, California - P2 T30 | ecosystem: Environmental > Terrestrial > Plant litter > Unclassified | place: USA: California... | reverse complement strand
AGGAGGCGATGGATTCGCGGGTTGGGACGGAGGTGCGTGAAGGTGACAGGGCGGATTTGGTGGTGTTTGGGAGCGAGAAGGAGGCGTGGCGGACACGGCGGTCGGTCAGTGAGGTTGTGTATTTGTACGATCATTGTCGGGGGCGGAAGGTAGTGTTTGGGGGAGTTCTGACTACGTGATGAAAGCCGGTCTGTCTCGAATCATCCAAAATACGTCGCGACATGCCTCATCGTATTCAGCACGTGAATATAAGTGGTGGTGGTAGATGCAATGGTACGATGGGCCAGAGAGAAACGATCTTGAATGGACTGCCGCCTGGCATCGCTAAAAAGGTGTAGAACATGTAGTCATCATTAATCGGACGAAATCATCTCTATCCAAATCTCCCAAAAGGCCAGAAACGAATGCACAGAGATTTCGATCTATCTTATCTTAGCTTAGCAGGCGCCGGGCCAAGGCACATTCACTCCAAAAAAAAAAAGCAGCATTCCGTCCCAAAACTTGAAACGACTAGTAAATCGCGACTGAGATATTATATTCACAGCTCTCAGCCTCTTCTCCTGCTGCGGGTTGCACGCTGGGCGGTGGCTGATCCGGTGACCTCGACGCCCTTGTGGCCATCATCGTAGAGGCTGCGCTGGATGACAGGCTCGCCGTCTGCGGCAGGTGCCTGCTCGGGGTTCTTGTCCATCAGCTCTTCAGCACGCTCTCTGGCAGCGCGCACACTGCCTTGCTGCTTGATCGGCTGCGCCACCTTTTCTTGAGGATAGTAGCTTTTAACTTCCTTGCCAGTTCCCATGGTTCCGAATGGCGGAGGGAAGCGAGTGCGGATAGTCTGGACCATCTTGGAGAACCAGAAGAAGTTGAGCAGGTTGAGAGTGATGTTGGAAGCCAAATAAGAAGCACCAAGCCATAGGGGCAGGTAGCGGACTTCCATGAACGCGGTAGTCTGACCATGCACGTGGTTAAGATCTCCGTGGTGAGGGAACTCAGCAAACTTGTCCATGTAGTACTTGGGTGTGGTGTATCCCTGAGTGATTGCACGGTAGACATCGTGGAAGACCAAGTAGCTGCTGTAGTTGCCCCAGATAATGCGACAGCAGAAGAAGGTCGCGGTGAGGAATGCGCCGTTGACAGCCTGGTAGACGGAGCCCGTGAGGTTGAGCTTGTCGCAGAACCAGTGAATGTTGAGGAACGGGCTCGAAAGCTCGTACAGAAGGAACACCGGGGCGTAGTAGTAGAGGAACGGGCGCTGTGACTGGTCAGTAATCGATCTCAAAATGCCATCTCTCAGCAAGTACTTACGAAACCGAAGGAGAAAACGGTGACAGCAGAGATGGCGTGAGCAAGCATGCCCCAGCCAAAGATGTGCACATATCTAGAACACATGTACAGATCCCAGAGGAAGTAGCCCAGAGCCTGGCTCTGAAGCAAGCCACTCATGCCATCATATCCCCAAATTCTTTTCTCCCAGTTGCTGTCGGCGCGCCAGGTCTTGCGCTCTTCGTCAAAGAAGATGACGTACAAGCTCAAGCTGTTGATCACGCAGCTTTGCACGAAGGATACGACGTGCACATCCCAGCTGATCCTGGTGCGCTTGCTGAACTTGGGGTAGATGTCGGGAAAGAGGCGGGTAGAGAGGATTGGCGACACCACGTTCGCGATGAAGGTGTACATCGCGAGCGCGAAAAGGACCTCATGAGCGTGGAGAGGCAGAGTCGGCAGGCCAAAGAAGTCGGCGATACGCTGGAAGACAGCCTGCAGCGCGGCAGGCGCCTGGAGGGGATTCGGGTCGAGCATGCTGGTGGTATCGAGGGTTTCGGGTGAGAGGCGACCAGACGCGGGCGCGAAGATTAGAGATGGGACGGGAGTTGGGGTGTGATGAGGATCTCACGACAGCATGGCCGGCTGTCAGGGAGGATCACGAGTGACGGGCTGCGTGAGCAGGAAGAGTTGCGATGATGAGACAAGCTAGTCACGGACACGACAAGATTTGGCTGTGCTGCAAGCTGTGTTGTTGAACATGCCTCACTCTAGTGGGCCTCGGCTACGCCCGCTCAGGGTCCGAGTCTAATAATTTGTTCGATCACCTGCAGACTGCAGTGCCTGGAGATCCATCACGTGCATATGCTGTCTCACCCAGGTGCATGTCCTACAACGACTCAGTTCAGGGAATGATGTCAATTCGCTTTCCTGTTGTCCTACATGTATCGAAGCTGTTACCGCTGGAGGTGACTTTGAGACCAACACCACCTCCGACAACTTAGCTCCGCCACTCATCGCCTCGCGAGTTTCTCGACCACAGCACTTCTGCTGTCTTCACTCTCAGGCCTGTGTACTACCAATAGGATCAATAGCAATCATTCGCGACGTAGCTAGCCTCCATACTCAAACGAAGCGGAGCCTTAGCTAAGTCGCGGTGGGCTGGGTTATTGCTATATATGGAGCCTCAAATCGCGACTGGTATGAGATTCACGAACGTCAACTTCTCGGACACAATGTTTTACTGTCGTGAGCTGTGAACTCCTACTCGATTGCAGCTCAGTTGCCCGAGAGCGAAGACTACAACGACCTCCTGAAATGAACGTTATAGGAGACCGCTTCGCTTCAGTCCCACTTTGCTCGATATAGCCCTCTGCTTAGCTCAGCAGCAGCTACCCGATTCTCTAGGGTGCTCTACAAGATTGGATTTGCACGCCGCATCGAGAACTAGCAGAATGTACTGTTACCAACAGTTACAGTAGCCGTCAGCGTTGTCATACACAGCTGCTCAACGAACACAGCTTCTCAGCCACCGCGTTCATAGCCTCTCGTCGCCCTGCGCCGCGATACAGCTGTCGTTTCCGGAGCAAGAATGTCGAAAAGCAGCTGTTGAAAGCGGTCACCAGAAGAGCATCCCCTTGTGTTCGCGCGAACGCACGAACATGGTCTACTGATTCGCTAAACTAGCCTAGCGTAAGTCAATAATGATATTCGTCCATTCAATGACTACTCTGTGAATTGACCACTGCAACTTTGCACATTAATAATGACTTTGCACTATTCAAGGCGTCTTCTCTGTGCTATATCAATATTCAAATCCTTCGCAAGTGCGGGCACCACGACCTTCTCTTTATCACAACAACTTAACAACAACGAAAAACCACCTCTTCTATCGAGAACCTTGACTCGACTAACACCCAACAACTAACAACGACGAAGACTTTCCTCCGATCGAGTCCTCTGACTTGGCAAAACCAGACAAACAGATAACGAAAATCATTTCATTACTGCATCACACGACCGGACTATTCAGCTAGGATGTCCTATTATTACGGAGGCTACGGTGGCTACCCCAGCGGATATGGAGGCTACGGCGGCGGATACGGTGGCTACGGTGGAGGATACGGTGGCTATGGTGGAGGCTACGGTGGATATGGAGGAGGATACGGAGGCTACGGCCAAGGCTACGGAGGCTACGGTGGAGGCTACGGCGGCTACGGTGGCGGATATGGGGGCTACGGGGGAGGATACGGCGGCTACGGCCAAGGACGCAGTGGCAACTATCGCGGCGCCCCACAAGGATCGATGTACCCGAACCGACGCACCCAGATGGATATTTCTGGAGGCCTGAACATGGGCGAATCCATGATGGACCGCTTGGGTGGCGGCAGGTCACGGGGTGGTGGTCGTCGTGGCGGCGGTGGCGGTGGTGGTGGTGGTTTTGGCCGGAGCAATCGTTGGAGCATGAACACCGACGATCTCAACAACATCTACGGTCGGTAAAGGCCCCCGGAGGAATACTGGATAACACTCATACCATGGCGAGCGTGGTTGCACGAGTTGAGATTTGATCGAGGCTATCCTACTTTGGGTGGCTGCTTGAGATTCCCTTGACAGGGAACACAGTACGACTTTTTACCGGCGTTATTTGATTTCGTGTTGTGAGAGATATTATTCAGACAATACAAGACATTGCGTTTGATTTTGTGCAGTTGCCTTCATGACTTGTTAAGCGCCATCGTAATAACTTGTTTTATAGCAGGTTCAGAAATTCTTCCAGAATGCGATGTAATTTTCCTTTTCCTGGCCACGTACGGCACCGACAAGTTGTCCTTTCCGACAGAACTCCAACATGCATAGTACTTTCAGCACTATTCGTACCTAAAGTGCGTAAAGCAAGAAAAGCATTCGTAAACTCTTCGATTTCATTCGTACAAGTAACCCACAACATTCTTGTTCAGCTTCCGTGGAGGCTTATACACCTTATGCCCGCAAGCATAAACCAAGGCATCCCCGTCGTCGCGAACTGGAAGCATACCATCTGGTGCGCCGTACCGCAACGTGGCCATGCGCGGAGGCTGACTTCGTGCCGGCGTGCTTTTACTGGTAGCTTTACCATTCGTGGATGGCACAGACTGCACCTCTGATGTTGAGCTCGCAGGTCCTGTGTTCTTCCTCTGGCTGCTTGCAGTTCGTCGATTGCTCCAAGTCGATGATAGAAGGTTTTCTTTCGATAGCCGAGCTCGATCGGTGTTGACTGCCAGCTTTGGTGGTCCTAAACTCGATGGCGTCGCGCCTTTGGATTTCCTGGTGGGCGTTGCAGGGACGTCTTCGTCGTCTTCCGGCCATCCGCTGAACCTGCTATCATATGATCGCTGGGTACTTGACGCTGAGCTGAGGACTCCGGTGCTCGCACGTGTCGGTGTGCTAGGAGAGTCTTTGTCCGTGTACCGCAGAGATGAGTTCGGGGTTGCAGCGAGCGAGAGATTAGCAGGTCTTGGGACGCTTCCAGATGAGCTGACAGGCCTTGATGTATTCCGAGCTGGTGTCGTTCTGGCATCTTTCACAGTTCGTGTGGCGAGCGATGATGGACTGCTGAACACAGATGGGCTGTCTCTTGATTGGTTCAGAGAAGGTGAATTCCTCGCCTTCTGCTGCTGTGCATGGAGGAGGACTCGCAGCCGCGCCTTTTCGACTTCCAAGTTTCGAAGCTGTTCGACGTTGCTGAGAGAGACGGATCTTTGCCGGACTTTCTCCACTTCTCTTTCGAGCGAACTGGTTCTTAGTTGGAGGTGGAGATTATCGTTCTCCGCTTTGAGGATAGCGATATCCTTGTTGGTCCTATGAGGTATTCTGCTCAGCTCGGCCTCTCTGGTGGCCAGCTCTTCCGCTTGCTTCTGCTGCGCAGTTTCTCTTGAGGTGAGATCATCAGAGATTCTGCGAAGCTCGGCCTCTTTTGAAGCGAGATCGTCGGACGTCTTGCGCAGCTTAGTTTCCCTCGCCGTGAGTTCATCATCCTTGGTCTGCTGTTCTGCGCTAAATCGTTGCTCCTTCTCGAGAAGCTCATTTCCTTTCTCTACCAATGTTTGCTCTCTTTCGCTCAGTGTTGCATTAGCGAGATTCTCGTCCGTCATAACACTGATCCTCCAACCCTTAGCATCGTAGCCAGCAGCATCCGCGTCTCTCAAAGTCCAAGTGAGCGTGTGCGCTCGATCATGCTGCTTGGGTTTCGTGAAAGTAGCGTTTCCATCCACGAATGAGCCATTTGCATTGCACAAGTATGCATCTGCGAAGTCATCACATTTCAGCCTGCAGATTGCATTAGCAAATACATCCTTATCAGCAAGTGGCGAACAGCGCCTCACCAACAAGATCCAGGCGAAGACCCTTCTTCTATAACCCACCACTGCTTCTCCTCAGACGTGTCGACATGGCCATACGCCGCGCTCGTGAATGCGCGCAGCCACTTCCCGTCAGACACATTCATCAGCGCCACCCGGTTTGCATCGTCGCCGTACTCTACTCGCCAGCGTTGAGTGTCTGAATTAACGGCATCCTTGTTGAAGATTCCATCAGGTCGCTTTGATAGTACAGTGCCTCCAGACACTGCGACGATGTAGTATGCGTTTTCTCGCGGCGCTCGAGCAGCAGGGCGTGGCAAATAAGTGGGAAGCTTTGGCTGACAAAGGTAGCAATTACACGCGCCCACGCCAGATAGCGTTGATATATGCCACATTAGAAGTTAGTGTTGTCTTGATAGTGGTTGCATAGCCGCGCGGGAAATAGATAGGCACTAGTGGTATAGCCGTCGATCCCGGTTCCGAGTCGTCGGGCGCTGTGGTAGGTCGCAAGTCGCAAGTCGCCACTTTCTCGTGGTCAGGTTCCAATTTTGAAGTGCCCGTTATCAAATGAAGCGTAATTGTCGATTCGCAATGGTCACAATTGAACCTTGCGCGGTGGTTGGTTTGAAGGTTCGCGACGGGCGCAAGATGACGTCTAAGGGTACAGTGAGGCACAGTAGTCTAGATACAGTTGAACCGAACGTCTGCTCGATGTGACTGGCTCGCTAAGCCTTTCGTGGGCCCAATGCATTGTTCAAAATTGGTTTTGGTTTTCATTTTCTGTCGTTGTGTGTAGGTACATATTCAAACCTGCCATGTGACGGTGGCTCCATCGCGGCCTTTGCTGGGCTCTAGGAGGTATGTACATACCAGACCAAGACTTCAGCGCAGCGAGCGGAGAAATGGAAGTTCAACGAGCATTCTACTATCGATTCACTGATTGTGAGCAGGCGTTATAAAAACATGCTTGAAGTGCTATGGGTGAGGCTGTTTGAGGCTGACTAGACGCGATCTCCCTCCGTCGATCCAGCCGCGAGCCTCTGTCTCCAACCTTGATCCCGGCCTGAGCCATCCATCCGCTGAGGAAAGCAAATCCGATTCTCCAAAAACACGCCTATGTAATTGCAAGTACAACTCCTCCAGGCGAAGACTGTACTAAAAGCATCAAAGCATCATCAAAGTATTTTACAATTGTGCGCTGAAAGCCACACTCCTTGCACGCGATGTGATTCACAGCTCGCCGTCAGTGTAATCTGGGGTTCCATCATCCCTAGACGACCCCAGCACGCCTGTACTGCATCAATTGATCAAAAGCGCATTCGCTGCAGGAAATGTCACAAGGACAAGCCACAGCACCATTGAATCTCTAGCGTGACATATCGTGATGAGGTTCAGCGTCTCTGGCAAGAGACGATCCCGCACTTGATCTACACTCATCTCGTGCACCTCCCAAAAGTCACCAACAGGATGAACAGAAGTCTACTGGCCTTCGCCAAAGTCACAAGTGTCCATGGGATCATCAAAGAAGTCAAAGGCAATGTCCTGAGAGATCGAGTCTGGGTTGGAGAAGAACATGTGGTCCTCGTCTTGGTTCATGGAGAAACCGAACGGCTGGCTGGTCTGCTGTGAGGCTGAGAACTGGTTCGCAAGTTGGGTTTGGTTGTCTGAGTACTGGTAGGTCGTGTTGTCGAGTTCGGAAGGTTGCGCATGAGTGAAGGTGTCGAACTGGGTTCCTGTGGTTCTGAATGGGAGTTCAATCTGATGTCCTGAGCTGGTGATGGAGGTAGCGTCGAGACCAGCATCGAATGAAGCACCAGTGTCGTATGAGAAGTCGTTGTCCATGCCAAGCCCGGGTTGCGACATCTTCGAAGGATTCTCAGTGTCGAAGAAGCCAGGGTTCTGCCAGCTGTTGTCGTCAAAGGTAGCCGATGTTTGATCGTCGAGAGCGGCATGCTCGACAAAGTCTTCCCAGTCCTGCCCACCAGTGAGACCAAATTCCGCATCAGCGTAGGTGCCGCTGTCAGCAAGATGGTCATCCTGGCCGCCGAAGACCGCAGCTGTGTCTACAGCCTGTGTCGTGGAAGGAACGAACGCAGGGTTACTGCTGGCCGGGTACGGCGCACAGTAGATGTTGACAGGAGAGTCAGTAGGGATGATGCGATACTCACCTTTGCCGTCGTCCCATTTCAGTTTGGCTTTCGGATCCCAAGCTGTGCCTCTCAGATCCACGCCGACAGGAGTCTCAAACATCAATTTTGCCAGCGCGGTATGTTGACGGTAGGATAGCGTCGTCTCTTTCAGATGCTTGCTGCCGATGTTCAAGCCGCAGACTTTGCAAACACCGTGTTTCGTTGAGCACCTGTGTGTTGCTTTCACCTGGAATGGGCCGAAGATAGGCTTGCGAGGAGTGATGGTCGCGCTCTTGCGACCGTCAACGACGGATGCAGGCAAGATGCGGGTGGCCACACACCATTGCAGCATGGGAGGGGTAAGATAGAGAGGGTTCAGTTCCTGCCAGCGCAGAGTGTCCAGCCACGTGATCACAGCAGGCGCACATGGGAAGTTGCGAATAGCAAGACCAGCGTGGCTAAGCTCGTTCTCCGGAATGGGGTACTCGGTCTTGAAGTGATCAAGCTGTTGGTCGGCGCTCAGCAGACGGAACCAGCGGCCAACTCGCTCTTCGGATGCGTCAGGCGAGTCTTCGATCTCCGTGTCGTCCTCGAAGCTGGTGCTGTTGCCAAACTTTATGTCGTTGCCATAATCACCAACCGGAAGAATGGCGTAGTCCCAAGCGCACTGGATGCTGTCGCAAACACCCAAGCCGTAGGTGCGATGGCCGAAAGTGAGAGGAGTTCCGTCAGTGGCTTGTGCATCCGGGCACGTGAGAACACCATGCGCGTCGTTGTATGCCTTGCTGCAGGCTTTGATGATCTTGAGCTTCTGGTGCAAGCACAAGTACTAAAAGTGCGAGTAGATGCACATGGCTTCGATGACTTCGATGACTGTTAGCTTGGCTTGTGCGTGAAAACAATGCGTGGCAGCGGTGCTCGTGACAACGTGTGGCAGTGATGGTCGCGACAATGCGTGGCAGTGATGGTCGTGACAACGTGTGGCAATGATGATCGCGACAATGCGTTGAAGTGCTTCTCGTGACAACGTGTGGGAGGAGTGTTGCTCGTGACAGACACGGGATGTTTGGGTCGGCGCGTCTGAGGTTTTTGAATGCTCAGGATGGCAAGGTGTCGCAAGTGAAGGAAGGCTTCGGAGCAACGACACGTGCGGTTCCGATCGTTTGCACGTGAAAGGCGTTGTTGGGAGAATCTAGCCAATCAAGTGAGCCGAACCATCAAGAGCAGTGAATGAATGAATGCGCAATCTGGCCTGCTGACTCACGATCACATGCGCGCCGCAGATCTTCATTTCAGTGTTCATACTTCACTTAAACTCGAGCTTGGCACGTGAAAGATTGAGGGCCACATGATAAGGGCTTTGACTGCATTCATAGTTCTCATGGCCATTGCGGAATACTATAACACTGTGTAAGCATCCACGGTCTTCTTACAAGATGCCCAGTATACCTAGTCGACGTGTTCATTCATCGCTCGAACATCGTATCCTTGCTCACTGATTCATCCGCTGACGGCGGGGGTGGCAAAGGCAGCTCCTTCTCCTTCTCCTTTCTCTTCCTCACTGGTGAGTCCAACACATTTTCAGCTCGATCCCCAGCACCACTCACTTTCCTGCCGCTGCTACCCGCAAGAGCATCCGCGCCATCAAGAAGATCGCCGACGCCCTCTTCCTCGTCATCGTCGGACTCATCTTCGGTGCCACGTGTGCTGGCACCCTTGTCGATTTCTTTCTGCGCTTCGTCCATGCGTCTGCGGACCTCGGACGCTACGCGCATGCCATCTGTGACGATGTTGTCGAGCATACCACGTAGGCCCTTGCCGGGAGGCACGACTCCGGCGCCTGCGCCTCCGGGGCTGAGAGCAGGGACTGCATCCTTTGGTGCGCCAGCTCCGAGAAGTGACTGTTGCGTCTGGCCGAGCAATGATTGTGAAGTGACTGTCGATGAAGGTAGAGGAGCGTCGGCCAAGTGGAAGGAGTTGGCGAAGCCGGAGTCGAAGAAGTATTCGAGAGTCTCGTCAGCAAGCACCAGCATGCGGAATGTGGGCAGTGTGATGTGTACGGGGCTTGCAGGGTCGAGAGCGGCATTGGCTGCTGCGGCTTGAGGTTTCTCAGTCTGGCCAAAGGTATTCTCTGAGGGTCTAGCAAGCATGCTGTCGTCGGCTGCCGAAGGAGAAGTCACCTCCGTTTTCTTCTCTTCTGACAATGGGTCGTCAGTTTTCTCCTCGTCATCCCCTAGATTCATTAAATCTTCTTCTTCGTCTTCCTCGTCATCATCACCGAGTGCAAATTTGTCGAGATCTTCTGCAGTATCTTTCTCTGCCTGCCTTGATGGATGATCTGGGTCTGCGTACTCGAAGCATCTTCTTATGAAAGCCGAGACCGCACCAAGGAACTGTTCGTCCTTGTTCCGTGGCTGCCCGTCGGGGCCAATATCAGCCTCCACCACTGATGAAGTGGGTGAGCTCAAACCTCTCCTCGACAAGAAGAGTAGAGCTTCGGAGATACGAAGGATGCCTTCTCGGTCAACCTTGCCATCATTGTCGTCATCGTAAAGTTCAAAGAAGTAAGAGATGGATGACATGAGGTCGCGGTCGCCCTTTATGGGTGCTAGCCCGCTGACGACGTGCTGTAAGCTCAGTGATCCGGCGCCTTCAGTATCCCACCGGGCAAAGAGGCGCTGCATGAACTCATGCTCGGCCGGCTCCGGCCCACTGCCCCATGGTGACATCGATCGAGTTCGTGTAGTGCCACCAAAGTACCCATTCGATCTCTCCTCCTTAATAGGCGATTGCGCAGTGGGTGAGTCCGTAACAGCCCATTTCGCGATGCCGGCCAAAAACTCCCGGAAAGCGTCGTAGTCCATCTGGGTTGGGCTTGGTCCAAGGCCAACTCTGCCCATCTCGGGCGCATTGGTCGAGATGCCAGTGACTACTTCAGTGGCCTTGCTCTTCGCTGCCTTCTGTCGCCTTTCTTGCTCTGCCTGCAAGAACTCAGAGCGTTGCTGTCTCTCATAGAGCACAGAGTAGAATCGATCGTACAAGAAACCCAGATCGTTAGTGCTGAGTTTCTTGCTCTCAGATCCAAGGTTACGAATGGAGGTTCTCTTCGCAAATGACTCAATGTTATCCAAGACAGCAGCTTTGTGTTTGGTACGCTCGGCGGAGATCGTGTGTTGTGTGATGCCGTCGAATTCCTTGAACGCGACGACCATCAGTGCTTGGAAGTTTGTGATGGCACGGTATTTGGGGTTCTCGGATTTGGGATGTGCGCTCTCGCCTAGTCGTGCGAAGTAAGATTTGAGCACGGAGATGAATGTGCCGTCATCTGTGGCGTCCAGGAGCTCCTCGCCGTTGATCCTGAGAATCGCAAGACCGACTTGGAATAGCACGCGAGGACCTTCCAAGAAGAAGACATCTAGAACGCGGAACGCGAAAATGAGAGGCATGCTGTTGATGTACAGTGACAGGAACCATGGCAATGATACAACAGAAAGCTGCACGTCGTTCTTGACAAGGTGGTCCCAGATGATCGGCATGGTTTTCTCCACCAGCGATTCGAACACACGTTGGTCGAGAAGTGTTCCGTACATTGTTATGCTGTAGTATCCAGGTAATAAGCGATCGCAGAGGATCGAAAGTGTGTAGAATGCTTGCTCCTCAGAAAGATAGCTGACAATTGTCCTTAGCTTGGTTTGACTTGAGAGTGCTGCATAGGGAAGGTTAAACTTACATTAGTAGGGCAGCCACGACGATGTTCATTGCCTGACAGTAGCCAACTTCGGTGTTGGTCCAGCTGTACGCTGTCAAGACGCGCCTCAGCCGGCCGATACCCTCCTCGCTCTGGAACCCAGCATATTCGGGTAGTGACCGGTTTAGATCTTTCTCGATCTCGTCGATCGCAATCGAGTGCTGTCCTTCGTGCTTTGCCAGAGTTTCCTGGTAAAGCTTCGGCTTTTGCAAGCGAAGGTAGAATGCGCCGGAAGTCAGTTCCCAGATCTCACCTCTGAGCAGATTTGGCAGACCAACTCTGATCAATCTGTGGAAATCTGGTTGTCGTACAAGTGTCGTGTTGCGTCCGTTATCTTTCAAGTATTCGTGCCATAGCCTCATCTTGCTCCTGTCTCGTAACTTCCGTGAGTTGCCTGGGTATTTGAAGATGCTTCCCAGACCTGTATCCGGTGGTGTCCTAGGCGTGCCATCCTGCTTTTCCGCCGCCGGGGCTTGATCGAACTCATCGAAGAGGAAATACTCCGAGTAGCAACCCTGCGCGACTGTGCGCATGTTTTCCACTTCTTTAACGCCCTGCCTCAGACCTTTCTTGAGGCCATCGCAGAAGCGCTCACATTGTTGTCGGCTACCTTCCAGTTGGATTGTCAATTTCGGCGGCGCTGGCGCACCAGACTTTGTTTCGCTGGCTGGTTCGAAGCCATTCCAGGTGGTTATCGAAAGAGCGAACATGTAGCTCTGTGTATGCAGCCTCTCTACTCTCCTCACGGCGCATAATGGCAGGGTGAAACCATTGCCAGCCGGTCCAGTGCCATGAGTGCGTCCAGTAAACGCCGAGCTTGCGCTCGTGCTTGCCGTGCTGACGAAGGAGGTGTTCACTGTCGAGAAGCACAAAAACTGTTCGCTCAGATGCAGCTGACCGACATAGTGTGTACCTCTCTCACGATCCCAGTTGTTCTTATCCCAGCTCCCTTGTTTCCCAGGACTCTTGTTGCCAGAGCTCTTCGACTTCGGGAGCGTCAGCTCAGCCGTGATCTCGTGGAGCGGGTTTTGCGATTCGGGTAGGCGGAACTGATGTCTGAAGAGATGGCCTTTCGAGGGCTTATTGCCAGAGTTGCCGCCCAGTGGACCAGGTAGAACCGAGGGATCAATGAATTGTTGGGCTTTCTGAACAAGATTTTGGAGGAACATGTCGGGCTTTGAGGGCGGGTGGGTGCCCTCTCATCGCGGGTTTGCAGGGACAGCTATAGTGCGGGCATGAC
>Ga0265797_10009416_pt1 | contig 12720 bp, 2 predicted proteins | sample P2T30metagenome_FD_192433 | JGI IMG/M metagenome (GOLD analysis project Ga0265797, IMG submission 192433) | Plant litter microbial communities from East Loma Ridge, Irvine, California - P2 T30 | ecosystem: Environmental > Terrestrial > Plant litter > Unclassified | place: USA: California... | reverse complement strand
CCAAGGCTGTAAGTCTTCTGGGGCGTCTTGGCCTGCTGTGAAAAATTGCCGTTTACAGAACACGGCCAGTCTCGATATTTGTTGCTGGCATGGAAGACTATATTGCGGCATGCCCTCCAGTCTGGTCCATGATGGCGCTCAAGTGCATGCGCACAAAATCCTGTGCGTTGTGAACAACCGTCGCTTGTTGGCGCATGACCGGCAGTTTTCAGCCCCCCTTTAGAAGCTTGTCACCCAGAAAATCGATGCGAGTAATTGGCATGGCCCCGCGCAGCATCCTTAGTTCCCTCGGAGGCTGTGAAGGATCATGTTTAAGCGTCATAAAACAATGGGGGTTCAGGTCTGCAGGTCAAATCAAGCTTCGGACTCTCGGCATACGTACGTATATGCACTTTTGGTCCCCGGAACCCGGCTCATGGAAATTCGGCATTCAGAATGCGAACTATTGAACAGCAACTCGGCAAGACACGCATGCCTAAAAGCTATTCCTAGGCGAGACTCCTGAGAAGGATAGCTATACGAGCGTACGTACCCCCGAATGTCGCGATCACTTAGTCATGAGAAGTCACGTCTTTTCAATAGTGATCGATCCCGAAGTTGGCGTGTAGTCGCGCTACATGGTTGGTCAACTTTTGATATTTGGGACCAAAGCTCGTAACTTTACGATAACCTTGTTAATGTACATATTTGGTATTTGCCAACTATACAGGCCTATAAACGTGCCTATTGTATCCTGTCTGGTATCAAACTCATTATGATTCTATGGCCATACGGGCAGAAATCAACAATTTGCATTGCCCCAACACTAACCCTACCATAACGATGCTTGGTGTTCGATGTGTCAGGTGCATCGCATGCGCATGTTCATGTGTTTATGTACATGTATATACATGTAGACACTTGATGTGCTTGCTAGCATCGGATCACCGGAAATACTTGATGTCAATGGCCCTACTGCTGTTCAACGACATTGTGAGGAAGCATGTAATCGAGGTGAGGCTATAATATTGGACGCTGCGATTATGACATTGAAGATCTTGACGCCGTTGACGACCAGACCATTTGTAGCAGAATATTTAAAATATGAGACACGCCATATCGTGGCCTTGACACTCACACTTGCGACAAGTCTCTAGAGGTACAACTCCTATCAAAGCTGACAAAGGGCTGCCTTCCGCTGAGTTGTTTCGAGAATGATTTAGATCTCGGTGCGCGATCTGCCCACATGATGGATGATTGCGCTCTGAGGCGCATGGGAAATAGCTCCGGTGTTGCCTGCCATCGCTGAGCTGTCTTGCTCATTAGAGCAGTCTGGCTCGCGCGGCGCGATTGGCAAGAGAGAGTCCGTACGCCATCTGGGTCTTCGGAGATCATGCGGGTGCATGGGTTGGCGCGAGTCCTGAGCCCTCTCTACCATCTGGTGACCTTACAGTGCTGATACACTGTCGACTCTCCACGATTGCCGGCCGTTTGTACCTTTGCCTCTCCAGCTACTAGTCTTCCAGTACCAAGATCATGCGATTGAAGCAATCGTCACAGCTACGCAAACACCGCCAGTCATTTCTGCAACCGCGTTATTGTTGAGACGCCTCCCAAGGAGCCGAAAGCGATGCCAATCTTTGCACGCTGGACTGGACGAGGCGAAAATGTCGCTGGTTGAAGTTGGCGGTGGCCGTTGGCCATGGGAGGCATAGGTGACGTGCGAGCTGAGCTTATAGCAGTCGCATTGCTCAAATGCCCATGGGTCCATGATCTGCGGGCCGTTGTCGAGGTGTGTGGTGATAAGAGTTTGGGAGTGGTGCTGGTGGCCCGGAGTCCGACCAGGGTGTCATCGCTGCCGATGCCTATGCGGGCGAATGCGATTGGCTATCAGGCTTCGTCTCCTGCTGTATCTGAACCGGCTGTCCCATAACCTCATCAACACGCGAGGTAGCTCGCGTTCTTAGGACCTGAGCTTGAGACGGCTTCCTTTTGTGCGTGACTGGTTGCGTGGGTGGCTGCATGGTCTTTTCACTGTCAGGCTTAGATTGAGGCGCATCATGCTGTGTAATATGATCTGTGCCCGCCTGATTGTAAGCATTCCCTGGTACCTGTACGTCCACTGGAATTTGCTGGCTTTGACGTCTTTGGTGAGTTCGCAAGATGCTTCTGCATGCTAGACGAAGATTGTACTCTATATCGGGTGGCAAAGTGCGGACACTGCACGATCGTTCGGGTGCTGTGGTGACATCTGGTTTTTCGTTGTCGTCCGACCGCTTCTCTTTCTTCTCAGAGAGGTTGAGTTTCTTCTATTTGGAGTTAGTGACAGCACACACAGAGCGCAACAGCCAGCTACATGTAGGAACATACCATGCACGAAGGAAACGAGATAGATATTCGCTTTACGGCGGAAACCATGTTGTTCGATTAGATGCAACGAGTCGGTCGCATCAAGGAATATGAGACGTTGTGCATGCGGATAAAGAGAGACCTCGTCATCCCAACGAGAGACGTAATTTCCCACTGATGTACTGTCGATCGTGCTGATGCAGCTGTTAAGAGGACGGACGAGTCAAACAAACACTGAGATCCTGCAGCAGGCGTTAAACCACAAAAACGTGGCACTGAACGGCGCCAGTGTCAGTCTGTCAGGTACCATCAAGGGTCAAGGATGCTAGTGACATTTTCGCGTTTTGTGTGTATCCTGTGGGAGACCTCGCCCATGCGCATGAAAAGTCAATTTCCGCCACAGATTTGCAGGATATCTACACGCCCAAGGGCCTTGCTAAGCGAGCAGAAAGACTGAGGTTGCAAGATTGCAAGGGCATGGTACGCGTAGGCGATGTGTATGATGAGGCCACCGTTGAGCGCGCACTACCGGCCTGTCAATTTTGTGGACAAGCAGTACGAAGCCTTGATGTCAAGTCCCGGGCCAAGACCCGCAGAAACCCGTGTCTCTGATGATATTCCTCTCTGCATGTGGCACAGGGGGGCGCCAGCCTCGTTGTGGTTGGGGGATCGTCCTTGACGTTACGAGTTGACCTCGGCTTTGGTTCCGTGGGCAAGGAAACCTTGTCTGCTGCACTGTACAGAATGCGCTCAGACGCCACGCGTTTTTTCCGTGCACACCAACAATCTCGATCTCAGACATCCCACTCTTCTCTACGCGCTAGTGACTACACGAGACGACTGACAATCGCATTGTGCGCGTCTACAGGACTCCCACACTAGCGTCTCCTGAGCGCCTTCCGAAGAGCAGTACGGCCAGCTGCCTGCATTTATAAAAGCCTTCAGAGCTTATCAAAATAGCTGCACGCTATCACGGCCAAGGCTGGCCGAGAATGCAGCCGTTGGTTGATCTGAGTTTATGCATCCCGCAATACGAACTTTGATTGAGCCTGTCTGGTTCTGAAACGCGACTCCATTGGGGGCGATGCGTAAAGTTTGCAAGGCGGCGCCCCTGCCGACACGTCTCAATTTTTCTAGGGTTGAGTTTAGAGGCCTCAATGGAAATGCCCAAATGGCGTCACGACGTGAACGGCTTAGGCGCTCGTGTTGCGGGCACCATGGGAGACCCGTAGCATCGGCGCAACGATGATCTATCTTGGTCTTTTGGAGGAATCCGTGCTTCGATAACCGTTTGTGCATACACTCTCATTTTAGCCATCTTTCTCTTTCGCCTCCCAAACGTGCCACGCGTAGCGCACTCCTGGGACTTCAGCACTCGTGTCTGCAGTACTGGCATTTGGCTTTTTCCATCCTCAGCCTGGGCTTCCGGACCACTTACTGTCTCTATGGTTTCCTTTCGCGGTCGACTTTGCTTGTAGGGAACGCGGACGGTCTAGCACCAGTCACTCATTACTCGTCCGCACGTTACAGCAAGAGTCTGACGCTCTTGTCGTGCACTTCTGCACATACGTCTGAAAGGCAAGCAATTGTCTGACAGCCGCTTCCACTCGTTTGACTTGCAATGCACTGTCGCTGGCTTCTTCTTGGACTCCTGGCGGCTGTATGCGAATCTTCATGGTACGACAAAGCAGAAGAGCCATGGAACCTCAACACTGTTCAAGATGCCTCACATGTTCTGGACTACGCCTCTCAGTGGGACAACCATGAATACTTCGCCAGCCCCAAAAATTGGCGCATGCCATTCTACAGCTTCTTTCCGGACAGATTCGTAAATGGCGACCCCACAAACGACAATGCCAACCACACTGCTTGGGAGCACGACCATCTCAGTAACCAGTTCCGCTTTGGTGGCGACTTGCAGGGTGTTGTCGACTCTCTAGACTACATTCATGGACTCGGTATTCGCGGCATCTACCTCTCGGGAAGCTTGTTCCTCAATCAACCTTGGGGCACTGATGGCTTCAGCCCTTACGACTTGACCATTCTGGATCATCACCATGGAACCCTCACCGAAATACGCGACGCAATTCAGAAGATTCACGACAAGGGTATCTGGGTCATTGTCGAAAATACTTTCGCCACCATGGCCGACATCTACACATTCGAAGGATTCGAGAACACGACCGCGCCTTTCTCCTGGACCGAGCATAAAGTCAACCACAAATCTACAGGAACGTATCGAGACTTTGAGGAGTCCAACACCTTCCACAAGGACTGCCCATGGGAATTTCCTCGCTTCTGGGACCAAGGTGGCCACCTCTACAACGACGAAAACACCACCAAGATGGTCGGCTGTATGGACAGCGAATTTGATCAATTTGGCGACACCGGAGCATTTGGTGTCTACCCAGAATGGCAAAAGCAATTGTCTAAGTTCGGTGGAGTTCAAGACCGCCTTCGGGACTGGCGACCTAGTGTCCTTGACAAGATTGTTCATTTCTCTTGCATGTGGATCAAAGGTCTCGATATCGACGGATTTCGCATGGACAAGGCCATGCAAATAACTATCGACCCTCTCGGCAATTTCTCCAGTCGTATCAGAGAGTGTGCTTCTGAGGTCGGCAAGGACAACTTCTTCATTCCAGGTGAAATTGTCAACGGAAACACGAACGGAGCCATCTATATCGGCCGAGGCAAGGAGCCTAGCATGAAATACAACAACGTCTCGGATGCGATCACCAAGAATGACTCGACGTACATTCGCGAAGACGGCCATTCAGGACTTGATTCTGGCGCCTTCCACTACTCCACCTACCGCGCTCTCATGCGATTTTTGGGCCTCGATGGTGTGCTTTCCGCAGCAGAGGATGCGCCTGTCAATTTCGCCGACCAGTGGCAGACCTTTGTGGAGACCAATGACATGAGGAATGCCTACGACAACCGATTTGACCCGAGGCATATGTATGGAGCTTCGAATCAGGACGTGTTGAGATGGCCTGGACTTATCAACGGTACCGAACGTCAATTATTGGCGGAATTCATCGTCACTATGGCTATGCCGGGTATCCCAATGGTCAACTGGGGCGAAGAACAGGCTTTTTACACCCTTGACAGTACTGCTCCAGACTATATTTTCGGCAGACAACCAATGGCGTCTGCTCAGGCATGGCAAATGCATGGTTGCTACAAGATTGGCGATCACAATCTGAACGATTGGCCAGCCAGTAATCTCCTGCACGCGTGTAAGGATGATACAGTCTCTCTTGATCACAGGGATCCCTCTTCCCCGCTGTACGGCGTTTTCAAACAGATGTTCGAGCTGCGCGAACGTTATCCGGTCTTGAATGACGGATTCTTGTTCCAGCAAATATCAGCACAGGTGGACACATACAAGCTGCCAGGATCCGCTGGCGGCGTCACAGAGCACGGCTTATACAGCTCTGTGCGTGGTGTCGAATCTGGACTGCAAGACGACCTGACAACTGGACACGGCAACCAGCCGGTTTGGCTTCTGTATTCTAACAGGAATTACACCGAACACTATGTCAGCGACTGTTCTGATGACTCGAGTGCAATTGCTGCGCCTTATTTGACCAACACGACCGTCCGAAACCTCTTCTGGCCATTCGAAACCTACGAGCTGAAGACTGATGCAGCTGTGAACATCATGCTTGGAGGCACAAGCATGATGTCGGGTTGCCTGAACGACGTTATCATGGAGCCGTACGGCTTTAAAGCACTCGTTCCGGTTGGAAATTGGACAATGCCCTCGCCAACAATCACCAAGTTCCTCCCAGGGCATGACCACCGATTCGTGTCAAACACCTCCTCTGCCGACCCTGATAGCGTCGACTTCGAACTCCGCTTCTCCGATGAAATGGACTGCGACTCTGTGAAGAACAGCCTGACGTTCCAATCCGTCACAGAGCACAATCAGACTGCCAGTCTGGACGGCTCTGTCACCTGTCAAACTATCGAAGACCCCAAGAGGGAGGTCAACTTCACAGGGCCGAGTGCTTCCATGTGGTATCTGAGAGGCACTTTGAACAATGTATACGACGGAGTTCACCGAATCACTGTCGACAATGCGACGAATCAAGCTGGCAATGCATCGACACAGAGCACTGACCACTTCATGTTCCGCATCGGCCAAGCAGACAATGTGATGATTTTCCCCAAGCAGGCCAATTACAGCGATACCTTGGTCTTCCGAACGGGCAGCGACCAGAGTGTCAAGAGTGATGGCAGCAACTTGCGCGTCGCCCACAAAGCTGCCGGTGCCGACAAATGGAGGTTCTCGGCTTCATTCGGTGTCAAATGGTCGGACTGGATCGACTACGTACCAGGAAACGCCTCCTTGCCCAACTTTGCTCAAGCAAACATTGAGGACGCAGACTGGCAAGGTCAGCACATTCGGGTCCAATATTGGTCCCAGCTCACCGGAAGCTCGGATCACATTGTCGAGGGTGATGTCGGATCAGGCCAATCAAGACGCCGCTATCCTCACTTCTTCGTCCATGGGTCTTTCAACCAGTACGGCTATGATCAAGGCCTTCCCAATAAGATGGCACAGAGCAAGAACGGCACATGGGAATTCGATTTCTTGGACGAGTGGCCATCACAATTCCAGCTCAATGTTTTCGGCATGGCTAAGGATGGTACACCAGACAAGACTGTGGCTTTGGGCGACATCAACAATGACACGGTTCTCGACCGCGTGAATCCGGTCTCACTTCAGGCTTCAGTTACAAACATCACTGGCACTGGCCCTGGTTCACCCCATCTTGCATACCGTATCTCGTTCAACGACGGCACCATGAAGTACTACCTCGTCCCCATCGGAAACAGGTGGGTTCAATTGGTCATCTGGATCCTTATCGCCGTTGTTCCTGTAATCACCGGCGCCCTAGGAGTCTGGCTGTATATCTCCGCATTCTACGGAGTCAAGTTCAACGAAACTGGAGCGGCCAAAAAGGGTGGCTTTTTATCAAGTCCATTTGGCTTCATCTCGAAGCGCAGCGACTCGCAACTTGATGATGCTAGACAAGAGAAAGCAGCTATGGCGTCCGGAGGGGCCCTGGCCGCACGCTCAACGGAAAACAACCTCACTTTTGGTGCAGCCACCGCTGGCCAAAGACGTTGTGTCCTCATCGCTACGATCGAGTACGAAATTTCTGATTGGGACATTAAGATCAAGATTGGTGGACTTGGAGTTATGGCGCAATTGATGGCCAAGAACCTTCAAGACCAAGACCTCATTTGGGTGGTTCCATGCGCCGATGGCTTCAATTATCCCACGGACACACCCGGACTGCCGATCGATGTCACTATCTTCGGAAGGACATACGAAGTCCAAGTTCAATACCACAAGCTTGCTAACATTACTTTCATGCTCGTGGATGCACCAGTTTTCCGTCGTCAGACAGCCAAGGACCCTTACCCAGCGCGTATGGACGATCTCGATTCGGCAATTTACTATTCCGCCTGGAACCAATGCATTGCTGAGGCCATGCGACGCTTCCCGATCGATATCTACCATATTAACGACTACCATGGCTCGATTGCGCCACTATACCTCCTCCCGGATACCATCCCATGCTGCTTGTCACTCCACAATGCCGAGTTTCAAGGTCTTTGGCCAATGCGGAGTAAGCATGAGGCTGAGGAGATCTGCTTGGCTTTCAACCTACCGGAACCAGTTGTGCGGAAGTATGTTCAGTTTGGAGAGGTCTTCAACCTTCTTCACGCTGGCGCAAGCATCCTCCGCATTCATCAAAAAGGCTTTGGAGCAGTGGGCGTCTCGAAGAAATACAGTAAGCGCACACTTGCACGCTACCCTATCTTTTGGGGTCTGAAAAAGATTGGCTCGCTGCCAAACCCTGACCCAAGCGATCTCGCCAATCTCGATGAGGTCGTCTCGAGTGACTTCCAAGTCGATCCGGTCTTTGAATCCGGAAGAGCTCTTTTCAAGCAACAAGCTCAAGCCTGGGCCGGCCTGGAACAACGCCCTGATGCTGAATTATTTGTCTTTGTTGGTAGATGGTCCATGCAAAAGGGTGTCGATCTCATTGCGGATGTCTTCCCTGCAATCTTGGAGAATTATCCTCAAGTCCAATTGCTTTGCGTGGGACCGACCATTGATCTTTACGGCACATTTGCAGCGCTCAAGCTCGATGTCATGCAGAAGAAGTATCCCGGTCGCGTGTTCTCAAAACCAGAATTCACAGCTCTGCCTCCGTTCATTTTCAGCGGAGCTGAATTTGCACTGATCCCGTCTCGTGACGAACCATTTGGCTTGGTGGCAGTCGAATTCGGCCGCAAAGGAGCCTTGGGAGTGGGATCTCGCGTAGGCGGCTTAGGACAGATGCCAGGCTGGTGGTACACGATCGAATCACAAGGCACAAAGCATCAAATTCGCCAATTCAAGACTGCGATCACCGATGCATTGGCTTCTAGCGTCGAAACCCGCGCGACCATGCGCGCTCGCTCGGCCAAACAGCGCTTCCCAGTTGCACAGTGGAAGCAGGACATTGAATTGCTTCACACTGCATCTATCCGCACTCACCAGCGCACTATTGAAAAGAAGAAGGGGTCTGGTCTGAACTCGGGCGCGACAACGCCAGGCTGGGCTACGCCTAGTCTTCCAGGGTGGATGACACCTCGCGACGGCACGGGCAGCCGTGGAGGAAGTGGTACGCCTGTTGCCAGCCAGCCTAACACAAGACCGCCATCCCCGACTCGCGAGCACTCGAAACTCTCGCTGGGAATTCGATCCGGACCTGGACACGACTCGAACCGAGATGACGGCAGTGCTGGTTCGCAGAATAGCCAGACTGAAGCCAATGCGACATTTGACGCCATCCCAGAAGAAGAAGAATACCTTTCGACAGCTTCTGCCGAGGAAGCGAAGCGTCGCTCTCAATTACAGCAACTTGCTGCAGCACATCTTGCACGCCTCCAGAATGGCGCTGCAACAACGAGGAGAGATCATGGCACTGATACTGAGACGCCCGGATCATTCTTCTCCCCTGTCGGAACTCCTGGCGCATGGACTCCTAACAACGGGAGCTACTTGGGTCTTCCTGAGACAAGAGCTTCAGGCACGCAGACTCCTCTGAGCACCCAGCGTGTTTTTGACGAGAAGGAGAACAAGACTCAGACCGAGCTGACTCCGTTCTTCCAAGACACCACGGGCCTCTATGCCCGCAAGTTCGAAGAAATGCTGCAGGACCTGAACGGAAAAAACTCTGAAAAGGATTATTGCATCGAAGAATACCTTGAGAAGTCCGAAAAGGCCTGGTTCCGTCGCATGGACAAGGTCATGATGAGCAGCGACGTCCATTCCGAAAGCGATGACAACTCGAGATCCGAACATGGAGAGCCTGTGGACCAGTTCTTGTTGCCGGCCAACTACACACCTCCAACTGGCCTTAGGAAACTCCTGAATCGCAAACTTGGCGACTGGCCTATTTATTCGTTCCTGCTTGCACTTGGCCAGATCCTAGCAGCCAATTCCTACCAAATCACGCTTCTTACAGGACAGGAGGGCCAGACCGCGACTCAGCTTTACTGCATTGCGTCAATTTACCTTGCATCCTCGTTGGTCTGGTGGTACCTGTTCCGCCGACTCCCCTGCAAGTATGTGATGACGCTGCCTTTCTTCTTCTATGGATTGGGATTCTTCTTGATCGCGTTCGCGCCGTACGGCTCATCGGCAACTGCAAGGGCTTGGGTGCAGTATGTTGCGACTGCCATGTATGCCATCGGATCATCCGCAGGCTCGCTCTTCTTTGCTCAGAACTTTGGATCCTCAGGCTCTGCACCCGTGAGAGACTGGGCATTCAGAGCATGCGCTGTGCAAGGCACTCAGCAGATCTATGTGATCGCCTTGTGGGCTTGGGGTACACACTTGACACAGGCGTCTGCCAGCGGCCAGTCGACAAACTACCAATGGAGAATGACTGCGATCGGTGTACCGATCGCTCTGTTCCTTTGGGCAGTCGGTATCGTGCTTTGGCTCGGCCTTCCGGATTTCTATCGCCAGAAGCCAGGCGTGATCTCTTCCTTTTACAAGGCCGCTCTGCGAAGAAAGATTGTGATCTGGTTCTTGATTGCAGTGTTCATTCAGAACTTCTTCATGTCAGCCCAGTTTGGCAGGAACTGGTCCTATCTCTGGTCCAGCCAGCATGCACCAACGTACGCTATTGTGCTGCTGGTGTTCCTATTCTTCATCGTCATCTGGGCAGCGATTCTCTTCGTGTTCAGCAGGCTTTCCGTTGAGCACAGCTGGATCCTCCCAGTCTTCGCCATCTGCTTAGGAGCTCCGAGATGGTGTCAAATCTGGTGGTCCGTATCCAACATGGGCTCATACCTCCCATGGGCAGGCAGTCCGATCGCCTCTGCCATTCTCGGCCGGGGAGTGTGGCTCTGGCTCGGTGTCCTCGATGCCCTCCAAGGCGTGGGAATCGGCATGCTTTTGCTGCAAACCTTGACCAGGTTCCATATTTCTTTTGCGCTCATTATGGCGCAATGCGTGGGTTCCATTGCGACCATCATCAACCGCGCAGATGGGCTCAGCTCTACAGGACCTTTGCCTTACTACCCGACTTTGGCTTACAGCATTGCGAGCGGGTTGAAGGAGCCTGGGTTCTGGATATGCATGATCTTCCAGATCATTGTGTGTGTAGGATATCTTACGTTCTTCCGCAAGGAACAACTCAGCAAACCGTAGAAAAGTACGTACATATGTAGTAATGTGAATATTTCTTATGTTGAAAATCAAATACGAAGTCTGTTTGATATCATGAAGCGAAGTGGTCATGTTGTCGCAGCGTTCTTCTACCAATGACCTTCCATGTTGTGCTCCAAGTTCACGCGCCTCCGCAGTCGTTCCTGCATGACTTTGATGTGGAATAACTCGTCCCTCATCCTCTCCCATCCTCCAACGAGCCTTTCCTGGTTCCTGTGAAGATGTCTGACAGTCTCTGCTTGCCCACTGTCTGTCGAAGTTGCCGATTGTTGTAAAGCATTGACATCCGCCCTAAGCTGCCTAATCTCAGCTTTCAGAGCTGTCAACTCCTCACTCTTAACCACAGAAGACGACTCTGCTTGTCGTAATGCAGGGTGGATCCCAAGGATCACGGGTGTCTTGCTAGGCTGTTTAGGCTGCTCCTCCGTGTGTGTCGTTGCTCTTGTGAGGCGTTGGTTGATCTTCTCCAGTCCACGATTGAGGGCTGGGTTTCTTGGATAGTTTGGTTCGTCTTTGAGTAACGGTAAGAACTGGTTCGTCTTCTCCTTGAGCGGTGCAGCGGAATCCAACCCACCGCCTTCTTCAAGCGAAACATCACTCAGCACCGCTTTGTCTTCGATGATGTGTCTCTCGATGTCTGACGGCACTGCGCCGTTTGAAATGATGTGCTCCGGAGTGCTGCTTGTTCTTCTGCCTGTCGAGAACGGATCAGGAAAAACAAAGTATCCAGCCTGCGTGGCCGTAAGCAGCCCCTCGTTGCGACCATGAGGGAATGCTTTGTCCGGCGATCGTGGTCGGGAATCGTTGGAGCTCGCTTCAAAGTCTTCGCCCTCGTCGTCGGTGCTCTGAAAAGCTGTGTCTGCCGAACCGGTGGCTGGGCTGCTCGATTCTGAATATATCGAAACAGTGTCGGCATAAGCATCGATATCCTTTGATGCATTTATGCCACGTGGGAAAGTAAATGGCGGAAGAGGGCGATGTGGCTGGGTCGTGAAAGGCGCGCGGCTATGCAGGATGTCAATATTTATGTATTGTGTATCGCCACATTCTGTAGACGCAGAAAGCGAAGAATGTTACGATGACTTACTTGCGACCTGGTAGGGATTGTACCATCGTCGGCGGCCTGATATTGTTCCCCGTGGATGGCGGATGAGCATGGTAAGAAGAGCGTGGTACCATATTGTGAGTGGAACGGCCTCGAGGCAAGACTGCTGATAGAAGATGTGTATCCTCGAATTGATGGAAGATGAACATCAGTCTCAGTCTCAAATCTTAAATAGTACACGAAGCCCAACGTGAACAATATTGACTGGGCTCCGATACCAAGTCATTGAAGCCTGGATGCACTTGATCTGACAGGGCCACGGTGAACGTAGCCATGTCGTTGTACTTATGCCATTGACCGAAGGTCTACCATTACTGCGAAAGACCAGATCTTGGACATACTGCTTACCATCGCTGTCTTGAGATGATAACTCCTGCTCAACATTGTTCACATCTTAGTAGTACAGTTACACCCTTACCAAGCTGCCATACCACAAACTCATACATGGAGGCCACATGCAATCATTGTTGCTGTCTTCAAGATCTCTCGGTGCGTCAAGCAAACCTTTATCGTCAGACACACCATTTTTGCGATATTT
>Ga0265797_10009415_pt1 | contig 12720 bp, 12 predicted proteins | sample P2T30metagenome_FD_192433 | JGI IMG/M metagenome (GOLD analysis project Ga0265797, IMG submission 192433) | Plant litter microbial communities from East Loma Ridge, Irvine, California - P2 T30 | ecosystem: Environmental > Terrestrial > Plant litter > Unclassified | place: USA: California... | reverse complement strand
AGAATCCATCACCAAACATGCCTCTCTCCCCCAACTATCCAGATCCAAGCTCCCTCCACCGCCACCACCACCACCAGTACAGCGCATTACACCTTCACGAAGCCGAAAACGCCCTCTCGAGTCTGCTGCTCATCGCCCTCCTGACATACTTCTACACCGCTTTCGGCAAAATAATCCAGCCCGGCGGCCGCCTGGGTCGAGGAGACGCAATATGCAGAGGAAAGCAAGCCGCCGGTGGGGGAGAAGAAGCTCGCCAGGAGCTCGGGAGTCCGATTTATTACTCTTCGCCTGCGGCTGCTTGAGGGTTGCTTGGAGGTGGAATGGAATGGATGGATGGATGGGATGGAGGGATGACATGGATGGGACGGTTGAATGGACGGCTGGACGAGGGACTGGGATTACTGGTGAATCGAGCTGCTGGTAGCTTTTGCCTCCGCGGTCGAGGACGTAGTAACTTGCAAAGGTTCTCGCGGGCTAGGATTTGGCTAGGTAAGAATGCGGATTGCGATGCGCGAAAGACAACGAACCCACCGCAAGTCTGCAGGCTGTCGAGGCGCAGAAATGAAATAAATCCAAGGCTGCCTGTCGTCCTTCTGTGGCAGTTGGCAGTGCGTGGAGGAGTGCCTCGCCTGAGCTCAGTGTTTGCCATGGCCCAGCTCTTCTTTGGCCAGCAAAGCGAAGGCTACAATGATTAGGGTGCCGCCGGCATAAGTTGCCAGCGAAGGGTCGAGGCCGAAGAGCAGCCAGTCTGCAACGGCGACGAAGAATACGCTCAATCTGGGTGGTTGTCAGCAAGGTTACGGCTGTGAAGGTGGCAAGGAATTAGTAGCTTACACTGAAGCAACAGAGGCGAAAACAGGATTTGTCCATGTGACAAGGACAAGCAACGCCGTGATGGAGACTAAAAGGCGTTTGTCAACATTTGGCCATTCATTTGGGAGAGCCTAATTGCGAGAGCGACTTACTCGAACCTGCCGTCACGGACAGGATGACGTACGATAGTACGTGGAGACTAGGTAGAGCGAATGGCTCGACACCAATGAAATGCATGACTACAAGCACGATCCAAAAGAAAGACAACGTATAAATCCCCGTCAACGCCGAAGCGGCAAGCGTGAGATTCAAACTTGACGATGGGCGGACGGCGTGAGATGGACAAGCCCATTTTTTGAACAGGACCTCATAGAGACCAAACGCGATCGCGCCGATGAGCGCGATCACATTGCCAAATAGGCGTGAGGCTCCTACGGCGGGAGGATCGTTCGCGTCGTCCGAGGCATGTGCGGTGGTGTCACCATACGCGATGGTGAAAGTGCCCATGATAGAGAGGGCAACGGCAAGAAGACCGATCCGGCCTACTTTCTGGCGCAGGATCGGTACGCTGAAAGCAGCGGCGAAGAACGTGGAGCAGTTGTAGATGGCAGTAAGATCACTAGGCGTCGTGAAAACCAAAGATAGGAACCAGGAAACACCACTGACGGTCAAGACGAGAGTGACGATGCCCATGGTGGTTGCTAGGTAGTCGAGAGGCCCCCCCAGGGAACCGGCGCGTTTGATCACGATGGAAGGACCGCTTACGGCGAAGGCCTCGACAGTCGACACGGAGGCTCGTAATTCATTGTTGTAGTCTCGGACCCAGAGTGTGTAAGGCTTGTCGCGTTCCTTGAAGCGGAGATAGGCCAGATGCAAGAACCAAGGGAGGGCCAGCGAGCTGTGCATGATATACAAGCTGCAGAAGGGTTTCTTCCAGCCCAGGACATCCTCGTAATATGCAGCACTTTCGGTCTGCGTTACAAGGCCTGCAATAGCGATCACCAGGGCACCGGCGATGAAGAGTTTCGGGGCACCCTTCTGCGCCGTTCCTCCGGCTTCGAGCAGCAAAGACGGCCGTTCATTGCTGTGGTGGAGATGGGAGAGTTCGATGTCCTGGCTCGAGCGGGCGCTGTCCAGCAGCGGGTCCTGATGCTCAGAAGGCGGCTCCCGGTTGAACATGGCGCGAATGATGATCAATTAAATGATAATAATGAAAGAGTCGCCCGGGAGTGCTTGTCCACAGGGCTGGATGATGGAGTGAAGTGTGGACGTGGCGTGTTTGGGCATAGGCAGCAGCAGCAGCAGCAGGAGGAAGCGAACGCTTTGTTCACCGCGCCGCCATGGTGAAGTGGAACCAGCCAAGGAGGGAGATGCTGAGGCAAGGCAGGGTATTGGTATTGTACTTACGTGAGCCTTGCTGTATACAGTATATGTGGACATGACATGTAAGTGAGGAACTGTAGACATGCACCAAACCCGATGTATAAGGAGGTGTAGGTATGAAATCATCCATTCAGACTTCAACTTCTTCCATTGTTTTCGGCCATTGACTTGATTGCCTTACCGGGCTACTGGCCGTGCACCGCGCAAAGCTTAGCTCAGCCCGCAACCCGCACCCGCTCTCTGTGCGTGACCTTCAAGCCTGACTCTCTCCAAGACTCTCTCTGTTAGCTCCAAGCGCCGCCACAACATCTTCAGCCCTTGCGCACTACCAACCCGACACTTCACCTCATCACCATCTCGACCACATCCTCCTTCACCACTCTCCTTCACCACCTCCACCTCACCGCGGAGTGACCCTTCGTCATGAGCACAGTGATTCCCAGCAACCCGTTGGCCGCTCCGCATCTCTTCCAAGATCCTCGCCTCCGCTCCGGTACGTCAGCGAGCTCCCCGCCTACATTGTACATGCACTCTTATTGTTGAACCCGGCTAACATCCATCTGACAGACGCCTATCAGCACCAGCAACAACAACAGCAACAACAACAGCAACAACAACAGCAACAACAACAGCAACAACAAAATCAGCAAAACATGTCCGGCCGGAAGAGAAAGGCCGACGAGGAGCTCGACAGCGAGCGCATGTCCACCTCGCCGTCACCATCTTTGCAGAACCGTGGTCTTCCTTCAGCCAACTCACACCGAACCATCAAGCGCACCCGCACACACACATCTGCAGGCCGTCCTCTGCCTCTCCCACGCCTTCTCCAAACCCTCTCGGCGGACGAGCTCCGCAACCTAGTTCAAAATATCTGCAATGAGCGGCCCGACATCCGCGAAACCATTGTAACAAAGGCACCCCGGCCATCTGTCGAGTCCACCCTCACAGTTCTTGAAAAGTACGAACATGACCTTCGCGAGGCTTTCCCTCTCGGCAATCGCCCAACATCCGACTACGCATACAACCGTGTGCGCCAAAACCTTCTCGAGCTCATCGAGGCTCTCCGCGACTACACACCTTACTATCTCCCACCACAAGAGACCCAGACCGGCCTCTCCCTCACATACCTTGACGCCGTCACGAACATGATCCACAGACTCCCCGATTGGGACACTTACCAGCATCAACGACACAAGAACGACGCATACGACGAGATTGGAAGGGCATGGGCATTGGTCATCAGAGAGGCCGCCAAGACCGCAGGAGGATTCAGACTGCAGCTCGGGAATTGGGACCAGAAGTTGGTCGAACACAACCAAAGGAGCAACGGCAGAATGGGCGAAGCTGTGAGCGAATTGCAAGCCGCGACAGGCTACACGCAAAGCGGTGCACCGGTCACCTCCCAATCTTCCAGCAACGCCAGTGCCATGGACTCACGTGCAGCCATTCGGCAGCAGCTCCTTTCTGGAACCTACGGTACTTCAGAGTTGGGTGTTGGCCATGGGCACTGGTAGAGACCTTGGCGATTTCGCCCACTTTCACAGCATCATTTGGGACTGGCAGTCTGTGGAAATCGCGCAAACCTGCACGCGCGAATGGTTCGGAGTTTTGTTTTGTTATTGTTTATTTGCGAGCATGATCAGGCACGGCGTTTTGCTGCAACCATTCCTTGGCTTTCTTACTGTTGGAAGATCGGAGGATGCATTTCTTGGAGCCCTTTCAGAGGCTGACCACCGCGCATAGCAAAAAAACTGAGAGGCAATGACGACCTTCTCAGTGTGCTTTTGCATCATACTTGGACCTGCACAAATTATCATAGATCGAGAGCTGAGCCACACAGCTGTGCTCCCCATATACCCGAATACGAACATTTTCTTTTGTCAATTCTTGAGCTGCCATTCTTTCAGCTTCTCAGATCTTTTTCTCTTCCTTCGACACCGATATAATACAGCATAGCAGCAATGTAACTAACGCACACTCTAGTAAGCCCGACCTCGACCTCATCATCTCCCTGCCATCAATATGTAGAACCCTCACATCCGACTAGACTACTGGATCCTCAACAAGCTCCACGACCCTTTATCCTCAACGACACCGACCCGCAAATTTCCTCAAACCGATCGCCCAAGAAGATAGATGGACACGGCAAGGCATTTGTCGTCTGGCTGGTTCATTCGCTTGCAGCTACCACAAAGGCTTACTGAGGCTTACTGTACCTGGAAAATTTGGTAAAAATGCTTTGGGTTCTCTCATAATCGTGTCAGGAACCACGTCCGCCGTTGCCTTCGACATTTGCATTGCGCGAACAAACATCTGAGCCACCTACTCCTGCAACAACATCCATACCTCGGCTCTCTCTCCCCCCTCTCTCCCTCTCCAATATACCTATACCCCCGGCGCGCACGCAAACGAACTCGAGCTATTTGCCTCCCCGCCCACAAACACCTGCCGCAAAGGATACGGGCACAACGGCCTCCGCAGCCCCGTCGCCGCAGAAGAAGCCTCCAGCACCGCGGGCGCGGTCCCATTCTCCACCCACGCCATGAGCTGCTCCAGCGCCGCGTTCGGCAGCGGGCCCTTGCCCCCCGCGCAGTGGCCCACCCCGGGCGCTTCGAAGTGGCGGAAAAAGGACGAGATGTTGTCGTTGTCGTTGTCGTTGTTGTGGTGGTGGTGTTGCAGCACGCTCTCGTAGTAGTACGCCGACCCTCTGGGCGGGATCGTCGTGTCCGCCGTTCCGTGCCAGGTTATCAGCTTGCCGCCGGCGCGCTGGAAGGGTTGCAGGCGTGGGTTAGCGGCTCCTAGGCTTGAGCGCCATTTTGCGGTGGAATAAGCGAGGAGTTCGGCGAAGGCTGGGGTGGTGAGGTTGGAGGGGGAGAAGCTGGGGTCTGCTGCTGCGACGAAGTTGGCGAGCATTGGCGTCCACAGGTTTTTGGCGGAACATTGTGGGTTGGAGGGGGAGGAGGAGGAGGAGTCGCAGTCTGTCACGATGAGGGATTCGGTGAGGTCGGCTCCGATCTCGACGCCGGGCCAGGAGATCCCGGAGGCGTTGATGCCGTGCCATGCTGCTTCGACGATTGTGGCGCCGGCTTGTGTGAATGTCCGCTGTTTGCTGCCGTCACCGTCGCCCTCGCCGTCGCTGTCACAGGTGAAGCTGCTCCCGACCAGCTGGCGAGCGTCGAAATCGCAGTCTGCCGGGTGCGAGATGATGCCGTCTTCCAGGCCATCATAGCCGTCACATTGCTCGACAGCAGCCGCGGTGAACGCCTCGATCTCGCACGCAGGCGGGAACACGCCCAGCTGTTCCATCAGCAGCGTCGGCCAATAGCCCGCGACCAAGAAAGTCTCAAAGTAAACCGCCGGCGCGCCCACCAGAATCCCATCGAAAGCCCCCGGGAACGTCTGCGCCAGCTCCAGCCCTTGCCGCCCGCCGCCCGAGCAACCCGTGAAGTACGAATGCGCCGGCTCGACTCCGAAGTATTCCTTTGTGGCGTGCTTCGCGAGCACGCTGAGTTCGCCTAGGGTGCGGGAGGCGAAATTTTCGATCGCAGGGTAGTTGAAGTTTCCCGGACTGAGGGTTGCCCAGGGGCTCGGGTCCGTCGCGGCGGCCTGCCCGGCTGCATGGCCTGAGTCGGTGGCGATGGCGACGAAGCCCTTTTCGACCGCGGCGGTCTGGTAGAGGGGGCCGAACGAGGCAGCGAAGCCGCCGCCGCCGACTCCGAGGAGCCGGCCGTTCCAGTTCTGCTCTTCTAGTGGGATCCAGAGCGAGGCGTGGACGCTGTCGTTCCAGCCTGTGTGTGAGTAGGTGATGGTTATGTTGCAGAAGTCGATGGCGCCTCTTGTGGTCACGTCGGTGCCGGGGAGTAGCGATGTCGTCGAGTAGTTGTGGACTGTGTCTGCTGCTATGCTGACTAGCTCGGCTCCGAGGATGTCAGGGAAGGAGAAGGTGGAAGGCACGCATGAGGCGTTTGTTAGAGGGTGGGACGTCGCGCCGAGAGTTGAACTCAGAGTTGATTGCATGATGATGGCGTTGGTCGGCTGGTGATTTGTTGACTTATGGGAGAGGAGAGAGACGGGATCGATAGTTTGGTGCCATGAAAGGGTTAATGTACTTTTTGAACGTTCCCCATTTCTTGAGGCTGCCGTTGTTGCTATCGATGCCGTTGTGGTCTAGAAGAGGTTAGTCCAAGGGCATCGTTCACATGTAGGCATCGATTGTGTTGCTAGCTAGTTGTGTGTACGCGTATCTTTCGTATTTCTCGAACTTCGATACGCGTGTTTTGGGTTGATACGCGTATTTATCGTTTATCGTATCGCCGGAGCTTTCTGTTGGGATCGCATCGAAAGAAACGATCGGTTCGACTACTAATAATGAGAACAGCACCTCGTTAGGATGAACATCCCAAAGTGCAGCATCCTTGCATTGCAAAGTTGCCACCAACGTTGACGATCACCAGGCTTCGTCTACAAGCAGTCTACATAAATGCTGTAGGCAGAACGATATCGAAGTCTCGAAGTAGCTGCCCCGTATTGTGCATGCTGCATTCTATACCTTTGCTGTCTTGGCTGTGTTCGAACTCGACATCGACCTACAGGCCAAGCTCAACACATACAGAACCACCACCAGAGAATGTCGATGACCGACACGCTGCACTTCTATCACTGCCACTCCATTCTCAACCGTCTGCCAACTTACCTTCAAGAATCTTGCAGCCCTCGTACCAACACCCTCGTACGACCACGGCCGTCAGATTAGATCGCTGCGCGATCGAGTGGTGAGCCACCCACCCCCTGCCCTACCCACCATTCCCAGATGAAACTGAGGCGGCAGGACTAATGTGCTATAGGTGAATCAGTTCTTAGAGCTGTGGTAGACATGGCGGTAGAGTCTAAGATGATGCTCATCGGCCATTTGAGGAACTCTGCCCACTCATCGCCTAGCAAATCAGAGATGTGGTTCAGCAGAACTTCCGGCCATGTACCAATCCACCACAGCCCAGTGGCTAGCTTAAGCAGAACAGCATAGTAGGCGAGTATGACAAGCGAGACCGGACGACGTTCAGCCAACAACGCATGGAACTCGGCACCGGTTTCTATTGCCCAGGATGTCACCAGACGCCGGTTCATGCGATCGTCTTTTCGCTGCTGTGCCAGCGATATGGAGCTCAATGTGAACTCGAGGGATTGGATACAAGCTTTCCTGGCCGACTCGCTCTCCAAGCCAAAAGCCAAGCAGCGCAAGTACGTGTAGCCTGGGACATCTTGCGCTCGTGGGGTCAGATCGCTTCCAGCTTCGATTTGACTCTTGATGACAGGCCATGCCCATGTCTGACGGATTCCAGTCCAGTATGAAGCAACAAGTACTTGGATACCTCGTGAAAGCCGAAAACCATGCAACATCTTCTCGAGCGGGTCGGAGGAGTCGTCGTGAGCGTCGCACAAAGCAGGCTCGGCAATTCCACATACTGCGGCCAAGCTGGTGAAGAGAAGTAAGGCCAGACTGTGCTCCTGCGTGGTGGCGACCAAATGCTGCTGTATCGTTCGCAATGCTTCTGATTGATGGAACAGTGCTCTTGTCATCAACTCTCGCCTTGACCTGTTCTTTGCAAAGAGGTAAAGCCCAGAAAAAGCTAACATCTCGTGCATGAGATACGGCTTTGTGGTGGCTAAGTGTGCCTTGTTTCGTGCAAAGTCCCGAGCAGTCAATGGATCGGATAAATCATATTCTGCTTCGTTGAGCAGGGCCTCGGCCATGAGTTCCAGATCCAATGCCGTGTGGATTGATTGTGCATCCAACTCACTTGCGGCATGTGATGTGGGAGTTTCGCTATTTGACGACGAAGACAGAGGGCTGTCTACGTGTATGACTGCAGCATGCGGTTGTCGCGACCGCCCACTACCACGAGGCAGCCTTTTACCAACGACTGGGAACGAACAACTTGTATCCAAGCGTAGACAGGCGCCACATGTCGGTCGAATCTCGTCACACTGGGTACGGCCACGGCGTCAGTGCATTCCATGCTTTCAAGTGTGCTTCAGGCGACGGAGGCGTGTTATACTTTGCGATGCTGTCTCTTGCATTCAATACAGCCGTTGCGCGACTTGACATGGGCGCGTCTCTGGCGCCTTGCACTCGTGTCGGGCGCCGCCGGCATCGAATCTTCGTACGTGAAGTAGGTACTATAGAGGCTTTGAGTCTGGAGGCGGCAGTACTAGAATCCGCGTATTTGGAGTGCAATGCACGTGTTTCGAGCCGCTCGTCCGGCATTGAAAGAATGAGCCTCACCTCAATAGTTCGGCACGATTAATGGAAGGAAGCATGGAGGGCGTGCACATTACGGCACGTGCTCGGGTTATTGCGAAGGTCAGGGCTTCTCTCGCACTCGGAGCGAGTGCGAACAACCTAGGGAAGACTTCTTCGACCCACGACCGCAGACATGTCGCAAGTCGCAACGATAACTCGTACCGCGCCACAGCACTGCCATCAAAGTATTCAAGCTCAGTCCTTCGTCTTGACAGCTCCCACTGATTGACCGCCCGGCCCGCAATCCTTGGTCTGTTTGATAGGGCTGGTCACCATGTCATGTTCCATTCTCCCAATATAAGATACATGTAGGTCCTTCCCTTGGACTTTCCTTGCATCTTCACGCTCCGTCACAGTTCAAATGGAAAACGACGACCTCAAGACTACTCACTCGCAGCAAGAGGGACCTCCACCACTGTATGAGGATGAAGGTGCAGCTGTTCTTGAAGACATCGGCAGAGGCGCTGCGTTGAAAGGTCGGTGCTATCACTACATAACCCATGCGTTTTCTCACGCCTCAAATAATACTGACCCATGAAGCAGATGACGGTCGCATCGACATCAACTTGAACTCTCGCCTGAGCAGATCACTATCCAAAGTCGTCGTCAGGATACCTCCACCAGATGCCACGGCCCCGCCTCCAACATACGCCCGATATTCCTCACCAGATCAATTTCCCTTACGACTGAACATCGTCATCCAAGTCGTGGGCAGTCGAGGCGACGTCCAGCCCTTTGTCGCCTTGGGCAATGGCCTGCAGAAACATGGGCACCGGGTGCGACTCGCCACGCACGCCAAATTCGAGAGTTTTGTGCATGATGCCGGCCTTGAATTTTACCCCATCGGCGGCGACCCTGAAGACTTGATGTCCTACATGGTCAGGAACCCCGGCCTCATACCTAGCATGAAGTCGGTACGAGCTGGCGACATTTCTCGCAAACGCAAGATGATCATGGAGATGCTCGAAGGGTGCTGGAATAGCTGTATTTCTCCAGACCCTCTGACGAGCGAGCCGTTCGTCGCAGACGCCATTATTGCGAACCCACCCAGCTTTGCACACGTACACTGTGCGGAGGCGTTGGGCATACCTCTGCACCTTATGTTCACAATGCCTTGGTCAGCGACAACGTCTTTCCCGCATCCTCTCGCCAACATCACGAGTGCAATGAAGGACCCAAAGCTCGCCAACTACCTGTCCTACGTTCTTGTCGAGATTATGACCTGGCAAGGCTTAGGCGACGTGATTAATAGTTGGCGTCGACGCATTGGCCTGGAGCCAGTCCCGAACACTGAAGGCCCGATGTTGGCGTCGACCTTGTCCATACCATTCACCTATTGCTGGTCACCGGCCTTAATACCAAAACCTCAAGACTGGCCAGCACACATTGACGTTTCTGGCTTTTTCTTTCGCGGAACGCCTCAGTACAGCCCTCCGAAAGATTTGCAAGAGTTTCTGAAAGCCGGACCGCCTCCAGTATACATCGGCTTCGGCTCGATCGTCCTGGACAACGCGGCCGAAATGTCGTCCCTCATATTGGAAGCCATCACTGCGTGCGGGCTGCGCGCCATTATATCCCGTGGATGGAGCCGGCTGGATGGACCCGAGCGACCGGATGTATTCTGGCTCGAAGATTGTCCACACGAATGGTTGTTCCAGCACGTGTCAGCAGTCGTGCATCACGGCGGAGCAGGCACTACTGCATGCGGACTCTTGAACGCACGCCCGACAACAATTGTTCCTTTCTTTGGCGATCAGCCTTTCTGGGGTGATATGGTGGCCGCTGCTGGTGCAGGACCCAAGCCGATTCCACACAAGTCGCTGAATGCGAGCAACCTAGCCGAAGCTCTCCACTTCTGCCATCAAGAGACGGCCCAGGCTGCTGCTGCTAAGATTTCAGATCATATGAAAGTGGAAGACGGCGTGCAAGCGGCCGTCATGTCCTTTTTGAATCACTTACCGACAGACAGAATGCAGTGCGACTTCTTGCCCGACGAAGCCGCTTGTTGGGAATTGAAAATCAACAAGAAGGTGATGAAAATCTCCCGTCTCGCGGCGGAAGTCCTTGTACGCGACGAGGGTTTGGACCCGAGGAATCTCAAAGTGTAGGTCGCGGTCACTGCTTACAAGACATCCTAAACCATAGCTGACACTTCTCGTTTCAGCTACCGTTCCAATCCGATCTTAATCGAGAACCGCCGCTGGGACCCAGTGACAGGCACGATGTCTTCCCTACTAGGCACGTGGGCGGACGTGGTAGGAGCCGGATCTGGAATCATCCTCAAACCGGCAGAAGAGTACCGACGCGGCCGCAGTCGCAGCAAAGTCCCCCAAGTCAAAAGCAGCACCAGCTCCAGCACCAGCTCCAGCAGGCCGCAAAGCCGCCAGCCATCAACAGCAAAACCAGCATTGAGATCCAACTCCTCCTCGTCCAGCAGCGGGCGAAATCCAGACCCCCATCCGACAACGACACTAATAACAACAACAACCGACCCCCAACCCCAAGAATCCCCCCGCCCAAACCTAGCAGGCTCCATGGCGCGCGCCTCGGGCAAATCCATCGGCAAGTTCTTCTCCTCCTACACCAAAGGCGTCCTAGTCGACATGCCGCTCGCCACGGCCGAAGGCTTCCACGCCCTCCCGCGCCTCTGGGGCGACGAAGTCGCCGACTACGGCTCCGTGACCAACGTGTCGTCCGGCTTCGTGGTCGCGGGCAAGTCATTCGCTTTAGGGATCGGGGACGGTTTCAAGGATCTCGCGCGGCAGCCGGCGCAGGGGATGGCGCGCGACGGCGGGTGGGGCGCTGTCAAGGGCGTGGCGAAGGGGAGTGGGAGTCTGTTGAGCAAGACTCTCGCGGGCAGTTTGGGGCTTGTCGCTTATCCTGGTTTGGGCATTACGAAGAGTCTTTGGGCTGTTACGCATGGGGAGACGGGCGTTAGGGTTGCGGGGGCTAGGCGTGGGGAGGGGGAGTGGAGGGCGAGGAGGGCGGGGGAGAGGGTGCGGAGGGGGGTGTTGGATGCTTATTTTGGGGCGATTGTGGGTAAGGGGGAGAGGGGGGGTTGGTTCTGAGTGATGATGATGCACGAATGGGTTTGCATTGGTGAGACTTGTTATACATGATACAGCTCTTTTGCCCGGCGCTCGCTCTCTCGCTCTCTCTCAGTCCATCCATCCATCCATGTTATATCTCTGGGCGGGACTTCTCCTTGCTATCAACAACAGCAACCATTTCTCTCAAGTCCACTAGACCAATACCTCTTGACTTCAAACCCCATCATCATCACCATCCCCAAAAGCCTATGTACGAGCCTACTACACAAACGGACACACCCATGTACATGGCACGAACCACTCTCCACAAGCAAACCTTTCCTTTCCTCTCACAGCCTCTCACAGCGAGTGAGCAAAAAAACCAAAACTCACCCACACTTACATGTATCGCCCGCCAATCTGTCCTCAGGCTACATACATGTAGTCACACAAAAGCAAGAACCCGAAATTTAGGATGCTGCTGTACTATTTTGAACTGAAATCCATCACTTTTCTTTTTATCATACTCACATTGACGGCTTCCCGAGAGGTGGGTGCGACGTGGATGTCAAAGAGAGGATTACTACTGTGGTGTGACTTGTTACGTGTCAGTTGTTATTGTTGGCTGCTGGGTGCTGGTTGGGTTGATGTACTGCGTCTGCTTTTTCTTTGCTTCTCTGGGAGATGTGGAGGACTTGTGGTTAGGTGGGGAGTATTGGTGAGTGAGTGGTGGGTTGTTGGGTTGTAGGTTGGTTTGTTGGCGACGTGGTGGAGGATGCGGAGTTATGGGTTGCTATATGGTATATGATAGTCGGTCGCAGGGTGTTTGCTTGCGGCCTTTTTCGACTGGGTTCTAGATTTGTTGTTGTTTGTCGTCGTAGTGACCTACCGGGTGGTATCTCGGCGCTTGACAAGTAAAGAGAGGAAGAGCCTCGATAGGCAACTACCTACCGGTTACACATTGCACTGCAGGCAGCTTTGGCCGAGTTTCTTGCTCCCCGATGAACTTTTTTCCCAAACGTATTGTGTAGCCCGTCAGCGCTTACTACATACTGTATGTATGTATTGAAGATGCAGTCGTCCGCGCGCGTCTTGTTTTCGCCCTCGCACCTTGTGGTTCGAAAAGTCTAGAGACCCCAAGAAGGCGGGAAGTGAGGCTGCGGTGAGTACAGTATACTTCTTGGTGTCGATCAT
>Ga0265797_10009413_pt1 | contig 12721 bp, 11 predicted proteins | sample P2T30metagenome_FD_192433 | JGI IMG/M metagenome (GOLD analysis project Ga0265797, IMG submission 192433) | Plant litter microbial communities from East Loma Ridge, Irvine, California - P2 T30 | ecosystem: Environmental > Terrestrial > Plant litter > Unclassified | place: USA: California... | reverse complement strand
TGCAGCTGATGTCCTGAGGCAAAAACGTGGAACCTGCAATGTCGCATTGCAACTGAATGCTGTCCGTTCCGTGGGCCAAAGCATCATCTTCATGCTTGCAGCAACAAGCACCCAGAGTTCTAGATTCTTGCGCCGTAGTCCGCCTGGCTTCTGTCCAAATCAAGTACAACCACAGCGAGATTTAGGAGCATCCGGGCCATCGGCAACAACGAATGTCCCCTCACCAGGCCTGCAATACACGCTCTGGCCATAGGTTCTGAAGCATCCATCTCCCCGCAAATGCAATGCAATGCGAGTTGCCGGTCGAGTGATTCCAGTTCCGAAAGGCTTCCCCGCTGAAATGCACGCAGCTTGCCCCACTTCAACGTCAACAGTGGACGAGAGGTGGACACTCGCGTAATTGCACTGGCAGGCATGGGAATCTATAAATCCATGACGGTGTTAAGCTTTGCTCCTCTTCGCGATTGATTTTGTAAATGTGAACTGCAAGAAGTAGCAGCAAGAAAAACATACTTATCCATTAGCCAAGCGACACCTCGAGAACAGAAGACACCATGGCGACAGAAACGAAGATGAAGGCACTGCACTACGATGGACCCTTCAAGGTCTCTGTCAAGGAGATTGACCTACCGAAGATTGAACATCCAGACGATGTGATTATCAAAGTTACTACAGCCGCTATTTGCGGCTCCGATTTGCAGTGAGTACTATCCCACAGCATACACAGTCTCCAAAGGCGAAGCTAAATGAGATCAGCATGTACCAAGGTCGCACTGCCGCAGAAGGCGGTCTCGTCTTCGGCCACGAGAACATGGGCGTTGTCACTGAGGTTGGCAATGGTGTGACCTTGCTCGAGAAGGGCGACCGCATTGTGCTGCCTTTCAACGTTGCCGACGGCCGCTGCCGCAACTGCGAGGAAGGCAAGACGGCTTTCTGTACAGGTGTAAACCCAGGATTTGCTGGAGGAGCTTATGGTTATGTCGCGATGGGGCCATACCAGGGCGGTCAAGCGCAATACCTCCGAGTTCCGTTCGCGGACTTCAACGCTCTCAAACTGCCGCGCGGAACAGAGCACGAGGCCGATTTCGCTTTGCTGGCAGACATCTTCCCTACTGGATGGCACGGTCTGGAGCTCAGCGGATTCCAGTCTGGCGAGAGCGTCGCTGTATTTGGAGCTGGACCTGTCGGCTTAATGGCTGCCTACTCCGCAGTCATCCGTGGAGCATCGAATGTGTTCGTTGTTGACCAGGTCAAGGAACGCCTGGATGCTGCGAAGAAGATCGGCTGTGTTCCAATCAATTTCACTGAAGGCAACCCTGTCGACCAGATCATCGAGAAGAATGGAGGTATGGTCGACCGTGCTGTCGATGCTGTTGGCTACCAAGCTGTCGATAAGAGTGGAAAGAATGAGCAGCCGAATGTGGTGCTCGACCAACTGATCCACGTTACACGCCCCACAGGTGGACTCGGAATCCCAGGTCTTTATGTGCCCTCTGATCCAGGCGCGCCAGATGCGCAGTCCGGGAAGGGCCAGATCTTGATCAGCTTCGGCAAACTATTTGAGAAAGGACTGAAGCTCGGCACGGGTCAGTGCAATGTGAAAGCGTACAATCGTTATTTGCGGGATCTTATTATCTCCGGGAGAGCGAAGCCGTCTTTCGTGGTGTCGCATGAGGTCGGTATTGACGAGGCTCCTGAGGCCTACGACAAGTTCGACAGGCGTGTGGATGGGTACACGAAGGTGTTGCTCCATCCCAATGGTCCTTTGTAATGGTAGGGTACCAGGCTCGGGGAGGTCTGATGTGAGATGCGTGAGCGTCGGAACGATAACACTAGCTCACATGTAATCAACTCACGATTTATGCGCGACAGTCCATGCAAGCTTTGGTGATATCGTATAACGTTTGTCCACGAGCCTTCGTCCCGCATCTTCGGGTTGTACTGCCGCGTCGAGTTTCGCTGTACTCTTGTGGATATCGCTCAAATGTCGTCCTCGCCCTGGAGCACTCTTGCGCTCACGATCTTTACTTCTTCAACTGGTCGGTCTTCCGGACCGACCTTGATCAGACCCATCCTTTGAACTGAAGCAAGTCAGTATAGTGACTCAAACATCTTGGGTTGCGCCCTTCGGTCACGTACCGATTTTCATTCCACTCTTGACTCGTCCGAAGATAGTGTGTTTTCCGTCCAGCCAGGGAGTCGGCGCAAGTGTGATGAAGAATTGACTGCCTGCAGAGCAAAGAGTTCAAGTCAGTGTGTTGTCTTAGACATTATGTTGGGCTGCACCCCTTGGTCACATACCGTTCGTGTTCGGTCCACTGTTGGCCATGCTCAAGATGCCAGCGCCGGTGTGCTTCAAGTCCGAGCGAATCTCGTCTTCGAATTTCTCGCCATAGATTGAAGCACCGCCGCGACCAGTACCGGTAGGATCGCCGCCTTGGATCATGAAGTCGGAGATAATGCGGTGGAAGATGGTACCATTGTAGTAGTTGCGCGAGGCGAGGGTTGAGAAGTTCTGGCAGGTCTTGGGAGCGTGGTTGTTGTAGAGCTCGACTACGATCGAGCCCATAGACGTCTCTAAGAGTACATTTTGCGCCATCTTGATTGGAAGTGAGGTTCGTGTGATATCTTGCTTCGAATGCGTGCTCCATTAAGGTCTGGCCATCACGGTCGCGAAAGTTCGCGTTCGCGACGACTTGCTCGTGCTTGGCGTTGGACATCGAAGCTGCATTTAGCCCAATGTCGCAACTCAACAACATTCTTTGGGTTCTAGAATTGCATTGACTTTTGGGTTGCCATTGACAAAGTCAACACATGGGTTCTGAGCATGTGGTTCGGACCTCTCATAGCTAATCTCAGGCCGAGCTGATCGTGGCGAGCGCTCATAGTGGTGCTGAATGAGTCAATTGTGGTCAAGAGCAACGTCACGCCCGATCTTCTTAAATCGCCCGAGGACCGTGATCGCCTGTAAGTACATGTACAATACGATACATACATGATTTGCCTTACACATAACCACATACGACGAACTGGACGATCTTTTGTATCTCTGACTATAACTTATCTTCCATCCAACCATGCCGAGTAAGCTGGTGGAACTAGACGGCCGCACTCTGGAGGGAGGAGGACAGCTTCTTCGCCTCGCAGTCGGCATGTCGGCATTGCACGACATTCCTATCAGGATTACAGATATCCGTGGCAATCGACACGGCGGCCGCGGCCTCAAAGCACAACATTTGGCCTGTGTCAACTGGCTCTCACACGCCAGTAATGCTTCAGTAGTAGGAGCCGAGAAAGGTAGTAAAGCTCTCGAATTCATTCCTGGTCATACTGGCTCCGTATCTCCAGCATATCGTCTTGTCAAAGACACAGCAGATCTCGCCGAATGCTGGGAGTGCAGACTCGATATCAAGACCGCCGGAAGCACAGGCCTAGCTTTGCAAGCAATCCTTCCATTCATTTTGTTCAAGCCTCCCAAAAATGACGATGGGTCTCTCAGTGACAGGCCAATCCGACTGACTATCTCCGGCGGCACGAACGTGTCAGAATCACCCTCGTACGAATACATCGCCCAGGTTCTGCTTCCCGCACTACACAGCATCGGACTGCCGCACATATCCTGCAACCTGAACAAACGAGGTTGGAGCCATGGCGGCTCAAGCATAGGCAGCTTCACACTAGATATCCCAGCCAGACAGTCCCTCGTCCTCCCAGCATTCACCTTGTCCCCAGACAACATCACATCCGCCCCAAACCCACCAAGTCGCCTAGAAGCCACTTTCATCGCCCCACTCGCCGCCCATCAGCATTTCCGCGACATATGCCACCCAACCATCGCATCCCACTTCGGCCCATTCTTCTCCGAAGCCAACGGCAGCTTCTCCCTAACATGCGAAGACAGCAAACACGACAAACGCTACTACTTCATCATTGTCGCTACAGTGCCTTCATCTTCCACTGAGATAGCCGCGATCAAGACCTACAAGCTCGGCCGCGATTGGCTCTACGATCGCAAAGTCCGCTCGCCGGAGCAGACTGCCACTGAGCTTGCGGACCGCGTGAGCCATGATTTGTATGCGGAGTGGTCAAATGGCGCGTATGTGGACGAGCATATGCGCGATCAGCTTGTCGTTTTTCAGGCGTTGGCGGAGGGTGAGAGTCGGGTTTTCGCAGGGCGTACTAGTACAGGTGAACCGCGCGAGGCGAGTCTGCATGCTAGGACGGCGGAGTGGGTGGTTGAGAAAATGCGCGACAGAAGTTGAGAACTCAGTGCAGACGAATATGGTGATCTTGTTCCCCAGCTCTCAAGACCAGCAGGCGTTGAGGACAGTATCTCAATTAGACAATATACCCATATCCTATCCGACCTCTACATGACAACACAATTCTCATCATCCTTCTTCTTGTCTCGCGTCAGCTTGCCCTGCTGCACATTCCTGCTCTTGCCACCCTTGCGCAGTTCCTCCAACCGCGCGACAGCCTGAGGGAATTGGAAAGCTAGAAAACATCACAAGTCAGCACACACGTTTCCAAACAATGCCAGTCAAGCAAAACTTACAAGCAGCCCGGCCATACCACCTCTTCGCCTCCTCCAGACTCTTCGGACACCCAATCCCTTGCTCAGTGAAGTAGCCCATAGCAAACATCGCCTTCGCAAGCGGCGGTTCCGACTGCGCGGCCTTGCGCGCCCAGAGGTAAGCTTCCATGTCGCTCTGCTCGAGCATGCCCTCGGCGCCCGTGAGGTACCAGCCGCTCAGCGCCAGCTCAGCATTGTGCTCGCCCTGGGCGGCAGCTTTGGTGTACCACGCGATGCTGGCGCGGTTGTCGATGTCGAGGCCCAGGCTGCCGTACTCGTACGCTTGGCCGAGGCGGAATTGCGAGCGCTTGAAGCCGTATTCTGCGGCTTGCTTGTAGAGGGAGAGAGCGTAGGCTTCGTCGGGGATGAGCTTCTCGCGGACTTGCGGGTCTGGGTTGGTGGGTTCGTGCAGAGTGGCGAGCTCGTGCAGGGCGTGTGGGTTGTCTTTGTCTGCACGCTCGGCGGCACGTTTAAGCCAGCTGAGTGCCTCGCCGACATTGCGCGGGACGCCGAGCAGACCTCGCAACAAGACGATGCCAATCTTGTACATTGCGGCTACATCGCCCAGGGCGGCGGCGCGGCGGTACCATTGGACGGCTTTGGCAAGGTCTTTGCGAGTGCCGCCGCCTTCTTCGGGGCCAATTTCGCAGGAGACGGCAGTGCGGAAAGCTGCGGCTGCGTGGCCCCCTTTTGCAGCTGCTTGGTAGAGCGAGAACGCTTCTTTGGGGTCTACTTGAAGTCCCATCTCGCCAGAGCCGTAGCATTCGGCCATGAAAAACTGTGCTTCAGGATAGGTGTTTCTCACGAGCTCCTTGACTCTCTTGTATGCCTCGTTGAGGTACTTCTCACGGTTACGCTGCGTGGTCTTCGCATCGAGGCGTCCACCTTCGGAGGCAAGCACATGAGATGCCTCGACAAGCTTCTTCGCGTAGCGTAGTGCAAGTCGCGGGCTGGCTTTGTTAGCTTCCATGTCAAGGCGAGCCGACTCAAGGTCTGCTTTGGTGACAGGCCCTTCAGAGATGGACGCTGGCCTTTGGTGAGACGAGGTTGATGAGCGATTGTCATAGTTTCTGACCGGTGCCGGTTTGGGAGGCTGAGGCGCTCCTTGCTCGATCAAGCCAGGCCTATATGGAGCTGGATGGTGTGGGAGAGAATCTGGGTCGCTGGGCCGTTGTCCTTGCATTGGTGGTCGCATAGCCTGCTGTTGATCAAGAGGTGGACCGTTGCGTGGTACACCAGGTGGAGGCATACCACGCATAGGCTGCTGACCAGGTGGTGCACTAGGTGCTCGGTGTTGTTGATTCATCAAGCTCCCATTTCGAGGCATACCATTGTGGGGCGCACCATACGGATCTTGTCCCATCGGAGGTGCTGTAGGTGCGCGTTGCATACCAGGATCTGACCAGCCAGCCTGGTTGATTGGCGGACGGGTTGAAGCAGAGCGTTGTTGTGGTGGAAGCGGACCTCGTCCGCCTGGATGAAATCGTTGTCCTTGAGGGTTCTCGCCTGGTGGGCCGCCGTGCATAGGCACATTCATCTGTCTTTGATCGACAGGGGACTGGAATCGCCGCATATTTTCAGGAGGAACAGACTGTGCCGGCCTGTACGCCATAGGCTGCTGACGGGGCTGCATCTGTCGAGGGTCATCGTACTGCTGTTGAGGGCGAACTTGTTCTCCAGGCACGCCGAAGACAAAACCGTCTACTGCGCCACCTTGTTCGTGCCTCATGTCTCTCAAATCTGGCTGCGAAGCGACTGCGCTTTCTTTATGATGTACGTAAGGCTGATGCCTTTGCACTGGCAATGATTGCACACTGGCATTAACATGCTGAGAAGGCATTACCGGCATTTGGGGAGGCGTCTCTGCCGGCGTGCTGTTCAAATGCTTGTCAACCGTTTGTTGACGCTTGTGAACGCCGGAAGTCTGCCCAGGCGCTGCGCTGTCAAAATCTGGCATTTCTGCCTCGATTTCCTCGTCGCGATTCTTCGGTGGCATCGGGACGGACGTATTTTGCGGCTGTTCTGCGCCATAGTAGTCATCGTAAAGGTCATCATAATGGTCATGTCGATTGTCCTCATGTGCTGGAGCTGCAGGTGCAGGATTCGGTCTGGCAAAGTTCTTAGGAACAGGTTGACCAGCAAATCGCGGTTGCTGCGCGGCGGGCTCGGGGCCTCTGGATGACGCTTGGTATGCAGCAGAAGGTTGTGATTGCGGCGGATACACAGCCGGGGCTGGGATGGGTTGGGGTTGCCGCGCATTGGCTTGGCCTTGAGCATACGCAGCTGGAGGACTTGTGCGCCGTGCTTCTTGTTGATGTACAGGTTGAGGTGCAGGTTGGGGTACAGGCTGAGGTTCAGGCTTTGGGGCTGGGGCAGCCATTGGTTTGGGAGTAGCCTTTGGTGCTCGATCAGCCAGTGGACGCTTTCTCGGCGGTCCTGTCCGCCATGACTCTTGCGGATAGTACTCGTCAGAGTCAGCGGTAGCTTCTGGCTCAGGCTGTGGCTCTGGCGCGTTGACACGTGCAGGTTCGACCGCTGGTGCACTTGTCTGTTGTGGAGGCGGCTGTGGTTGAGCATATGGCGCCTGTGCATGAGGGGGTGAAACTACTCGTTGACGCTCATTCGGCTGTGCTTGATCGTAAGACTGTTGGCCGCCAGCTGAGTATGCTTGCGGCGGCATCCTGTTGTTCGAAGACATGTTTGGCTCACCGTGGCTTCGAGGCACAGAGTCAGTACGCGGTGGTAGTGGACGACGAGCTACGCCATTTGTTTGTTGGTCTCGACCATAGTCCCCTTGATGCTGTGCATGCTGATTCGGGTGTCCCTGCCCAGGCTGTTCATGAACGGGAGCGTAGTTCTGTGGTCCACGGGACTCGTAATGCGGTTGTCCGTTCATCGCAGGCGGAGGTGATGGGTGGTGCTGATCATTGCCTTTCGAAGTCGCAGGTCGAGATCTACTACGGCCACCTGACGTTGAAGGACGCGTTTGATCCTCACTACTTCGTGTACTGCGGCCTTCATGGCTTCCTGATTCCTTCCCTTCTTTCTTGTTACCGAATGTTGGGAAAGCATTGTCTTGGGGAATCATCTTTGGTTTGTTAGCAGCCTCGTGCATTCTGGCCTTCTCCTTCGCTTTCCACTCTTCCATTGCGCTCTTCTTGGGATCCTGTGGCAGTGGCTGCTCCTGGTAGGATCCACCATTCGATTGTGGTGGAGGCGGCCGTTGCTCTGGTCGATCTCTGGCAGCCCTTTGCTCCCTGTGGCCATTTCTTGAGTCCTGTTGGTTTCGTTCTGCGGGTTGGCCTTGGTGACCGGGCCGTGGCTGAGGAGGGCCATTTCGCGGATCAGGTCCTCGGGGCTGAGGTGGCTGACCTCTGTAGTCCTGATTTGGTAGAGGCGGCTGTGCATGAGACCTTGGTCCACCTCTATAATCCTGATTTGGCGGCCCTTGCGATCTTGAACGATTCGGTGGTGGCGGTCCACCTCTGTCTGGTCGTTGCTGGTAGCGAGGATCATACTGTCGATCCTGCACGCCAGTATCATGATACTGTCCACCAGAATAGCCTTCTGCTGCATATCCATGTCCATTGGGTTGCTGCGCATGTCCTCCTCTGCCTGGTCGCTGTTGGCCTCGTTGGCCATAGTGTTGATCCTGCGAGCTGTAGGCTTCATGGTTTCCGGTCGCGTAGGCATCGTTTGGTCTCCCATATCCGTTCGGCTGCTGCTGACGGCCTCCTTGCCTATAATCTTGCTGTCCATAATCTTGTTGGGAATAGCCTTGGTCGTACTGGTCGTGTCCGTAGCCGTTGCCCGCGCCATTGTCTTTGTAATTTTGGCGATGCTGCTGGTTCATATCGTATCCATAATCATCGTATCCACCGTGTTGCTGGGCGGAGTGGCCGTAGCCTTGATCGTAGGACTGGTCGTAGTTGTCATATTGTTGTTGCGGAGGATAGCCGCCATGCTGTCTTTGCACCGGAGCCTGCTGGTGCTGGTCGTAGTATGCTCGACGAGGAGCTTGGTAGGAGTTGGACTGATCGTACGCCATGCTGCCAGAGCATTGGCTGTGAAAGTGGTGGGATTGCGTGTATGCTACAGAAGGGCACTAGGAGAGAGGCTGCATTCAATGGCAGTAATGAGGGGTGTACGGCCGAGAGGCAGACTCCGGAACAGGCGTTTCCTACTGAGGCGATGTGAACGAGATAGCTCCAGTGTTGCTAAACAGCATGGGTTTATTTCCAGCTTTCCAGGTTTCGGCTCTGGTTTGAGAGGTGGGAGGGGGGTTGTTTCAGGCGCGAATTGGCCAGGTTGGGAAGGTGTTTTGACGAGTAGTTGGAGCAGTTGGAGCTAGTCGAAGGCAGTGTGTAGTGAGCGTGAGGTAGAGAGCGGAGCGGGTGAGAAGTTGGTGTTGGTAGTGGTGGTGGTGCATACAGTAGGAGAATGGAGTGGCCGTGGATGGCATGACGGATGCTGGGCTGGTCGCAAGCGCGCAATCTTCAGATCAGCCGCCTTCTTGTCGCAACACGCAGCCAACCAGCGTCGTGCCTGAATCAGCACCGCCACACCTGCAGGGATCATCATGCGCTAATATCATGCTTGATTTAACTCACTGCCGCGATGGTGGCGCAGTCTTGTTCGTTCTTCATGATAGTTGGCTCATCTTACCTGCTTGATACATCTCAGTATCGTGTTATTATTAGTATATACATCATAAATATATCGTGTTATTATTAGTATATACATCATACATATATCGTGCATATACAACGTGACTGTGGCATCTACAGTATACAGGATATCATCACATCAAATGCAGCCCTATATCAGCCACTTCTTCCTTAGATCCTTCCTCCTCGGATCGTCACCAAAATAAATCCGGGGAGAGGATTTGAAGCTGTCTCAAAACGTAGCGCTGCCCATCGCAAGCAAGCATGTCATAGCCAACGTGCACTTCCCTCATACACAATCACCTATTACACAACATGCCACCCAAAGGCCCTCCATCTGGCGGTCAACAGGGCAAAAAGCGCAAGGATCCACCCAAGCAATCCACAGGTGCACCCAAGCAACATGCCGCCAAACGGCCACGCTTCGACAATGGCTCCAAGATGCGCGACGCCCGCTTCCTGGCCACTCAGACCACTTCCAAAGCTTTCAAGAACGGGGAATTGGACGTCGACAAATTTGTGAAATCGCGCGAGTATGAGATTCGCGCGCTCGAGCAAGGCCTTGCGCGCAGCAAGAAGGCTCTCACCAAGAGGGCTTTTCAGCAGGTTCCCAAAGAGTTGAGGAGGAGGACGGCAAGTCACAATGTCAAGAGAATTCCCAAGCGATTGAGGGAAAGAGGCAAGAGGGAGATGGTGGAAGACAATACACCTACGGTCACTGCGAGGCGAAGGAAAGCTAGCCGACACATGCGATTGCGACTTGAGACGGTGAAAAAGATTAGAGCTATGGGCGCGAAGAGAAAGTCGAGGAAAGAAGAAGCGGAGGACGGAAAGGTCACTGTTAAATCTGCAAATGAGTCCGACAAGACCTCGAAGACAGAACAGCCCGGTGTGGTCAGGACTCGTGCGCCCAAAGTCAAGAAGGCAACCCTTACTGAACCGCCGGTCGCAAAGGCCAAGTTCCGGAAGCGTCAAGTCCACAAATCATGGCTACCAACACACATGTTCCACACGAAACGAGCTCGCATGACATTGCCGAAAGAGCCTCTGTGGAGATTCGCCATTCCAATGACACCAACCGCCAAGAGCTACAGACCAACACATCGGACGGCGAGCGAGCGGGGAGCTTTGTGCTGGGATGTGAGCTACATGAGCACGATATCGTTAACAGGTCGGGAAACCAGTATAATTGGTATGCTCAAGCAACTTGGTGCTGGCGAGAACGACAGTTCAGTATGGACAGCAAAGGGAAAGAAATGGCGAGACGGCAAACGAGTGATGGAGTTTTTCCTGCATGAGCGCGAAATTCCTCATTCTCCAATAGCGCCTGTCACCGTCATCTGGTGCGCATCTGATTCGGCCGAGTCTGAGGAGAAGTGCAAGCGTCAAGTTATGCTTCGCGTCCACCCATCGGCCTTCTTACAATTATGGGAAGAGGTTCTACGGGTAGCAAAGATTGCAAAGCCGGCTGTGATGGTAGAAGACTTGCGATTCGAGATGGGCAGTATCGATGTGACGGGCCCTGCTTCGACAGAGGCGCTGCTTAGCGCTCTGTGGCCAGCATTGCCTTCTGGACAGTCGGAGCACGCACCAGGAAGCCCAGAACACACATTCACCCATCTGCATGGTCTGACCAATCCTGCATCACTACCAAGTGGTGCAGTGCTTGCGTTCGATATTCAAGATCCTAGATTACACCATCCTCCGCGACTTGTCAAAGCTCCTACTGCTCCAGATGCACAGATGAAGCTTCTAGAGCTCATCGCCGAATGGCCTTCAGACAGTTGCGTAACCCCAACCAGGATCTTCGACCGCAAGGCCAGAGTCGCTGCTTCAGCCAGTCTGCCCAGCCAAAAAGCCATCAACAGACGACGCACCCTTGCCGCACCAGGCGAATACCCAGAACCCGTGGCGAAAGATCCCCGTATTCCAGTCATGCTTTACGTCTTGCCATCAAAGCCGCAATCCAGGAACCAACAGCTCACATATCGATTACTGCTGCCCTGGAAATGCGTTCAGCCAGTGTGGTACTCGCTCATGTACACACCATTGTCAACAGGCCAGCAGCCTAAGTTCGGTGGCTTAGACGAACAGCGCCAAATCGCGCTCGAAAGAGGCGAGCATTGGTTCCCTGCAGATTATCCGGGCACGAAAGCAGGCTGGAATTGGGAGGTCGAAGAAAGCAAGAAGAGGAGAGCAGATTGGGAAAAGCGACCAAAAGCCAAGAGGGCAAGTTGGGAAGCCGTTGATCTTAGAAATGGCAAGAAAGGAGAAGTAGGCGAAGGTTGGGCTTGCGACTGGCGCATTCTGCACGAGAAGACGTCTGAAAAGACAACAGCGGCCACGCAGACCGAGTCTTCCACCACGGCACTTCCAGCAGGCCTAACACAGCTCCCTCCCTCGGCCTCGCGCGCAACCTCCACCGCCGCAACAACCCTCCTACCAGTCCGCATCGACCTCGTCACCCGCGGTCTCCCCACTCCTTGCGCCCGCATCTACCGCCTTCCCACAACATCTCCGAAACTCCGCGCAGCCTGGCTCGCTCTCCACCCCTCAAACCAATCGACAACACACTCACAACGCAAAAAAGCCGCTCCGCCAGCGCCCGCAAAGAACAGCAAGGACATTGAAGCCCACGTCCGCCAGCAGCGTCTTGCAGCCTCTTTGTTGGCACCCCCGACTGCCGGCGCGGAAAACTATCCCGCTTGCCCTGGCGAAGAGGATCTCATTGGGTTTGTGACGAGTGGGAATTACGATCTGGGTGCTGGAAAGGGGATGGGCGTTGGGTGCGTGGTTTTGGGGAAGGTTGATTTGGAAGTGAAGGGAGAGGAGGACAGGCTTTGTATTGTTAGGAGTGCTGGGGTGGGGATGGCGAGGTTGGGGAGATGGGAGGTTTGAGGAGGGGTGGAACAACCCGGCCCCATGGCCAAAACCTATATTGTACGGTGATATCGATTTGGTTTCGTATTCCAGTATTAGCGAATATGGACACGGGAACGATTCTCTTTGCCACCGAGAAGTTTGTCGCAAGTTCCACCTATCGCAGCAGCTCATATGCTGGTTTCGCCGACGGTGGATATGACTTGCCTCTACTAGCCATCAAGACACTTGAGGTATCGTACACAGTTTGAGGGTTACCGACAGAATGATATCGATACGTAACCGAGCATGTTAGTATGATACAGTCGAGGATCTCACCCGTTGCAAAGTCCTGGAAGTTTTCCGTAGAATCTCTCGCGTCTACGATTGCGTTATCGTGTATTCAACTCTTGTCAAGAGAGAGGCAGCTCTGCTGACCCCGTCATCGGCTGCTGGCGACGATGTGGACATTGTGTGCGAATCTTGGCACTTACGTTCTACGAGACCGCGATGTAATAGTCTATCCGCCAGCAACGTACATACAAACAACTCCGTAAAGACGAAATCCGCAAAGCAGCAACCCGAACCTCTTCCGACCGCTTCCCAATCTGCCCCAGCG
>Ga0265797_10009412_pt1 | contig 12721 bp, 14 predicted proteins | sample P2T30metagenome_FD_192433 | JGI IMG/M metagenome (GOLD analysis project Ga0265797, IMG submission 192433) | Plant litter microbial communities from East Loma Ridge, Irvine, California - P2 T30 | ecosystem: Environmental > Terrestrial > Plant litter > Unclassified | place: USA: California... | reverse complement strand
TCAGCTGGGAGTCGAGTACTTCGGTTAGGGTCTGCTGGGCGGATGCGTTGAGGCGCGCTTTGTTGTTTGTGACGGTTGTGGCTTTGGTTTTGTTGGACCAGCGCTCCAGGACGGCTTTGCGGTGGGGGAGCGTGGTCTTCTCGCTGGCTTGGATGGTGGTCCAGATTTCGGATGATGGTGTTGTAGAGTCGAAGGTTGGGCGCTTCCGCTTCGTACCCGTTCGAGACTCTTCTAGAGAGAGGCGCAGGTTCGTGAGGTTATTGAGGAGGGTCAGAGCAGCTGCCTCCGCTGCCTCGATAGGCGCATCCTTCGCGGTTTCGGACTTGTAAGGCTCTGCAGCCATGGAGTTTGTCGAGATCAAGGCCTTTTGTAGTCGAATGCGCGAGTTGAGAAGCGTATCGAAGGTTTTTCGTTGGGTCTTCACGGCTTCTCCCTTGGCGACGTCGGATTGCGTGCCAGCAGCGATGCCCGACGTGAAGGACTTGTTGGCGGACATGAGGTCGCGGATGGTGGACGCGTCGGTTTTGGCTTCGGCGCCAGGCTCATCATCGTCTGAGCCTTCGGATTCGTTGGCCTCGTCGTCGCTCCCGCTTTCGCCTGCGCTTCCCATGTCCTCGTCCTCGTCGCTCATGTCTTCGTCGAATTCGCCGTTCATGTCGTCCTCTTCGCTGTCCTCTTCGCCATCGAGCTCTACGCCATTAATGCCATCCTCTTCGTCATCATCACTAGCCTCGCTGTCTATATCGTCGAAGCCTTTCGCAAACGGATCGTCGCTGTCGCTGTCCTCGAGCGCTTTGCGGTCCACCTTGCGCCCAGTGTACTCCGGGCCCAGAGGCACCTCAACCGGCTTCCTCAGCTTGCTCTTTCCCACCGATGTATAATGTTCGCGCCCAGCATTGTCATCTTCAACTTCGGAGAGTTCAGCGTCGGAGCGCTCGTCTTCGCTGGAGCTCGGCGCAGGGTCGAGTAGCGACTCGGGATCGATATCTGGTCGTCATGTGAGCAAAAGGCCGGTCGCGCATATACGAGAAGTTCATACCTCTGATCTTGGACTTTCCCATAGTGTAAACGTCGTTTGGTGTCGGTGCTGCTGGTGAAGCGCGTCGGAAGAGAAAGTTCACTCTGTGCCCCACAAAAAAGTTCAATGACATCGGCTAAATGAAATGCCGATGCGCGTCACCTCCGCCATCAACTCCGCAACCCCCGTTTCTATCACGACGATGCTGAAGCCACGGTTGTTCTCGACGTTGCGATGTCTGCAGCATGAGAATCCTCTTGTATGTTACATGTTAGGATAGCCGATGGCTCAATAGCTGATGGCGAGCGCAGGGTCTTCCGCGCTCAGGCGCGCCTCCGCAAATGCCGCGCATGCAGCGAGGATTGCCACAGAAGCGGAATATCAAAGATGTGAAGAAAGTGATTGCTGTTTCATCTGCAAAAGGTGGAGTTGGAAAGAGTACTATCGCTGGTATATCTTACCGTCTACGACCAAATACAATCCGCAATACTGAAGCAGTGTTGTAGTCAACCTCGCCTTGAGCTTTGCGCGTCGTGGTTACAAAGCCGGCATCCTTGATACCGACATCTTTGGTCCTTCAATACCAACCTTACTCAATCTATCTGGCGAACCCCGACTTTCATCCAGTCAGTTTCTACACTAATCAAGTTTCCTACCAGCCTCTAATCTCACAGCCCAGACAACCAACTCCTACCCCTCTCCAACTACGGCCTAAAGTCCATGTCAATGGGGTACCTCATCCCAGAATCCTCACCAGTAGCATGGCGAGGACTCATGGTCATGAAAGCCCTGCAGCAACTCCTCCACGAAGTCGAATGGGGCGGTCTCGACGTCCTAGTCCTTGACATGCCACCCGGCACCGGCGACGTCCAACTCACGATCACCCAGCAGCTCATTCTAGATGGCGCACTCATCGTATCAACGCCCCAGGATTTGTCACTCAAAGACGCGGTGAAGGGCGTCGAACTCTTTCGCAAAGTCGATGTGAAGCTACTGGGTCTGGTCTGCAACATGGCGGGCTTCAAATGTCCCGGTTGCGGAGACGTACATGAAGTGTTCGGTAATATGAATAAGATCAGAGCCATGTGCGGGAAGTACGACTTGAACATGCTAGGCGAGATTCCGCTACATGCGAGTATCAGCGATGATGCTGATCGTGGAAAACCGACTGTGGTTGCGGAACCGGAGGGAGAGCGGGCTATGGCGTTTGGAAAGATTGCGCAGAAAGTGGAGGGTCTTATTGGACTAGAGCGATAGTCGTGTATTGACCCCAAAGGCACTCCCAATCCTTTGCAGTTCCCTGAAATATCCATCCAGCTCCTCGATTCCCCGCGTGGACCGCAGTTTCACAAAAGCACTGATCAGTCTCGTTCTCACGCGCCTCACCGCGCTCAAAATCTCCTCAATCCTTTCCAGCTCGGACGCGGAGATCATAACATGCAGCCTAAAACCACCCGGTGATTCACTCCTAGAAGTCCCAATACTACTACTCGAGTGTTGCATCGATGATTAAACATCTCGCGCTCATGCGCGTCCGTTGCACGCGACAGAATCGACCTCGCGACCCGCAGAGAAGCATGCGTATCCGAGTGCATCGAGCCCATGCAGATGAGTCTAATCTGGTTCGTCATGTGTTCTACAGGCATATCCACATGTAGAAGATTAATCAGTACAAAGTTGAACTTGAACACCTAACTATGAGAACGCTATATTGTGTTGGGGTCTTACCGAGTCCAGTCCTTGTACCATTGTATACGGCAGCGTACCGGTGCACTTTGTCCCTTGCACGAGGTGGCACTGTATGTCACTTGCGAGGTACGACTAGATCTTGCAGAGATGAAGGAATGCATACCCTGAAGATATACACGACCTTGCGTGTTTTTCATGATTGTAGAAAACTACCCTGGATACGTCCTCACTGAGTTTAATCAACGTAAGTTCTTCCAACGCAAACCCTCCATCCCGCGACCACTCACCCCTCCTCTATGGCCTTCTGCTGCACATAATCATGATTCCGAATAATATTTCCATCTTCCCACCACATCAGCGTACAACCCACCAACGCTCTCTTCTCCGCAGCATCCCTATCAATCCGGTCCCCAGTATCAAAGTTCACCGCTGGTTTAGCAGTGATCTCCCATTCCCACGCCGTAAAGTCTTTGTGACCGTGTACAGAAAGAGTTTTGATGTCCAGATCGTGGAAATTGGAAAAGGTCTTTTTGTAGGTTTCTTTGACTTCTTTGTGGGACGTCATTTGTGGGCGGGATATGCCTGGCTTGGGAGTTAGTGGGGGTATCGACGGATGGCTTGAGAGTGGTGGGACGAACTGAAGTCGCAGTAGACGAAGTTGGTCGGGTGGTAGAATTCCATCATTGCTTCTGGCTTCCCGCTCTTATAGGCTCGAATGTATTCCTCCAGGCGGCGGACGATGAGGTCGTGGTCGGCATGTTTCTTGTGGGCCTGAATGTGGGTTGGGTGATGGGGAGGCGATTTTTCGACCTATATCTCGACTTCTGATCCATGGTATCTTATTCACCAAACGTCTTTCAACTCTATTCATACTCAGCAGAATGCTCTTTTGAAAGGCCAATTCTATCTCCTGCGCTCGGTTGAACTTGGCTGTCATCACGACGAAACCTAAAATCAGCCACATACAATGGCAGATAGACGGGTTCAACAAGAAAAGGACGACGGCTCTATACTAAACGCCGTGCAGCCAACGAATGAGAGTGACAACCTGTCGCCACGAAACTCTGACTTCGTCAGAGGACCGGTGCCAGACAATCTCAACCCGAGGCAAGAGGTCCAAATGGGAGGTGGTCATGACGGACCTCTATTCCTCGCGCTTCTGATGGGAAATAACAATCTCAATGCTGCCGCTCAACAAGGAGCTGCACAACCTCAACCAGTGCCCGATACTTTAGACCTAAGGTCGACAATGAAAGCTAAGGCTGCAGGTGTTTTCAGTCTTGCTGTCAAGGAACTGATTGCTCCACCCCGAACAGTAAAGCCAGTGTTGAGACTACGCGGTCTCTCATCCGAGTCATACCCTGGCCAGCTCAGTGAAGAGCAGCTCCAATTCTGGCGCGACGAAGGCTACCTCGTTGTCCCAGATGCGTTGCCAACGGAAGACGTAGCCGAGCTTCTCCGTAGTGTCCACGAGAGCGCGGAGATCCTGGCGAACTCCGATGACAAGCGTGTTAAGTTGCACACGTATGAGGAGGGCCAAGATCACTATGTCTCGCCCATAGGCCGCCTTCTTGCGCTACCTTCGAATGGTAAGCATCTCAACCCAAAAGTAAAAGAGGTGAGCTGATTGCTGACATTTCAGTGGCATCGCAACCCGGCGTCGAGCCTCTTCAGCGTATCCAGCGCCTAGGGTCCGGCATTCATCGCCTGATGCCTTCCTTCCGCGACACGATAATGAGCCAGACCCACGCAAATATGGCGAAGGCGCTGGGTTATACCGATCCGCGTATCGTCCAAAGTCTCATCATAGTCAAAGCAGCTCAAGTCGGTGCGAAGGTCGTGCCTCACCAGGACGGCTGCTCAGGCTTCACCGATCCACCCAGCTGCACGACATTCTGGTACGCCCTCGAAGATGCGACCATAGACAACGGATGTCTGGCTGTCGCTCCAGGTAGTCATACAACGCAGCCTCTTACGCAAAGGTGTTGCGTGGGTAGAAACGGCTTACCCGAGTTCGCTGGTCTGGCAAAGCCAGTATATGCTAGCATTGAGGGATCGTCGGCCAACGCTGCGGCGCCAGAGAAGGATGAAGAAGGAAATCTGGTATACAAACCACTCGAGGTGAAAGCGGGGACACTGATCCTCATGCACGGTAATCTCATGCATACTAGTGAAGCCAATGAGAGCGGAAAGAGCCGTGTCGCATTCAACTTTGGCGTGGTTGAGGGGACGCACGAGTGGTTAGCAGATAACTGCTTGCAGCCTTACGAGGGTGAGACGGAGTTTGAGCAGCTTCGTGCTTGTTAGAGAGGGGTTGCGTAACGGCCTTTGGCACAACTGAAACCTAGTATCATGTGGAAACGCATGAGGGAAGGAGTGATAAGATAGTTCTCATGCGATTCGTAAGGAGTGGTTTAAAGAAGGAACGCAGGATAGTCCTGGCTCAGGGTTGGTGGGTTCTTAGACGATGACGCAATCATGCATGACGTAGCGTACTCAACACACACTCCTGAAGCTCATCAAGAAATTCCTTTTGACGCATACAAAAGTCTCTATCTGATTGAAGGTGCTGTTCATAATTGACCCGGGTGGTCCTCGCAGGATCTGGCATCGATGCAGTGAGTAGACGTAAGACAGTGTGTAGCTCCAGGCTATGGGGTAACACTTGCCTGCCAGACCCGAAGGCGCAACGTATTCACGAGACATATCGCACAAAATCGCACAACGCGCTGCATGTTCACAGGCATTGACTGGTGGAAGTTGTAGAAGGAGACTGTCTCGCTTCCCCTTCTCCACTACACGTAGGTTGGCTATGCCTGATCGTCTCGCTTGTTGTCAGATTCCAATCGTGCCTGCCGTCTTTTGCAGAGTGCAGGCGCATTAACCCCACTACGTCCCATGGCGCCGCTTCAAACACTGTTCACCCCGTTTCACGGATTTCCCCATTTTGTCACCACGAGATGAACCTGACGCTACCTCGAGCGCCTTCGTGGTCAGAACGAACTGAACCAGACAACTGTAGCCGTAATTATGGCTGGCGTCACTGGAGGCGCGTTAATCATCAGGGGAGTACCACCCTGTCAAACGTGCGCGAGGCCGCACGCGATGGCTGCGTTCGATGCAAGCTACTCCTCCGAGGAATCGAGAAGTACACTTTCCCTCCTTACCGCCCTCATCGGACTACCGAAGCCACCATTGACGAGTATGAGCCCGATCCAGGTCTCGAAGTCTCCGTCTTCAATGATAAAGAGACGCCTTTGCGGGTGACGGTCGATTATACAGGCATGCCAACGAAATCAGGGAGTCTACCTATGGAACTGTATTTCTACACTGATCCTGGTTTGTCTGCCATCACAGAACACGGGAGGCTTAGTTATTCTACTTACCATACCTAGACAAGCCACCTTACTTCTCGGACGTTCAGACAGCAGGCCATATCCCGGCTGACCCTGCATCCAAAGCTTGCGTTAGCACAGTCCAAGAATGGATTAGACAATGTGACGATCTGCACCCACAATGTCTTCCCCGACGAGACGCATCGACGACACCAACGAGACTCATCTCAGTTGGCTTGTCTTCAGGCGACATCAAGCTCTGCCGCTTGCATGAAGTTTCGGCTGATGCCCACTACGTTGCCCTGAGCCACACCTGGGGCAAGAAAGAAGAACGGAGGAAAGCCATGCCCTTGCTCTTAAAGGGGAATCTTTCTGCTCGAACTTTTGGCATACCTTGGATCGAGCTCACCCAAACGTTCCAGGATGCCGTTACTATAACCAGAGACATCGGCGTTCCGTATGTCTGGATAGATTCCCTATGCATCGTGCAAGACGACCGTGAGGACTGGGCCAAAGAAGCTGCCCGTATGGCATCGGTGTACAAATACGCCTACTTGGTCATTGCTGCAACAAGTTCCAAGAACGGCGATGATGGGTGTCTTCGTCCCAGGGAACCAAGCCACGACTTAGTAGGACCGACCGACGGTAGCATTCACGCACAACGACAGATATCTCACCGCACGATCATCGAGTGGCAAGCAGAGAGTATTGCGATGCCTCTTCTGGACCGAGCATGGTGTTTCCAAGAGCGACTGCTTGCTTCCCGGATAATCCACTACACCGAAAGCGAGATAATGTGGGAGTGTCAAAAAGAACTTTGGTGTGAATGTCAAACCATCAAACTCGACAATCCATCCACAAAGAAACTGGAAACGTTTAAACTTGCTCATGCCGCAGCGGTGGTGTCGACGAACCCTGAAATGCGTGCAAGTTCATGGGATAAGGTCGTTCGAGAATACTCACAGCGGGCATTGACATTCGGGACAGATCGACTTCCTGGCATCTCGGGAATAGCTAGAGAGATTGCACTACCAGAATTAGGCAGATATCTAGCCGGGTTATGGGAGTCTAAATTCCCTGGAGCGCTCTTGTGGTCATCTGTAAGTGGAGTCATCGACAGACCGGACGTACTTCCACGACCCTCACAATATTCCGCCCCCTCATGGTCTTGGGCATCGATCGTCTCGGCTGTGAACTTAGACCAAACGAACATAGCCAAGTCAACAATCCTAGTTTGTCGGGTGATTGATGTAACATGTACACCAAAGACCGCCGACCCTTACGGACAAGTCGAAGATGGGCGGTTAAAAATATCCGGGCCGATAGCATCAGCGACTCTGAAGCGCACAGATCATAAGTACGAAGCCACACGATACGATGTCGTCTTGCAAGCCACAAATCATGTGGTACCACAAGGGAAAGCGGACGCCACTTTCACGAGCGATATCTTATTGACGGAACCCGCTACAAGCGTGATAATCCTGTTCATACAGGTCCGGTCTTATGACACTATGTCTGATCTGGCTGAAGGTCTTGTGCTAGTCCAGTCAAAGATGCACACTGGGTGTTGGGAGAGGATCGGAAGATTCCGCGGATGGGACTTCGAGCTGTCTCACGCAAAGGAGACCGAAGTCGTTATCGTGTAGCAGTCCCGCCTCGGAGATAACATAACCCCGCATGACATCACCTCGGCATCCCCAAAGAGAACATCACGACCTCCTCTCCTTCCACCTCTCGTAAACATTCATCTTCAAGCACTCAAAATGTCCGTCTTCCGCCCTTCAGCACACGCCCTAATAACAGGCGGCGCATCCGGTGTCGGCTACGCCGTCGCCCGCCTCTGCCTCGCACACTCCATGCGCGTCTCCATCGTCGACTCCAACCAATCCTCCCTCGACATCGCGCGCAAGAACCTTTCTGGCGACGTAAAATGCATCCAAGCCGACGTCTCATCTCGCTCAGACTGGGCGTCCATCCGCCAACAAGTCGGTCTCGACGTAGACCTCCTCATGTTGAACGCGGGTGTTGGTGGGAAAGGGACCTGGGGCGACGAAGACTACTTTGATAAGATCCTAGCTACTAATCTGGGGGGCGTGGTGAATGGGTTGAATGCTTATGTTCCGAGTTTTAAGGAGAGGGCGGAGATGGAGGGGAAGGAGGGGAAGGGGGAGGGGAAGAGTGCGATTGTGATCACAGGGAGTAAACAGGGAATTACGAATCCGCCGGGTAATCCGGCGTATAATGCTAGTAAAGCGGCTGTGAAGACGCTGGCTGAGCATCTGAGCTTCGATCTGAAGGATACGGGTGTTGGGGTGCATTTGTTGGTACCGGGGTGGACGTTTACGGGGCTTGTAAGTTGTGCCTCCTCATTCTACCAATTCCCAACCGCTAAGACGTCTTTCAGTCAGGAAACGAGCCAGGCTCAACCAAAGCGAAACCAGAAGGTGCGTGGTCGGCCGACCAAGTGGCTGAATACATGTACGCCAAGATGCAGGACAAGAAATTCTACATCATCTGTCCCGATGACCAGGTCACAGAAGAGACGGATAAGAAGCGCATGCTGTGGAGTGTTGGAGATATCGTGAATGAGAGGCCACCCCTGACCCGATGGAGAGAAGAGTACAAGGAGGAAGCTGAGAAATGGATGGCTGAGCAGAAAGTGTAGATCATGTAATAAAATGTGTACGTTTGTATTAAGATTACGGACGGTAAGGAAATGGGTATCTACAGTGTTTTTACTTCCCCTTCCTCACCCTCAATCTTTTGACAACTCTCCACCCAACCGCAAACCTCGCAAACCTCACGCCTTCCCACCATCACCAGCAGCGCCCATACCCAACCCATCATTAGCAGTCTCAAACCTCTCAACACCCGGCCTCTCCACCTTCTCCTCCGTCACACCATCACTAAAAAGCCCCGCCCCAGCCCCAGCAGTAAAGAAGCGCTCAACACCCGGTCTCTCCTCCTTCAAAACCCGTTCATTCACACTCTCACCCCCGGGCACCATACCGCCCAATTGCTTCTCTTCCCCATCCACATTGCCATCAACAGCCGGCGGCGTAGTAATATTCACACTCGCAAGCGTAAGCGTACTAGCATTAACATCCCTTCCATCCGGACCATCCACCTTGAGACTAAACGGGTACGCGATACCGCCAGCCGTTGGACGGGTAGTCAAAGTATCTGTTTCTGGGATGATGGTGCTGGAGTTGTCGGGGTTGTCCGAGACGATGATGTTGGGTGGGATACCGATACCGGGGGAGCTGAGTTCGCTCACGGGGGAGGGGAGAGGCGAGGCAGAGCGTTCTGGGGCGAGGGTTGTTGCGTCGGCGAGGCCAGGGGTGGGGAGGTCGATTTTGGAGAGGTCGTCTAGGGGAAGACCGGTTTGGCCTTTGTCGGTTACGGCGGAGTGGCGGGAGTGGGAGCGCGAGCGTTTTACGCTGGGGGCGGTGAGGTTGTTGGCTCGGCTGCGTGTTGGCTTGCTTTCTGTCGTGCCGTCGGTGGTTGTGTTGGCGGGGTCTGGGGCGGAGGTAGAGGCCTCGGTGTCGGGGTTCTGGTCTGCCTTCTCTTCGCGGACGATCTGAGGCGTGTTAGTAACGTTGTCATGACTGACGTTGAGAGTGATTGCACTTACAGTAGCTGAGTCATGCTTACTGCCCCACCCAGCCCACATCGACATACCCCAACTCCTCTTCTTCGCCTTCTCGGCCTTCATGCCCTTGATCCTTCTACCAGCCAAGGCAGTCGGTGGTGGCGTCTCTCCCTCGAAGCCTTCGAAGCCCTTTTGCATATCCTTAACACGCTGCTTCTGGATCTTGATCTTTTGCTTGGAGAACTTGTTGTTCCACTGAGATTGCGCTTTCATCCATTTGCTGACGGGTCCTGTCTTTGGCACGCCCACATCAACGCTAGGGACGTTCAGTGCAACAAGCTCCTCCTTCGGAGCGAGTGCATAGATGCGCCCGTGCCGATCGATGCGCTGGCGGATCATGTGGCGCTCGAATGGAGGAATCGCGTCACCAGCTCGACCGACGCGTGCATCTTGAGCTGCTTTCTTCTCGGCTTTGGTGGGTTTGGGATGTTTGTCCGCAGACTTCGGGTCGTCTGACGAAGAACCGGAGCCAGCCTTATCAGATTCAGACGAAGTGCCTGAATCACTGCTCATGAAGGAGATGTCGTCATCGTCGAGGATGTCGATGGACTTTTTCTGAGCGCGTGCAAGCGCCCAAGCACCGAACTGGGCTATACTACGGTACATGTGCTTTGCCGGGCGGGTGAAGCTGAGCGTAGGTGCCACGTGACATAAATCATCCCAGACCTGGAGCTGAACGTTCGTAGGCCTGCAGCTGGCGGCTTGAGCTTGTATGGATTCGGCGGTCTGGTTGTTGGAAGGTGGTGGTATGTAGGCCAATGGTTGCGCAGCTTTGTGGGCGAGGTAGATCTGCTCGTCTCTGAGTAGTTCACCACCTCCCGTTTGGATGAGTAGAGGTGGCAATCCTCCGAGTGTTGGCTGTAGCACCGGCGATACCAGAGGATGTGTCAAGAGATAGTTCGGGGCGTACATCTGGATCTGGTCCTTAATCTCGACGCGTTCATCTTCGAGCTGAACTGATAGCTGGCTCTTGGGTCCAATGCTGTATTTGCCATTGGACGAGATCCAAGTACCCGTGCCTTGTCCTGTCGCTGATGGATCCGCGACCTCTTCTAGAGGTGGTCGATCTCCAGATTGGACGGAGTAGCCTCGTACGCGGTCAGCTTCCGCCTCCTTCTCTGCTGCCTTGTCCTCCGTCTTGTCTGAACTGGTCTTCTTTTTGGTCGAGCCTTTGAGGAATGTTTCGATGTCCAGCATATCGTCTGCGTTGGGAGGTGCTGTATGTGGTCAGTAGTAGCTCGTCGACACGGACACGACGAACTTACGCCAGCTCATGCTCGGCTTGTGGATGAAGCCGTGCGAAGGAATGTAGTCCATCTTGCCATCGCCACCCAGACTAGGGAAGCTGTGTGTCAAATCTACCCATGGACTGATCAAGATGGCTCCTGCGGGCAATGGTATGCCTTGGTCGCGCATGGTCACAAGCATGCTTAAGACCATGCCACCACCTGCCGAGTCGCCAGCGAGTATAATCGTCGTAGGGTCGTGCTTCTGTTCGAGGAGGTAGAGGTAGGCGGCCAGACCTGGAGATGTTAGTATTCCTTCTTCGACATCGAGCAAACCACTTACAGTCATGCAGACCACATGGGAAGGGAAACTGAGGCGCGAGTCTGTATTTGGGCGCCAGCACCCTAGCCTTGAGCTTGCGCGCATGCCGCTGCATCTGATAGCGATGCTCGTCGACGCTCCCAAAGAAGTATGCGCCGCCATGAACATAGAGCATTATGCGGTCGCCTTTGGTGATAGCCAGCTGCTTCCTCGCGTCGTAGTCTTTGCGCATCTCGATCCACTCGGCCTTGAGTGTTGTGCCTTCGCGTCTCCACTGCCACCAATTCGTTCCTCCGACTGCCTTGATGCCTTCAGGCCCCAATTGTGCGTTGAGGAGTTCTGCTGAGCGCTGCAATAGAGAGGCCGAAACCTCGACTACATTCACATGCACCCAGCGCGGCACTGGAACCCATTGCGACGTGAAGGCTTGCAATTCGTCGACCGTGTGGAAGGATGCGTAGTGGAGAAAGCGGCGGATGAGTTCGAGGCCTTCGTGATACGAGATGTGCGCCGTGGGCTTTTGCGCAAGAGGTCGGCGATTGAGGTAATGCGAGAGATATGTCTGGATGACCGTGGGCGTCACAGCCGCGCCCACAGAGATGGTGTTGACAGGCATCGCGACTCGGGCTTCAGGGGTGCGGAGCTATCCGAGGTGGCGTAAGACGCGCCCAACTACTGTCGCGTAGAAACCTGTGTGGTATGCCGCGAATCTACCACTGCCGGAAATAACGGAAACGCGTTCTAACAAAGGAAAATGTATGAGCTGTGAGAAGTACAGGGAAAGCTTCGTGAGCCTTAGGGGTTGGGAGTGGAGATGGTCCCCCGGATTTTCGGTGCACCTCCCAACCCCTGCACGACCCACCTGTACGACGTCATCGAGACCCTTTTCTACATTATCCGAGCGTGTGAACCACGAGATGGCAGTTGATCGTTACCATGCCCGGCGCTCAGCATCAGCTTCAGCTTGACGGCGTCGTCATCAGCATTCCATCAGCTATCTTAATCCAATCCGGCAGTCGATCCTTTATCAGATAGGTGACCATGACGCGATACCAAGTTCTGCTTGAAAGAGGAAGACTTGGTCCAGTAGAACATAATTGACTCGAGACTATTGCACGCACTTTAGGTGTATTCCGAGGTAGCGCTATTCTAAGATCGCAGTCAAGTTACGGCTGCCCAGATGGTATATGCAGGTACTTCGTACAGCACGATGAACCCTTGAAATAGGGACAGTATCGAATGCACGCATCATCTCTGGGTTGGTGCGACAACAAAAGCATTAGTGTTTTGGAATTATGAACATAACATGACATCTTTCACGTGTTACCGGAGTTGTCCCACTGACACGTGCCGTCCGAATCAGTGCTAGGGGTTCAAATGCTTAGTCATCGACGTCTCGTTCCAGCTTGGAGCAAGAGCTTCCACCATCCTCGCGCACCCATTTCACCCATTTCGCCGACCAACGGCTGTCATCAAGAA
>Ga0265797_10009411_pt1 | contig 12721 bp, 13 predicted proteins | sample P2T30metagenome_FD_192433 | JGI IMG/M metagenome (GOLD analysis project Ga0265797, IMG submission 192433) | Plant litter microbial communities from East Loma Ridge, Irvine, California - P2 T30 | ecosystem: Environmental > Terrestrial > Plant litter > Unclassified | place: USA: California... | reverse complement strand
ACTTACCTTGTCTAAACTTGATTCTAACTTGATATTAATCACGCCGATGCGTGTTCAGCCCGCGGTCGTGGTGTCAGACGCAGTCAGAATGTTCGAAGTCGAGTGTAATCAGTCGGGTATCGAGCTCACTTTCCGCGTTGATGAAACGTTCAGTGGAATGGAATGGACAATGCTCGATCCGTCACGTTTATTACAGGTTCTCATAAACCTACTGTGAGTAGCATAATCTTCAGCTTCCGTGCCATCTACTGATACAATCAGCACCAACGCTATCAAATTCACTAAAGATCGCCCGCAAAAGGCGATCACCGTTACTATCGGTGGTTCCTGGAGCCGTCCACCAAAATGTTGGAATGAAGTAACCTTCACCGATGACGAAAAGCCCAAGACCGATATTACCGAGAAGGCGGAATGGGGCGAAGGCAGAATAGCATTTTTGTGGCTCAAGGTCAAGGACACGGGCTGCGGCATGACCATGGATGAGCAAAAGAAACTCTTCTCCCGGTTTTCTCAAGCTACGCCTCGCACACACGTCAAATATGGTGGTTCTGGCCTGGGCCTTTTCATTTCCAAGTCTCTCACCAAATTACAAGGAGGAGCCATCGGAGTTCACTCCGAGAAGGAAGAAGGATCGACATTCGCGTTCTTCATCAGCACCCGCCTCGCGCATCCACCAGCTGACCATGTTGCCGCTCGCGCGGTACAGGCGCGACCCGTTCCTCGTAGAACGATGACAGGTGAGGAAGCTATGCAGACGATCAAACTCAACGTTCTCATCGTAGAGGATAACCTCGTCAACCAAAAGGTGCTTAGAAAGCAACTGCAAAAGTTTGGTTGGAACATCAGCGTAGCTGGGAACGGTCAAGAGGCGCTAGAATGGTTAAAGGACAGTGTCTATTGGCGAAACGAGAAAGACAGCTCTAACACTGAAGACAAACACGAACTCGACATCATTCTCATGGACATTGAAATGCCCATCATGGATGGTCTTACCTGCGCCCGCCTCATCCGCGATTACGAACACCAAGGCCTCCTCGCGTCTCCGCCGGCTCCGCATTCCGCATCGCCTACTCAGTCTCAGCATAGGAAAACTTTATCTACCTCTTCCGACTCCCACGAACGGCCTGAGAAACAATCCCTTCGCCTTCCTATTCTAGCTGTTAGCGCGAATGCGCGCATGGAACAGATTGAGCAATCGCTCGCATCAGGCATGGACGATGCCATCTCGAAACCTTTTCGCATACCGGAACTCTGGCCTAAGATCAGAGGTTTAGTGAAGAGAGTTGCGGACGCTGATACGAGGACCAAGTCGTAGTTTTCCTTCGCATGGATCTGGGTAGGTTTTACACACATATGGCGTTGCATAGAAGCATAAGCATGGATATGGCGTTTGGTAGTACACATAATACAGCGATTCTGATGCCTTGAGAGACTTGGATGTCATCACATGCTATCAAAGTACGTAAGTTGGTGTAAGGACATTATGATACCCTTCACCTGATTGTCTTCAAGCTTCTTAATCTAGATGAGCATTGGAAATGATCAACTGTTGTTGTAATTATCCTAAGTCATGGAAGTGACCCGAAGTCATTGCTGCCAGGGTTACACAGAAATTCAGCTTAAGTCGTGTTGACAGTCATAGCTCACATCAACTTCCAAGTGTCGTTCCGCCAGAAGCCAGTTGATATACCCGAACACCTGTGTCTCGACTGGCATCGTATCAGGCCGGTTCATTTCATCGTAACGCGACATCGCAGAGTCTAAAGTCGCTTGAAAGAAGTCTGGGTCTTCCAAAGCTTGCAAACTCTCGCGCTGAGGTGTCGGTATTTCATTCTCGCAGAGCTTGTGGTGATCATTCGACTGCTCGTGAATGTCATCGACTCTCTCCATCCATCTGTTCTTGATAGGCACCTTTCGAGGTACGATATGTTCCACGGAACACTCTTGCCCAAGAGAGCAGCAAATATGCTCTCCACCCAAAAACTCAAACAATATGAATCTTGTGCACTCGTAGATGTACTGTTGTAGTAGTGATGCTGTTGGATTGACATTCTCAATCCATGTCCGAATTTGCTCTCCTCGCGTGAACCCATATCTGTAATCATGGGTTTTAAGGAAGAACTTGACAGGCGAACACCCTCCGGGAGAACACTGGCATATGCAGTCGTCATATGGTATTTCCAGGTGCTTTTGAACCACCTCCATATAATATCGATCCGTGGGTACTGCGTTGACGTCAGATGCGAAGGCTGCACCGGGATATCCCAGCCTCTGTGCATAAACATGTAGCGCAGTGAGAGGGGCGTCTCTATGTTCTGAAGTTATAGACACCCCTTTTTGTATGAACCAATCTACCATTTCAAAATCTGCACAAAACCAACTTTGCAGGTACGGTGTCATACCATTGTCGTCAGGCGTGTCGATATCCTGGAATCCAGCATTCCATAATGCATCTGCAATTTCGGGTACCAGCCGTATGCTCTTATGCATATCTGAAAAGTTGTAGAAGCTCTTTCCGTCTAGTTCTAAAGCCTGAGGAATATCGACACCGTGAGATATTAACGCCTCAATTGTCAACGGCGCACTTTGCTCGTTTCGCTGCCCAGGCGCCAAGTTCAGCTTAGATAGACTAGGGGGCGGCAAAAACATGATTGCCATATCTATAAGGCGCGTGTGGCGTTCGGTGAGCGCTGGAATTAGCAGGTGCAAGATCTCTGACCGTTGCGGAGTCGGCAATTTCAATGCATGCTGCAACAAGCTTTGGTCATGTGGCGGAGTAAAGAGTCCACAGTCAGCGCTGAGCAAGTATCGAACAGATTCGGGTATGCCTAACGCTACGGCGAGATGTATGGGCTGGCGACCGTACTTGTCTTCAGGACCCACCCATGCATTTCTGTCGAGCAGCATCTTAAGCCCTGCGGGCCACAAGACCGCAAAGTGAATCGGAGCAAGCCCATTGACAGAGGACCTATGATTCAGCGTTGATATCTTAGCCCTTTGTACGGTTCGCTGGAATTGGTCCTCCTGTCGCTGTAGGATCATCGGCACAAGATCGCCAAGGTCCCAGACTGGGATATCAGCGATTGCAACTAATCTAGCCGACGACTAAACTTACCATCAATTTGATCCTCAAAGTAATCCAGGTACTGGATCTCGCTTGAGAAGTTCCGGCATCTGTAGATCGGATGTATATTCTCATATAATGGCTTCGAAGTGTGACCCCCAGCATCTGTAATCAGCTCGAGAATATACAGAAGCCTTGACATCCTAGCAGACATTGACGCCCTTGCCAGAAACGCGATGGGTTCTGTAAGTAAGTCACATGTAGTGCCTTCGACATCGTCGTTGCAGTCTGGCATCAGTCTATCAGGGCGCCTCGGTGTTCTCAAAACGTTTGGATCAGCACCAATTTCCAGCAAAAAACGAATGAGACTGATATACTCATCTCCAGGGGGTGAGATGATCCCAGGGAAACCAACGAATATGCGCGTGATTTTCTATCATACAGTCAGCTTGAGATTATATAGCCTGCAAGACAGTGACCAACGTACATTCAAGATGGTATCTCCGTTATTGTCGGTATCGAGAACCGAAGCTTCCCTGTCGTTGAATAGATTCTGTAGCGTATTTTGGAGCCGAGGAATAGAAATATGATGCTGTCCATGCTCCCACAGATCATCAAGAGTGCTCGCTATCGCACGAAACGCAAGCGAAGTCTCTGAATCGACAAGCCTACTTGTACCGACTACTATCGGACTTATCGAGAAAGGGTTGACGGTGGACCAATTTCTCACGTGAGTGCCGACGTTAATGGCATAAGGAAGAAGCCAAGACGGAGGAACGAGTTGCATGGTGATCTCAAGGCTCTGTTCTGAGATGTGGTAATCCGGACAATATGAGAAGTGTTGCGTTCGGAAGGTTCGTGTAAATCGAAGAATGGATAACGGCTGCCAGCGGCGTGCAGTACCGATGGTGCGACACCTACATTTTCGAGATCTACCAGTATAATTCCTAGCGCTCCGCTGAATACGTGTGTCTGATGAGTCGACGCTCAGTTTGCGTATGAGAAATCTTTCCTTTTCATCTAGACTGACTCTGTCCGAACTGGAGCCCAGCTTCTCGATGGCCTGAAGTATTTGCTCGGTGTTTGAGAGAATCATTGCTGTCGTCTGACGGCTTGATTCCTGTGCTGTTGTATTCATATCCCTATCTGTCAAAAGACTCATCGACTGAGATTTCAGATACTGTAGGTCTTGTATTATTCGTTCGGCTTTTTCGGAAGTAGCCGATACGTTTCGGTCGATCTGTTCGACGTGAGGTAGTAGCTGTGCTGTACTGTGTTCGGTCGCGCTCGATGTCTTGTCGACTGTCTTTACTAGCGTCAACGTCTCTCCGATCTCGAGTCTCACTTGATCGGTAGTCGCTGCAGTTTCTGACGAGAGCTTGCTACATACTAGTTAGTGTTGTGGTGTTCGGTCACCTACAACCGACTTCTGCTTCGTTCAGCGATTCTACTTACAGATTTGCTGCGTTCAACCAAACGGAGAGAATGCTTCTTTTCTGTTCGAGTCGATCGCAAATGTTTGCTACTTCTTCCTTCTTGCGGAGGGAGCAAATGCCACTCCAGCCTCGTTGTAGCATTCCATCGTTCTTACGGCTGAGCAGTCCTTCCAACGTCTTGCTTAACTCTTCGGCAAGACTGGTGTACTCGAGTAGGGGCGCGTCAAGTGTCAAGGACGATACTGTTGTCGCAAAACCGGGTACATGATCATTCTGTATGTGCTGCGCGATCTCGATCTGCTGACGTAGGTCGATTTGCAGCTGAAGAAAACGACGCGGCACGCTGCGCACATCTGAGCAGAAACGTTCCAGACAAGATGAAAGGCGAAGAGCTACGTCCACGAACTGGACGACAGCAGCGACGGTACCTACCACTTCCGCCATTGAAGGTGTTGTAATGAGAGGAACAAGTGCTAATTGCAGGCAATAGGTTCATGTGCACTGGCACGGCTGACGAGTATCTACTTCGGCGAATGAAACACGCCCACATGCATGGGGATGACGCTCGCCAACCACGAATGGCCATCATATGTTGCTCAACGTGAACCACCTCAACAGCAAGCATGGTAATAGTCCAATGGGCCAAAGCCGTACAAGACTTCCACCAGATACTGAACTCAACCTGTGATTGCTTGTGAGGTGCATTTCGATACTCGGAGCTACCACCGCTTGAAGACGAAAGGGAAGTACTAGCAAGGCTGAAATATAGCCTCGTTACAAAGCTGATAAGAAGGAGAAGCTCGAGTTAGGATTTCGTCATGAGGTGGAGATTATTGGAGAACCATTCAGTCGGTGCTGAGTCATATCAATCTTATGCTCTGTAGATACATCAAACATAAGGGTGGAGATAGAATCGATGGTTATGTTGAAGATGGGCGCGTACTGATAGGATGGCAACGCTGGACCCTGGCGCTAGCGAGTTGATGGTTAGCGCCATTCGCCCTTCATCGGAATCGCCTTCCGAAGATGGCGCGGCGACAATCGTAAGCTCTTGGTAGCCTAAGCGGCCTTCTCGAGGCTTCTCATGCTTGCTCAGCTTGTTTATTATACACTGTCTTTGCCTTGGTGACTCTCTAGCAGCTTCCTTACCAGTGTCTTATTTATATTCTGTCCCTGTCTCTACCACAAACATGACGTCCAACGAATCAAGCTACACCGAGATGAAGGGCGACTTGGAGGCTATTGGGGCGCATTGCCAGATGGAGTACTGCAACGTGCTGGACTTCCTACCGTTCCGATGCGAGAGTTGTCATGGGTAGGTACAACGCGTAAAGCATCCGATTGTGTTGTCATACTAACAAACCCAGGAAATTCTGTCTCGACCATCGCACCGAATACGCGCACAAGTGTCCTAAGGAAGGCGAATGGGCAAGACAGAGAGCCAAGAACAACCAGGCCTCATCGCTGTCTACCCCAAAACCGACCGTCTTCAACCACGACCAACAGTGTGCCGACCCGTCGTGCAAGACATTGATCGATACCGCCCGCGCGCAAGGTGTACATTGCGCACGATGTAATCGCAGATACTGTCTGAAGCACCGCTTCGAAGAGGACCACGACTGCAAGAACCTCACGCCCATCGGCGCGCGACCGCAAAACTACGTACAAGCGCGCACGCAAACAGCACTCACAAGACTGAAAGCATGGGCAGAACAGAAGAAGAAGGACGACGAGAAGCGGAGATCTGCCCCGAAGAAGACAGGTTTCTTGGGAATAGGAAAGAGTTCAGCGTCGTCGGCGGCAGCTTCAGCGCAAGCTGAACTCAATGCGCTGAAGCGGACAGCAAAGGGCGAAGCCAGCGTACCCCAAGAGAAGCGGATATACCTACATGTCGAAGCATCAGCCGATACAACCAAGGCGAAATACCCAACGGGAAAGTTCTTTTACAACAAGGAGTGGACCGTGGGGCGGGTGCTTGACATGGCGGCCAAGTCACTGCAGGTACAAAACGTGAACAACCGCGGTGGCGGCGAGGAGGAAAAACTACGCGTCTTCCATGTGGAAGGCGGACGACTGCTGAAGTTCAGCGAGAAGATTGGCGAGCCGTGTACGTCTGGGAATATGATTGTCCTTCTGCGAGGTGTAGGGTCAGGGGAGGCGCCTGACTTGATCGATTTATAGAAGCAGCAAGTGTGGAAGCATTACATAGCATGGCGTTTAGCGGCTGGTTTTTGCACTGGAGATACCCAGGTGCTCATGATGGCACGAATGAATGAATAGACGCGTGGTTACATACCTCTCACAATGCTGCTCGAGATCTCAGATGAACATGCACGGCTGAACTGACATGCCGCCACGGAGAGAGATGCCCTTTGACCCGGTGAATCCTTTATAATGCGACAGTCATAGGTATTCAGGCCATCGATGAACAAGAACGTGTAGGTAATCAATTTATTACATTTAGATTTAGATTTGTTCGGTACTGGTACAGCACTAAAAGTGGGCGTCGAGCACTTCGAACGCCGGTGTTGTCACCTGTCCTATGTGGATGCAGAACCCAACGTAAACGCCAACCCCATCGCTATATCGAATAATGCATGCCTTGGTATACGACTGCCATGCTTCCTGCTTATATGCTTCATCAGCTCGTGCGGTGCTTGGCACACGTATGCACCGTGTGCTTCTGCTCTTCCCCACCACGTTCTCGTCTTCGCGACGGAGGTTTCTCGCTGGCGTGTCGATATCGAAGCCACGTCGTGTGCGAAACTCGCTGTTCTTTCTGGTTAAGCTTATTAGACGCATCGCTGCGCGTGTTCGTCTCTCGTGGTGACTCTTCGCTCGCTCAATCATCGTCATGGTCACGGTTTCGGCACCTCAGGCCATGTATCTTCGTACCCCATGCAATGCTCCCTAGGTTGTTTGCACCGTCAGATATCGCAAGGTACCGGTCCAGATTGTCGTCGCCATCGCAGTCATAGTTGCTGCCACAGAGTCAGCTGCTAGCCCCCCTCAAAGCCCAATCCACCACTTACTCATAGAAGCGGCAATTCCAGTAATCATCCCTGGCCAACACAGTCGCGACATCATGCCCGCCTACTAAAATGCTCTGTACGCGCCCATCGATACTATTCCCGAGTTAGCGCAGCTGCCCGAATACCACAATACGAGTGCGACATACAGATTATTGTCCAACGATAGACACTGGTTATTATACGCGTCCACACTAACTTCGCTCAAGAACGAAGGCGCAGCAAACAGCTGTACTTTGATCTTCCCAGATGTGATGGTGTCGCCGGCCAGCGCAAAGCCCGCCCAAGCCAGCAGCAGAGTCGAGAAGGGAACGAGGCGGCAGCTACTGGGCGTCATATCGCCGGCATCCAGAACACGCCCGTGGACGTCGTCGTGAGTATGCGCAAGTCGAGGGTGCAGTGGTCGGTGCGGGTGAAGGAACGGCGTGGAGCGTGGAGCGCTGGCGTACGTCCAGCAGGAGAGAACTGGAGTTGGTGGATGATGGCGGGTGGGTGGGTCATCTGAGCGAATCGCTGGTTGGGCGCTGCACCGCCTCCTCGCCGTCATATCCGCACGGACGTCACCACGGATGATAACCTCGCCAACCTCCTGTACCTATGCACATTTCACATCTATAATTCGCGCTGTACCCCGTTTTAGTGCTGGCAAGACCGCGCTCTTGTACACTTTGATGCAGCAGGTGTGCGGATAGGCTCCTTCTCTCATCCTCTGGGTTGGGTCTCCAGCGTCACATGCTTTTCTATGCCTAGCACTTGTCACAGTCACACTAAGATGGACAAGGAGGACTGAAAGCATTCTCGCGATTGGCAGGCATTCACCGGACACAAGACACTGCATCAGAACGATTGCGACTCGGAAACCTTGCCCTGGGCAACCAATGTGCAGAGTGGCATTAGAGAAACTATGATTCGGTCCAAACACCAGAACCAGCAGCTATGACCCGTTTACTTCGGTTTACAAGAACATCAAAGCAAGCATTCGATCTAGAACGATTTTGCTTGTGGCTTGTGCTCATTCACGATACGCAGATTTATGGTAGCTGCGTTTCGCTCCATCAAGCCACAGGTCCACCTGTACCTTCCACTTCTTTTCTCTGCATTAGCCCCCGTGCCGTCCTGGCTCTGACGCATATACGATACTGTATCGAAATTTCGTCTAATCCAGATGCGATGGAATTTGGCAACATACGCCGAGCATCAGATTCTCATAGAAAGGGACCGGTTCCGATGTCTGAGTATGACGGTGACACAGCAGAGACCAGCGTAGGTGAACAGAAGCCGCATGAAAAGCACGAGTTCATGCTTGTAGTGTTCTAAAAACTACGGCTGTGATTTCGCAATTTTGCTTCCATTGGTGTCTTGATACACTTGTGCCCAGAGTGGGATGGTTCCTATGCCTCAATCTACAGCACATCTCTAGTGACAGTGAAATCCGTCGTCACAATCACGCCATCTTTCCCATCTTGCACCCTAGTCTCATCAGTGGCTCCAGTTGGTGCAGGACTAGCCTTTCGGTCCTGGTGCGAAGTCAGTACGTGTCCTAAGTGCAGTTCGTTCAGGGACATCTCTTACGAGAAAAGTAAGTTCCATCTCGTCATCGTCCAACGTGCCGCCCTGAACACGCGAGCTATGCCCGTTGCCTTTGCTGCCAATAGTCTTGCCATCCCCGGCTTGCAGGTAACCAGAGTTGCTGCGATCGTACGTGTTGTTAGGCGTTGGTCTAATGATGAGCGCCTTCAGAGAGGGGAGTGAGACGACGATAACGGCTGTACACATTTCCGCGGTGCACCATAGATCTGTAGCTGTGTTAACGAAGGTTGTCGAGATAAATCAGGCGAGGTGGTGACTTACTTCCATCTGCATCGGAAACATCATAGTCCATGTTATAGACGATGAACCGGGCAAGACTGATCGCCATCGTGATTGCGCCGAGAGAGAAGATGCCTACCAGACCAATCTTTTGTCGCTTACGAAGCTTCAAGCAGTTGAAGATGAAGAACGGTAGCCCGAATACTAATTGTCAAGATGTCTTAGCTAACGCCCTATGGATCGACTTCAGCATCACTTACGCAAGAGATCAGTGCCGAAATTGAGCGTCCAATTGACCACCAAGTTGGAGTAAGTGTTCCATGTTGAACTGAGCTGGTTCTCGATAGACCTTTTGAGGAGCCAATGTTAGCTGGAGAAAAACACTTGAGTATAATAATCTTGCTTTGGCCTTACCAGTTATCCGATATATTTGGTGCGATAAGAGTATCCATCAATACACTGGCGACAAAAGAACAAGCCACAACCACGGTGGTGACATAAACTGCGATCCGGAGACGTCTGAAGCCTTGAGGAATCAACCACCAGTAGAAAGCGACGAGCGAGGCTTTGGGAAAATACAATCCCGTGTCGAAGAAGTAGACTGACACGAATACGACCTGTCGCCGAGAACTAGTCAGCCTATCTGTTCAGTCGGACATGCCACATGCTGTACTATCGACGTACCTTTAGGTAAACAACGGAATCACTTCTGGTCTCCTCATCCAGAGGATGGTCAATCAGGATGTAGAGCGCTTTCGTAGAGCAAGCGAACCAGCCAAGCGCACAAACCATTCCTCCCCACACGAGATAGTCGGGCAATGTCAGTGAGCGCCGCTCTACAATGAGACGAATCCAACATCGTAGGATCGTGACGCCTAGTGCTAGAGCGAGCAAGATACCCTGGATGACCTGTGGACGATAAGTGAGACTTCGGAGTATTGCGTATGCGAACATCTTACAATGGAAGTGATGATCTCCATTGCGCAGAACAACCCACAGTGCGTGTGTGGCTGGCGGAGGCTTGCTTCACCCCAATGGGGTCAGATGGAAGGAGTGTATGTGAAGACGACTGTGGGCTCTACCTGGGGCTGTTTGACATCTTGACACCTGCATATACCGGGTAGCGCGATGACAAGGGTCAGGGTATCTCACGAAGGGGCAGCTTTATCGCGGCTCCGAACTGGTGGTATATGATCAGGCGTGTTATGCTGCATATGAGTATCATGAATCGCATAGTTCCAAGCGGCTGGTAGCGTCGTCCTTCCGTGCTGATCACTAGTCGATCAACCAGCTCCGCGGTTCGCAGCCTATTACCGGCAAGACGAGACATACTCTTTTGCCGTATGGGCGATGACCTTCGGCATCTTCTAGACATCATATTTGCGCTGCCGCGCAAACGTCAACCCATATATGATGAAGCTCCTCCAAGTGTCGCATGGCCCAGTCCAGTCAACAGCTTCAGCATGTCGTCTGATATCGCGTGGTGTCTCGGACATGAGCGACAACACACCCCATTTCGTTCATCACCTATTCAAACCTGGCCGCGTGTTTTTCAGTCTCTGCCGTCTGACAGGCATGATGCCTTATCGTTCCTGGAAGCCGAAGCTGAGCAATGAAACTTCGCTACCAAGCCTAGGCAGCACTAGAAGAAGCCGGAAGCGGCTTGAAGACCTCAAGCTACAAATAGGAGCCTTGAAGTGCGTTGGAAGCGTGGTAAGCTACTGCCGGAAGCCATCAGGTACTACAACATTCTTGGGTGAGCTTGTCGTGAAGCTACTGCACCCGACAGGATTTTCCTGGAACGCCCTCGTGGCGTTTGCCTAGACGCGCCGGTAACTTGATAAGTCGCGTTGGTAGCGATAGGGGACGCAGGCTTGAATCGCAGCAAATGTTGATAGCGTTCCGAGGACTTGGCGACGTCGCGGGGTTGCTTCCGACCCAACTACAGTTGCTCGCCGCCGCGGTTGACTTTCCCTTGGAGATGTCGGTCCTACTTCTCGTAGATGAGGCGACTAAGAATCTGTGGCGGACCTCTAACATGTCATAAGCCTAATTGCATTTATCCATGGCATTCTGTTCGATGAAGCCGACGTGTGGCGCCGTGTAGCGTCATGACGGGTTTTCTGTTTCTCGAACAGCCCAGATCCCACAATCATGGCGCTTTGAGCCAGGAAATTTTGCGGAGTGGACCAACAGACTCGCGGACATGAAGTTGGTCTGGGTTCGAGGGTACTGTACCCTGCCGTGGATGGCGTCACACTTTCGCTCAGACTGTCTCAGGGGCTTTACGCTAGAGGAGGCGATGCGACGCCAACAAACCTTATAGAATCCTAATTTGGTTTCCACTTCATGTTAATAGGCGTGGAGATTCCCAGGCGATAGAGATTGAGAGCGCGCGTAAGGCCCAATGTCGCAAATGATCCTGGAACAGAAGTGCAAGGTGTTGACGTCTACCTTCTTACTCTGGAGCCTACCTAGGTTTCCACGATGGAGAAGCTTTGACAGTGAGAGAGCATAGAAATCGTAGAGAGCGCTCTCGACTCAGCCATGCGTGCAATCGTACACAGGCTCGGTAATGCCTCCTAGACATTGATCCCGATAAGTGTATTGGTCTGCAGTGGCAGGTTAGATGACAGGGTTGAGGAAGAGTTGATGCTGAGGGCGAGCGAGACCAGAAACGACATGGTCAAAGCTTCTTGCTGAGTAACCATTCCTACCCTTACCATCCTTCACGATTCTGTGTGAACGGAAGACATCGTTTGGTGTCGCTATAACATGTATGACAATAGCTGGTGCGAGAAGAAGATCGCTCAGTACCCAGCACAAACTTGGGATAATGCGTCCGAATAAAGACGTGCGTGCCGAGTCCCTTTTATACTGTCCACGCGGTCTGAGGAACGAAAATACCTCAATCGCTCGCATCCCATCCGCCCTACGACGCGTTGAAAGTCCCGCAGGCGGCAAGCAGAATAACACAAATTACGAGCAGCGAAACACAGCGCTGATGCGACATTCCTGCGTGAGCGCCCGTGGTGGCTGAGGTGCAGGTATCTCGAAACTCTCCACCCACGTGCGAAGTGCGAGAAGCTCATTCGTCTGTCAGCATATCCGTTATTGCGATCTTAGGTTACTTACCCAGATTCTCCCGGACCAACACGCGACGAACGCCTCTTTGTGTCCAAGACCCCTACTTACGATGCCCTTTCTATACCTCAGAATGGCAGCATGCTTGCGGCTTGCAAGGAGCCTTCAGGCACATATATATATATATATATGTGTCATCTCAATATCGGAGTCGACCCTAGTGGACGCCTGAAGTGGTCTTCCATGCCCCTAGGCTGCATATACGGCAGGCTGCAAGGCGACTGAACCTTCATTGCGAG
>Ga0265797_10009410_pt1 | contig 12724 bp, 9 predicted proteins | sample P2T30metagenome_FD_192433 | JGI IMG/M metagenome (GOLD analysis project Ga0265797, IMG submission 192433) | Plant litter microbial communities from East Loma Ridge, Irvine, California - P2 T30 | ecosystem: Environmental > Terrestrial > Plant litter > Unclassified | place: USA: California... | reverse complement strand
ACTTTGCTTCATATCGCTCCAGTATCTACCACTCCGGTATCCCAACGTAACCCAACAGTCAATCGTGCGCACTTGCATGCAGGCTCCCGACGTCATCGCTATAGAGGCAAAAGCGAATCACCCCCATCCCGCCTAAACCAAAAGCTCTTGCTTCCGATACTTCGATCCCTCAGCAGGCTGCCACTCATCGACAATCTCCGCATCCTGCGCACAAGCCGAGATTCGACCGCCAGCCTTGGAGTCCTCCGTCTTGATCAAGATGGACTCAGCGATGCTAGGAGTGCTATGGCTGTCCATGACAAACAGCATCCGGTACCCGGGAATAAGAACACCAGGGTCATTAGGGAGGCGGACCTACTCTAGTATTCTCGACTAGAACGTGTCGCGTTCCAACTTTACACCATCCCGCCCCTGGGGCAAGAAATGGTGGGAAATCTTTGTGGATCCATTCACGTTTTCACCCTTGTGGCACAACGTGACTCTACATAACATTCTATATCAAACCCTAACCCTACGCTCTGTTCGCTCTCTTTTATGTAAAGCGTTGCGAAGTCGCTAGACACTGGCGAAAGCTCGGTACCTAGTCCCACAAACCATCTATGATTCGCTCATGATTGCCGTTCCATCCAAGTTGCTCGTACTCCTCTTCTTCGGTGTAGAAGCCTTGGAGCTCGTAGCTCCACTCCGTTCCAGGTCTTTCGTGGTGATGTGAAGGATCATACTCGGCGTGTTGGGTCCTTGTGGCGCTACTCGTGTCCGATTCGGAGTCCGGGTACTCTGGGCCCGGTGACTTTGGCGTTTCATAAGCTTTGGGTGGATTTTCGGCCGGTAGGTCAACAGTGAGGGAGCTGATGCCTGCGACTAGATCGTCTGTGCTTGCGATTTGTTCTTCGGACTGCCGAAAAGCTTGTAACGCCGGTAGGATAGTATCCTTATACCAGTTCTGGTTTTCAGACAAATCGTTCCAGTCCCAGGTGTCAACGATCTCTTCCGGGGTAACTTCCCACAGACAGAGATAATGATCCGAATAGTACTGATACCTCAGACAGTATGGATCCTCAGCATGATAGTATCTCATCTCATCCTCGGCTCGGAGGATGGGAAGGCCAAGTCTGAAGCGACGTCGTGGATCAATGACCACAAGAGTTTGATCACCTCTTCTGCCGTCGGCCCTCCTTCGTTGTGCAAGGGTTCTGATTCCTGCTGGCGAGTCTGTAAAAGAGATATATGGGGTTGGTTCCCATTTCTTATGGTCGGCATGGATCTTCAAGGTTGTCTTTCGTGCTTGCCGCGTAAATAGGTCCATCCGACTTGCTCTTGCCAGCATGCGCCCGTCCTCTTGAGGCCGACTCCCGGACACGCAGTCCCAGACTCGGAGTAGGGGTCTGTCCCAAAGCTCCTCGAAGATGCTTCCTGGATTAAATCTGGTGAAAACCGGCGATGGTCGTCCATCTTGAATAGTGACTTTCTTAGACCATGAGTGTATTTCTTCTTCACTAGCGAAGGCAGCAAATGGTGGAGATCGAAGTAGTTCCTCTGCGATCCTGGAGTTCATGCTACAGGCCGTTGCGAGACTAGAGAGATATTTTAGATAGAGGCTGGGAGAACGCCAATGAGTTGGGATAGCAATAAGACTACTATGTTCGTGGCCACTAATAAGGAGATGAAGAAGCTCGAGAGTGGAGGATGAGCTCTTGTGACAGCTATGTTGACCCCGCTCACCAAAGCTCCATCAAACTCCGCAATAACTTTACTAACATGCCTGGGGACTCAGCAGCATGCAATATAACCACGAAATATGTTTTGTACCTCTTGCGAAGATTTGAAATCCCTATGCGACGTTCCCTTTCTTCGTCTTCGATGAAACCGGGAATTCGTAGTTGAAGTTGTGTCGTACCTTACTCTAGTATTCCCGACTGGAACGTACCTACAATTGATTAATTGTTTCATTTAGGCTATTCACGGTGACCGTATGAGCCGTGTACCTACAATTTTTTACTGTGATCGACTCGATCCCATTTTCTAACTAAGTTACGAAGAAAGTACTAAGTGGGCAGAAGAGAGAGTAGTAGCTTAGGCTCTGAATTTCTGTAAAGGTCCACAGATATACGCTATACTGAAAATTAGATCGGCAAGCCGACCATCACTTGTGCAAAAAAATCACACCGCACTTTCCAAGAACTTGGCTCTGTAGCAAGACTCGCCATCGCCATGATGGTGATACCAGCAGGGGCTCAGGTCTATTTTGATTGTGTTTGGGCGAGGTAATGCCTTCCGGCCCTCCATCAGGCGCCCTGCGAGATCAGCGAGGAAATCAAGGTTCGTGGTGCCTCATAGCCAGGCCTTGGTGCCATGGACCACATACATGGCCACCAACAATCTCCGGAGTGGTGACCTCTCGGGAGTTCCAGCGTAAACCCTGTCCACCCATGGGGTGCTTAGGTTAGGGAAGGAAGAAAATGGAAGACCACTTAGGTTAGGGAAAGGAAATGTGAGACCGCTTAGGTTAGGGAAAGAAGGTGGAAGACCGCTTAAGGTTAGAAAGAAAAAAGAAGAGGCTAAGTTGAAAGCGCGAGCAGAACGCTTTAGCAGAACACGGGTTAGGGTTTGAAGATAGAGTAGCAGATCGGATGGGACCGAGACGAGACATGCATCACGCAGGGCAAGGGAGGTGAAGGGCGGTGAGAGGGCAGAATGGATATATATGGAGAGTGAGGATGGAGCGAGATCAATGTGAGAGTGATCAGAAAATAGAGAGAGCAGAAGCGAGATTGAAGATGGCAACGTTACAAAGCAAAATGGAAGAGCTACTATTGGAGCGAGCGAGATTGACAGAAAAGATCGCACGGATGCAGTCGATGGTGGAGAACAAAACGAGACAGCAGGACGGATGGAGCAAGTCAGAGAAGGTGTACAAGGAGTATCAGTCGGAAATCTTCCGGTGGAACAACGAGAGGATGGAGATGGAGGCGAGATTGTCTGATTTGGACACGGAGGTGGATGGATACGAGCGAATGGTTGAGGCAGTGACGAGAGAAGAGGTCGTTGGCGGATTTGACTGGGACGTGGCGGAGCGGATTGTGCAGATGCGGGAAGCGAGGAAGCGAGAGAAAGAAGGGCGAGAGAGCGCAAAGCAGGCCGGGGAAGCTATCATAATGTTGATGGAGGTCAGAAGGCAGGCGAGAGCGAAGGAGAGGGGGTTGGCGTAATAGAATGTCAAGCGGATATACGAGGAGATGGAAGGGGAGAGGGCGAGATGGAGAGGAATCGTATAGGGAAGGGTAGGCATGGGAAATATAGGGAGACCGCTTAGGTTAGGGAAAGAGATAATTGGAAGACCGCATCGAATACAGACAGAAGGGCGAGGTGATCAAGTACAGTCTTAGATGGAAAGAAGACACGGGTTAGGCTAGGGGCCGGATTAGGTTGTTTAGAGAGCGGGTTACAGGCGTGAGATGTGTGATGACGTCAGGGTGCATCGGACGGTCCCGACGTGCATTGCATCGGTCGGCACACGCGACAAGACGTAGAGGGGAAATAAGGTAAAAGACGGAAGGACAGTGGACTGAACAAAAGCAGTAAACAAGGGACGGTCAAAGACGAGGTAGAAGGTAAGACTACAGCACGATTTCGATGTAGGGAGTCGAAGACGAGGAAAGAGCGGAGCAAAGACGGCTGACGGAATAGGACAAGCGAAAAAATCGACACGATCGAAACCCATGACAAGATTCAACACAAAATTCATTGCAAAGGTTGTCCTAAGGGAACAACACGGAAAGACGAGAGCGAGGATGATGGAATGCAGCTATCCGCAAAGTAAAGCGGAGAGATTGCTATGGCAGGAGAGGGGTCGATTGGAAGGGAGGCTTACAGGTAGGGAAAGATGACGGAGAACATACAAGAGCGGTTGAAGTGCGGAGCGACAATGGCAGAGGCAGGCAAGCTCCATCAGGAAGAGAGCGAGATAACAGGGGAGATGAAGAGGATGCGGGTGGAAATATCGAAGGTGGACCGCAAGATCAGGTCGGCGGAGGCGGAGGGCGAGGGAGAAGTAAAGGAGAGGCAAGTGAGGGAAATGAATGAAGAGGAGGAGAGGGAGAAGACTGCGAGACGGGCAACCGAGTACGCAGATGCACTTGGACAGGCAAGGCAGAAGGCACAAGAGGAGGAGCAGAAGATCAGGCAGCTAGAGGCGGCGCTGAAGGAAGTGGGTAGGGGATGAGAAGAGACAAGAAGGTTAGGGAATGAAGGAGAGGGCTGCATACGGAGGGCCAGGCGTGGGCACGATAATGCCAAGCTTTTACACAAGGCTCGCAAACTGACAATCGAGGCCTCTGAATTAGCCAAACAAACAACTCAATACTCTATCAACTCACAAACAAGCAACTCGAAGGCCTCCAAGTTGCCTTATTTGCTTACGAACACTCCTGACCATCATCACATGTTCCAAGTCAACCACAGGCGTCTCATGGGTCAGCCAGTTCTTCAACATCGGACATATAAGGCACTTTTTCCTCAACTTAAATGGATCTGGTGTTTTAGCCGTACTGTAGCTAGAATAGAATAGTATTTTCCGAGATGCCTGGCCAGACAGCTCAACGCTTTTCATGATCTCGCCGTCACCAGAGCATCCTCAATTACTATACGCCTTTAACAGATACTAACCTTGTCGCCGACGTGTCTGCACCCAAATTGTGGGGGCGGGTGCTGCCGAGCTGTCGTGGTGACGCGACCGTAAACACAGTCGGCACTTGAACTTGCTCCCTGGAGAGATTGGAACTATCGCATGCTCCACACCGCATTTCTTATGTCGACAAACGCTTGGGACGACTTGTTGCTCAGCAATGTCGACGATGTGGCCAAACGACCTGCCCATTGTCTCCCGAAGACTGGAGACGGAGTCTCCGCGCCTACACATCTGGTCAACTTGCATCATCCCGGTTATCTGGATGCAAACCAATCTGTTCTTTTCACATTGCCAACTTGTTCGATCAATACGGAGAAACAGCCTTGCGCTGAGTATTGGCTGGCCTGGCAAGGCTGCTACGTGCTAGCGATTGAAAGCAAAGGCTTTTTCACTGCGCAGCCTCAGAGGAACTCGGCCAGGATTGCGCATGGACAAGGGCTGATCGCAGGCCATTACTGGTACCACTTGGATGTTGAGGCGGACGAAGGACCATACGCCACCTTGCAAAGCTTCCGGGCATGGCGATACAACCCGGATACTATGCCTGTCAATTGGTCCCGCGCAACTCCTTGGGACGGAAAGCAGGATGAAGACCAGCGAGAAGGGGACTGTTGTGTAACAGGAGAGGACTTCACACAAAGAGCACACTTAATACCGAAGACAGAATGGGAATGGTGGATCGAGAATGGCATGTCTGATCATGCTGGTACTTCAGGTGTTACAAGAGCAACAGCGACGATCGGACAAGAGATGCTAGTGCCAGGGAACTTGATCCCTCTCAGTGATGGATTACACAGAATGTGGGACAATGGCTACTTTTGCCTATTTCCACTCAAGGTATCGGAGGGACATTGGCGACTGCATTGCCTCTTTATGCTTCCACTGCAAAAGATGGTACGCATTCACCACCGACGCCCCGTGAGAGGGGGCATGTCGGATGTGTCACCGGCCTGTGCTTGGGCCAGATTTGTTTTGTCGGTTTGCCACAAATACGAAACAACATTCCTTGCGAAACGGACTAGGAGGAAGCTTGGAGGGAGCACGACTGCGGCGCAATGGATGGAGGCTGAACAGATATTGCAACAACGCCAAAGTTGGATCAGGAACACGAGTCCCACGAAGAAGAGCAGAAGCGGAAGTTCTCGAAAGAGAGACCGCTCTCCGTCACGAGACAATAGGGCGGACAGTGCGGCCTGGGATGATTTTGAGGTTAAAAAGACATTGGAGAGAGATAATGTGCCAGAGGAAGATTTTGCCAATGAAGGAAGTGTGAGCGAAAGTCCAGAAAGGGGTAGACTGGGAAGCCGTGAAGACGACCAGGACCGGAAGATGAAATGCTGGAGAATGGGGAATGACGGCGGGAAGAGAAGAAAAATTGTCGCTTCATCATTTGCCCCACCTTGATAGGGTCGATTAATCACAATGCTACCACGACTACATTTCCCTAGTGGATGCATTCCTACTCTATGATGCAAGCTGGAATGCGTCGCGTTTCGGCTGAATTTGTCAGGCATGCATAGGTTGCAGCCCCGGAACGCGTCGCGAGTGCACCCAAATTCTGGGAACGCGTCGCGCTTTCACTAGCCTGGAACACGCCACGATACCGCTTCAAGCTCGACACGATGTAAAAGTTCGAGGCGGAAGCCAAAAACCCCATCTTGGTCTGCAAGGGGTTCGCCGGCGACTTGGGCGACTGCATCAAGATCTGAGAGATCACGCATGACGTTGTATTCGCGCTCCACGAGTCGGCGGCATTCGTCGTTAGGATGGGCAATTTTGACGACAGGATATCGATCCACGTCTTCGAAGCGCACGCTTGCGTGGCCACCAAATGCTAGTGGTCTTGAGCATTTCCAGATGGTCGATATTTCAGTGGTGAGTTGCAAGGGTAAAAGTCGGAAGTCGACGATCAAGGAGGGGTCGGTGAAGTCAAAAATCGCCCAGTCGCCTGTCCAAGATGCTTCATGGGGACTCCATCGACGTCAATGTAGCAACCGTAACGCTTGATCCTTTTATCTATGGCGAATGGCGCTGAAAATGGCTCCATGATGGTCATCTCAAAGCAAATTGTGCCCAATAGCGTGTTGGGTTGAGAACAGGACCGAGTTCTTTTCTGACGGTATGTGGATGTTGACTGAGGATCTGACCTTCCGGCCTCCGGCAAGTTGCAGGGCAGCAAGGTTATTATACCTCGTGGCACAAGTACCTTCCGTCTCGGAGGCTAAACGCTTGGCGCGGGGGAGACACACACTGTCAGGGCTAATCCCTGCCAACAAGTACTTTAGCGGAGCTAGTTTTTCCAATTATGCAGCCCTGCCTTTTCTTTCTTCGAAGGATCGATCCCGTCTTCCCATAGTTCCCTTCGTTGTAAGCTAGTCTGTCGTAACGCCCATCAGGCTGGGGAAGATGTCTCTCCAGTGTTGAGCTTCTAAATTCCGCGACCCGATGTGATAACGCCCAGAACTGCGCGGCGGGCGCAGGATTCGCAGCCAGCCGCGAATCGAGCTGGCACGTGGCAGCAGAGCACGGGTCATGTGACCTGCAGACTGCTATGTTGGCTGCTCTGTGGACATAGAGCAGAGTCCAAGAACGGATGGGTCTCCTTAGTATTTAAATTAGTTAGTTTCCATCTTTCTTAGGAGCCTCGTACTTAACTCATGTATTGGAGACAACGTTTACAACGCATCTTAGTCATTGTGCCAACCACCTCTTCCCTCGCCTGAATCAATCCTTGGTTTGACCCAACCTAAGCCCAGCGGCATACCAACGCCGTTACACCCGGCTCCCAGTTGTCGCATGCCTGGAGCGTGCCCGATCAACATGGAAACACCCATGCACCATGTTCTGGGTAATGCGGCTTTCCAAAATTAGTCCCCAGAACCCCAGGTGTTGCGCATCAGGAATGCGCCACCTCAAAACACCCCAGCCTCCGCAACATGCCTCCAGCCGCACTCTTGGTCTACCGGGACATCCAGCCTTTAAACTTTATATTCTCCTTACATCACCATTCTTGTACACCCTCATTGTCAGATCTCGATGGTGCTCTTCTCACACAATAAATGCAGCAGAGTTGCCGAGTAGAGCAGATAAGAATCGGAACTCAAACAGCGTTGGCCTCGCATGGGTTGGATCCGTGGACTCACATTAGGGAGTATCCCTTGGACCCCTGTGAAGCATGCTCGAAAGAGCATCGCGAGCGACTCCGAACGCTCATCGCAGATCGCCCTGTCGAAAGCCATTAGCGGATTTGTTCGGAGTCGAAGCACTCCCAACAAGGCGTTCTGGTTAGCTGCTCTTTCGTAGATACTAACCAGAGGCTTTCTCTGTTCTGCACGGCAGCCGGATTGATGGATATGACATGACGTCATGAGCATAATGGACATAATGGACTGTCGGTGTACTCTCTGACTTCGAGGCCGCCTTCGACGTCGTCGACCATCCTTTACTGTTAAATGTTCCATCTTAGTCGACGCCTGAGCTGGTCTCTTGATGGAAGGTAGATGGTGAGCGAACTGACTGGTGTCGTCCCGACGTTGGGCCTTGTATTGAGAAGTCAGACTGTTTCATGCGGTGGACAACCTTAGTTACCTGCACTGACGGGAATACGGGGCGAGTGTATTTAGCTATGGAATCATTGCGAAACAAGAAACAAGCACGAAAGAGCGCTTCTTTCGCCTTAGCATCGTAGAACTCGTCTTGTGAATCTCTCCCAGAGGAGCTTTGAGTACCGGAATGCCCCCCTACCCGCCAGGTTTATTTGTTTGTTTGTTTGTTTGTTTGTTTAATTGTTTCAATCAGGCTATTCACTGTGACCGTATGAGCCGCCGCTAGAGAGTGACCTTGCTTACAAAAGAGATTCGCTGCCTTCGCTCATGAATGAGAGTAATTCATCCCTATGGTTGCCTACTCAGCCTCTGGCTGATAGGTCAACCTGCCTGTCTTTTCTAGAAACCGAATAGTAGCCTTCACTACCTCCCCATACATTCGCTTCCCTTTCAGTCTTTCCCTTCGCTTTATGTCTCACTTTCTTCTTGGCTTTCCTGTTCGCCTTCTCTTCCATCACCGTTTCCAAGTTCTCCTCCGCTCCCCTATCGTATTTCTTTTGCTTTTTCCTCTTCCTTTCCGCCTTATTTTTTGGGGGTGTTGCGACGTTCAAGATTGGTCGCGTCCAGTCCACTGAATACTCACTTGAGCCCGAGTATGACGACATCCCATGTCCCCAAATGGAAAGCCACTCGGGGCGGCTAAATTCCGGTTTGTAGCGCGACGTGGGCTTTAGCACGGCGACGACAGTCGCGGGAGGCCGCTCCTGTCCGGAGTTTGGCTTGGCATGGTCTCGCATTTAGACGCTGCTGCGTAATATTACCAACGACCCGTACCCCCCGGCGGAACTCGCATGATTGTTGAACCCAGACTCATCCATGGCCACCAAGCCCGTACACGGTACTCTGCCTGACACTCCACCTCGAAGTAACCAACCGCGCGATGCGCATACACCCGATGCGCGTACCCTTCCACTGTCTCCGCCCATATCCCCCGTTCGTCAGCAGCGGCAGCAACGACCAGCGGCGACACAAACCGGAATAGACCGCACGCGTCAAGCTCTTGTCCGATACTCTCGAGGTCTGAAGCCTTCCTCCAGTGACCGGGAGGTTTTGAGTCTCTCTCAACCAGAGCTAGATGAGCTCGAGCGCCTCTTGCAGAACACGCAGTCGACGAAATTGTGGCATCTTTGGAAGGAAAAAATTCGCTACGACTACGACGGATCGGGAAGAAAAGGGCAGCTCGTTCTGCGTATGCCTAGCGCAATTCACGAAGCCTTCATCCGACTTTTTGAAGATGCAATAGAAAGCCAGCTCAAGGTGCTTGCGGATGGCTTTTCTGTTTACGATAAGCGGGCTGCAGATGAAACAAGACGTATACAGAAGTCTGGGAGTACAACGCTCGAATACACACAGCCGAAGCTGGAAGACGATCTCTCAGGTGACAATGTCACTCCCGTGATTGTCCGTCACAGCCCAGACGCCTCATTCAAACATCCAGATGTTGGATGGCGAGCGCCCGGTCTGGTCGTGGAAGTCAGCTATTCACAAAGAAGCGAGAAGCTCGCGCGATTGGCTGACAGCTACATCACGAACAGTGAGCACAGGATCAAATGTGTTGTCGCACTGGATGTCAAGTATGCTTTACAGAAACAAAAGGGGAGCCACAATGATAAGACAGCTACGGTATCAGTCTGGCGTCCAGGCAAAGGCACGAGTCCTGATGGTTTGTCAATCGGGTTTTGCAAGCAAGTCATGGATACTGTTCCGTTTCGCGACAGCAAAGGACAACCTTTGCCTGGCGCTTTGCAACTCACGATCGTCGACTTCCTTCCCACCAAGGTGCGTAAGAATATCTCCGACGCAGCATTGCAAGAGAACATATCGATATCGTTTGAGATGTTGGCCGATTTTCTCAATGAGGCCGAACGCTATGACCACCTTGAGATGTCTTCCGAAGAAGACAAGCCTGCCTTTTTCAAGAAGCGTTAGCGTACGCCTAGTGAAGAACTATCAAAGACGGATGAGGAGGAGTTCACGGAGCTCGAGCTGGCGGACTTGACGAAAGCGAAAGCTGCAGATGCCACATGGCGGATGAGTAGTAGAAGTAAGAGGCAGGCTGTTGGAGACTCGTCAGACGTCCCAATACCTGAACTCCGACGGAGCTTAAGACGAAAGAACAGCGACACAGTGCCCGAATCATGACGTCAATGTAGCAATCTTCTCAGCAAACATCTGAAGAACACCTAATGCAGGGCAGCTGTATGCTTTCCTCTGCGGCTGCGCGATTACCTTCGCGGTGCCCGCAAGGACATCTGATTCACTTGCTTGTTTGCTGGACTCACCATCTTCGCAGATCAGAGTACAAGCCGAGGTGTGAGATGGAGTCAATAGCTAAACTAGGTACTACCAGTTTTTCCCGCCTTTAGTTGATCAGAGGCATACTCGGTTGCGACAGCAGAGTTCAAGCAACATTGGCAGGTCCAGCATGATCGCACAGATCGAGATGATCTCCTTTGAGTATCCGCTGTGGATGTGACTTTGAAGCATCGAGGGGCGCGGCGAATCTGCAGTTTCGACAGATCGACGGGATCGCATAGACTCGTCTTCTTCATTGGAAGGCTGGTCTGCAAGGTTGCCTTGTGGCGTTGGCAATTTGGCCTATGGCGCGTCTCAGTGCGACCGGTGATGCGGTCCGAATGTCAGCCAAACTGCGCACGGGTGGTTTGCACGATACGCAGTCAGTACAGCATCTTTGGCAAATCATAGAAGAAGACCACCGCACTCCATCAAGTCATGCATGTGAGACTGTGATGCAATCCACTTCGCCAGCGTGGTGATCCGGCTGCATAAGATCGCCTGCCCCGCTAGTTACGGCCAAGCCTGCTTTTTCGCCTCAGAAAAGCTGTGCAGGTGAGCGACCGTATAATGGAAGAGGATATCTTATACATTGTAATCGCAACAGTCAGTATGTTATATGATTGCCTCTAGCCCTACACTCCACGAGGAATCTCGGAGCAAGGATTCAAGGCATAGAGCACGAAGGATCGGCCGCACGGGCAAAAGTGGGCACTATCGAACTCCTGGCAGGAGTACACTCGCACAAAGCTGTGAAGTATGTGTGTGGGGTCTAAGCGATGATGCAAGCCACTGTGATACATCAGCGTAAGCTCAAACATATGCACCTCTACATCAAGACGAGGGAGAGGGCGAGGTCCACCAAGATCGTGCCAGGCAGACACTAGATCAAACCTCAGCCTTGGCGTACAGCTGCAAGGTCGCTTGCCTCACAGGCGGGCGGGGTCTACCTAGTGACTGGTTCCTTGCCGCCTAGCATTACTGTAAAACGAGTGATTGCAGGGTGCCTGTGGTAGCATGTTCCCCCTTTCTGATCCTTTTCGCCACTGCCAGAACACCAGCTCGTAGTTACCCCTCTCAACTACGAAACAGTCACTCCAATTCGTATGATATTACCGACACGATTTCACGCTTCAACCCCCACCAGACAGCATGAACACGGAACACTACTCCGCCTAAGGCCAAGCGATACGTCTTACTACCTGCGCCCGCCTGAGGTGCTGCCTTTCATAACCCACAATGGATCAGGCCGATGCTTCTAAGAGTGTCGAAGCGTATACTGTGGCATGGATCGCAGCACTGTTTCACGAGAGAGCGGCAGGGAAAGCGATGTTTGATGAAGAGTTCCAAGATCCACCCCCAGGTTTCAGCAAGAACCTAAGCGACCCGAATGCCTACTCTTGGGGGAGGATGGGAAAACACCATGTTGTGCTCAGCTCACTACCAGAGGGAGAATACGGCACGAACGCCACTGCTACCATCGCGCAAGGGCTTCGTTCTTCCCTCCCACACATCCGAATTGGATTGTTGGTAGGTATCGGAGCCGGTGTTCCAGGAGAGCGGGTGGAAAAAGGGAACAGCTCTATATCACATCCAGACATTCGCCTCGGAGATGTAGTGGTGAGCAGGCCAGACGGTATAAGCGGCGGCATCGTCCAGGTCGACCTAGTCAAAGCAACAAGCTCCAGTGATGGTGAGGTCCTACAGCGCAAAGGATTTCTGAACAGCCCGCCAATGGCTCTTCGCACTGCTTTGACAAAAATCCGGTCCCATCACGAGATCGAAGATTCGCAGATTCAAGCCCTGTTAGCACAGGCATTCAAGCGCCGTCCCAAAATGAAGGCAAACTTCAGTCACCCCGGTCTCCGTGGGCCAGAGAAAGACCGAGCAGTCGATGAATACCTTGCAAAAGATGGCACCAACATCTCCAGAGAAGCTCGGGACCCGGAAGTACACTATGGAATCATCGCTTCCAGCAACACGCTCGTGAAGTCCAGTCGACAAAGGGATGACATTTTGGCTCGTTTGAAAGACGAGAACATCACTCCGATGTGTTTTGAGATGGAGGCTGCTGGCCTGATGAACAGTTTCCCCTGCATAGTGATCCGAGGCATCTGCGACTACGCTGATGAGAACA
>Ga0265797_10009409_pt1 | contig 12724 bp, 8 predicted proteins | sample P2T30metagenome_FD_192433 | JGI IMG/M metagenome (GOLD analysis project Ga0265797, IMG submission 192433) | Plant litter microbial communities from East Loma Ridge, Irvine, California - P2 T30 | ecosystem: Environmental > Terrestrial > Plant litter > Unclassified | place: USA: California... | reverse complement strand
GGCCTGCCCCGCCGTCGGCCGCGTCTTGCCGGTGATGACGTCCATCATCGTGGTCTTGCCGGCGCCGTTCGGACCGATGATGCAGCGCAGTTCGCCGACCGAGATGTCCAGCGTCAGCTTGTTCAGCGCGCGAAAGCCGTCGAAGGAGACCGTGATGTCGTCCAGGTAGAGGATGGCGCCGTGGCGGGTGTCGACGCCTTCGGGCTTGACGCTCATGTCCAGGCTCATGCCGCCTCCTCCTTGGCTTCACGGACGGCCGGCTTGCCGCGCAGGGCCACCGGCAACAGGCGCTGCAGGGCCGGCAGCGTGCCCAGGATCCCGCGGCGCATGAACAGCGTCACCAGGATGAACAGCAACCCGAGCGCGAACAGCCACAGGTCCGGGAACGCCGCCGTGAACCAGCTTTTCAGGCCATTGACGGCAAAGGCGCCCAGGATCGGTCCGGCCAGCGTGCCGCGCCCGCCGATCGCCACCCATACGACCATCTCGATCGAGTTCGCCGGCGACATCTCGGACGGGTTGATGATGCCGACCTGGGGCACGTACAGCGCGCCGGCGATCGCGCACAGCACCGCCGACAGCGTCCACACGAACAGCTTGAAGGCCAGCGGATCGTAGCCGATGAACATCAGGCGGCTCTCCGCGTCGCGCACGCCCTGCAGCACGCGGCCGAGCTTCGAGCGCACGATCCAGCGGCACAGCAGCAATGCGCCGACGAGTAGCGCCAGCGTGGCCAGGTAGAGGGCCGTGCGCGTGCCCGGCGCCGTGATCGGAAAGTCCAGGATGCGCTTGAAGTCGGTGAAGCCGTTGTTGCCCCCGAAACCAGTGTCGTTGCGGAAGAACAGCAGCATGCAGGCATAGGTCAGGGCTTGGGTGATGATCGAAAAGTACACGCCCTTGATGCGCGAGCGGAAGGCGAACCAGCCGAACACGAAGGCGACCAGTCCCGGCACCAGCACCACCAGCAGCATGCAGTACCAGAAGTGATCGGTGAAGGCCCAATACCAGGGGTAGTCCTTCCAGTCCAGGAAGACCATGAAGTCCGGGAGCGCGCTGCCGTAGCTGCCGTCGCGGCCGATGGCGCGCATCAGGTACATGCCGTGGGCATAGGCGCCGAGCGCGAAGAACAAGCCGTGGCCGAGCGACAGGATGCCGGTGTAGCCCCACACCAGGTCCAGCGCCAGCGCCGCCAGTGCATAGCACATGAACTTGCCGACCAGGCCCATCGCATAGCCGGAGACGTGCAGCGGATGGCCGGCCGGCAGCGCCAGGTGCAAGAGCGGCAGCAGCGCCGCCAGGAAGGTGCAGGCGGCCAGCACGGACCAGCCGCGCCTGCTATATAGATGGTTCATTCGACGCTCCTGCCTTTCAGCGCGAACAGGCCCTGCGGCCGGCGCTGGATGAAGATGATGATGACGGCCAGGATGCAGATCTTGGCCATGACGGCGCCGGCCAGCGGCTCCAGGAACTTGTTGATCTCGCCCAACCCGAGCGCGCCGATCACGGTGCCGGCCAGCTGGCCGACGCCGCCCAGCACCACCACCATGAAGGAGTCGACGATGTAGGACTGGCCGAGGTCCGGGCCGACGTTGCCGAGCTGGGACAGCGCGACCCCGCCCAGGCCGGCGATGCCGGAACCGAGGCCGAAGGTCAGCATGTCGATGCGGCCGGTGGGCACGCCCACGCAGTCGGCCATGCGCCGGTTCTGCATGACGGCGCGCACGAACAGGCCGAGGCGCGTCCGGTTCAGCACCAGCCACACCGCGGCCACGACCAGCACCGCGAACACGATGATGGCGATGCGGTTGTACGGCAGCACCAGCGAGCCGAGTACCGTGACGCCGCCCGACATCCAGGCCGGGTTGGCCACCTCGACGTTCTGGGCGCCGAAGATCGTGCGCACGGCCTGCATCAGCACCAGGCTGATGCCCCAGGTGGCCAGCAGGGTTTCCAGCGGCCTGCCGTACAGCCAGCGGATCACGCTGCGTTCCAGCAGCACGCCGACCGCGAAGGCGACGGCGAAGCTGGCCGGCAGCGCCGCCACCAGGTACCAGTCCGCGGCGCCCGGCAGGTAGTGGCGGAACAGCGACTGGACCACATAGGTCGTGTAGGCGCCGATCATCAGGAGTTCGCCATGCGCCATGTTGATGATGCCCATCAGGCCGAAGGTGATCGCCAGTCCCAGCGCCGCCAGCAGCAGCACGCTGCCCAGCGAGACGCCGTAGAACAGGTTGGCGATGATGTCGTTGCGCGCGCTGCGGCGGTCGATGGCGCGCAGGGTGGCTTCGGCGGCGGCGCGCAAGGCCGCATCGCCCTCCACGTAACCGCCATCGGGGTTCCTGGCCAGCATCGCTTGCAATTGCGGGCGCAGCGCCGGCGTGCCGCTGTCGGCCAGCGCCACGACGGCGGCCTTGCGGCGTGCCGGGTCGTTCGACCCCAGGTCGGCGCCTGCGACCAGCTGGGCCAGGATCGTGCGGATTCCGGGATCGGTCTCGCGCTGCAGGGCCTGGCGCAGAAGCGGGGCCTGGGCGGCATCCAGCTCCTTGCCCTGCAGCGCCTGCGCCGCGGCCAGCCGCCGCTCGGTTTCCGGCGCCAGCAGCGCGAGGCCGGACAGGGCCGCCTGCGCCGCGCCGCGTAGCCGATTGTTGACGACGATGCCGTCGGCGCCGTCCGGGACCGGCAGCGTCTTGCCGGTGGCGGGGTCGAGGGCCTGGTCCCCGTGCAGGACCAGCACGCGGCCGTCCGGCGTGGCGGCCAGTTCGTCGTCCAGCAGCGCCTGCAGGACGGTGCGGGCGTCCGCGCTGCCGGTGGCGGCGATGCGGGCGACGGCGTCGACGCGGGCGTCGGGATCGTCGCCGGCCAGGGGTTGCAGCAGCGCGGGGTCGATGGCGGCTTGCGTCAGCGCTGGCAGGCAGAGGGCCAGGACGAGCAGGATATGTTTGAGAATGTGCTTCATGGCGTAACCGATCGAATCAAGACGTCGCGATTGAAACGTCATTTCCGCGAAATCGGAAATCCATGCTGAGTAACAGAAGCCTGTACCTTGGATGCGCCGCAGCGCTTTCCGGCCCCTGACTTCTCACACTCAGCATGGGTCCCCGTTTTCACGGGGACGACGTGCTCACAGGCTTTGCTTGCCCTCGTTACCCTTGATGTACGGGCTCCACGGCTGCGCCCTGATCGGCTCCTTGCTCTTCCACACGACCGTGAACTGCCCATCCCCCTTGATCTCGCCGATCATCACCGGCTTGTGCAGGTGGTGGTTGGTGGGGTCCATCACCAGCGTGTAGCCCGACGGCGCCTTGAAGCTCTGGCCGCCCATCGCCGCGATCACCTTGTCGGTGTCGGTGGACTTGGCCTTTTCCACCGCCTGCGCCCACATGTGGATGCCGACGTAGGTCGCTTCCATCGGGTCGTTGGTGACGGCGCTGCCGGCGTTCGGCAGCTTCTTGGCGGCGGCGTAGGCCTTCCACTTCTTGACGAACTCGGTATTGGTCGGGTTCTTGACGGACTCGAAGTAGTTCCAGGCCGCCAGGTGGCCGACCAGCGGCCTGGTGTCGACGCCGCGCAGCTCTTCCTCGCCGACCGAGAAGGCCACCACCGGCACGTCGGTCGCCTTCAGGCCGGCGTTGCCCAGCTCTTTATAGAAGGGCACGTTGGAGTCGCCGTTGATGGTCGAGATCACCGCCGTCTTGCCGCCGCTCGAGAACTTCTTGATGTTGGCGACGATTGTCTGGTAGTCGGCGTGCCCGAAGGGCGTGTACAGTTCCTGGATGTCGCTGTCCTTCACGCCCTTGCTGTGCAGGTAGGCGCGCAGGATCTTGTTGGTGGTGCGCGGATACACGTAGTCGGTCCCGAGCAGCACGAAGCGCTTCGCACCGCCGCCATCCTTGCTCATCAGGTATTCGACGGCGGGAATCGCCTGCTGGTTCGGCGCGGCGCCGGTATAGAACACGTTCTTCTCGAGTTCCTCGCCCTCGTACTGCACCGGGTAGAACAGCAGCCCGTTCAGCTCCTTCACCACCGGCAGCACCGACTTGCGCGACACCGAGGTCCAGCAGCCGAACACGGCGACCACCTTGTCCTTGGCGATCAGCTGGCGCGCCTTTTCGGCGAACAGCGGCCAGTTCGAGGCCGGGTCGACCACGACCGGCTCGAGCTTCTTGCCCAGCACCCCGCCTTTGGCGTTGATCTCCTCGATGGCCATCAGCGCCGTGTCCTTCAGCGAGGTCTCGGAAATCGCCATCGTGCCGGACAGCGAATGCAGGATGCCGACCTTGATGGTGTCGGCGGCTTGGGCGGACAGGCCGCTGGCGAGCAAGGCAACGCCGGCGGCGGTGCGTGTCAGGTTCGAGAGAAAATTGCGGCGATTGGACATGATAAGCCTCTTGATGGTGATGAAGGATCAGTACTGGAGCTGCAGGGTGACCGAGAACTTCGACTGGTCGGCCGCGCCGGTCACCTTGGAACGCGAATACAGCGCCGCCAGCTGGGCGTTGTAGCCGTCGATGATGTAATTGACGCCGGCATCGGCCTGGCGCGTGTCGATGCCGGTGTCGGCCTCTAACTTCTGGTAGCGCACGAAGGGCTGGAAGCGGTTCACGATGTAGCCGGCGCCCGCCAGCCAGGCCTTGCCCTGCTCGGCGCGGATCACGCCGTCGGTGTCGTAGTCGTACCAGGCCGCTTCCAGCGACACGGCGCCGGCCCCGGCCAGGCGCTTCTCCAGGAGGAAGTCGAGGCTCCGGGAACGGTAGTCGCCGCGCGCCGCCGTGGTGAGCACGCCATCCTTCTGCGAGCGCGCGGCCAGGCCGACGGCCAGGATGTCCTTGGTGCCGAGGTAGTTGCCGGTGCCGTAGTAGCCGGGCTCCAGGTCCCAGAAGTCGTATTGCAGGCGGCCCGCCAGCATCAAGGAATCGGAGGCCTTGACGCCGGCGGCCCTGGCCTGGTTCTGCGTCAGCGAGCCGATGCCGAAGGTATGGCCCTCGAAGGCGCCGATCGAATAGCCGAGGCGGCCGTCCGCCACATTGCCCCAGACGGTGACGCCGTCGTCGCGGCCGCGGAAGATGCCGCCGTTGTAGCCGTAGCGCGAGGCCACGCCGGCCCAGTAGCCGCCGCCCAGCGAATAATAGGGACCGGCCATGTTGGCGCGGTCGCTCGGCGACAGCAGGCGCCCGGCCCAGATGTTGAATGCCGGCGACAGCGAGAACTGGCCGGCCGCGTCCAGCACGCGGATCTGGTCGCCGTCCCACTCGGTGTTGAACATCCCCTTGATCTGCTGGTTCAGGGAAGCGCCGACATACAGGCGCGCGCTGTCCAGGTTGAAGTCGTTCGAACGCGAACCGTCCGGCGCCGCATGCTCGGTGCTGGTGTAGCTCGTGCGCATGCCGAAGCCGAGGCTGACCGACTGGTCCGGCCCGAAGGCGACGGTGGCGCCCGCCTGTGCATCGATCGCCGGCAGCGTACTTGCGACCGCGATCAGGGCCGCGAGCGCGGCCTTGTTCCCTCGTGATGTCATTGTCGTTCCCTAGCGATGTTGTTGTGTTGTGTTGTCATCATCGCCATTGGGAGCGTCCTGGAACATACGTCAGGTTACGTAGTCGCGCTTTCGGCACAGTCGACCGCCGCCAGCCGCCTGCCTTATCATGGGAGGAGAACCCTGAACGAGGAATTTATGCTGACCACCGCACAGCGCGCGCAATACCAGCGCGACGGCTACATCGTCATCCCCGATTTCAAACCCGCCGAGGAACTCGCGCGCCTGCGCCGGCGCGCCGAGCAGATCGTCGACGCCTTCGACCCGGCCGAATCGCGCGCCGTCTTCACCACGCGCGACCAGGCCCGCGCCAGCGATGCCTGGTTCCTCGGCTCGGATAACACGGTGCGCTGCTTCTTCGAAGAGGAAGCCTTCGGCCCGGACGGCCAGCTGAAGCAGGCCAAGGCCCTGTCGATCAACAAGATCGGCCACGCGATGCACGACCTCGACCCCGTGTTCGAAGCCTTTACCCGCGATACCAAGCTGGCCGCGGTGGCGCGCGACCTGGGCCTGGAGCAGCCGCAGATCTGGCAATCGATGTACATCTTCAAGCAGCCCGGCATCGGCGGCGAAGTGCGCTGGCACCAGGACGCCACCTTCTTCGACTCCACGCCGATCAGCGTGACCACCTTCTGGTTCGCACTGGAAGACGCGACGCTGGACAACGGCTGCCTGTGGGTCGAGCCGGGCGGCCACCGCGGCCCGCTGCGCGAGCGCTTCCTGCGCGAGGGCGACGCCATCACCATGGAAAAGCTGGACAGCACGCCGTGGCCGGATGACTCTACCGCCGTGCCGCTGGAAGCGAAGGCGGGCAGCCTGGTATGCTTCCATGGGCTGCTGCCGCACTACTCGGCGCCGAACCGCTCGCCGGTGTCGCGCCATGCGTTCACGCTGCATGTGACCGATGGGCGCACTGCCTATTCGCCGCGCAACTGGATCCAGCGCCATGCCAGTTTTCCGGTGCGCGGATTCGACTGATATACTGTATCGGTATCTTTTAATGCACTTTTAGTGCGCCGAGCATGTTGATCAGGACTGCGTGAAAGCCGAACATGGATTGTCATATCGAGATTTTTCACGACGGCGAGTGGCTGGAAGCTGCACAGGCCAGCTTTTCTGACGTCGTACGCAATGGCTTTCGCGCAAACGACTGCGTGTTCGAATACGACATGGCCTATGCATTCGGGAATGCGCTTCCTGCGGTATCGCTCAACTTCCCGGTCGACGTAGCGCGCCACGTCCTGCAAGGCTGTCCGGCTTTCCTGTACGACCTGGTCCCCCAGGGAAACGGGCGCAGGTTCCTTCTCGGCGAACTCGGCCTGCCGGATGCACAGGCATCCGACGTGCCACTCCTGTGCGCCGGCGCCTTCAATCCCATTGGCAAGCTGCGCATCCGGGAAGCCGTGCATTACTTTGAACAGCACGTTGAACGGCATGAACTCGAGACCGGCAGCTTCAGGTTCGACGACTTGCTTTCACGCGGCCCCGACTTCCACGAAATGATGATGGTGTACGGCATGCTGGCCGTAGGCGGCACCGGGGTCCAGGGTGTCGCTCCCAAATACCTGCTGACCGAAGGCCAAGACGGAAAATGGCATCCAGACGCGGCACTTCCCGATGGCCAGGCGAAGCGTCACTACATCGTCAAGCGGCCGCGTGGTCCATCGGAAGCGGACCGCAAGGTACTGCGCAATGAGGCACGGTACATGCAAGTTGCCCAGCGCCTCGGCATCCGCAGCTTCGACCTCCCCGCTCTCCACGGTGACATGCTGTTCATCCCGCGCTTCGACCGCCAAGTGCGGGATGGGCACGTGCTGCGCTTCCACCAGGAGAGCACCGCCTCGCTCGCCGGCCTGACCGGCTTCGGCATCAAGGCCAACCAGTTCCACCTGCTGGCGGCCATTCGCAAGGTCGTGGATGCGCCCCTGAAAGAGACGATCGAGTTCATCAAGCGCGATGTCCTCAACCTGGCCATGCGCAATCCGGACAACCTTGCCCGCAACACGGCCGTACACACCGTCGACGGTGTCACCCGTATTACCCCGCTGTTCGATTTCGCGCCAATGTACCTCGACCCGGAAGGCATTACCCGTGCCGCACGCTGGTACCACGTGGAGACAAAGAAGGAACTGCAACGCTGGGAAGACATCCTCGCTCATATGGGCTTGCCTGCCTTGGAACACCAGCAAGTGGTGGAGGCGCTCGTCCGTTTTGGCGAGCAGTTGGCGACGCTACCGGAGTGCATGCGTGAGGCAGGGGTTGACGCCGACATCATCGATTTCGTGACACCCAGCATCGCAGCCCAGCGTACCCAACTTCTGGCATTGAGATAGTCATGAGCAAAAAAAAACCGATCGACAAGGCACAGGCGCGGGAACGGCGCAACCGCATGCTGGATGCCGCCGCTGCGGCCCAGCTGTCACTGACCGAAGGCGTGCGCGAGATGCGCGCGATTGCCGGCATGACGCAGGAAGAGTTCGCACAGCATCGCGGCGTCAGTGCCCGGGTCATCAAGGCGATCGAACTGGGCCAGGGCAATCCGACCGTGGCGACCTTGAATCGCATCGGCCAGTTCTTCGGGCTGGAGGTTGCCTTTGTGCCGATCCAGCGCGCGCAGCCTGCCATGGAGCAGGCGTATCTGGCGGACATGTCGACAGGATCACATGCGCCGCAGCCTCCGGCTGACATGGAAATCAAGAGTTCTGTCACCTTGCAAGGCGAAACATTCCAGAACCTTTCCGAGACCGTGACAGCGGCCGTCCTCCGAGGCATCGAGGAGCAAAGGGACCTTATCATGCGCCAGCTGGCCGAGGCGATCGATGCAATGGACAACAGGGCCCGCTCGCTCAGCCAAGCCTCTACAAGAAAGAACACTTCCAAAGACAAGGGCATAGCAGGCGCACCAGGCCACAAAAAGAAGAAACCAGGTGCGCCCTGACGCAGTCTTCCTGCTGCAAGAGCGACCAAATCGGCGAATCGTATTAAAACTACATACCCACCTAAATTCGATTGACACAAATACAGGCAAGGTCAACAATCTGCGAGTCGGGCGCCAGCGGATGCACTGACTGAGATCGCCTGATACGTAGTAAAAGTACTTTCTGCACCAGAAGTGGCAAACACCACCATGCAGATGGAACCTTACCCGTACAACAATCGGAGGAGATCATGAAGAACAAGTCGTTCGCTGCCATCCTGGCGGCAGGCATCCTTGCGGCCGCCGGCTGCGCCAGCGCCGCCACCCCGGCCCAGCAAGCCGGCGCCAGCAATGCCATCCTGCTGCAGGGATTTCACTGGAATTCCGCCAGTTACGCCGGCCCCGACTGGTACAACACCCTGCTGAACAACGTCGGCGACCTGTCCGGAATGGGCTTCACCCACGTCTGGTTCCCGCCGCCGTCCGATTCGGCGGCGCGCGAAGGCTATTTGCCGCGCCAGCTCAACAAGCTCGATTCCAGCTACGGCAACGCGGCCGAACTGACCAACGTGATCAGTGCCTTCAAGAGCAAGGGAGTCAAGGCGATCGCCGACGTGGTCGTCAACCACCGCGTGGGCACGACCGGCTGGTCCGATTTCACCAATCCGAACTGGACCACCTACACCATCGTCAACAACGACGAATGCAATTGCGGCCTGGGTGCGGCCGACACCGGCGGCGGCTTCAGCGGCGGGCGCGACCTGGCGCATACCAACGTCGGCGAAGTCCAGAACGGCATCGTCAACTGGCTGAACTACACGCTCAAGCCGGTCGGCTTTTCCGGCCTGCGCTTCGATTACGTGAAGGGCTTCGGCGCCAATTACGTGGGCCAGTATGCGAACGCCTTCGGCGCCGAGTTCTGCGTGGGCGAGCTGTGGCAGGACTTCGACATCAACAACATCGATGCCAACCGCCAGGCCATCATGAACTGGATCAACGGCACCAACAGCAGCTGCGGCGCCTTCGACTTCACCACCAAGGGCATCCTCAACGACGCCCTCGCCAACGGCAATTACTGGCGCCTGAAGGCGGCCGACGGCAAGCCGCAGGGCGCGATCGGCTGGTGGCCGGCAATGTCGGTCACCTTCGTCGACAACCACGACACCGGTCCGGCGGAAAGCTGCGGCAGCGGCCAGAACCTGTGGCCGGCGCCCTGCGACAAGGTGATGGAAGTCTATGCCTACATCCTGAGCCACCCGGGCATCCCGACCGTGTTCTACCCGCACATCTACAACTGGAACCTGAAGTCCCAGATCGCCGCGCTGATGAAGGCGCGCAAAGCGGCGGGCGTGAACTCGACCTCCGCGGTCGCGATCCAGCAGGCGACCCAGGGGCTGTACGCGGCCACCATCACCGGCACCACCCGCCAGCTGGCCATGAAGATCGGCCCGAACAGCTGGAGCCCGGGCAGCGGCTGGACCCTGCAGACCTCCGGCAACAACTACGCCATCTGGATGAAATAAGCGCAATCCCGCCGGCTTCAGTCCACCGGCGGCATCCCGTAATAGTCCGGCGCCCCATCCATCACCACGTCGATCCGGTCCAGCACCACGCCCGGATCGAGCGCATGCACGCGCAGCGTGTGCGGCCCCGGCTTCAGTTGCGCCACGCCGCGGGTCCGCACCGCCATGTTCGACAGCACCGCTTCCTTCCACGCGTCGCTGCGCCCGACCGTCGTGAAATCGAACACTTCCAGCGGTCCGCCATCCAGGCTGGCCGCGATGCGCACGCGGTTGGCGGCCGTCAGCGGGTGTTCGGGCACGGTGACGAAGCGCAGCGTGGCGCCTCCCTCGCTGGCGGTCACGAATCGATATTCGAGCGGCGTGCCCGGCGCCTGCGGCGCGCGCGACGGCAGGTCCAGGCGCGCACGCATCGCGCGGCTTGATGTGCCCAGGCCCGGCTGCGCTTCCCAGTCGGCGTTCGAGGGCGCCAGGCCGGCGGGCAGCACCACGATGCGTTCGCGCTCGCCCGGCACCTCGCCGGCCGTGCCTTCCACGCGCAGGTTCACGTTCACGGTCTTGTCGCCGCACTGCAGGGACAAGGCGGGACGCTCGCCGCCGTCGTAGCCCAGCGTGATGCGCTGCTCGAATCCGTTCGCCGCATCCAGCCGCCCCGATGCCAGGTCCGTCCTTACGCCGCGCGCGCCTTCGCGCACCGACCAGGCCAGCGGCTGTTCGCCGTAGCTGACCAGCGTGATGTCGCGGCTGGCAGGGCGTCCCCCGGGCAGCACGAGGCGGTCGGATTCGAGCGAATACGGCGCCGGATAGACGATCGCGCAGCCACGCCGCGCCGACGCCGGCCAGGCCGGGTACAGCGGTTCGGCAAACACCGGCAGGCGGCGCGGCGCCATGTCCATGATGCCCTTCCACTTGCCGCCGGCCAGCGCGTTGTACTTGTCGGTGTCGGCGACGATGGCGGCATGCGCCGCCCTGGCCTGGCGCGCGTACAGGTTGGCGCCAGGGCGCTGCTGCCTGGCGTATTCCCCCGCCAGGTCGAGCCTCAGGATGCGCGCATTCAGGCTGGCGCTGGCGCGCACCGGATACTGCAGCAGTTCGAAATAGGCGTCGCGCAGTTCCGGCGGCAGGCGCGGCGCCAGCGCTTCGGTCCGCGCAAACAGCAGGCGGTAGGACTCGATGCGCCGCTGGGCTTCCTCGCCGCCACTGCGCAGGTAATCGGTGCCGCGCGTGCCGCGCGTGGGTTCGGTCTGGCTCCAGCCCATGAATTCGGGGCGGCGCTCCCAGGCCAGGCGGTAATATTGCTGGAGGATGGACGCGATCTCGCCGGCCTGGGCCGCGCCGAACTGCGCCGCCGCCCACGCCTGCAGGTGGCGCATCGGATCCTGCTCCAGCACGCTGGCGTCGAAAGCCGCATCCAGGAAGTACTGGACCAGGTACTCGGCCGGCTTGATGTCGCCCACGTTGACCACCCACAGGCGGCGCGCGTCCAGCGCCCAGGCGCGCTGCAGCTGGTCGCGCACCAGGGCCGGATGCGTCGTGCCCAGCCACAGGTAGTCGTGCGGCCGGCCCCAGTAGGACAGGTGGTAATAGATGCCGCTGCCGCCCGGGCGCTTGCGGTCCTGCGCCGTGCCGAGCTGGCTCAGGTAGCCATAGTTATCGTCGGGCCAGACCAGGGTCACGTCGTCCGGCACCTTCAGCCCGAGGTTGTAATAGTCCAGCACCTCCTTGTACATCGTGAACACCTGCGGGATGCGCTCGGGCGGCTTGCCCAGCGCGCGCGCCAGCATGCCGCGCTGCAGGGAGAACACCTGGGCCAGCGTGTCGCGCGCGTGTTCCGGGCTCGTCGCGCCTTCCATGGCCGAGTCGTGCACGCCGCGCAGGCCCAGCGAATAGACGTTCTCGTAGCCCTTCACCTCGTCGACGCGCTGCTGCCAGTAATCGAGCAGGCGCGCGCGGTTGGTGAAGAAGTTGAAGGCGCCGGACGACTTCGGCCACTCGCGCACGTTATTGCGCATCATCGGCTCGGCATGCGAGGTGCCGACGATGATCGCGTAGTCGTCCGCCACCTGCGCATTGCCCGGGATCTGATAAAAGGGCTTGGTCGAATCGTGCATCGCCGGCCAGACCAGGTTGGCCTTCAGGCGCCACAGCAGCTCGAACACGCGCGCATAGGTGGCCGGGCCGATGTCGCCGGCCGGGTCGGTGCGGGTGGCCCAGGGCTGCAGGCCCCAGTCCTCGTCGTTGATGAAGATGCCGCGCTGGGCCACCGACGGCGCCGGCGACAGCCTGGCCGCACCGTCCACGGTGATGCCGCGCCTGCGCGGCGGCGCCACGTCGGCCCACCATTCCCAGGCCGAGACGCCCAGTTCGCGCGTCAGGTCGACCACGCCGTACACGGCGCCGCGGCGGTCGGCGCCGGCGATCAGCAGGATCGAGCGTCCATCGGCCTCGCCCGCGACGCGCAGGTAGCGCTCGGGCTGGCCGGCCAGCGGCGCCAGGTCGACGCCCAGTGCCCGCGCCACGTCCTGCACCTGGCGCGAGTCCGCGGTGCCGACCACGATGCAGCGGCGAACGCAATCCTGCAGCCGGGTGGCCTGGGGTGCCGGCAGGCCGCTGACGCGCCCGAGGTCGCGGCCCAGCATATCGGCCGCCAGGCGGACCGTCACCTGGCCGTCGTGCACGATGGACGGCAACTGGTCGCCGGCGTCGATCGGGAAAGGCCGCGCATGGGCCAGCCCGCCGGCCAGCAGCAGGACA
>Ga0265797_10009408_pt1 | contig 12725 bp, 7 predicted proteins | sample P2T30metagenome_FD_192433 | JGI IMG/M metagenome (GOLD analysis project Ga0265797, IMG submission 192433) | Plant litter microbial communities from East Loma Ridge, Irvine, California - P2 T30 | ecosystem: Environmental > Terrestrial > Plant litter > Unclassified | place: USA: California... | reverse complement strand
CCCGCCGCAGTGGTGGAATAAAACTTTCTTTGACCTTTTCGCGAAAAGGCGAGCTCTCGAAGCGCTGGGACCAGCAGAGCGCACGCAATTTTGCCAGGCGGGTCGACATGCACATGAAGTATTGGCATCGAAGCGAGAGATGCGCATTCCTAATCCTTTGAACGCACTTCGCATCATCGGCCGACCTGAAGCCGCGATACTGCTGGCTTTCAACAGCATCAACTTCGCAGCATTTTACGACATCTCCGCCAGCCTGCCGTACCTGCTCCGGGAGATCTACGGTCTGAATGAGCTCCAGATAGGGCCCTGTTTCCTTCCCTTTGGCCTGGGATGTTTCATGGCGCCGCTGTTCAACGGACCGCTTCTAGACTGGCGCTTCCACAAAGTGGCTCGGAAGTCAGGGATCGCAATCGACAAGTCTCGAGGTAACAAGCTTGACGGATTCCCGATTGAGCGCGCGCGACTACCCGTTGCGTGGCCCATGTCGACCGTCGCAGCTCTGACGGTGATCTGCTATGGTTGGGTGATGGAACGGGAAGCTCATTTGGCGGTACCGCTTGTACTGCTGTACATCATGGGAGCTTGCTTTGTCGCATCGGCCAACGTGTGCAGTACGATGATCGTCGATTATAACCCATCATCACCTTCTACCGCAACGGCCGCGAACAATCTTTGTAGGTGCCTTTTCAGCGCGGGTGCTACGGCGATCATCATCGACATGATCCAAGGTATGGGGCGTGGGTGGTGTTTCACGTTCATTGGACTCGTCGTGGTTGCTGCAGGTCCATTACTTCTTGTGATCTCTAAATATGGTCCAGGGTGGCGGAACGAGCGCCGGGATCGTTTAGCACAGCATAGCGGAGCAAATGCTCGAGAAGGCTATCGCAAACGTTCTCCAGCGGCTGAGGTAATTCCAGTAAGCGTATGTTAAAGATCATCTTGCGTCCGAACTCAAGATTCTTTGAACTCCGTGTAGACTTTTACGCTTCGCGATTGGGCGCGTCGACGGAGTCCACAACTCCTCAAGACGTTTGGCAGAAATTTGGCAGAAGAAAGACGAAGCGAACGTCCATTACAGCTTAGTCTATTTACAGAGGAGCGAAAGCCTCAAGCATATTGCTCGGGCATCTTAACAGGCTAGTAGCCAGGGGTGTTGAGAAGTATTCCCATAGTAATTCCGCCGATTAAACCTGCAATCGGGATGGTCATGACCCAGGAGAAGAACAAGAGGCCGACACGCTGCCAGTTGACGGCCTTGAAAGTGCCGTTGCAAAGACCGACACCAACAGTCGCACCAGTGATGCACATGGAAGTGGAGACGGGCAGCTTGTACTGCGAGAAGATGAGGATGGTGATGGCGGCTCCCATCTCCATGGACGAACCACGGGACGGGGAGTGGTAGGTGATCTTGTTGCCCATGACTGTTGTGAAAGAACTTATTAGTGGACATTCTCAATGTCAATGTTTCGAGCAACTTCGACTTACCTCTCATGATGTTGTAACCGTAGGTGATGAAACCGAAACAGATGGTCAGGGCGACGACAGCGATCTGCCAAAGAGGGACATCTGCCTTGGCGCCGACAGTCTCACCGGTAGACCAAGCAGAGTACATGGCAGCCCAGACACCAACGGCGTTACCGACATCATTGGCACCGTGTGCGAAGGATGCGGTACAGGCAGTGATGATCTGAACGAAGGAGTAGAGGTATTCGACCTCGTTGGAGTACTTGGGTGCATTCGCGTACACACGTTCCATACGACGACCTTCGGGAGTTCCAAGCACACCGACTTGCGCACGGTGGATGTCATAAGACATGCCGTACAGAGCGCCGACGACAACTTGGGCAGGGAGGCGGACGAGGGTAGCCTTCATGTTGTGAAGTTCGTAGATAGATCCTGCTCCGAGCTGGTTGTTGTGCAGAGTGCGCATGGCCCAGCCCAGGGGTGATTTCTTCTGTCTCAGCTCGGCGTGGTGTTCCTCACGGGCGTTGGCAAGCAGAATGCGGTAGGCTTCGCGGGCATTTTGTTCTTCTTGAAGCGGGGCAGGCCTCTCCTCGGAAGATGTCTCGACGTCCATGGCTGAGATCTCCTTAGTGTCGTTGTCAAACATCGAAGCATCGGTCTTTGCGTCGGCAGTCGGGCGCCTGATGTCGCTGGTGTGCTGCACGACAGCGTAGTTGGGAACCTGTGCAAACTCGGCATCCGCAGGGGCGGCTCTACTGAAGAGCGCGGGGCCCTTGATCACATCCCAGATTGTGAGAGTGTAGTCCTTCTTGATAACTTTGCCGTGGACGAAGGGCACGAAGAACAAGGCGGAGAGAACGAACAAGCTGAATCCGACTCCAAGAGTGACTCCTGCAATGTACCAAGCAGGCTTGTCGCTCAGACCAAGTCTCGGCGATCCCTTGTAGACGACCGACAGGGTACAGATAGTACCGGCGATGAGGAAGAAGACAGGGGAGGTCCAGACAGCCCATCGCACAGGATCCCTGCGGATGTGTACGGTGTACTTGATCAGTGAGAAGATGATGGAGCCGAAGATGCCCGCTGCAACCGGCGCCATGCAGAGGCCGGCGAAGATGGCTCCCAGGCCGGAGCCATTGTTCCATCCCCACTGCACGTTGCTGGCGCCAACCGCAGCAACACCAACACCTGCGATGGAAGAGACCAGAGAGTAAGTCGAGGAGACGTGTGCCGAGTTGCGTGTACACCACATGACCCAGATTGCCGCACCGGCCGAGGCGCACGCAAAAGCCAGGAGTTGGACGCCAGCGTTTCCGTTGAATGCCTCGATGGGTATAATACCATTCTTAATCGTCGAGGCTGTCCTTGCACCTACTGTTAGAGCACCCGTGACCTCAAAGATCAAACAGAGGACCATGGCTTGCTGGTAGGTGACAGAGCGGGAGGAAACACTGGTAGCCCAGGCGTTGGCGACATCGTCTGTGAAAGTTCGTTAGAATTTTTTATTTATTTTTAAGTTGCAATCGATCGAGGCATGTATGTAGTAACGTACTGGCACCATTGTTGTATGCCTCGAGCAAGGCAAAGAAGGTGCCGATGGCGAAGACGTAGGTGTATTCGGTAAGCATCTTGACGACAACTTCGACACGCTGAAGAGCTGTGTGAGTGATTGTAAGATGATATCAAGGAATTGTGTCCACACAAGAAGAACTGGGAGACATGCCAGGGAGACTGAGCGGATATATACTGACGGCCGCGAGTGCTCGAGAGACAGAGAGGGAGCCTGTCGGCTCACTCAGGCAAAGCAGTCACTGCAGTAAGCCACAATGATCTGAAGGAACCGCTGATTTGGCCTCTCGCAACAGTCAAGACGACCACGTTCTCGGTAGTGCATCTTGGCCATGTTCGAGAAGGTCGTTGCAGCGAGGTGTTTGGCCCAACAGGTGCATAGATCCGAGTCTTGAGCCTTGGCTGGGTGTACTGCCAAGAGCGGTCCAGGCCTGGTACGCGAGCTTATCCTGCAGGCTTGTCGTTCTTCGCTTTGTCTTTAATTGCTTGTCAGGGTTGACGGGCGACTGTATCCCTGATACCGACCTGACTCAATGCCAGCGGTGATATCGTGACACCGCGTCTCTTCCAATCTCAGTACACATGGCTACAATTGATGTTTTGCAAGGTGTATATACCCCCCAAATGTAAGCACGACCAACGAACAAGGTAGTCCGTGTATAGTTCAGCCAGGCGATGTCAAATGCTGAGTTTGGTAGAGGGCGTGGCTGAGTGGGCGGCGGCTTGCGAATCCAGATGAAGGTGACATTTGAGTTGCCGCCCCCAGACAACGCTCCCACGTGCGAATTCTCGCAACGCCATTGGACGGCTTGACAACATCTCGCATGCGTTTTTTGAGACAACTGCAAGCCGAGGGCTGATGGATCAGCAAGCGAAAGCTAATTCCATGGCCAGCCTTCTTGAGCCGGCTTGAAGAAGTCTTGAATATCCTCGCAGAACATTGGCACGTGGGCAGCGTTCGCTCAAGCTGTGAAGCATAGCTAGCTAGCCGCATGGCAGTCTCCGTCCTGAGATCGACAAGCGTTATGAGAACAACGTTCGCCAACGTTCAGTTCGCGCCTCGGTTGCTACCTTGTACTGTAAGTCGAGTCGGCCTAGACGACTCGATACAAACTGTTCAGAGGAGGTTGATCGCGGTTTACTAAGATAGGTCACTCCGGGCGTATGATGTACAGCTCGGAGACAAGAACAAAGATCATCCAATTACCCCCCAGGGTCTCTTTTGCACGCATAAGATCCGTCCGTTACTTCTTCGATTGTGCCGTGTTCACTTATCAGCGCTTAAGAGAAACAAATAAGCGTTCAGTGGCAAGACTGGCAGCCTGACCAAGAACGATTTTGTCAAGGACCTTGGCAATTCCAACGAGCACCGGCAACCCAATCGTTTTACTGCATGCAGCAGCAACTTTCACAGAGCGCTCCCTGTCGATTGAATCGTATGACCCGAAGGCTTGAAAGACACTGGCTGTTGTCCATCGTGTATTGGCGGAAACCAGCTTTTGATTTGAGATTTTGTACATGAGTGAAACTCTTGAACCCTGAGTGGTATAACTAGTGACCCGTCCAGGCCTTCAATTATGCGACGCTAGCGACCCTGTCACACCCTGGCCAGACATCATTCCACTGCATGCGGAACAGCCTTCCCAGAACGCTTCCGACCGATCAACTTGGAAGGTCTAAAGTCGCCCAAAAGCGGTCCTCGAGCGGGAGCCACGCAGACGACGGACTCGGCTGCGAATGAGAGTCCATCTGGCAGTCAACGCAAAGCTAAGGCTACATCATCTCAAGTCTTCCGGCCTGGCAGTGTCCGTTCTTACACCCTTCACATAAATCCGTCTCGTGAGGAAGGGTGTCGTCCCGACTCCAGTCGGCAGGTTTCTGAGGTATGCGGAACCAGACCTTGAGACGATACGCAATTCTCTCTACGTAGCTGAAGTCTAGTGTCGGCTGCCCGAAGGTGTTGCATCTGCGACATCTTTGGTGCCAAACCACGGCGTTGTACCTGTGACCACTGTAAAGCCGTATCGTGAGGGCGATCCATTTACTGGACCACCTGTCGGTCCGGCACGTACTGTTGGTGCAAGTGAAGCGCCCCATGATGTGAGTGTCGTGTTCTTTGGTGTGTGTGTCATCGGTCTCGCTAGCTGCAAAAAAGTCCACATTAAGCATCGGCTTGATCAACTCCAACACATCTTCATGTAGGTCGGGGCGTGAAGACCATGGCTTTGCTGGAGCGTGAGCCGGTACATCACGCTCATGTTGGCGCAGAGTTCTTTCATCAAAGTAAGAGCGACCACATGCTTTACAGTCGCAGGTGGAGGGACTAGCGGGAGAGGAAGAGGCATTCTGCCCAGAGACAGGAAGACGGTCTTCCTCGCGATACAAAGCGGTCTCATATGCAGGCGAGTCGCGCGCGTGTGGGAAAAGAACATCTTCAGTAGAAACCGAGCTGTCAGAATCCTCGCTGTTAACCTTAGGCGGGCCAGCGGGCGAATCACTCTCGGCTGAGACTGGCGTTTGACTTGTTCCGTATCCAGAAGCGGTCTCGAGAGCAGACGAGCTGCACTTGTATTGCTGCAAAGAATCCTCGCTGGAAGGAGAGCCATCTCTAACCATGATGTGCCACGATGAAGTCGCGTGTAGACGACGAGTCTTTTGCTTAGCTAATTGCAGCTTGCACACACCCCGCTGAAACAAGCGAGGCGGCCGATAATGTAAGCGTCGTTGTGATGTTGGGATGGATGCGGGCGAGAAATCATCGCTGACAGAGTCGCCTGCTTCGTGGTCGTGAACGACCTGGAATTCAAACAGGGCCTCGTCATGAGAGAGCGACTGTTCGGGATCTTCGAGGTCGAGAATGGCTTTGTGAGCGAGAAAGTTGTGCTCGTGCTTGCGGCGAACATCTTCGTCGGAGAAAGAGCGGTCACACGGACGACACGCAAAAGGGAGCGGGCTGGCGGGTGGGTCATCGCCACCAGATTTCGTTTCGCAGTCGTCTTCGGTAGCTGGCAGTAGGCTCTTTTCGCCGAAAAGCGACTCCTCGGGTGTTGTGAGGTCGATTGTGATCGTAGGGGCGTTCGAGTTCCGAGGATGCTGAGGTGGAGCGTACTCAGTAGTGCTTTGGCGAGCGGCTGGCTCGCTCTGGCGCTGATGCGGAAACTGTACAGGAGTGACAATGTGAGCCACCGAGTGGCGCAGATGTTGGTACAAAGCGTTGACAGTGGTGGTTTTGTGAGCAGCTGAGTCGCGCGAAGCTGTCGGCTGGTGAGCAGGCGAGTCACGTTGGTGCTGCTGGAGAGCTTTTTCGTCAGAGAAGATTCGATCGCAGCGCTTGCACTCGAACGTGATTTGATGCGCAGCTGAGTCGCGGTGGTGCTGGTACAAAGCGCTTTCCGTGTGAAAACATCGGCCGCAACATTCGAGCGGCTGGTGCGCAGGTGAGTCCCTCTCATGCTGTTCTAAAGCAGATTCGCTGTAGAACGTCCTCTCGCAATCATCACAGTCGAATGTGGCCGGATGCACGTCTCGGTCATGCTGGAACAAAGCTTGCTCGCTGTAGAATGTCCTCTCGCAATCATCACAGTCGAATGTGGCCGGATGCACGTCTCGATCATGCTGGGACAAAGCTTGCTCGCTGTAGAATGTGCGGCCACAGGAATCACAGTCGTACGTATCCGGATGCGAGTCACGATCGTGTTGAAATAGAGCATGCTCAGTGTGGAAGGTTCGACCGCAAGATTCGCAGTCGTACGTGGTCGGATGAGCGTCTTGCTCGTGTTGGTAGAGGGCGTGGAAGCTGCCGAAGAACAGGCCGCATGTCTTGCAGCCATGCGCCATGGTGGAGGTTACAGCAGAGACTTGTATGATGATGAGGATCGTTCTGCTGTATGTGAGCTGCGTTGGTGTGTGGTGGCGGCGGCAAAGTGAGGTTTTGAGGATGTGATGGCTGGCGATCTGCTAAAGTGAAGCCTGGGACCTGCTGCCTGATCCTTGGCGCCCCAGCGGCGAGGTGAGGTGAGACGCGTCGCGTGAGAGTCGACCATGGGCCAAATGAGGTGCTGAGAATCGCGTTCGCTGTTCCGGCGAGTAGCAAGAGAACGTGCTCAGACCCCTTGTGGTCCCAGGTTCTCGGCAGCATCAGAAGGATCAGTCCCGGCACGAGATCTCACTGTATCATCTTCACTACGATGAGAACGCGGAACATGGAAGGCTCTTGATCTGCTTTCACGGTCCGCCTCGTCCACCACCAGACTCATCATCTCGGGCTCCTGAAGTCGAATCTTGGAGTTGATCTTGTCTCGGCGAATGCACAAGTATGCTCGAAATCATATTCACAGTCTGTCTGGGGTAGCGAAAGAAGGCACTATACTTAACCCTCGTCGAATCCTCTTACAGTCCAGCGCTCTGACTGGATCCAAGCTACGTGGCACCCACCTCAGTCTACACGGGCAGCTCTCCTAGTCCTTGCAGTAGTCCTTCTCGGCTTGACAACCTCATCATCGTCATCGTCATCATGATCTTCCTCGTCGCTCTCCTTCGTCTGACTGCTGAAGTACGGGCTTTTGACAGGCGTAGCCTTGCGGGTACTCCTCCTGCCATTCGTAGCGCGACCATTGGCCTTGCGAGGCGTGATGACGACCCGAGGTGAAGATGGCCTGCTTGTGGGTGCGACATGGACATCACCCAAGTCTGAAGAGACATCAGAGAGATCTGACATGGAGGCTTCGTCTTCGCTCGCGGATGGACTCTGGACAACGGGTTTGCGTTTCGGAGGGCTTCGGCGCTTTGCTTTGGCTGCGGCGGGTGGCTGGGTCTTTTTCGTCTGGTTTGCTCGTCTGCGAGATGGAGGCTTCACGTCTTCTTCCTCCTCCTCCTCCTCCTCCTCCTCATCTTCATCTTCTGTGCCTTCGTTGGCCGCGTTGTGTAGCATCTGCAAAGAAACAGGCTTGGTCGACGTTTTCGAAACCGTGGAGTCGTCGGCGTCGTCGACCATGAAGCCGCCACCTTGGTCCTCGTCACGGTCTCCAACGAGGAACCCGCCGCCCGCGTCTTCTTGTTGATCTTCGTCTTCATCGTCAAGAAAACCGCCACCTTCAATTTCCTCATTCTTCTGCCTATGCTGAGGCACCTCTTCTTCCTCATGCCCAGGCCTGAAGAATCCACCGGCCATCTCTTCCTCTTCAGCCTGCACATCGTCGTATTCATCGCGCCTTCCCTCCCGCAAAGCCTTGTTGACGAAAGGATTGGTTTCTTCACCTCCGCCTCCGGCGTCTGCATAGTCCCTTTCCATGCGCTGGACGATTCGCAGGCCGAAAAGCATCTTGCGCCACCACTGCAGCGCCACTCCTGTGCGCTTCGTGTCCGCTTTCCTTTTCTGTTCAGTCTGCTCAGTGCGCCACGCATCTCGAACGATGGCCTCGTTTTCTTTGGCAACCACAACACCGGTGAGGATAGGGACAGCACGCTGCTTGCCAAATTCAAAACCGGTACAGGCCTCTGCAAAATCTATCTGCAGTCGTTTGCAGAGCTTCGCGGATCCCTTGAGAGGCAAGTGCACGGCACCCTTTGGCACCATCGTCGGGACGTAGACATCCATGTTGCCGTATGCGTTCTTCGGGATCACACCGTTCACGAGTGGAGGTGGGATGATCCAGTCGGTTTGGTCTTGCGCGTACAGACCTTGCTTGAGCTTCTCGCCGGTCTCTTTCAGTGCGTCCTCCATCTCACGCTTGCGGATCAGCGTTACTGCGCGCATAGGAACGTGCTTCATGGGTTGTTCGCCTTCCTTGATCGCTCGGCCCTCCTTATGCCAAGATTCGACTGTCTTGCAGACAGCGACATCTTCACGGAGGTAGACTGGATATTCCTTGGCTTTGTCTCCTTTGCCAGCAACGAACGTTCTCACAGGCTCGGAGCCAGGGATGAGGGCTTCTTCTCGACGCAAGTGCTGCTCCAGTACGTACTCGGCGGACTGCTTGTACCACTGCAGACTCTCTTTCTCAACATCTTTCACATCCTTGCCAGCTTTGAAAGGTTTGAGGTCCGTCTGGTCTTCAATGTCGTCTGCTTTCGTGCGTTTGCTCTCGGGCTTGTCGTAGACGCTCATGAGAGTGCGGAACCAGTCGTACTCCTCGTACCGCCTCACCTTGCCCTTGCGGTTGTAAATGGGAATCTTCTCGACGGGCATACGAGTGCCTTTCGTTTTGCCGGGGAGCTGGTGCTTCTTCAGGTATCTGACCGTGACATCCTTTGCTGTGCCGTCTGCCGCGTAGCCGATCGTGTAGCATATGACCTGCTTCGCATTCTCAGCCTTCTTGCCACGTGGTTCGAACGATTGAAGCAGTTCATCGGTGGATGCGATTGTTGACAATACGATTGGATCTACTGGGATGAATTTGTTTGACACAGGTGAAAGGACTTCGGCCCAATAGTTCGGGAAGGCCAAAGATCTGTCGTATTTCTTTGTGGACCTCTTCTTGGGCGCAGGAGTGACATCGACGACAGACATGTCATCGTCGTCGTCTTCTTCTTCTTCTTCGCCCGCTTCCTCTTCGTCCTCAGAGGGCGCTGAAGAAAGCGGACTGTCGGAGTCATCTAAACTGATGGGCTCAGCCTTGTTGCCTCGCAGTGATGTACGTGTTGGCTTCTCCTTCTTGGCTGGTTTCTTGGTCTGTTTTGGCGTCAACGCACCCTTGAGCTTGGGTGCTGCAACCTTCTTAGATTTGACTTCATCATCCGAGTCATCCTTCGCGCTGTCTGTCTGCTTCGCGGGTCTGGCATCGGCCTCCTCAGCTTTGCTCCATCCGAATCCTGCAGGCTGCAGGTTTGCCACGATTCTGGTCTCAAGCGTGAGCCCACGGAGTAGAGCAACGAAGAGCTGTGCGCCAACGTCGCGCGAGCCCTCGCACGCCGTGGCAGCCTTGCGAAAGTCTTTGATCGTCTCGATTCGCTCACCGTGACCTTCTGTGTCTGATTTGTTCTTCTCCCAATGCTTGATGTCATCGCGTAGTCGCCGCAGTGGTTTGTAGCCCTCCTTGCGAAGTCCAGGCGCCGTCACCGCAAAGCGCTTCCGCCAGTATGCCGTCAAGATCTTGAGTAGCCTGAGAAGAGGATCACCACGACTGAGGTCTGGCACACCTTGCTCCAAATGAGAAGCGTTGTAACTCCAGTCTCGTCCTCTCGCGGTGTCTTTCTTCCCGCCCTTCTTCTTGTTCCTTGTCGCCGCAGCCTTCTTCTTTGCATCCAGCTCTTGCTTCGTCAGCATACCCATTGATTCACGCCAGCGTGTGAACTCCCGCTTGACGCCGTCAGGTAGTCCGTCCACCAGCGTCTTTTGCACCTCCTCGTCATTGAGCCATGAATTGCGAACGGTGTTGTGCCACATGAGAGCTTGCACATGCAGGCAATGGGTTTGTATCCTGATTTTGCGCTCTCTCTTCGAAGGTCCTTTCTTGGCTCCAGACGCCGTGATCTCAGGGACGTAGATACCATCTTCATTCACGGATACCGAGATGTCCCCAATTTCAGGCTCAGCGACCGCTGCAGCCGGTGTGCTTGCAGAGTCGCCTTGCTGGAATGCATCCTGCCAGTCCATCTCGTCGTCTTCGTCATCCTCAGAATCACCAGCAGTGGTTTTACGTCTCTTGGCCGTCGGGACATCTTCAAATTCATCGCTGTCGGCTTCGCTCAGTGAGGACTCGTCGTCGTCGTCGTCGTTCAGGCCGTCAAGAAACTTCCTCGCTTTCTCCGATGATCCTTGCCTCTTACCTAGGTCATCTGCGGCATCAAAAAGAGTCTTCTTCTCTTGCTTCGGTGTTGGCTTTTGTGCCAGCTTCCGCTTGGCCACAGCCTTTTTCTTTGCTGGCGGGCTGTCTTGCGCCGGAGATTCCGAGCGCTCACGCTTGGTGGAGACGAAGGGCGGCATGATGGTGCATGAGACTGCGTGAGTCTATGTGTATCATGGCATGCTGATGAGCTGTGACAAGTGAGGTAATAAAGCCATGCGACAAAGGTAATAAGTGAACGCGGCAGGCACTATAATGCACGCGATCGTTCGCGCAAGTCGTCCCTGCTGATTACGTCACTCAATGATGCTACTCGATCTGGAGCACGAGATGGCCGATCAGACACGCCAGAAGTCGAGACGGGGACCTCATCAATATGGCCGAATTCACGTGACTCTTTCACGAACATCAACCTGCCATTAAGGTCCTCAGGTATTTCTTGGCAAAAGCTTCACTTCCAATGTTGAACTCCTTCGCTTCGCCTAATCAACGCTATTGCTCTTGGCCCGCCTCTCATCTTTCTAACATGACCTATAGCACTCCTCGGAGCTTTACATATTCTCGACTGGGGGTTACATGCCAAGTGCTTGGTACTTTTGATTGCCTATGCCATGACCCGTACAATGCCACGAGGACCTTGATGGACAACTAATTCACGGTGAGGCGACGTGCTGGCAGAGAACAAAATAGTAGGCATGTCCAGGTCTGAGTATCATTCCATCCGCATCTTCACGTCAGCCCTACATTCACAACCATGCGTTCCAACCAGCTCATCTTGATCGCGGCCACGGCAGCATCTGTGGTGGCACAGACAACTTCATCCACCAGCAGTGCTACCGACGGCGCTCCGACCGAAGTGACAGGCTGCCACTCACATGGAGAGGATCTATTCTGCTTCGACGGCAGCGATGAGTGGGAGCTGACTTCGACGGAATACGATGCCGACACCGTCCCGGACTCTTTCGACCATTGCCACTTCCATGCTGGTGTGCTGTGAGTATTCAGTTGTCATCCTCTCATATGTCCTTAGCTGACACCAACAGGCACTGCGATGATGGTGATGAGGAAGTCACTTTGGCCTCTGCGTCTTCGGAAGACGACCACGACCACGACCACGATGAAGAGGCCAGTTCGACAGCCTCGACCGGTGCTGCCTCTACCATGGCAACTTTGGCCTCATCTACTGCCACTGGTGTTAGCAACAGCACAGGTTCTTCCACGACTAGCACGACATCTTCCTCGCTCCCGACTGCGGTCAGTGGCTGCCACTCCCATGACGAGGGCGAGCTGTTCTGTCTGGACGGCAGCGACGAGTGGGAAGTTGTCTCCGATTGGGATGCCGAGGACCCGCCGAGAAGTTTCGATGACTGCCACGCGCACGGAGAGGAGCTGTGAGTGTTGTCGCTGCTCTTCATGGTGCGCAAATACTAACATGAACAGACACTGTGTCGACGGCGACGAAGAGGCTACCCTCGTAGCGGCCACCGAAGATCACAGCCACAGCGAATCCAGCACTACTTCCAGCAGCAGCTCCTCCACCGAGAATGACACGGCGGAGACGAGCAGTGCGGAGAGCGATGACGCCGAGTCAGCTGCTACAGTCTCGACTGCAGCTGGCCAGGCTGGTGTGATGATTAGTGCATGCCTTTTGGCGTACGCTGCGTATGCATTCTAGATGACAAGACTGGTGCAACCCCTTGATCGCAACCACGCGCAGCGAAACCTTCGAAGGGACAATCTAAAGTTGGCGATGTACACCTTGATGTCGCCTTGGCTAATTGAGTGAATCAGCAAGCGCTCCTTAATGAAAAGATACATGTCTTACAACCGAATGCCAACCCTACTTCACTACTGTCCCGCCAGGAAGCGCCACTAGATGCCAAGAGAGCAAATGATCAATTGACAGAT
>Ga0265797_10009407_pt1 | contig 12725 bp, 10 predicted proteins | sample P2T30metagenome_FD_192433 | JGI IMG/M metagenome (GOLD analysis project Ga0265797, IMG submission 192433) | Plant litter microbial communities from East Loma Ridge, Irvine, California - P2 T30 | ecosystem: Environmental > Terrestrial > Plant litter > Unclassified | place: USA: California... | reverse complement strand
CAGCACGATGGCGCTCATGGTTTCTCCTTGCATCTTCATTCACAAAACGCAGCGACTGCGTCGAAGATGAAAGCCTACCATGAAGCCCCCGTGCCGGCAGGGGCTTCGGGAACGACGTTACTGCGGCGTGTTCAGCAGCGAATGCTTGCGCGCATAAGCGAAATAGACGACGGCGCCGATCGACAGCCAGATCGCGAACGCGACCCACGTATGCCAGCTCAGGAACGACATCAGCACCAGGCAGAAGATGATCGCCAGGATCGGGATCAAGGGCACGGCCGGGCAGCGGAACGCGCGTGGCAGATCCGGACGCTTCTTGCGCAGCACGATCACGGCAATCGAGACCAGCGTGAAGGCGGCCAGCGTGCCGATATTGACCAGTTCGGCCAGCACCGTCAGCGGCACCACGGCGGCGATCAGGCCGAAGATGATGCCCACCAGCCAGGTGGCAAAGAATGGCGTGCCGTATTTCGGGTGCACCTTCGACAGGCGCGCCGGCATCAGGCCGTCACGCGACATCGCGAACAGGATGCGGGTCTGGCCATAGGCCATCACCAGCATCACGGTGCTCATGCCCAGAATCGCTGCCAGGTCGACGAAGCCGGCGACCCAGTCTTCACCGGCCACTTGGAGGGCCAGCGACACCGGGTGATCGACACCCTTGAAGTCCATGTGCGGCACGATGCCGGTCATGATCGCGGCCACCACCACATACAGGATGGTGCAGATGATCAGCGAACCGATGATGCCGATCGGCAGGTCGCGCGCCGGGTTCTTGACTTCCTCGGCGGCCGAGGTAACGGCGTCGAAGCCGATGAAGGCGAAGAACACCAGTGCCGCAGCGCTCATCACACCGGTCATGCCATACGGCATGTACGGCTGCCAGTTCTCCGGCTTGACGTGGCCGACACCGACGGCGATGAACAGAAGCACGACGCCGATCTTGATGATCACCATGATGTTGTTCAGCCGCGCCGATTCGCGCATGCCCAGCGACAGCAGGAACGTGATGGCCATCATGATCAAGAAGGCCGGCAGGTTGAACAGGGTCTCGACGCCGGGACGGGCGCCCGGGGCGGCGGTCAGCGCGTCCGGCAGCACGACGCCGAAGCCCGACAGCAGCGACTGGAAATAGCCCGACCAGCCCACTGCAACGGTCGAGGTTGCCAAGCCGTACTCGAGCAACAAGTCCCAGCCGATCATCCAGGCGACAAATTCGCCCAGCGTGGCATAGCTGTAGGTATAGATGGAACCGGCGACCGGGACGGTCGAGGCGAACTCGGCGTAGCACAGGGCGGCGAAGCAGCAGGCCATCGCCGCGATGACGAACGACAGCGACAGGCCGGGGCCGGCCGTGACGGCGCCGGTGCCAGTCAGCACGAAGATACCGGTGCCGACGATGGCGCCGATGCCCAGCAGGATCAGGTCGGTTGGCCCGAGCACCTTTTTAAGGCCGCCCGGCTTGGCGCTTGCGGCGATCATCGCATCCAGATTCTTGGTTCTAAAAATACTCACTACGTGTTCTCCAATCAAATAATGGTGTGGTCCCGCGTCTTGTCATTGCTGCGCCTGCCGGTTGAGCGGGCGCTCTCGAGATCCTGCCTGGTGGGCCGGGTTGCCTGACCTGGAAACCGCCGTTGCTGCGCCTGTAACGATCCAGCTTTTTTACAGGTGTGCCAATATAACCAGAATGTTGTCTCGAATCAAAGCAATCTAGTGAAACCGCTGCAATTTACGTGCCCGCGGGCAAATCCGTTGACCGTTGCGTAAACCGCGCGCCTGATGTCATCGTGCTTGATTTCCCATAGTCAACATTCGATAATGACTGGAAGCATTTCACCCATCTCACATGGGCCGCCTTTTGCCTCCCCGACACCGCCGTTCCCGCCACCATGACGATCTCTCCCGGACACCTGCCGACTGCGGTGCTGCCGCCCTCACCAGGACGGCGCGGCTGGCGCCGCGGGCTGGCAGCCGGCGCGCTGGCGCTGACACTCTGCGGCGCTTTGGCGGCGCCCGCTCCGGAAGGCCGTCTGGCTGACATCGCCACCATGGCCGAGCAAAATAATGCGCTCGCACGCACCACATTGATGCAAGAAGGGCCGACGCTGATCGCCGGCGCCCCGTACGACGTACGGATACGCTATCTGTTCCTGCTGCGCCGCGTGCAAGGCGATGGCGGCAATCTGCGCGAAGCGTATGAGACGAACGAGCAGATCATCACCCTGGCCACGGCGGCAAGCGATCGGCGTAACCTCGCGGTGGCCAGCCTCGGCCGCGTGTACCGGATGATCGACAGCAACGATCCGGCCGGCGCACTTGGCCTGCTCGAGACGCTGGGTGCGCGCTATCGTAACCTCGACAGCATGGAATTCAAGGCCGGCTTCGACGCGCTCAAGGGTGGCGCCTACAGCGCCGTGGGCCAGTACGACCGCGCCCTGCAGCATTTCCTGCGTTCTCTCGAGCTGGTACACAACTACCCGGACGTGTGGAGCCCGCGCGAAGCCGACATCTTGCTGGCCATGGCGCGCATGTACGTCAATTCGCGCGATCCTGCGCGTGCGCTCGAGACGTTGCGTGAGGTACGCGCCGGCGAGAAGCGCCTGCCGCCACGCCTGGATGCGGCGGCGTCGTTCTTCGAAGGCCGCGCCCTGGTCGTGCAGGAGCAACCAGAAGCCGGCTTGCTGGCCTTTGAACGGGCGCTGGCGCTGGCCCGGACGCATCAGTTGATTTCGGTCCAGGCCAATGTGCTGGGCAATATTGCGAATGCCCACCTCAAGATGGGCAATTACGTCGCCGCCGAAACGGCAGCGCGCGCCGCCCTGGCGCCGGCGGAAACAAGCGAAGACAAGATCAGCCTGCAGATGGCGAAGGCGAATCTGGGCTTTGCGCTGTTCGGCCAGCGCCGCTTTCAAGAGGGGATGCGCCTGGTCGATGAAGTATGCGCCGCCATGCGCAATGCCGGCGCCATGTCCACGCTCGGACGCATCCTGGCCGAGAAGAGCCAGGCACTGGAACGGGCCGGCCGTTTTAAGGAAGCGCTGGTCACGCTGCGCGAACGGGAAACCGTGATGCAGCAACTGGCGCTGAACGACCGCAACAAGGCGATCTCGGCGTTGCAAGAACAGTTCAAGTCGCGCGAGCGCGCCGCCCAGATCGACAGCCTGCGCCTGGAAAATGCCGCCAAGGACGCCGAACTGCGCCATCGTACGCTGATCCAGACCGCCGCTTCGCTGGGCGCGGCGCTGGCGCTGCTGCTGTGCGCTGGCGTGCTGTGGCTGTACCGCAAATCGGAACGCACCGGCCAGCGCCTGTCGGAACTGAACGCCGAACTGGCGCACCATTCGGCGCATGATCCGCTCACGGGCCTGCACAACCGGCGCTCGTTCCAGGACCGCATGCGCAGCCGCACCGGCGAGGCAGCGCCGCAGCCCGATGCGACGGACTGCTTCACGCTGCTGGACATCGACCATTTCAAGCGCATCAACGATGAATACGGCCACGCCGCCGGCGACGCCGTGCTGATCGAAGTGGGCAAGCGCCTGCGCGCAACGCTGCGCGAGTCGGACATGGTGCTGCGCTGGGGCGGTGAAGAATTCCTCGTGTATTCGCAGGGCGTCACGCCGGCGCAGCGGCCACAGCTCGTGCGCCGCATCCTCGATGCGCTGGCCAACGCGCCGGTGTTGCTGGCCGATGGCACGCATCTGGCCATCAGTGCGACAGCCGGCGCCGTCTCGCTGCCGTTTGCCGCCGATGAAGACGATACGCCCGCGTCGCCGATGGATTGGCAGCAAGCCATTGCCCTGGCTGACCGCGCCATGTACAAGGGCAAGGAAGCAGGCCGCAACCGCGCCTATATCGTGGCGGGCCTGCAGCGCCCCGAAGGCGCGCTGCAGCTCGACCTGGTGTTGCCGGGCGCTCCCGCTTGAGCGCTACACCGTAGAAACCGGGCTGCGGCGCGCACTGACTGCCGCCACGGTCTGCAGCAGCGCCGCCGGCACCAGCGGCTTGGCAAGATACTCATCGAACCCCGCCGCCAGTACCTGCTGCTCGTCTTCCTTGCGCGAAAATGCCGTCAGGGCAATCACCGGCACGCTGGCGATCACCCGGTCCGGCAAGGCGCGCACCCGGCGAATGAACTCGAAACCATCGACCACCGGCATGCCGATGTCGCTGATGATCAGGTCGGGCCGGTGCAGCGCGATCAGGCGCAGGGCTTCCTGGGCGCTGCTGGCGGTCAGGATCGTGGCATGGCTGGGCGCCAGCACTTCCTGCACCAGCTCGAGCGAATCGAGCGCATCGTCGATCACCAGCACCGTCAACCCGTGCAGCACGAGCGCTGCCAGGGGCAGGCCTGGCGCGTGCGCCGCTGCGGCGGGCAGCGCGGCGCAGGCGTCCGACAACGGCATGCGCAGCAAGAACGTGGCGCCCTGCCCTTCGCCAGCGCTGGCCACGCTCAGCACGCCGCCCTGAAGATCGATGAGCTGGCGCGCGATCGCCAGCCCCAGGCCCAGCCCCCCGTGGCGCCGCGTCGATGAGGCATCGGCCTGGCGGAAGCGGTCGAAGACGAACGGCAGGAACGCGGGCGGAATGCCGGCGCCGCAATCCTGCACGGCGATCTCGGACGCGCCATCGACCGTACGCAGCGACACCGTCACCACGCCGCCCGGCTCGCTGAACTTGATCGCATTGGACAGCAGGTTCACCATCACCTGCTGCATGCGGCCGGCGTCGCCATCGATACGGGCAGCCCCGGGGTCGAGCTGCGCCACCAGCGTGACTTGGCGCGCCAGCGCCGCCGGCCGCGTCGTGTCGAGCGCGGCATCGATGAAATCATGGGGCCGCAACGGCGCTACGTCGATCCGCACCTTGCCGGCCAGCAGCCGGCTCATGTCGAGCATGTCTTCGATGAGCTCGGACTGCGCACGCGCATTGCGCTCGATCGTGGAGAGGCCGCGCCTGAGCGAGGCATCGTCGCGCCCGCCCTGCAGCAGCAATTGCGACCAGCCGAGCATGGCGTTGAGCGGCGTGCGCAATTCGTGCGACAGCGTGGCCAGGAATTCATCCTTCATCTGGCTGACGTTTTCGGCGTCGAGCCGCGCCTGCTGCTCGATCAGGAACAGCTTCTGGCGTTCGGCGGCGGCCACCAACGAGGCGGCGATGGTACGGTTGCGCGCTTCCAGACGCGCATCGAAAATCGTGGCCAGCAAAGTGATGCTCAGAAGCGACACCGTGGCGATCGTCACCAGCGCCGCCAGGTGATCCTGGTCGACGCCGACCAGCGCGGCGCCGCAAACGCTGCCGGGTGCGAAGTGCGCGGCGGCCATGCCGGTGTAATGCATGCCGGCGATCGCCCCGCCCATGACCACACTGGCAGCCAGTTGCACGGTGCGGCGCGAGCGCCCTTCGTCATGCATGCGCGTGCCGATCTGCAGCGCCAGCGCCGATGCGCCGATCGCGATGGCGATCGACAGCGCAAACAGCCACGGCGAATAGGTGATGGCCGGGTGCATCTGCATGCTGGCCATGCCGGTGTAGTGCATGGCGTTGATGCCCAGCCCCATCAGCAGCGCGCTGACGGCCAGCTGGCGTGGTCGTGGCGAGCGGTGCCGAAATTGCCACAGGGCCAGACCGGAACACACGACGGGCAACATCCACGAAACCAGCGTCGTCATGGGATCGTAGCCCACCGGCAATGGCAGGCGGAAGGCCAGCATGCCGACGAAGTGCATCGCCCAGATGCCGCTGCCCATGGCCAGGGCGCCGCCGGCCACCCACAGATAGCGTGCACGCCGGTGCGCCTGCTTGACGCGGCTGGCCAGGCTCAGCGCCGTGTAAGAGGCAAGGATGCCGACCAGGATCGAGATAACAACCAGCCATGGTTGATAATAGCCTTGCAACATACAGGGTTCGCTGGTTGAATGTGTCGGATACGGCTGTTACCTTGGCCTGGGCCCATGCCGTGCTTATCCGGCAAGTGTACAGGGCGAAATGACGGCCACGGGTGAATTCCGGTTGTCGGAACACCCTTTTTTTAGCTCCCCGGATGGACAATTGCGCATGTCAGACTGGCCGGGCAGTTCGGGTTCTACTGCCGAGGCTTCCGTGATGCAGGTCAGTGCGCGGCAAATACCTCTTGCAGACTGGCCCGGATCGACGCCAGATGCTGCTCGGCCACGTCTTTCCCGTACTTTGATGCCTGCATCGCCATATGCCAATGGGCCAGCGCACGCTGCAATCCGCTCTCGTCGTTGGCAGCATCGATCTGGCGCACCAGTTCGGCGGCCATCGGCCCAAGGCAGGTCATCGCGGTGCGGCGCATCATATCCTTGACGGGCGCGAGGCGTCCTTCATCGGCTGCCGGTGCCGGCGTCGGGGCCGGCTTCTCGCTGGCGGGTGCGATGAGGCCCAGGGCACAGAGTTCGCCGAGAATGGCGCGCACCTGGTCGGCCGGCATGAGTCCGCCGAGGGCGTCGACGCTTTTCTGGCCATCGAGCATGATCAGGATGCTGCGCTGCCGACTGGTCAAGCCGCCGCGCCGCTGCGCGACTTCGTCCCGGCCTTTTACCGTCTTGGTATAGGCGACATCGGCCGGAGCGGCATGGGCGTGCAATGGATCGGCGAGCATCGGTAACCTGGGGCCTGTGGAGAAAATAATTCTACAAGGCAATTATTACCGAGGTGTGTCATGGGCAGGTAATGCCGGGGATCGCTCCCGGCCGGCCGTCCCGAGGACCATGAAAATAATAAATAAAAAAAGGCCTGCACAGTACTGTGCAGGCCTTTTTTGTTGAAACATATTCGTTGGTGGGAAGTGGCAGTTTCGAACTGCCGACCCCTGCAGTGTGAATGCAGTGCTCTACCCCTGAGCTAACCTCCCAGCGAGGCCGTATTATGCCATAGCCGAAACATTATGCCAAATGGCAATCCGCCGAATGTTCGCTCAAGCCGGCGCAAAAAACGGCGCGGAAACGAACAAGGCCAGCATCTCTGCTGGCCTTGAATATTCTTGGTGGGAAGTGCAAGTTTCGAACTTGCGACCCCTGCAGTGTGAATGCAGTGCTCTACCCCTGAGCTAACCTCCCGAAGCGAGGCATATTATGGCACAGAATTATGCCGGCGTCACCCCTGCGCCGCATAATTGCGCCAGACGCAACTGCCTTTGACGCTCTTGTCGAGGCCAGCCAGCACACCATCGTGTTCGGCCAGTTCGTCGGCACTGGCCGTTACCACGATGATCTCGCCAAGCGGCACGATCTCGAGCGGCTCGCCGTCGTGCGCGGTTTCTTCTTCCACATCCATGGTCAGCGAATTCTGGCCGCGCGTCATCGCCAGGTACACGTCGGCCAGCAGCTCCGAGTCGAGCAGCGCGCCGTGCAGCTTGCGGTGCGCGTTCGAGATGTCATAACGGTCGCACAGCGCGTCGAGCGAGTTGCGTTTGCCAGGATGCAGTTCTTTTGCCTGCACCAGCGTGTCGATCACGCCGTCGCAATACTGGACGAACGGCGGCAGGCCCATGCGCGCGAATTCGGCATTCAGGAATCCCAGGTCGAACGGCGCATTGTGGATGATGACTTGCGCGCCCTGGATGAAGTCGCGCAGCTCGTGCGCGATCTCGTGGAACTTCGGCTTGTCGCTCAGGAACTCGGTGGTCAAGCCGTGCACTGCCAGCGCGCCCTCGTCCGAATCGCGTTCGGGGTTGATGTAGACGTGGTAGTTATTGCCGGTCAGCTTGCGATTGAAAATTTCAACGCAGCCGACTTCGATGACGCGGTCGCCGGTGCGCGGATTGAGGCCTGTGGTTTCGGTATCGAGAACGATCTGACGCATTGTGCAATTCTAAAAAAGTGGGTGCGGTATAGCCAGTGCAGTATAGCAAGTGTCGCTCATTGTCACGCAGTGCCGTTCAACGCCGGGCCGATGCCGCGCCGCGATTGGCGAGCACGTCGGCCCGCTCGTTGCCCGGATGCCCATTGTGGCCGCGCACCCAGCGCCATTCAACGGCGTGCTGTTGCTGGGCCAGGTCGAGCGCTTTCCACAGGTCTTCGTTTTTCACTGGCTCTTTTGCTGCGGTTTTCCAGCCGCGCGCCTTCCAGCCATGGATCCATTCGGAGATTCCTTTCTGCACGTACTGGCTGTCAGTGTGCAGCACGACCTGGCACGGGCGGTTCAGTACGCCCAACGCTTCGATCACGGCGCGTAATTCCATGCGGTTGTTGGTCGTGTTCGGCTCGCCGCCGAAGATTTCTTTCTCGTGGCCGTTCGAGACCAGCAGCGCGCCCCAGCCGCCGGTGCCCGGGTTGCCCTTGCAGGCGCCGTCGGTAAAAATCTCGACCTGGGTCGAGGTTGCTTGGTTTGCAGCTTCGTTCGTCTGTTCGCTCATGCCCTGCTTAATCACTTTCTATTCGTTCAATCCGATTGGCCGCCGGTACTGCCGCCGGCCGCTTACTCGTTTTCTTGTTCCATGCGGGGCCGATGAGGTGCATGCCCTTGACCCGCTTGATCGCATGCACCACGTACACGGCGCCAAGATACGGCCACCAGCGTCCGCCCGCCGATTCCATCATCGTGAAGCGGCTGAGCCATTGGGCGGTGCGGCATGGTGGCGCGTAGCAGCCGAAGTGGCTGCGCGTGGCGCTCAGGTTGAGCAATTTTAGCCAGTCTTTCAGGCGTGGCATAGAAATGAATTCGCCCGTGTCCGGCAAGTAGTTGCTGCGCGTGACCCGCGCCAGCCCCTGGCGCATGCCCCACAGGCTGGCCGGATTGAAGCCGCAGATGATCACCTGCCCTTCGGGAATCAACACGCGCTCGACCTCGCGCAAGACCTGGTGCGGCTCCGCGGCGAACTCGAGCACGTGTGGCAGCACCACCAGGTCGATGCTGTTGGAGGCGAATGGCAGCTCGGCGAAATCGACCGCCGCGGCGATCTGGCGCCCGCTCGATGCGAACGCCAGCTCGTCGGCATTCGACGTGCGCGTGGCGACCTGCCACCTGTTGGGCATGCGGCTAGCGGCCAGCGCGTCGAGCTGCGGCACGCCGATCTGCAGCGCGTTGTAGCCGAAAATATCGGCCGTCAATTCCTCGAGGCAGGCTTGCTCGAACGCGCGCACATAGACGCCCGCTGGCGATTGGAGCCAGTTGTCGAGCGCTATAATGGATTTCTCGGCAGCGCTATCCATGCCACCTCTTGACCAACCATATGACCATGACACCTCCACGGCAGCCAGCCCTGTCGGTATTGACAGTGCCAGCCTTTAAAGACAATTACCTCTGGCTGGTTCACGACGGCACGCACGCAGCCGTCGTCGATCCGGGCGACGCAGCGCCGATCCGCGCGGCGCTGGCCGCGCACGACCTGCGCCTGACTGCCATTCTACTCACCCATCATCATGCTGACCATATTGGCGGTGTTCCGGCCTTGCTGACCGAATGGGCCGTGCCCGTGTTCGGGCCGAAGAACGATGGCGTCGACCTCGTGACGCATCCGCTGGTACAGGGCGAGTGCATCGAGGTGCCCGGCATCGGCTTGACGCTGGACGTGCTCGACGTGCCGGGCCATACGCTGGGGCATATCGCTTATGTGCGGCAGGATGACAGTGCGAATTGGCTGTTCTGCGGCGACACGCTGTTCGGCGCCGGCTGCGGGCGATTGTTCGAAGGCACGCCGGCGCAGATGGCTGCCTCGCTCGCGCAACTCGCACAACTACCCGACGACACGCTGGTGTATTGCGCGCACGAGTACACGATGTCGAACCTGGCGTTTGCGCAGGCGGTCGATGGCGACAATGCAGCGCTCGCCGCGCGCGTGCTCGCCGATGGCGCGAAGCGCGCCGACGGTCAGCCGACCATTCCATCGACGATTGCGCTGGAAAAAGCGACCAACCCGTTCTTGCGCGAGACGGCGCCGGCGATTGTCCGCAGCCTGGTGGCCACTGGTCGACTGACCGAAGGTGCAGCGCCGGTGGAGGCGTTCGCGGCGCTGCGGGAGTGGAAGAATACCTGGTAGCCCGCCTCAGATTTCTTCGTACAGCGGCAGGGTCAGAAATTCCGCGAACGCGTCGGCCGTCGACATGTCTTCGAAGATGGTGGCGGCGCGTTCATAGCTCGCATGGGTGCCATCGGCCGCCACCAGCTTGACCTTCTCCAGCTCTTGCGGAATCATCGCGCGCACCATGTCGGCCGTCACCTTGCGGCCATCCTCCAGCACGCCTTTCGATGAGCGGATCCACTGCCACACCTGCGAGCGGCTGATCTCGGCCGTCGCCGCATCTTCCATCAGATTGTGGATCGGCACGCAGCCATTGCCGGCCAGCCAGGCGCCCAGGTAATGGATGCCAACATTGATGTTGTAGCGCAGGCCCGCCTCGGTGATCGGGGCTTCCGGCTTGAAGTCGAGCAGTTGCGCCGCCGTGACGTTCACGTCAGGACGCTGCTTGTCGAACTGGTTCGGCCGGTCACCGAGCACCCTGGTAAATTCTTCCATCGCCAGGCCTACCAGGCCCGGGTGCGCGACCCAGCCGCCGTCGTAGCCATCGGTCGCGTCGCGGGCTTTGTCAGTGCGCACGCCGCCCATCGCGATCTCGTTTTTCTCGGGATCGTTCTTGATCGGAATGAGCGCGGCCATGCCGCCGATGGCCGGCGCGCCACGTGCGTGACAGGTCTTGAGCAGCAGCAGCGCGTAGGCGCGCATGAACGGCGCCGTCATCGTCACCTTGGCGCGGTCAGCCAGGCAGAAATCGGTGTCGAGCTTGAACTTCTTGATGCACGAGAAGATGTAATCCCAGCGGCCCGCGTTCAGGCCGGCGCTATGCTCGCGCAGCTCGTACAGGATTTCGTCCATCTCGAAGGCGGCCAGGATCGTCTCGATCAGCACGGTGGCCTTGATCGTGCCTTGCGGGATGCCAAGTACATCCTGCGTCATCACGAAGATGTCGTTCCACAGGCGCGCTTCCTGGTGCGACTCGAGTTTTGGCAGGTAGAAATACGGGCCGGCGCCGCGCGCCAGCAATTCTTTCGCGTTATGGACCATGAACAGCGCGAAATCAAAGATGCCGCCCGAGACGCGCTTGCCGTCGACCAGCACGTGCTTTTCGTCGAGATGCCAGCCCCGCGGGCGCACCAGCAGAGTGGCGACCTTGTCGTTAAGGCGATACGATTTGCCGTTCTGCTCGAGCGAGATGGTCTTGCGGATCGCGTCGAACAGATTGATCTGGCCTTCGACCTGGTTGGCCCAGTTGGGTGTGTTCGAATCCTCGAAGTCAGTCATGTAGCTGTCGGCACCGGAGTTCAAAGCGTTGATGACCATCTTGCGCTCGACCGGCCCGGTGATTTCGACGCGGCGGCAATGCAGCGCGGCAGGAATCGGGGCAATGCGCCAGTCGCCGTCACGAATATGGGCCGTCTCGGGCAGGAAGTCGGGCCGCTCGCCGGCATCCAGGCGCGCGGCCCGTTCGGCGCGCGTGGCGAGCAGCGCTTGCCGGCGCGGCTCGAACGCGCGCGTGAGCGTGGCCACCAGCGCCAGCGCGTCAGGCGTCAGGATCTGCTCGTAGGCCGGCCCGATGGCGCCGGTGATTTCCATACCTTGGGGGATGCTGAGGGACATAGTAACTCCTGACAATGAATGAAGATCGACTGCAACGCCGCGACGGAACCCACCGCGCTTGGCGTTCATGTTGGCATCCAGTATATTCACCTGCGTAACGCTAAACTAGACAAATACGCACTTCATCTGTGCGTTTTTGTATCAGATCAACGTATGGAACAGGATGGTCGGGATGGGCACCTTCACCCAGATGGCAACGTTTGTCGAGGTCGTGGCGCGCGGCAGCCTGTCGGGGGCGGCGCGCGCCGAAGGCATCGCGCCGGCCATGATCGGTCGCCGCCTCGATGCGCTGGAATCACGGCTCGGCGTCAAGCTGCTGCAAAGGACCACGCGCAAGCTCGTACTGACCGACGAAGGCGTGGCATTTCTCGAGGATTGCCAGCGCATCCTTGCTGAAGTGAACGAGGCCGAATCGGCGATCTCGGAGCGCAGTGCGCGCGCCTCGGGCCACCTGACGGTGTCGGCGCCGGCCGGTTTCGGGCGCCAGCACGTGGCGCCGCTGCTGCCGTCGTTTTTGGCCGAGCACCGCGACGTGACGGTCAATCTGAACCTGAACGACCGCGTCATCGACCTGGTCGGCGATGGTGTCGACGTGGCGATCCGCATCGCCAGCCTGGGCGACTCGAACCTGGTCGGCGTGAAGCTGGCCGACAACGGGCGCGTGCTGGTGGCCGCGCCCGCCTACCTGAAGCGACATGGCACGCCGCGCGTGCCGGCCGACCTGGCGCGCCACAATTGCCTGGCGATCAGCAGCGAAGGCAGCCAGCGCGGCTGGACATTTCTCGAGAACGGCAAGCCGGTCACGCTGAAGGTGAGCGGCAATATGGTGTGCAACGATGGCGCCGTGCTGCACGCCTGGGCGCTGGCCGGCAAGGGCCTGGCGTGGCGCTCGATGTGGGAAGTGGGCGACCAGATCGCCAGCGGCGAGCTGTGCACGGTGCTGGACGACTTCGCCGCGCCCGGCAACGACATCCATGCCGTGTTTGCCCAGCGCCGGCACCTGCCGCTGCGCATCCGCGCCTTTGTCGACTTCTTGCGCCGCAGCTACGCGGCGCCCGACTACTGGCGCCAGCGCTGATCCTCACGCGCCGCCTTGGCGCGCCAAGGCGGTGCGCCAAGGCGG
>Ga0265797_10009406_pt1 | contig 12728 bp, 13 predicted proteins | sample P2T30metagenome_FD_192433 | JGI IMG/M metagenome (GOLD analysis project Ga0265797, IMG submission 192433) | Plant litter microbial communities from East Loma Ridge, Irvine, California - P2 T30 | ecosystem: Environmental > Terrestrial > Plant litter > Unclassified | place: USA: California... | reverse complement strand
TTTCACATCGAGCAACGTACATATTACTACGTGGAAGTATTCGGTCATTGCAATCCAGAAGCAGGCATGGTGACGTGGACGAGACAGGAACGATGATGTGGATTGCCAGGTGCGCTTCGCTTTGCGATTTCTCAATGAAGTCGAATCAGAGCTTTCAGATGTGCTTTCCACGTCCTGCCATGCTTGAATTGCTACACACCTCACTTGCGGAGTCACTATCCTTTGCAACGTGATCTGTCCATGGCGGCCTTGCAGACGAATAGTTACAGCATTGCCCGGTATGGCTGACGTAATATCAGGGTCTGGAACATGCTCTTCGATGCAGTAGATTAACTTGATAATCTACTAGAAGCCTCTCCTTGATGGAAAGGACGCCTTGTGAGTATGGTGTTGTTTAATGGTCGCTGTCGGCATCGCTTCGAACATGCTGGCGGTTTAGGCGTTCCACCTCGGTGCGTCTAGCTGAATCAGTGAACTCCTCAGCTGGAGCTGAAGCCACAGTCGCCGGTTCGCACATATATAGACTAGCTCGGTAATCATTGTGATGGTATGTATTGAGCCCTGCCGCACGACAATGAGAGGAAGTTGTTGCTACCACGCACAACCTTCTTCCTACCCCGCCACTTCAGAAAGCCATGACCACCACGTCCGCCGAACCTTCTCCGGCCTCCGGTACCAACGGTACCTTCGACCCGTCAGCCGTCAAACCTCCATTCTTCGACATCAATGGCAAAAAATCCATACATTATGGCGTGTTGCTCTTCCCTGGATTCCAAGCGCTCGATGTCTTTGGTCCTCTTGATGTCTTTAACTCGCTGTCCATGCTATACCACTTCCCCACCAAGTTGACTATGCTCGCCGCAGACGGCTCTCCGGTAGAGACTTCGCATCAAAGAGCTGGCAACCAGATGTTTTCGCATCCCGAGACGAACGTTTCCCAGAGCTTGATTGTAGATCGCACGTTCCAAGAGCAGCTCGACATTCAACAGGCTGGTGCATTTGCGGACGCGCGGGGTGGCGCCATCGACGTTCTCATCGTACCCGGTGGTGTCGGTACGCGCAACGATATGGACGCCGAAATTGAGTTTGTAAGGGAAATATACCCTAATCTGAAAGCTCTATTATGCGTATGCACCGGAGCCACCATCTTGGCTCGCGCTGGTGTTCTGGATGGCCGACGTGCGACGACGAACAAGCGCGCTTACACATGGGCGACAAGTACAGGACCAAACGTGAAATGGGTTGCAGAGGCACGATGGGTTGTAGATGGAAATATTGTCACGGGATCTGGTATCAGCGCGGGTATAGATGCGACATACGCCTTCGTGGGACTGAATTATGGTGAGACGATTGCGCAAGAGCTGGCTGATAGTGCGGAGTATGTGCGTTGGACTGATCCTGATCATGATCCGTTTGCGAAGAGATGGAATGCCGGCAATGCGTAAGGGGGTTCGGTTATCTTTGTCGTCTACTACCTGATGATACTTTGGCTTGATGGGCTGTGATCAGGTTCATTTCACTTGCTTGTATCGTACTTACGGTGCTCAGGTACACCTCAGCTGCCTAGATCGAGCGTTGTATTTCACTTCGCTATTGTTGTGATATGGAGCAGTATTACGTATATGTTCCGACTATTCACTGAGACTACATGCAGCTTCCGATTCTTCTTCTTCTCTCTAGGTTATCTTGACCCAGCCCTGTTATTTTCTTTCTCAACCTTTCTACCAACGCCTTCGATGCAGCGACGCCAGCAGCAAAAACCCACGCCGGACGCGAGATTTAGTAATCTCGAACCGCTTCTTCTGGTCATACGAAAAGAGCTTGGCCTCGACTGGTGTTTCTACAAGGAGTTCCTAGAATGCTTCCGAACAGCGATATTGAAGGGCGAGGACACTTCGATTTGGGTTCACCACATCGAGCCACTGGTACAAGAACTAGCCCTACAGTTCGCGCATCAAGGCGTGCTTTTCCTATTGCGTGAGATGCTACGAAGCAAACGTAAGTGATTCCAAGACATTGATTCACCTTCACTTTCTTACCACTGACAAACAACAGCTCCTCCTTCCACCAACATGGTATCTCCATCACCCCTTCCCAGCGGCCAACCTCCACTGCCCGCGTCTCCCACATCCGATGTACAGCCCAACTTCATAGGTGGCCACGCGCCTATAGCTTCCCCACTGTCTGCTGTCAACACGCGACCTCCACCATCATCATCACCCGCAAATCAGCTACAACGCTATCGTGCCCTAGATCAAGCGCCCGCGGTGTCGCTGTGCTTCGACCGCCGCGGACCGCCTGCATTCGCCCCTACCAACATGTCCAGGCTTCCTGCACCGCCAATGGCGTCCTTCAGCTTTGACTATTCCAAACCGCTCAAGCAACAGCCAGTCTCAGCCAACTTCTCACTTCCTTCCGCAGACAGCGTCGCCTTCTCGGGTGAGGAACGCCGCATCACAGTCGAGCCTCTCAAGTCCGCGTACTCTGGTGGGTTCGTTCTCCACCAGGATCCTGCGTTCAGGCAGGACATCCAAGAGTTCTTCGGCCATAAATACCCTACGGGTAAGTCAGAGACCAAGTACTACAGTCAGAAGGATGTGCCACCGGTTTACAAGGCTGCAGATGACGATCTCGCGGTCTGGAGGGCAGACGGAGGAACTGAGAACGTGGGCAACGACAGTGGTGGAGAGGGTTGTTTGGAGGACAGGATGAAGAGTTTGGAGGATAGGAGCCGAGAAAACTTATTGGAGAGGTTGCGTTACAAGCTTTTCAACGAGTAATCTCAACATCATCGACTGACGGTATGGTCGCTTGCGCATCTTGGGCGTTTAAGACGGACGGAGTCAGTACGCGAATGGACGACATACGATTGGTGATAGCGAAGAACATCCGCCCACGACGACCCTTGGGTTTTCGCGGGTGAAGTTGATGACGTGGGTTTTTGATGGAACGATACTTAATGATAGAGGATAATACAAGATTGCGACTTTTCACAGCGCTCTTCTAGCATCAGGAGAATGGGCTTTCGAGTAGGCTTGTGGGACATTGGTAACGATTCTCTATTGGTTCAAGTTTATCAAATGGATCAAGGTTATCGGTAATACTTCGTAGCATATACGTGCGGGTAGAACAGCACCTTTTCACCAACATCACCATTCAATTTCAAGTAGCATCTCATGTACTAATTCACGCCTGACCACTATATTCCTACAGCCTTCTCAAAGCTTCCCTAGCAATCCACCTTTCTCTGGCTCAAACGGCGTTATCATGTTCGTCTTCGCCCATTCCTTCTCCGCTTCCGTCCCCTCAAGCGGCGGAACGATACCATTAATCTTCCACTGACTCCTGTCGGCTTCTTCGACACTGTACTCCCAATCGTAACCCTGATCAGCAATAAAAGGCTTCAGCGTCGCATCGGCCCACCGCAAGAAGCGTTTCTTGGATTTTTCCGAGGGGCTAGTCTAAGTCAGTACACATCTCGAAATGGATGACAGTCGACATGGACACGAGACACATGATTTCGCAAAGCGATCAGGTAAGAAGAGCAGGGTAGAAGAATCTTACTCAGGCCTAGCGAAATGCTCAATCTTAATCCTGATAAACGGACGCGTGCTATCGGGTCCAGGTTTGTCGGCAGGTACATCTGGCGAAGGTCTGGCTACGCCGCCGATATAGTAAGAGTCGGGCTCTATGGGTTGGAAGAGGACAACTACATAGCTTCTAGGGAGATCGACGGAAGCGTAGCCATCTGTGAGGACTTTTGCTAAGGCTTTCTTGGTGGCAGGGTCGGTGAAAGTGTTGGGTGGATGGTAGAAGACCCAGAGAGGCATTGTAGCAAATGGATATAGGAATAAGAAGTGGGAATTTGAAGTTGGTGTTAAGTGTAGTGGTGAAAGACGTCTTTGCATCTGGCTGGTGTTATATTGAGGGATATATGACAGTGAAACATGTTTAGTGATGTTGACAAAAAGCGTGATGTTATGAAATGTGGTGTACCTCTGCCTTGGGTGGATGGCACGTGTGCGGTGCGTATGTTGGAATAGTAATCAACCATTTTAAGTAATCCAATTACAAGCGCCTAAACGCTTACTGAGCCGAGGCTAGAAACAACGTTGGGATTGGTCTATAGATCTTGGTACAAGACATGATTCGTCCTAGTGATTGGCCTTCATGTCGAATATACGTTACAGCTCTCAGGAGTGCAGATTTATTTGCCGAGGATCGTGTGATGATGCCATTCTACGTCGTATGGTCTTACAGCACCCAGTAGTGTGATCAGGCATGAATGTAATCAAACTTGGCGCCAAGGTGCCAACCGCCTGACTACGAGGGTATACAGAGATCTGAGCACACCATGGCCAGATGCTAGGAGGCTGCACGGTAGCAAAGGATTAGACGAATCAGGCCTTCGTGAGCTTAGTCATAGTGGAATCACTGATTAAACATATGGTGAAGTAACCATCATGATATGACCATACTAGTGCCGAGTAGCGATGCTTCTTACAAGCGGGGATGGTTGGCTATCATCACTGCGAGCAGTCCAGCACTCGCTCAAAGGTCCGACAGAACCCTGCGTACGACTTGGTCAAGATCGTCCTCTTGCAGTCCAAGCATTTTGTTCGCGAAACCTTCCTTCTCCTTCCAATCCGCAGCAACCACCCCCCATACTGCAACGACTTCTTCTCTTGCTTCTCCATCGCCATTTAGCATCTTCGGCCTAACAACGTCCAACTCTTCCTGGCTATTCTGATCAATCCTCTCAAACTTCTCGCCTGTCGCCTTCTCCAGCGCAGCGAGAACCTCAAGCTGTGTGACATGGTGGCTGTGAACGTAGAGGAGTCGATTCGCGGTCTCATCTGGCTTCTCCAAGATCTTGATGACAGCCTTGCCGATGAAGTCAAGGTTGGACGCAGAGAACTTGATGTTGCCGCCGTCGAGGATATATGCTTTACGGGCCTTGACGTCGAACTTCAATAGGCCGCAGGTCATTCCCCAGTCGAAGAAGTGGCCTGTGACAAGACTTGTCCATGTAAGTTTTCCCATGCCACCTTCGCGCTCCTTGCCTTCCAACGTGAGCAGGTAGTCCCGAACGTCCTTCTTCCCTTTCATCAACGGCAGAATCTCATTCGTCTTGTCGTCTGCAGAGTCGCAACTTCCAAACTCTGCGGGCATCACGCGCTTCACGCCGCCCTTGAATGCGGCGTCGATGAGCTTCTTCTGCGATTCGACATGGCTTCCAGCGATGGTGATGACTAGCGCGTCAATGTTGTTATCTCGCAGCGCCTTGGCGACCTCCTCAACATTCAAATCATCGGGTACTGTGATGACTTTGGTCTTTGGGTAGACGGACTTAGATGTTTGGCGGTTGAGCACGAAGATGTCGAACTCGGAGGATTTTAGCGCGTTGAGGACGGGCGCGCCGAGCGTGCCAGTGCCGCCGATGAGAGCGACGTTGGTGATGGTCATTGTATGGCCTGTCGATTTATTCGAATGAAGATGGGTCGTGGGGTGAGATACAGTTCTGGGCATGTAGTCGAGGAGGTTCACGCTTCGTGGGGAAGGGACTGTCGGCTACGAACGCATAGTCACGGTTCTGGCCATGGTGGCACTTTCAACACGCCCTTTGAACTCTTCAATATCGGCCATTTGACGATTCTCACCAAGATGAGCGCCCGGGTTTCCTGAGGACTCCGCTATTTGCCATCATAACAGAGAACAGACGCGTCTTCATGGTTTAAGCTCGGTGACGTCATGGCACATTCCCCACCTCCATTACCTGCTTGCATTCTGTTTTCATATCAACTGCAGCAATATCGCCCTGCGTGCATCACTTCTCAATGAATCGGTCCTATGCTACGATTTCATATAGGGACGATGGCTGATTGGTACATGCCACAGGCAAAGACATGCCGACCGCGCCGCATCCCACTTTGAACGTGCGATTGCGGGGTGATTGACTGCGAGCACAGCATGATACGGCTCCTGGGTTCCTCTACAAACTCCGCATCACGACTTATCATCCTCCACCTTGCCTGCTACCGGACTAGCGCAAAGAAGTGTATTGCCAATTTCCCATTACTCGCTGTGAACGTCGCTCATCCCCGAGATGCCCGCCTTTGAAGGACTCAGCCCGCTGTCATCCTCTACTTCAGCATGCGTAGTTCCCACGATCGAAGAACATGAAATGACTTACCAATACGAGCCGATTGTCACAGATGAAGAGCTGCGTGTCCTTCTTCTAGAATCAGGCGTGTTTGAAGAACCACTAGTTGGCAGTCTCTTGATACGAAAGATAGGAGAGAAAACGCTCTATGATAGAGACTGGGATTGGGTTCCGAAAGGCGACGGCAATGAATGGGATTGCGTATCGTACTGCTGGGGATCACAGAAAGATTACACATACTTCAGCTGTGACGGCTATTCCCTTCGCATCACAACCACGGTAGAGGAAATGTTGAGGCATCTACGAGAGCCGTTCATGCCATGATATCTTTGGATAGATGCGAGTATGTAAGATCGCACATAAGTTTGGTGTTGGCTAATTGGTATCTAGTATGTATCAATCAAGCTGATAACAAAGAAAAGAGCCTACAAGTGCTCTCAATGGGAAAGATATACACAATTGCCAGCAATGTGGTAGTTTGGCTCGGCCCAGCAACAGATCAAGATCGAATAGATGATTTGCTCCGCATATTCGATGATCCGGACGTGGACAAACATGCCTTTCGCGTGCCAACCAGGCCTATCGATTCGGTCTCTTTTGCATTTCCGTCTCTCGATGCGTTCTTTTCACGGGGGTGGTTCAGAAGAAGATGGGTACTACAAGAAGTGGTTCTAAGCCGCGAATTGACTATACGATGTGGACGTCATGAATTCACGTGGCAATCGTTGAAACATAGCGCGCAAGTTCGTTTGAATCATGAAGACAACTTCCAATGGAGTGCTGGTACTCAAGAAGCCGCGAAGCAAGTCATTATGTTGTACGGGCATAGGAGTAGCCCGAAATCCACTTTGAACCATGCCCGCTTATCCGATAGCGAAAGTAGATTGATCTACTCACGCATACTTCTGCTGCTGTCATCTTTTCATGCGGCCCAATGCGCAGACGAACGGGATCGACTGTACTCGCTCTATGGCATGTCGCCTAGGTCTTACGAACAGTGTCCCGTGAACTATGGAGTTCACTTCTCCCGCACCTATACCGATTTCGTTCACGCGGCCATCAAGGCCGGCCTAGGTCATGAAGTCCTTCATCATTCTACTACCTTCGGAAACCTCTCGCAGCAGGATGAAAGCTGGCCTTCATGGGTACCAAGCTGGAACACTATGAACAAGATGCCAGATTTGGGGTCCTGTGTCTCTCTAGTCGTGAAAGATCAAGAAAATAGTCTGACGAGGATTTTCTTCGCGAATCCCAAATGCTGGAAGTACAGTGCTGAATTCACCATGGTCAATATTGGAGAGATGAAAGGATTGTGCTTGTCTGGCAGGATTCATCCTATCGGCGATACCCAAACAAGCCGGGGCTGCAGTACCGCGATGCAATTCGTCATGGACAGGTTGTCACGATGGCCTGTTGCCGGACCGTCCCACGATTCCTTAACCTTGGCAAGTCCAGTGTTAGCAGTCGCGATGTATAGCGCCAGGTTTTTAGGTATCAAAAGCGAGGCTGACGTCGACAAGTTGTCCACAACGCTTTTACCCTCAGGCGAGGAATCAACGCGGTGGACAGTATTGTTAGGTCGACAGATAGATCTCATACATTGCACCATTGATACGGAGATGCGTAAGCAACTACCAGATGCGACGATAGTGCCAGCCGATTTCGACAGCACTCGTCTCTTGCAGGAAGCTAACCAGTTGTTAGACGGTCAGTATGCGTTCTGTCTCGATACCAGCGATGAACTCATATTTGGCCTTGCTTTTGTGCGTGTAGAGCCTGGAGACTTGGTATTTCGCAGGAAAACGACCTCATATCCCGGACTTGTCGTTGAGCCTGTATGTGCCCTGGTCATTCGGCCATATCGATCTTCCAACTCGCCACGTCAAGATCTTTTCCGTCTCGTAGGTGTTTGTGTGGACTCTTGTGCTCTCATGCATGGCTCGGGTCCAAGGTACAAGGAGCGCGATATATTTCTAGTCTAGAGATCGGGAGAAGGCTGATGCGTGATGTGTGCCTTCCCTAGAGTGATGTCGGACGAAATGATGAAATGTGGAAGTCAAACAGCATCGAAGAGCCTCAAACCAAACGGTAGCCCTTTTATCAGTTGTGCCAGCAAATACCGGCTCATTGTTTCGCATTTACAGTGTCTTTAGAAAATCCAATGTAAACTGAATGAGTACGCTTTGCAGTAGCAGGCATGTGCACAGCCCCGCCACAGCCTACCTGAACGTGCAGGTGCGGGGTGCGGAAAGGCTGGCTGCAGCACCTCAACCACTTCATTGCTGTTTCTTTCCTGCCCTTTCGCTCATATTTCATAATTCAATAACAGCATGGCTTTTTACACTGCTCACCCTCAGCTTATATAACTCGATAGCCTTGAGTCGACGCCACTGTTCCATGACATAACGTACAGTTTGCAGACTTCACGTCAGCGCAAAGATCACATACACCCAGTATGAAAGACCGCAGAGACTATGAATACCAGTCAATCGATGCGAAACATCAGATTCGTGTTCTGCACCTGGAACCAGGCGCGTTTGCCGAGCCGCTGATTGGCAACCTCTTGGTGCGGAAGCTTGGGGATGACCAAGAAAACCCACCAGCGTATAGTTGCGTTTCATATGCATGGGGGCCTCAGCAAGACTTCACGTCTATTACCTGCGATGGAAAAAGCCTTCGTGTTACGTTGGTCGTAGATGAGATGCTGCGATACTTGCGGAAGCCCAAGAAAGCACGTCATTTGTGGATAGACGCGAGTATGTGTTGATGTATGTTTCTCTGAATGAGTGACACTGACTAGAGCGTAGTATGCATTAACCAGTCCCACAATGTAGAGAAAAACCATCAAGTACGTTCGATGGGCAAAATCTATGCTTCAGCTCGCAAAGTGCATGTTTGGCTAGGCCCAGCCGCTGACGAAGATGCACTTGCTGTCGATGATATTTTCGAGCCGGGTGAACCTGACTACGAAAAGAGGTCGTTTTTACAATGGAGACACTGCCGAGCTTTCCCTGACAATCTGACGCCAGAGTTTTTGTCCTTAGAACACTTCGTTTCTAGGAGTTGGTTCACAAGACGCTGGGTATTACAAGAGGTATTTCTTGGCCGTGACGTGTCCATCCACTGCGGAGATTGTAAGATGCAATGGCGACCGTTCATCAAAAGCGTGTATGCACTACTTCGGGCTTATACTGACCCGGATATCAATCACGTTCTCCATGGTCGAGTTGCCGCTCTGCATAAGCATCTCCGCAGTATCTCTCAGATGGACTCTTTCGCTTCGAAAGGTAGGACCAGTGGTCATTGGGACGCTGTTGAAGATTCCTGGAAATATTTACTGGACCTTCTCAGCGCATACAGTAACACCGTGTGTTTGGATGAACGCGATCGTTTGTATTCACTGTATGGCTTGTTTGAATTCGGAGGATTGGTAGCAGGACCGGTGGACTATTGCTCTGTGGATTACAGGATGCATTTCTCGCATGTCTACACGATGTTCGCAAGCGGTGCTGTGGAAGCTGGAGTGTCTCAAGATATGATAATGCACACGATCCAATTCGGAAGCCTCGCTGATCAAAACGAAAGCTGGCCTTCATGGGTTCCAGGTTGGAACTTGCCAAACAAGATGCAGCATATTACCGACTGGTTCGCCGATCACCGTTTGTCCCAACACCAACAGGACCATTGGCCATGGTCTTTGTTGGGGAGTTCGAGAAGGCATTCATGGACGGAATTATCTCCATGGGGGTTGTTCGATAAGCGTCTTATATATGCGCACGAGATGAGAGCACTTCCACTCCGTGGCTGTATTCACCGTATCTGTCATGTTCAGTCCGGCACTGTTCACTCGGACGCAATATCGTATCTCGAGGCTCTTGCAAGGACTCAGCATGCCATGTCAAGTCTCACGATAGAATGGGTCGTGGCCTTGGCCATGACCTGTGTGCCGAAGTTGCTTTCCCGTCCACCGTTCGATCTTCGAAACTTCTGCGATGGGAAGTTTGTGGATGAATCTGTTGAGGATATCCTGTTCTGTCATGCACAAAGATTTATGGGATTACTATCGGATGGTGCATCAGAGGAACAACCGGATAATATATCAGAAGTCCATGTCGATTGGCTCGAGTTCGCTTCCGAAGCAAAGCGAATATTAGAGGGCCTAGAATCATTTTGCTATGAAGTTGAGGGGTCCTTTACGTTCGGTATCGCCTTCGCACAAGTGAAGCCTGGCGACTTCGTGTTCCGCATGCCGGGTGCAGTCAATGGAAAAGATGAAGAAACCGGGGAGATTTCACCTTCGGCTTTTGGGCTGATTATACGGCCATATCACTCCCAGAGTGATGCAGGTCCTGCTACCTTCCGTCTTGTGGGCATGTGTGTTGATTGGTACCCCGATGTGGAGGATCCGGAATTTGTCGAAGTTGTTTTGGTGTAGGGGCTGTCAAATTGAAACACCAGGTTACGAACAAAATCATCAGGCTGCAATGTAAAGAGACGGAAGCGCTGGAGCATGCGACATGTGTGAAATGTAGCTATCTTGCGATGCGAAGGCGAGTGTCACGCCATCTTACGACCGAACACACCACCATCACGCACGAGCCACCTACCTAGGTCGGACGCCTTGTATATACCGGACGCGACATTGATATATGGCTCAACTATATCAAACAGTGTACTCAATATCACCATTCAAACATCATCTCAAGATCTGCAACCAAAATTGTTCATCAAAAAAGCGCAACTACTCTCACCGTCTACAACTCAAAATGCCCAACATGACACCCCTCAACCGCCGACCAATGCAGCACATTGACCGCCGCGACCTCTACACCAGCCTTGAAGCACGGATACAATACCTGCATTCATTTCTCGACTTCAGCTCACGTAAGTCCGACAAAAGTTCCCCTATTAGAGCTTCGACTAACGGATGCAGGCGACATCGAAGCCCTAACAACTGGCGCCAAATACATCAAAGCCCTAATCCCCGCCGTCGTCAACATCGTCTACAAAAAGCTGCTGCAGTACGACATCACCGCACGAGCCTTCGAAACAAGATCGACGTCGTACGAAGGGCCGGTGGACCCTAATCTGAGCGAGAACTCACCCCAGATCCTGTACCGCAAAATGTTTCTGCGGGGCTACCTTACAAAGTTATGCAGCGACCCGTCTAAAATGGAGTTCTGGGAGTATCTCGACAAAGTCGGTATGATGCACGTGGGCCAGGGACGAGCGCATCCTTTGCATGTTGAATACGTGCATATCGGTGTTACACTCTCGTTCGTCCAAGACATCATCACCGAAGCAGTACTTTCGCATCCTAGACTCAAGATGGATAAGAAAATCGCATTAGTCAAAGCGCTGTCAAAGGTCATCTGGATTCAAAACGATCTCTTTGCAAAATGGTACGTCCGCGATGGCGATGAGTTTGCAGACGAGCGATTAGTGCCTGAGGTTGAGCCTGAGGGTTTCTTGCATGGGAAGAGGGTTCTGCGTGACGGCAGCGAGAGCGAGAGTGAGATTGAAGATGCAGCGCTTGCGGCGGGTACTTGTCCTTTCAAAAACCTGGCAATGACACCGGGTCGAGAAGGCGAAGCCGCGCTGAGGAGCGCGATAAAGCGGATGAGTCGAGGGGAAGAACAAGTCAGCGATGGCAATGTGGTGGGCGCCGTAGATGAGCCGGCATCGACATCACCAGGTGTGGGCGCTTTCGCTCACAGTGCGATACCACGGGCTGTGGGTAGCAGCGCGTGATTTGCAGAATTTTGGATTGCGATAGGCGTATTTTTCTTACTTTTCGATCATGTATCCGGCGTTCTCGATGGTTGGAGGGTCCTGGTTAGGGAAAGACATCTGGATTCGGAGTGGGCATCGGAGCGGTTAGCCCACGTGCCGAAGCAACGCGCATCGAAAGCACGGGCGAAACCGGAGACGGAAGAGGGCCCGGGACCGCGATCAGCTTAGCCCTCAACGCAATCCATCACCATTTCTAATAAGAGTCATTCTGCCATAGAAGTTGCCTCCATCAAGTGCTTGTGACTCGGGACAATTTTTCACAGAACATTCTCGTCTCTTTGCATCGTATTAGAAATATGATTGCCAAGCCTTCACTGCAAGTCACATGACGTCTTCAATCGTGAGAGGATGATGCATGGAAGCCGATCGCCATCGTGGTGTTGAGAATGTTTCAGCTGGGGGGTGCACTCTCGCAGCGTATTAGTGGACCGGCTGCTAGTCGCCAGTGTGTGGAGGGCAGGACTAAGGCCAGGCTAGGCTGGGACACCGGCGGCACTTTGTGGCGTTGGCTTGGCTTGCATGCGCGTCCACACTTGGAAGCATAATTGACCTTGGGCATCCTTGGGGCTAGGACGAGTACCTTGTTCCACACAGCAGGAGTGAGGTGTATACTTCACCGGACGTTGATCGAGGCGTTGGAGGTGTGGTGGGAGCGACCTGCGTAGACCATCGGAGAGTAAATAGTGTCCCTGGGATCGTTCCTTGATCCGACGCTTCCGCTTTGTTATGAATTGTCGGTCTACGCGAAAGAAAAAAAAGTTGTCGTGGGCAC
>Ga0265797_10009405_pt1 | contig 12728 bp, 3 predicted proteins | sample P2T30metagenome_FD_192433 | JGI IMG/M metagenome (GOLD analysis project Ga0265797, IMG submission 192433) | Plant litter microbial communities from East Loma Ridge, Irvine, California - P2 T30 | ecosystem: Environmental > Terrestrial > Plant litter > Unclassified | place: USA: California... | reverse complement strand
TTAGAGAGGACGGCTACCACATCCACGCAGAGAACATCGCCGCCGAAATCGCCCGTGGCACCAGTGTGATTCTGACCTCCAACCCGCGCAACCCCACTGGCCGCACTCTCACCAACCCCGAGCTGGCCAAAGTCCAGGACATCTGCCGCGACCGCGCCACGCTGATCATGGACGAGTTCTACGGCGGCTACAACTACACATCCGACTGCGACGGCACCGTCGTCTCCGCAGCAGACAACATCGACGACGTCGACGAAGACGACGTCCTCATCATCGACGGCCTGACCAAGCGCTTCCGCCTCCCAGGCTGGCGCGTCGCATGGATCGTCGGTCCCAAAGAGTTCATCAAAGCCATCGGCTCCTGCGGCAGCTACCTCGACGGCGGCACCAACGTCCCCTTCCAAGAAGCCGCCGTGCCCATGCTCGAACCGACCAAAGTCCGCAACGAGATGAAAGCCCTGCAAACTCACTTCCGCGACAAGCGCGACTACGTCCTCGGCCGTTTGAGCGATATGGGCTTCGAGCTCGACTACACGCCCGATTCCACCTTCTACATCTGGCTCAACCTCGGGGCGCTACCGGAGGGCATCAACGACGGGCTTAACTTCTTCCAGGCTTGCTTGAAAGAGAAGGTGATTGTCGTGCCGGGTATCTTCTTCGATTTGAACCCCAGCAAGCGTAGGGATCTGTTCGACAGCCCTTGCCACCACTTTGTGCGCGTGAGCTACGGGCCCAAGGTATGTTTTCTGTCGAATGGCAATAAAGCTTTTCCTCTCCTTTACGGTTGAGGGACAATGTATGCTGACCCTTTCAATTACAGCTCGAGACGCTCAAGGCCGGCATGGACGGTTTCGAGAGGGTTCTGAAGAAGTACAATGCTTTCCCTGATCGTCAGAAGAAGTAGGAAGTGTTGAAAAATGAACGGGAGGAATGGGTAAACGTAGATAAGAGATTCCGAACGGCTGGGCCGTAGAGATGAACAGCCATAATGAACGTAATTGCTCGTGAAAATGGTCGATCATAAAAAATGGAGTTTGTGTGACAAAATCCAAGTCACCAGCAGAACACCTTTTGAAATTAATGTCAAACTTGTTTTCTGAGTTTATGAATACACGCCTGTAGACCAGCCCTCATAGCGGTCTGTTCAGATCAAATACTGGCGTGATCATGTCCATCAATTTGGACAAGGCATAGCCTCGTTGACACCGACATGATGAAATTTGTCCGTAAAGATGCCCCAAACTCCTCGCTAAACCAAAGACAAAATCCCGCCACCAAAAACAATCTCTGACGGGAATGTGTGAATGCACGCCCATCCACCCTGCCCTCCAGCTTTCCACAGACCTTTCGGCTCACTTCTTGTAGTCCCTCAAGATGCCCATCATGTGCAAGTTGGTTGTCTTGCCGCCACGACGGTTCACCTTCTTCTTTTCCTTCTTGTGCATGTTGCCCTTCTTGATCTCCTTCACTTTGCTGGTAGGCGTGAGGTTTGCCTTCTCGAGCTCTGCCCTCAGTTCAGCCTCGGACGCAGGCAGTTTACACTTGCCCCAGAAGTCCACGAAGTCGTTGTCCATGTGCACGTAGAAAGTGGCCGAGTCAGGGTAGACAGTCTTGGGGGCGTTGTCCTTCTTCTGGCGAAGCAGCAGGACTTCGTGCTTTGCGGCAAGAGCTTCCAGTTCTGGCACGCAGGTGGGCCAGCCGTCTTTCAGCTCTCGCACAGGGATTCCAGCAGCAGTAGGCAGACGGGTGAGATAATCCTTCATCTCCTCGGCGTTGGTGACGGGGTGGATTGGGTTGTAGCGGAAGCTCTCCTTCCCGTTGGGCGACTCGTGCTTAGCAACGAGGGTAATGCGGTCGTGGCCCACCAGAGCACGTCTGATGAGTGGCGCATGCTTTTGAAGATCACTCGGGAGCGACAGGTAGGTGAGGATGTCGGGAAGCGCGATGGCGACGGGGAATTTATCCTTGAGATGCTGTACAGCGTAGACCATGTGGGTCATGATCTCGGCGCCGGCACTGCTGCCTACCTTGCCGCCGACTGCTGGAGCCATGGGTGTTGTAGTTGCAGGAGATTCGCGCGGTCGCTTATTGCCTGGTTGTGGTGTGGAAGTGCGCGCTGGAACGGGACCAGAAGGACGGGCAGAGGAGGCGTTGCGAGCTGCCGACTCGGACATCTCACTCTTGAACTTGGCCAAGCTTGCGGCGAGAGACATGGTGGCGGTGTTTCACTTGGAGGCGGTGATGTATGTGTGAGGTGGGGTGTCGAGGAAGTGAATGCCCAGAAGGTTCAACAAAGAGCTCTGGGTGGGAGTAGTCGGTGGAGTTGGAGTAAGGTGTGAGGCGCTCCAGTCGTTGAGACGAAAGTTGGTGTCCTGAGGCAACAAAGGAGGAGCCGGTGCTTAGTCAAAGTGGTCCTATGGCGGTGAATATCAAGAGAGCGTGTGCACGTGTGAGCGATAAGAGATGGGATGAGTGAAGTGACGACGATGCGCCAGCGTGAGTGAGCAGTGAGGGCTGCCTTTCACAAGCCAAAAGCGTAACTTCAGCCTGGCAGCACGCACAGACGATCTCCCCGCCGCCGCTGCCGCTCCCTCCCGCTTTCCGTGTTTGTTCTCTCTGGAAGTCGCGTTCGGCATCCAAGTCCCAAAGCAGCAGCTACTGCCAAACTGCCTGGCATCGCCGAACAAAGCACTCGCCCTCCTTCATTTTCCTTCATACCCTCGACACACCCGCTCTCTGGACGCGAGTCACCTGATCCTCCCTTCAGCGATGGTGTAAGCGACACACTAATACAGCACACACCTGAACGATGAGGACGCGCGCGAAAGCTGCCAGCCCGGCCGCCGTCGACGTGCCGTACCTGGCGACCGCATTCGAACTGCCCGAGGATGAAATACAAATCCTTCTGGACGCTCCCACCGCCGAGCTTGTGAAAGAATTCTTGGCTTCCGTGTCCTCAAAGGCGCAAGAGTACGACAACATCAAGGCAGAAAAGCTCCGAGTCGACGTGGAGCTCGAAAATACCGTCCGCACCTCCGAGACCAAGGTGAAGGCACAGAAGGCCATCGCCACCAAGCATGCAAAAGAAATCGAGGAGCTCCGGACAAAGCTGAATGATGCGGAAGGCGCACGTGAGGCTCTGGCCGCCGAGCTCGACCAATTGAAGAGCTCATCTTCCACTTCTGGAGCGGAGGTGTCGACCCTCAAACAGAGGATTGAAACTCTCGAGGCTTCTAATCGCGACGCGCTCGCCTTGGTGGAGAGCAAGTCAACTGAGAAGGATCGCCTCGCCGACGAGCTCTCTGAGCAGCACACCAAGCTGCTGGCCTTGCGCAAGGAGGTTGGGCAATTGGAAGAACGCAATCAGTCACTGGAAAATGCAGCGTCGACTCAGAAATTCAAGGAGCAATCCCTGCAGCAAGAGATCGATCTTCTGAAGCGCAACAATGAATGGCACAGCAACGAACTTCAGACGAGAGGCCAGGAACACGCGAAATTCAGGAAGGAGAGGAACGCTCGCATTTCGGAATTGCAGCGTGAGCTTGAGGAAAGCAACGCTACGGTTGAGGCGCTCCAACGGACTGAGACGAATCTGAGGCAGAGGCTGGAGGAAGTGCAAGCCAAGGCAGACGAAGGCTTCGCTCGCAACGCAACACTACTGGACGACTTTGCAAAGAAAGAACAAGACTTCCGCACCCAGATCGACAGCACGAAGAGGCTTGCGGACCTTCAAGCGCAGAACGCAGCCACCCACAAAGCCCGCCTGAAGGATGTTCAGGAGCAGGTAGACCAGATTAAGGACGATGCTGCGGATGAAATCGGTAAACTTCAAGCCGAGATTGAGACCGAACGTTCCGACAAGGAGCAGGCAGAGCAAAGAATCGCAGATCTTGAATTGGAGGTCGAGCGACTCGAACAGCAACCTCGTCCCTCCATGCCAGGCACCCCTGCACGCAATGGAGGCCTCGAGCCATCGACACCGGGCAGATTTGGCTCACCTGCTATGCCCGGCTCGGCTACAAAAATTGCCCGCAACCTTTCCCACACGCAACTGTACAGCCAGTACATCGAGACCAAGGAAGCTCTGACTGCAGAAGAGCGCAGATGCAGCAAACTCCAGGACGCTCTTGATGAATTGATTCAAGAGTTCGAGACCCGTGCCCCGGAGCTAGGAGAGATGCGTCAAGAGCAAGATCGCCTAGCTGCTGAGGTCCTCGAATACAGCCAACATCTTGAGGAGTCTGACAAGCACCGTGAGGCTGCAGTCAAGGAGGCGCAGCGTTGGCAAGGCGAGGCCGAGGCCGCTGCTCGTGAAGGTGGCATCCTGCGTCAGCAATGCAGAGATCTGTCAACTCAGGTCAAGATCCTCCTTGTCGAGGCGCAGAGCAAGGAGCAGGGTCTTGAAGAGATGTCTGCCAACGAGCGATATAAGATCGAGCGCGCCGCGCGCGGAGATCCGGAAGACGGTACACTTGACGAGCTCAGTAGCACAGGACGTCTCATCTCTGAGCGCCTGGTCATTTTCCGTGACGTCTCCGACTTGCAGTCACAAAACGAAAAGCTTCTTCGTTTGACACGTGAACTCGGTGACAAGATGGAGGGCGAGGAGGCTCGCGAGCAGGCTAGACAGTCTGCTGCCGACGCAGCTGAAGTTGAGGAACTGAGACAGCAGGTCGGACGTTACAAGGATGAGCTTGAGGCCACCGCTACACAAATCAGCAGCTACGTGAAGGAACGCGACATGTTCCGCCGTATGTTGCAACATCGTGGCACTTTGCAACCTGATGCGGACATGCAAGCTATGTTCGGTCAGAGCATCATGCCCTCAACACCCCAACGCAACGGTGGAATGGAGCCACCTACACCGAGGTCTAAGGATGTCGAGGACCTCAACAAGCTACTGAAGGAGCAACAAACTTTCTTTGACCAGTTCCGCACGGAGTCTACCACTGACCGCCGCTTGCTCAAGGACCAGGTGGACACCCTCGCTCGCGAAAAGGGCAACCTCCAGGCTGAGATTGCCCGGGCACAGTCACACTTGACACTTGCAGGCGAGCGCTACGAAATGCTGCAGTCCAACTTCAATGCTCTCAAGAGTGAGAACGGTGAGCTGCAGAAGCAAAAGCAGAGTCTTTCTGAAAATGCAGCCAGACAAGATCTTCGCACTCAGCAGGTTGCCGAGGAACTTGTCGAAGCTCGCTCGCTGGCTGACAGTCTAAGACATGAGAATGCAAACGGCAAGGCCGAAAAGGAGCTCTGGAAGCGAATTGAAAGCAGGTTGACGGATGACAACAAGAACTTGCTGGATGAAAGGAGCAGGCTCAACAAGCTCGTTTCTGACCTGCAGAATTTGCAGAACGAACGTGAACTCGCTGAGTCGGAGTCGAGGCGCCGCATGCAGGGTCGCATCGAGACCCTCGAAAACGAAGTGAGCGAATCAAAGAAGAAGCTCGAATCCGAAATCGAAGAGAGTCGCAAGGCAGCACTTCGACGTGAGTATGAGGAAAATCAGAGCCGTACTCGCATTGACGACCTTCGCGAGTCGCTGAGCAACACCAAGGAAGAGCTTGTGGCTGCAAAGACTACCCGTGATCAGCTGCAAGGCAGAGTTGACGAGATGAAGATCGAGCTCCGCGCCGCTGAGGAGAAGGTCACTGCGCTACAACCAAGGCCTACCCCACGTGCAGACGACGAGAATGACCAGTCTAACAACGACGACGAGCTCTCTGCTGAGCAGCGCCTGGCGATCGAAGTGTCTGACCTCAAGCGTGAGCTCGAACATGCGAAGTCTGAATTGGACAGCGCAAGAGAACAGGTCGAGCAATACAAGTCTATCGCACAGCAAGTCGAAGAAGAACTCACCGAGTTCAGCAAGACAAGCGAGCAGTTCCAGGAAGAAACCGACCGCGTTGCCGCCGAGAACATGGCGCGCATCAAAGAGCTTGAGCAGCGCATCGAGGATCTCGTTGAGGAGCTTTCCACCAGCAACAACGAGCTTTCCGAGCTACGAACCGCGCACGACGACTCTACACGCAAACTCAACGAACAGAAAGCTGCATCTGATGCTGAGCTCGCGCGCCTGCGCGACGATGCTGACAGGTACGCAGAAGAGAAGAAGCTTTACCAGGAGGATCTCAAAGCACAGGCCGAAATCGCTCAGCAAGCGCAGCAGTCTTACGAAGATGAGCTTCTCAAGCATGCGGAGGCGGCCAAGAGCTTGCAGACTGTGCGCAGCGAGTACAATGAATTGCGCACAGAGGTTGCAGGCGTCCGAGCTGAGGCAGAGGCGTCCAAGGCAAGCCTTGAGCAGGCTGAGGAGAGCTGGGCGGAGCAAAAGGAAAGCTTCGAACGCGAACTTGACGACATGAAGACTCGTAGACAGGATGTTGACGAGCAGAACAAGCTCTTGCACCAGCAGATGGAAGCATTCTCTTCTGAGCTCAAGACCTTGCGCGAAGGTCGTCATGTACAGACCGCCAATGAGGACGAGAGCGCCGGTTCGCCTCCGCCAACTGGTGACGCTGGAAACTTGCATGAGGTCATCAAGTATCTGCGCCGCGAAAAGGAGATTGTGGACGTGCAGTACGAGCTTTCGATACAGGAGTCTAAGCGTTTGCAGCAGCAGCTTGACTATGCCAACGGTCAACTCGATGATGTCCGCCAAAAGCTTGCCGAAGAGCGCAGACAATCCTCCGATCGCATCGCCAGCGAAGGCAGCACCAACAAACTTATGCAGACCATCAACGAGCTCAACTTGTACCGCGAAAGCTCGACCACGCTTCGCAACGAGGCACGCCAGGCACGCGAAAAGCTTGACGAGAAGAGCCAAGAAATCGAGCGTCTCGTTTCAGAGCTGGAGCCTCTCAAGGGTCGCGTGGGTGAACTTGAAGGCGAGCTTGAGAGCAAGGACGGCGAGATGAAGTTGCTGCAGAATGACCGTGACCACTGGCGCGAGCGAACACAAAACATCATTTCGAAGTACGATCGCGTCGATCCGGCAGAGCTTGAGGAGATGAAGCAGCAGCTTGAGGCTTTGAGGCAGGAGAAGGAGCGCTTGGAGGCAGAACAGCTTCCTCTCAAGGAAGAGGTCGAAGGATTCGAGGCACGACTCACCACCGCACGGGAGGAGGCGGCCAAGGGTCTGACTGACCGCCTGGAAAAGTTCAAGGAGCAAGCCAAAGAACAAAATCGCAAACAGAACTCGCGCCTGCTAGAGAGCAAGGCAACCATCGAGACTCTGCAAGCCGAACAAACTAGGCTGACGGGTGAACTTGAGACTGCAAAGACCGAGCTCGAACAGACCCGGGCATCCAGAGATGAGGCTGTCGCACAGGCAGAAGCTGCTCAGGCTGCTCAAGCTACTCAGAAGGCTGGAGAAGAGGAAGGCCAAATCGGCGAGGGCAACGAGGAGCACGCCCAACTTCATGCTCGTATCGCCGAAACAGAGGCACAGGCAGGCCAGCACGCCGCTCGCGCTGAATCTTTGGCTGCTGAGACGCAGACTCTTCAAACCCGCGTGCAGGAGCTGGAGAGCCAGGTCGCGAACTTGCAGTCCGAACTTGAGACTGCGAAAGCTAACGTCAACACTGGCGGCCAAGATGAAGGCGAAATCACTGAATCTGGAGCTGACACACAAGCACTTGAGAAGTTGCGCCAGGAGCTCGCTACCACACAACAGGAAGTCGAAGCCCTGCGTGCAGAGGCTTTGGCCAATGCTCAGGGAGACTCAGCCATGGTCAACGCCGAGCCTGCTGCTGGGGAGAAATCTGTCTCCGAGCAGGTGTCGGAAGAGGTTGAGCGTCTGCGCGCCGAGATGGAAGCTCAGCATCAGCTTTCTGTCAAGCAGGTCGAGGAAGCTTGCGAGAAGAAGATCCAGAACATGAAAAACAACCTGGTCCGTCAGCTCAAGGATGAGCGTGAAAAGGTGCGCGAGCAGCTCACTGCTGAAATTCGTCAACAGCTTGTCTCTGAACACGAGGTTGAGGTACAGAAGCTCAAGGATGAACAAGCAAGCACGGTTGAGGAGCTGAAGAAGGGTCATCAGGCTGAACTTGAACGCCTAAGCAAAGAAGGCAGTGCAGCTGTCCAACAAGCTCAGGCCAAGGAGCAAGAAAGTGTCAAGACCGAGACTGCTTCTACTGAACAGTCTCAATCCAACGGGTTGCCTGACATCACCGACGAGCAAGCTATGGAACTTCTCAAGACAAACGCTCGTCTTCGTGCTATCTTTACCAACAACGTCAAGAAGTCTACCACCAAGGAGACCGAGGCTCTGAACCAGAAGATTGCAGAGAAGGACGCTGAGATCTCTCGCCTGACATCAGAGCTCGAGAGTGCGCGCGCTGCCATCGCCAGCCTTGCTGGAGGTAACACTGACGCTCCCGAGGCCAACACAGCAGAGATCACGGAGTTGAAGGCCAAGCTCGAGAATGCACAGAAGGAAAAAGATGCAGCTGTCAAGCAAGCTATCGAAAGCGCTGAGAAGAAAGCCAAGGTTCAGATCAGTCAGCGTGATATTGCGCAGGCGAAGATCGCAGTTGTCAGCAAAGCTGCTACGGAGACTCCTGAGAAGAGCGTGGCCGAGGTCTGGGAGATTGCTAAGATCGCGAAACCGGTACCCAAGGCTGCGCCTGCGACACCGAAGCCCGCAGCTGTTGCATCGCCAGCACCGGTGCAGGCATCTGCAGGCATCGCTCAGCCACAGCTCAACCAGGGAGACGAGCAATCGAAATTGCAAGCTCGACAGGCAAGATTCGGTGCTCCGGACGCTTCTGCCCCTGGTTCGTTTGGACAGCCCAGTACTCCTGTCAGTGCAACGCAAGGCGCGCAAGCGCCTAATGCCTCCAGCTTTGGCCAACCGTCCTTCGGCCAGCCGAGCCAGGGCGCGCAGACTTTCAACACTCCTGGTATGCAGCAGCAGCTTGGTCGTCCCGGAGCTCCCCAAGGAGGTGCCGGAACACCGCCAAACCCTAACGCACCCGCATTTACACCCAACGTCGGCGGTCAGGCTCCAGCAGGAGAAAACAAGCCAGCATTTGGCACCGGCCCGGCCGCTCTTCGTGGCATCAGCAGTGGCATCCCGGGTCCTGGTGGATCACGACTCCCACGCGGCGGACCGAGTGGCATCGGCAGGGGTGGCCCTGGAGGACTCAACATTCAGGGTGCTGCTGGCGCCGGTCGCGGAGGTCAGTTCGGTGGTGGTTTGCCCAGAGGCGGCGGAAGCTTCATTGGCCGCGGCGGAGCTGGTCGTGGAGGCAGAGGAGGACCCGCTGGGCCCGGTGGTCAAGGTCAGAAGAGAGGCAACGACGGCGGCCCAAGCGGCGATGAGAAGCGCATGAGAGGCGGAGGACCGACCGCTTAGATGGCTCTGTGGAAGGACTGTCGGACTACACACACTCAACTTTTCACAATGGCTTGGCCCGTATATTACGCGCAGCATGGTGGTTTTTTTCTTTGAGTTTGGGAGATGGGTTTTCGTTTTGGAACGGATCTGAAAGTCGGAGGTGGGTTACGTGGAGGATATGATAGAATGGGTATAATGTAACAGCAAAGGAGAAGAAGTGCAATTTTGTTTTTGGTCTCAAACATGGTTCATGATTTATGCATGCCTGTAGTAATGTCACTTCGTTACTTGATCTATGCCTCTCGACTCTGGTCGTCTAGAGTGTCCTCGGATTTTGTCATTTTATATATTGTCAAAAGTTGTGGTTTACGTCATCAGTACCTGGATTCTAGAGGAATCCAGAACTGATACTGGCATCGTAGCAAAGTGGTTACTGCGTTTGACTCGAATATATCTTGAAATCAAATCCCTTCGGGGGCGCAGGTTCGAGTCCTGCCGATGTCGCGATTCTTTTTGTCTATCTGGCGTTGAAATCCGCCTTCTAGGAGGCAGTATAGCTGCATTTTTGTATTTTTCGTCTTATCCCTGGTTTTCATCTGGTCTTGATGCCATTCACTAGTGTAAGCCCGCTTTGGCCGAACTTTTACACATCACTCTTCTTTTACGTTTTGTTCTATCACACCTCAGTTGATAGGATTTGTTTTGCTGAAAACTATGCTTCACTTGTGGGAAGACTGTGACTTCTAGCTGTTACTACAGTACATGCAGTTTTGTAGCTAGTGCAAAGCATACGGAATAGTGAGGTACTTTCTCGGGAGGATGAGACTACACAAACATATGTGACATCGGCAAGGCTTAGATCGAGCGACGTGTAGAAGAAAATATTAGAATTTGGTTATTACGAGATTACTTTAGTCCCTCCTTGTATCTAATATATTTTGTAACAGGCTTTCTACGATACAAAATGTGTGAGAATATATATGTGTAGCGAGTAGTCGATTTTTCTTTTGCTTTTGCATCGTAGGTGATTGTGCAGTTATGTGGAATTAATCTGCAATATTTTTAATCCCATCTTCCCTATCCGGTCGTTGAATTGTTTTGGAGAAGTGGCAATAAGTAGGCGGCTTGCCTAGAGTTGTTGTATTGTGTGCGAAACGGTTCTTCGATTTACATCACTTTTGTTCTCCGTCTTTAAGTGTTCTACTTGCCTGATCCTATCAAGTTTGGGAGTGGGAGCTCGTCCAATGCGTACAATCACTCTTGAAACATGTACACATAGGTTTCCGCTTGAGTTACTTCCTTTTCGTATACACTTACATGTACCATACATGCATATTTGCAGCCCGTCAACCCAAACGAGTGCAGCCTAGGGTTGGGGGATTGGGGTTATGCACATCCTCAAATCATTTGATCGATCTTGTCAATGGATCCCGGATTGTGACCTAAAAATGGCCCTGCGTCTAATTTGTTCTTGTTGGTTGTCTCGGTCGTATATTCATCGTATACATGAACCTCCAAAACGACTGTAGCATCGATGTAGTAGCAGCCTCACGGTCGAGTATTCGACCAATGAGTCGAGACTAGGAACGAAACGTCTAAAAACTGGCGTTCAGTCGTTACCAAACTAAGTGCCGACGAAACTGTACATCGTATCACTGTTGTACCGTCTGCGATTGTCTGGAGATGCAGAGAGCTGGAGGAAAACATTGGCACAGCTCGCTGCTACGAGTGGTTGTCATGCATGAAATGACACATGCCATGTTTGATCTGCGGCACAGCAAAGTTGCATGCATTTGCGCGCTACAAAGATCTTCACATAGTGCTGACTGTTTCCCCAAACTCAGAAGACGACAAATACACGCAGTTCGGCAGCGTGGGTTGGCGCTTAGGGCGCCATATGATGATTGTTGGCGTTAAGGATAGTCGGGCCGCTGGAGAAGGTTAAGCTTTGAGGCGGCGATGCGGTAGGTGGCTGTTGTGCAACGTGATGGGTGTAAGCGATGCTAATGTTGGGCTCTGGAGTGGGATATGCATATGCGGTGGTCCATAGTGATACAGGAGCATCCTCAATACGGAGTGACGGCGGAGTGAGGGCGAGTCATTCAACCACGTTTGCCGCACATGTGCATGTGCTTGCATGCTGTTTGGCGTGACGCCCGACTCCGATCGATGAGCCGTTTTCACGTGCGAGAATGCCCTGGAAGTGCCTGCCCCGCTATGCGCGCTCGATGAATTGCGGAGGGCCCCGCGCCTTCCCACGCAACCAATGCACGTCGGTTTGCGCCTTCCTCTCCCGCCGCAGCGATCGTCGTCCTCTCTTTCCCTCTCAGTCCTCACTTCTACTCACGGCAAACACCTCCCTCCTTGTTTCCTGCCTCATAAAACCCTCTCACGCCCTCTTCCAGACCTCACTTCCACCATCACCAACCACACGCACACTCCACATCCACGCCTCACTTTCCGGACCAGCCAAACGCAATCACATACTCCCCGCACAAACCAAACAAACACTCACCAATCGCCAACATGGGCAAGGTAAGCAGGCGTTCACCCTCGTTCACGCCATCGCCCTAGCCGCAGCCGTTGCCACAGCACAGGCCCACTGACTTGCCGCTTCTTCAGGTCAAGTACGTCCTCCTCGACTGTGACAACACCCTGTGCAAGTCCGAGCGTCTTGCCTTCGAGGCATGTGCCGACCTCACCAACGAGGTGCTCGAGAAGCACTCCATTGACGCCCGCTATGACACCGACTCGCTCCTCGAGGACTTTGTCGGCCACAACTTCCGCAACATGCTCGTCGGCCTGCAGAAGAAGCACAGCTTCGAGATGAGCAACGACGAGGTTGACGAGTATGTCGAGATGGAGCTCGGCAGGGTCGTCGCGAAGCTTTCCGAGAAGTGTGTCGAGTGCACCGGTGTCACTGAGCAGCTCCAGTGGGCCAAGGATCAGGGCTACCCCATGGCTGTCGTCTCGACCTCAGCCAAGCCTCGTGTAATTGCCTCTCTCATCAAGACCAACCTCATGCACTTCTTCACCGACGAGCATGTCTACTCAGCTGCCACCTCTCTCACTCCACCAAGCTCCAAGCCTGACCCAGCCATCTACTTGCACGCCTGCAAGCAGCTCGGTGTCCAGCCTAACGAGTGCATCACCGTCGAGGACTCCAAGTCTGGCGCCACTGCCGCCATGCGTGCTGGCATCCCGCTCATTGCTTACGTCGGCGTCTACAAAGAGGAGGAAGGCGAGGAGAAGATGAATGAGATGGCCAAGAAGCTCAAGAACGAGACCAAGGCCGACGCAGTCATGTACGACTGGTCAGAGTTCCCGTCGATCCTCAAGGGAATCGATGTTGATCTTTGAAGGGATGGCAGAGCCCGGCTTTAAC
>Ga0265797_10009404_pt1 | contig 12730 bp, 8 predicted proteins | sample P2T30metagenome_FD_192433 | JGI IMG/M metagenome (GOLD analysis project Ga0265797, IMG submission 192433) | Plant litter microbial communities from East Loma Ridge, Irvine, California - P2 T30 | ecosystem: Environmental > Terrestrial > Plant litter > Unclassified | place: USA: California... | reverse complement strand
CTCCAAAATACTACAACCTTACTTCAACACGCGACTATACAACCAAATAACGCGCAATCATCTCTAAACAAAGGCGATTTACTCCTTGCTATCCAGGCTATTGAACTAGGTCAAATTTCTAGTATTTAGCTTATAGCATAGCAGTACAAAGTCCCAAATTCAACACTAAGATAGAGAATGCACAGAACACAATCAAAGCACAATTCTGCCTTAGGAACGTAAAGGCTTACTTTAAGCGAAGAGAAGGTACTAGTTTAGAAGATTCTTGAACTAGATCGCTAAGGAATACCTATTAGACTTGATAAACTCTAAGATTTCGTAAGCTCAATTACTTAAGCCTAAGGCGCACCACTAGTTAGATCAAAATAGGCATACAACTTTGTTAAAAGGACTATAGGACTTTAGACTTAGATAACAAGAAGCCTAAACTATAGGTAAGCCCTAAGCGAAGACCTGAAGTTAATTAAGGAGTGGTTTAATGTGATATCAAACACTAAAGCTAAGTATAGGATTTGTGATGAAGATATCTACAACTTTAATAAAACTGGATTCTAGATAGGCTAGATCTGCTTAGTAACTATTGTTACATCATCTAAGATATCTATAAGGCCTAAGTAGGTCTAAGGTTATAGCTAAGAGTGGATTACTATGATCTAGGGCATCAATTCTTAAGGCTAGGCTCTACTACTATTCATCATCTTTAAGGGTAAGCAATATTAGTCTACCTAGTTTGATAAGGACTTCCTAGAAGACTAGTAGCTTTCCCTAAGCTTAAATGGATAGACTATAAACTAGCATGGCCTTAAGTGGCTAAAACACTTCAATCTACATACTCAATTAAGGTCTAAAGGTCAAAAAAGGCTCCTTATTATAGATGCCCATAAGAGTCATAAATCACCTAAATTTATTAACTATTACTTTTAGAACAACATCATCCGCCTTTAGATGCCTCTATATGCTTTACATCTACTTTAGCTACTTAATGTTAGTTGCTTCAGTCTGCTTAAAACTGTATACTTAAAGTAGATCGAGCACTTAGTTAAAAATAAGATTCACCATATTACTAAAGTCGAGTTTTTACTAGTATTTAAGTAGGCTTTTAACTAGGTATTCACTCTAAGCAATATCTAGGGAGCCTTTAGAGGCTCTAGTATCTTTCTATTTGATCCTAAGGCTATGCTATCTAAAGTTGGTCTAGCTATAAGGACACTAAGCCTAGAATTGCCTACTAAGTTAACTTAGGAGCCTCAAACTCCTTTAAATGTATATGAAATGGACCTTCAATTATTATTAGTATTAAGTAAGGTAGCTTCCTAATAAGACTCCTTACTAAGTCATATTTATCAGGCTATTCAACAGCTTATAAAAGGTGCTTAATAGATAGCTACTATAGCTATAATAATAGCTATATAGATTAAGGATCTTAAGAAGGTAAATATGGAAGTAAGGAGGTGTAAGGTCTAAACAAACAAGTTCCTATCATTTGAGGATAGGTTATTAATTAATAAGGCAGATGTCTCAGGTTCTTAAGATTATGTTAATCCTTAATTACTCTAGGTTAAAGTTAAAAATGCTAGTAAAGGAAGTTTAGGTTTATCATATAAAAGGAAGTGTAGGCTTTACTAAGAAGAAGGACATACAAAAAGAACTTACTTTGTATTAAAGTAGATATATCAGGAATGTTTAGTCTTAATTTTAATGTATTTACTCTAGTGGTTATTGAATAATCGATTTTTGAAGTTGAGTGGTATGAAAAAGTGATTCACTTGCTTATATGATTCACTAGGGTGCGGGGTAACGTAGTCCATAAGCGAGTGGGTCACACAAGCGAGTGGGTCAAAATGCGCGCATAACGCGTCTTCTACCTTCTTCTTCTTATAACACAACAAAGTCTAGTTATAATGCCCTCTAAAATAGAAGGACATCTTTCTTTAGCCCTTCAAGCTTATACTAACAACCAAATTCCATCCCTTTGAGCTATGGCTAATACATATGACATTCCTTTCAAGACCCTTTATAGGTAACACCTTAGAGTCTTCTTATATAAAGAAACTACGCCTAACTCACAAAAATTCACTAACAACAAAGAGGAAGTCCTTCTTTAAAAGATCCTCTAGCTATCTACTAACAGATTCTCTCCCTAGCGCGTAATTGTTAAAGAGATGGCCAATATAATGCTTTAAACTAAGAATCTATCTAGCCCTTAAAGAGTTAGTACAAACTAGGTTACCAACTTTATAAAATGCTGTCTAGAGCTCTTAAGTGTATATAATTAAAAGTTCAATATCTAAAGAGCAGAAGTTGAGGATCTAAAGCTGATTAACTTATAGTTTAAGTTGGTAGGAGACATAATTACAAAGTATAGTGTTATAGAAGAGGACATCTTCAACTTTGACAAAACTAGCTTCTAAATAGGCATTATCTTGACTTCTAAAGTGATCACAACATTAGATAGGAAGGGCAGACTAAGGACAAAACAGCTAGGGAACCAGAAATGGGTTACTACAATTGAGGTAGTTAATATAAGAGGATAGGTAATCCCTCTATTTATCATCTTTAATAGTAAGCTTCAACAAACGACCTAGTACCATACTAGTATCCCTACAACCTAGAGAATTGCTATTAGTAATAATAGATGGACAAACAACAAACTAGGCCTTAAATGGATTCAGCACTTCTACAAAAACATGAAGCATTGTAAGGGCAAGTAGAGGCTATTGATCTTTGATAGTCATAGTAGCTATTCAACATCTAAATTTAGAGACTTCTACCTTTAGAACAACATTCTAACTTTATATATACCTACCTATACATCTCACATTCTTTAGCCTTTGGATAGAAGCTGTTTTAGTCCTTTAAAGAAGGTATACAGCTCTTAGATTAAGAACAAGATGAGGCTTAGCATCAACTATATCACAAAGGAAGAATTCCTTCCTACATTCTTTACTACTTATTAACAAACAATGACTGTTAAAAACATCACTTCTAGCTTTAGAGCAACTGGCCTTACTCTGTTTAATCTAGAAAGAGTACTAGCAAAGCTTAGTCCTATCATTGAAGCTACTCCTTCACTACAAAGCAGCTAGACCTCTTAGAACCCTTAAACACTAAAGACTCTACCTCAAATTAAGAGGCAAGGCTAGCTAGTATTAACAGAGAATTGTAAACAAAGGAGGTCATTAGCTTCCTTAGGTGATAAACCCTTCTAACACCTTCTAAAAGGCTTTAAGAATGTGGTATATGAAAAGGCACTTCTAATAGTTAAGGTAGCTACTCTTTGGACTAAAAATTAGTACCAAAAATAGAAGAGAACATAAAAAAAGAAATACATTCGAACAGGTACATTAATAACTATCTAAGATGGTTAGGACAGTATTTAGAGACCTATGGTTAAGGAGCAACCTAAGGATAATAATAAAGATATTGATCTAGTATTACTAAATAGGGAGCTAAGAAGTGTTTGTAGGAAAGCACGAAGTAAGTATAGTAGGTATAGTTCATTTGAGCATAATGCTAGGACATGTAGTTTATAATGCGATTTGTTTTGTTTCTATATCTTCAATGTTGCTTATACAATTAATAGTTGAAGGTAGAATATGCAAAATTTTGACCCACTCGCTTGTGTGACCCACTCGCTTGTGGACTACGTTACGTTACATGTAACGTTACATGTAGATGGGGCTATCAGTAGGGTTAGTGTTCTACTAATACTTCTCGAATTCGCGTCCGACCGACACGATGTGCGAGTGTGGAAATGCGACCTGCAAAACCTGACAACATCAATGTACCTCCATGCGGTCTACCAAATGTTGCGTGATTTACTATGCCACGAAATGACACGGGTGATGTTGTTGTGCAACGAACCCAGTGCACTCGAGGAATGCTCCATCACGCGAAAAGCCGAAACACCAATCGAATTGCTCAGCATTGAACAGTCAGTGTACCAACAGGTATGGGCGTTCAACCCCCAAAATAGGAAGCGAAGCAGCGACAGCGAGAGTAGCAGCCGTGTCATGGCCTTTCTTCCTTGATTCGGCCTACTAAAATGCATTTCGGAGCTTCGGCTGATACAACTTCCAGCCGCACCAACCTTGGCAACAGTGTTGGTGCTTTGGCCGCTGACAAACATGTGAGTTCCAGTAGAGCGAAAGACACGGCGAAAACCTGCCGTGTCACGATAGACAATAGCTCAAGCGTGTACAAATCGGCCGCGATGTGTTTATATTTTCCATACCAGTCGCACCTCTGGACACAAGTTCTCAGCACGCAAACTTTACATTAGCTATCTCGCGCAGATCACAATTGTTCCATCTTGACGAAACAACAGGATACACCATCGACATGGCCACACAGAGAGCCCTCCTTGTCCAGGAGATTGGCAAGCCACTTGTTCTTGTCCACGATCGTCTGATACCAGAGGCAGGACACGGCCAAGTCCAGATTAAAGTGACAGTCGCCGGTAAGTCAGAGACGCGCAGAAACACGACTGTGTTATTGATCTTCGGCTTCTAGCTGTTGCCCTTATACTGATACAATATGACAGGATTAAATCCTCACGATCAAAGGAGCAGAGATACTGGTCTGCTCATTGCAGACAAACTGCCCGCTGTGCTCAGCAAGGATATCGTCGGAACAGTGAGCCAAGTTGGAGATGGAGTTACGAACCTCCGAATCGGTGATCGTGTCATGAGTCTAGGCTCTGGCACCGTCATCGACTCCTCTCAATCTGGATTCCAGCAGTACGCTCTTGCTGATGCTGTGAATTGTGCCAAAATCCCGAAAAACATCTCAGATGACGAGGCGGTACTGTGTCACCCTGAAGACTGTACAACCAAGATTACCAACTGATTGTCATACAGGCAACATTTCCCACCAACGTCTCTGCTGCATTCGTGGCTCTCTTCGATGTGCTAGGTCTGCCAGCACCATGGGACGACGACAAGGCTCGTCCCGACGACATACTGATTGTCGGAGGTGGCTCTAATTGTGGTAAATTCGCTGTACAGCTCGCAAAGCTTGCTAAGATTCCGAACATCCTCGTCGTTGGTGGCAACGAGTCGCTGCTAAAGAGACTGGGCGCGACACAAGTCTTCGACCGCCACTCCATAGAAGATGATCTGGTTGACAAAGTACGCAAGGCCACAGGAAACAATTTCTCCTACGTTCTCGATACTGTTAATCTCCCTGAAGGACTTTGTCTTGCGCTCAAAGCTCTGTCAGATAACCGTCCGGGGAAAGTGGCACGCTTGCTGCCTGTGGGGACGGTCGAGAACACAAGAGGGCACGAGTTGCTCGATGTCCTTGGCTTGTTCCTCTATAGGAAATCTCTTTGCGTCTCTTTCTGGGAGCGTTTGTCAGGTTATGTTGAGGCTGGAGCGATTGTCCCGACATCGTACTCAATGAAAGAGGGCCTGGACGCTGATGCTGTAAATGCTGCATTGGATGCGTACAGGGATGGTACGAGCAAACAGAAGCCTCAATTTAGGATATGATTTGAGAATGGTGTATGAATTTTCCATTGGTATATGTGAATCTTGTTTCGTCGCAGAATAGGGTCGACGTTAGTTAGTTACTTCACAAAACAGAATCTAGGCTCTTCGTGTAGTATTCCAGCTGTCATGAAACCGTTCAACATCGAAGGCCGCCTCATGTAGAGAACGGTAGAAGATCCAGTGTAAGAGTTTCATTAAGTTGCTTGACAAAGTCTGGCTGACCAGCTCGGAACTTATTCTGATGGCGCCCATCGGACAGCCAATCTCGTGTTCAAGGCTAAGCAGAGCTTGTAAAAAGTCGAGGTGGACATCTGCAATGGGAAAAGGGTTGTCAAGGCTGTGACTTCTTTCATAATCAGATGGCCCACGCCAAGATGGCGGTGGGAAAGGGTCAGACTTCCGCCCGCAAACGCGAGGCGCGTTGATGGTCTTCAACTCCACCCTTCCATCGTTTCAGTTCTTAACCCATACCATATGATCAGTTCTGCTTCGCGCACTCGAGTGCAACTCTGAGCCACATGATGTTTTGCAACCAGATAAGCTCTTCCACACCCGCATATGCCAACAAAGCATGTTGCATTGAATCCCGAGCGTCTCGGGGCTCAGCCGGGGGCCACACACCTTCATCGCAGCAGCCCTGAAAGACCCCATATGCAATGTATCATGCCACATCAGCGCGCAGCGGGCAGGCCGTGAAGGACCTGCGAAATGATGGTGTGATGATGCGGGGGCTCTGCTGAAAATGCCTAGCGAGCGGCTTCGTCTCGCTTGCGATGTGTAAGGATGTGTTGGTATACGCTGGAGCAAGGTCGACACCCTATATTGAAAAGCTCTCTTTCAGCAAATCGCCATAACTGGGACCATTCAAGACGGAAACTTGGAACACGAGTCATCACCGTGAACTTCCACAACAACACCTCTGTCCATCATGTTTGCAAAGACTCAAAACCACGACGATCGTCCTGCAAGGCTGCGGCTGGCTTGGCGCGTTGGATAAATATAGACGGCGTTGCGCGCTCAGGATACTGACAGTACGGCCGAAGAGTACCTTCAGCTTCATAGATTGCGACAGCCTCGTCTCCTCAGCCTTATATGCTGAATTACTTTCCAATCGAGCTTTCGCTGACATCGTTTCCACCTATGCGTATCTTATCGTGATTGGGCTTGAGCAGTACTTCATCACTTGTAACAATGTCTAGTAAGTGATTCCAGGTAGAAATATGACACTGAACTATTCACTGGCATTACTCGCGGACACAGTGCCAACAGTTCGAATGCAAGCACCCAAGCTGGTGATCTCACATCACGAAGATGAGCGAATCGCCGCTGCGAACGACGTCATTGAGCACGATGAACGACCTGCTGAATCGCATGTACGCCGAAGTTCTGTAGTAACGCAGTTGCGCCCAGCCGGATCGCCACGTGTAGGATCGCAAACCTTGCAGAGACCACCAGGCGCAGGAAACACCCTGCCAGAACGCAATCCTCTCAGACGACGATTTGCTCGAAGCTCAAGTGGAGGGCTTTCTCGGTCGAAGCTGAGAATCGTTCATCACGTCCCATATGATCATGCCACGACAGGAAATGGTCCTACCAAGTTGGATCTGGTCTTGGTCTACATGTTCCGTGGGGAAAGTGGCAAGAGGACGCACGAGACGTTTTTCGAAAGCCGGATCCCAGCAACTGATGGATCACGCGAAGGGCCAAGTACCGTGAGTGCGACTTTTCCCTTCGAGCCGGATTACCTGGGCCAGAAAAGTGGCAGGCAGAGCCTGCGCAAGATTGTGCAGTCTTTCAATTCCGAGCATACCAGCGACCTATCAAAGCCTATAAATTGGCTGCGAGATATGCTTCCTACGGTGATACCTCCCAGTCGCATCATTTGTGTCGGGTTTGATCTCGATATAGAAGCCAAGGAGAATCGCATTGATTTCGACGATGCATCACACAAGCTGCTCCAATTCTTTGACGCCAAGCGTGAGCAAGAGAAGTCTCGCCCTATGATCTTTCTCGGGCACGGCTTTGGTTGCCGGGTCATCCAGCGCGCAATCGGCTCGATTGATCGCCGGAGTGATTCTATTTCTACACAGCTCCTTATAGGCGTCATTTCGCAGAATGCACCACCTGATGAAGAGGATCCAATCGTTTCGGGGGTTGGGGTGAGGACAGACAATCATGCGATCGTTGCCACAAATACGCCTTCTAACAAAAACTTTTTGAGGGCATTAGCGCCAGAACTGAGTGGCACCATGCAAAAACAATTTGTGTTGCACCATTTTCTCGACAATGGATCTGCCGCAAAAGAGGATCCACGGTCCCTGACCTTTGATTCTTCGAATGACTGGCTTTACCAACTTATCTGTGCGAAGATCATCGAATGGGTGGAAACTCATGACCTTCTGAGTGCCGTCGAGCGAGGCGATGTCGAAACTGTCAAATGGCTCATTAACATCGGAATTGATGTGAACGAAAGGGAAAACGCAAACAAGATGACTGCTCTGCACGTGGCTTGCCAGTGTATGTCCTGGGACTCAGCGGACATTCGGATTTTGATAGAGCAAGGCAATGCAAATGTCACCTTGACCGATGCTCTGGGTCGGACGTCCTTACATTACGCAGTCTCTCGAGAAACACCGAATACCGAAGTTGTGAGAGTCCTCCTCGAAGCCGGCGCTGAAACTCATGCAACTGATCACAAAGGGAAGACGCCTTAGTGGCTAGCCGAGTCTCACGATAATGGCCAACGACTCTGCGATCTGTTCCAGAGGTACCCACTGATCGGAGGTTCCTCAGCTGCCAGAACAAATGCCCGGTCCGACGGAAATCCCTATCTCTCAGACTCAGCGAGGGAGGTGTGTAAAGAATATAGGATGGCCGCCACGACTGTTTTTCTGAACAACACATCATCGAGCGGAGAGTATCTACAACCTTTCCATCTTTCAATCGAAAAAGCTGTATACGGAAACAGAAACTTGGATTCAATGCTAAAAGACGTACGTGTTCCCCTTGATGGAGACAAAACACCTATATGCAATTGGTACCATATGCCTGCGAACAACATGGCGTGGGCCGAAGATTTCCTCCGGCACCAGTTCCAGACGCATCTCAATGGATGGCCGGAGCAGCTCAGAGACAGCAAATGGCCGCATGGTCTATGCATCAACCCGCACACTGCTCAGTTTTCGACAGGATCCGGACGATCCATACTCGCCATGTGTATGCCTTATATCAGCTACGAGGATAGCCAGCATCATACATTGGTCAGTGACGCAATCAGAGAAGTGATGCCCTCCGACAGTCAAAATCGTCCACATCCGTGGAAGGGTTACACAGAAAATGGCATCCATCGACGGCCTCTGTCATCCCGTCCACGACGACGTCGTTACAACACTTTGCACGTCTCGCGACACTCGCGAGGAAGATTGAGGCTCAACTTGGACCCGGATCCATTGCAACATGTTAACGAGGACGATGCCACCTCACCTGTCGAACCTCCGTCGCCAGTGGACTCTGGTAGTGCATCCGATACCGACGGATCCAGTGATCGTATGGAACCACTCGACAAGAGCACCCTCAGCAGCAGGGAGAAACTATTAGTACAGGAGTACCTCCCAAGCTCACTACCCCTCCATATTCGTCGGACTTTGGACCAATACTATTATTACATGCTCTCTGATACGCAACAACGAGACGCGGACCAGGTTGTGACCCGATGGGCTCGCGATTACCTTAAGATTCACAATCACAACATTCTCATGGTCGATCAGTTATGGCTATGGGTGATTGCGGGAGATCCACAACAGAACATCTTACCAAGCGTGGTGACGTGTTTCCCAGAACGACATGGTGTTGAATCTGGGCCTCTTGATGATTTGCGGCGTAACATCATGGGATCTAACATGGGCAACAGCAACTCAACACAGCCTATTCGAACGACTGCAGATCTGGTATCCAAAATCGTCTCGACTTGCTCGGACGTGTTCTCCTGGTCACAGAAAGAGGAACTCGTAAGATTTTTGCACTTCTTCGAGGCCACAGTCGGCAAGGTCGGCGACAAGGAAAGCAGGCTGCTTGAGGAATTCACCACTCAGTCACACGAGCTTCACAGATTGAGTGAGAAGTATCGGCACTATGATCTGGAGAAAGAGCTATTACTGGACAAGTTGCTCGACATCAGACCTCAGACTAAATTGTTGAGAGAAGTGAAAGATATCGAGGACGAGATCAAGATCATTCTTCACGTCCTGAATGAACAGGTGCGAGTGCTCAGCATGGAACATATTGCATCCTACTTCAAGCAAGGAGGCTCGACTTCAAAGCTCAAAGACAACGACCAATTATGCAAAGAACCACTTGAAATCATAGGCCGAGCTGTCAACAACTTCGAGAGTTTACACAAGCAAACCAAAGAGGTACACAACGGTTTGAACCACCTCATGGACCTTCAACAGAAGCAAGCATCCGTCTGGGAAGCGCGGTCGACTCGTGAAGGTGCTCGTGCTACAAGGAGGCAGGGCAATGTTATGGTCATCTTCACCATGGTGACCATCATCTTCTTGCCGTTGTCCTTTATGGCTTCTTTCTTCGCTCTTGACATTGCGGAATTTCCAGCGGATGACGCAGGACAGACAAATTGGCCACTGCGCCGGGTGTGCGCTTTACTTTTCGGCATCTCTTTTGCAGTGATCATTCCTTTCATCACACTGGCTTTCGCCTCTGAATGGGTCCTTGGGAAATTCTTGTGGATCAAATATCGTTGCCTATTCCCCGTCGGGTTCTTCCTGTTGGAATGCCTGTCCTTGCTTATGATGGCAGATAAATGTCAGCGAGCTGCTTTGAGACTCGAAGGCTGTAGAGATGTATACTATGGCAGATCCGAATCTGCGGAGGATCACGTCGCAGTCGCGCCAGACTCTTGGATGACAGAGGATCCGCCTGCCTATAAATCTCACTTCAACGCTTACGATTACGACGAGAAAACGACATCAGATTCTGCGGATGGACGCTCAGAGGGCAGTGTCTTCTCGCGATGGACGACCCGGAGGCGGAAGCGAGAACCTGAGAGCAACGTGTGATCGGTGCGCGGCGATCTCTGGCTGGCGATATAGAGTAACAAAGGACTCACGTCAAGTAATCTTAACGTTTCAACCCACAAATGCACTGGCTCTGTGCTCTCGAACGAACCGTTTACACGAAGATACACATGACCAGAAGTAATTTTTTCTCTACAGATGTACATCTTGTGCTCTAATTTGTAGCGCGGATCAGACTGGGGTGCCAGCAACCCTGAATGGATGCGCTTCGGTGTTGAAAACCCATTCGTTCATCAAGCCAGTACGGCTATCTTGTACGTGCCAGCCGGCATGCGCATCCTATAGACAGTCAGCTTATGTTTCACAATTTGAAGTTATCAGCACTTACTTCGACGTGGATCACCCACATGTATTTTAGCATCTCGGCAAAGACGAAGCTCTCTTGCTTGTCCAGCTTCCGGCCGCCATCCATCGCTGTGACATTGCTGATTGCGCTGAAGCCAGTGTCTGTCTTACAGACTTTGTTGATCGCGAGGAACATGTCCCACGCCCACTCGCGATACTTCGGATCTTTGGTGGCACGGTAAGCATAGTACCAAGTCTCCAGGGCTTCCGGCCTCAGCTGGAAAGATCTTTCTGTTGGTCTAACAGAGTTGTAGCCGCTACAATGCTTCTCACCCCAGTCGAGGCTACAGTCTGGTGTCCAGTGAGTCCATTCGGGCCCCAGATGAGATGCAGTGTGCTTTTACAATGCGCCAGCAGTGTCGGCGATCCTGACGCCGAAGTCTACCAGAGTCTAGTTGTGTGTCACCATGCCTCCGAGAATTAAGCTTCCTCCCGCCAACCACGACAATGAATTCATGGCATTTAAGCGACGCTGGTCCCTCCCAGAATGGCAGAAACACTTCGTTGGCACGACCGTATAGTTTCGAAGCTACAAGGCGAACTTTAGCATTGGCGACGAAGAGCTAGCATTCCAGGTAGGATGCATATGTATCCGGTCATTCACATGTGCTTCGATGTGGTAGTGGTAGAACCAATCCGAGAGTGAGTCGCAGCCACCCTCCACACTGATGAAACCAGACGTCAGACACGTGAACGTACGCGCCTAACAACCCGGGTCATGGTTTGTAATCTTCTAGTGGCTACGTGAACAGGTGAAATTGACTTTCTGAGTGATTCTGCGTATGCCTGATAGGCGAGCAAGTTCCAGTATCAGAGATCAATATCTAGCTATAGTATTTGAGGTGCCTTCGCCTGTCGCGCAAGTTGCTAGATCAAGCCGGTTGCGAGGTACTACAGATAGCGTGTTGAAAGCACAGGTGAGGATGTCGCCTAGTTTCACCTTCCACTCGTACATTCATTTGCACTGGCGGAAATGATGGTCGGCAACGAGCGAGGTGAATGGACCGTGCGACAGAGTTCATGAGACCACTCACGTGATTGAGAAATGGCTTCAGTGACGCCGTGATCATGTGATTGGTCTTGTGAGTGCTCCGTTGAGCGGCTCGTAAGTAGATTTCATTTCCGCAAGATATCCGACAACAGCATCACAGACTTGAGTGCTAATGCATCCTTTCACTTGCGTAGACTTGTGAAGTCCAGGTTCGAGGTAAGCGCTTGAAGTCTAGAACGATCCATATCATCTTCGTGACAGTGGCAGTAGACAGCGTGTCAACAGCTGAAGCTCTCCAGCCGCCGAAGGCATTGTCGCGGGTGTTACAGGCGGAATGTAGCGAGTCGTGTCACATGCAGTCTTCGGAGTAACCGGATCAGGCCTGCTCACAAGCTCCCATCACATATTGCCGTCTCTTCACAAGCCGTTGTCGCTTTGGACCACAGGTTTAGCAGTGCTGCCCCTCGGAGGGCGAGGAGAGTAAACATGTTACCAGAGAGACGATGGCCGTTTCAATCAGCACAGCACTCTTCGTCGGAAGCAGCGCATATTGGTCGACAGCCTAACAGCATTTCCTCTATACACTCGTAAAGCAGGTCGCGGAAAAGTGTTGTGGCTGTTTTTATTTGGCTCGGATCTGTTTTCGGGCAGCACAAATCTTAGGCAATGACTTGAATATCGAGGACCAGAAATTGATAGGGTGCACATACGCTGTAGGAGTTGTGTGGTGGCGTGGCTCCATCATGAAGAAGCGGGTCGTTCAGATATGACCCGTTCAAGGAACGATTGGAGGACGATAGCGGTACCTT
>Ga0265797_10009402_pt1 | contig 12731 bp, 13 predicted proteins | sample P2T30metagenome_FD_192433 | JGI IMG/M metagenome (GOLD analysis project Ga0265797, IMG submission 192433) | Plant litter microbial communities from East Loma Ridge, Irvine, California - P2 T30 | ecosystem: Environmental > Terrestrial > Plant litter > Unclassified | place: USA: California... | reverse complement strand
ACCTCGGCGATGGCCCGGACGGTGCCGTCGCCACCTGCCGCGATGATCAGGGTCGCCCCCGCGTCAATGGCGTCGGTTGTGGCACCGCGGCCGGGGTCTTCCTCGGACGTCGAGAACCAAAGAGTCTCGGGCCACCCTGCTGCTTTCTCCTCGGCAGCCACGACTTCCTTGACGGCGTCGAGGTCGATCTTGATCGGGTTGTAGACGACGGCAGCGAGCTGCTGCTGGGTCGGTGTTTCCTGGGGCATCTGATCCTTCGTAGAAGAGGTCGTGCTGCGGAGGCGGTGAGCATCTGCGGGGTTTAAGGGTGGCATGACGAAGGCCCCCCACGTGGCGGGGGGCCTTCGTCAGATAACCAGGAAGATCAGTGGCGGTCGTGGTTTTCTTCGTTGTCGAAGAACTCGCGGCTGCCGGACTTTGCCAGGCCGCGGGCGATCATGTAGCCGACGGTGAGGATCGTGGCGTAGAGCCAGACCTGATCGGCACCGAAGCCCTGTCCGTCGTCGCCGTTGTCGGTGACTGCTGCGGCGATGAACATGCCGACCAGGATCACGACGTACGCGATGAATTCGGTGGTCTTGAACGCAGCCTTGGTCTCCGTCGAGAGACGAGCGATGCGACCGGTGCGGGGGGTGCCGTTGGTGTTGCTCATGCTATTTCTCCTTGAATTCACCTCAGACGACGAAAGGGTCGATGAGGCGTTGCCATTAGCTAAGTGGCAGAAATTGCGTTCAGGCCGATGTTGCCTTGACCCATTGCGCTTTCAAGCAACGGTCAGATTGCATCAAGGGGTTGAGCTCCACCCAGGCCGGTTCTTCGACTGCCTCGCTCGTGGTGCTCGCCCGACATCCAGTTCGACTGACGAGTGGTCCGGCCACATGTTCGTGAAGCCTTGGGGAAGGGTCGGGCTGTCTCGATAGCCGATTGCCTATCTGACACGCTTTTCTGCCGAGTCGTATTGCCTGGGGCGGCCACTATCGGGCGATACCGCGTCCTGGCGCGACGAAGCCCCCTGCACCGCGGGAGCGCAGGGGGCTTCGTTGTGACTTCGTCTACTCGGTGCTGGTGGTCGCCCTCGTACTCGTCGCCGTGCTGCGGCGGCGGCGCGATGCCGGGGTCAAGCCAACCCCGGGTGCAACGAGCAGGGTACCGAGGCTTACGAGACCGGACGTCTCAGAGCCCGTGAACGCGAGGTCCGTCGCGGGCGACGTGGCCGGGGTACGGCCGGCAAAAGAGACAGCTCTGGCGGGCGTGGTCGGTGCCGTCTCGACGGGCGCGGTGGCTGCGACGACCGAGTAGCTGACGAGCTTGGAGGCGGGCGACGTGTTCTCGAGGCTCACGGTCCCGTCGGCGTCGCGACGGAACTCGACCGCGAAGGTCGCGTAGTCGCCGGGTGCGGTGGCGATGGTCCGCGACCAGCTGCCATCCGCCGCGACCTGGATTGGGTCGGCGGCGGTGAAGGCCTCCTCGATCGGCCCGGACGACTGCGGAGGAGTGTCGCCCTCGAAGCTCATGAGCGCGATGAAGGCCCCCGGTGTGCCGGTGCCGCGGTAGGCGACCGGACCCGCGACAGTCTGACCGTCGGCAAGGCTCGTGATGACCGGGGCGGGGAGACGATCGGTATCGGGACGATGACGGGAGCGACTGTAACGGTGATCGGTGCAGTCGTCGCGGCGGGCGAGACGCCATTCGTAGCGGTCGCGGTGAAGGTGCTGGCATCGGCACCGGTGAAGGTGTACGAGTACGCCTGGCCGACGGTGGCAAGGGTCGGCGGGGTCGCGGCGGTGAACGTCGGCGGGATTGTGCTCATCGCCCTTTGATCCGCAGCGGACGGGCAGTAAGTCCACGCTGATCGGAGTGTTGTGCCTGATTGTTTGCGGGCCTCGTCACCCCAACTTCGCGATGGGGATGGTGGGCTCGGGCAGTGGTCGTGATCTCGGTACCTTGAAGTTCCCCTGTCATTCACCATGTCCACGGCTCGCAGATCACTCCTGCACAGTGCGTCGGACCGAGGTCGTCTCATGCCCCGCTCAGCTCTCAGCCGTGTCCGAGCTCTCACCGGTCTGCCCTTTCGCGGTGTCCGGGTCGTGGAGTTCGTCTTCAAGCGGAGGGACGCCGCCGGCGACATCTACCCCGACGACCCGGACCGCGGCGTGGTCGCGGGGCCTGCCCCAGAGCGGGTCATCTTCCTGGGCGAACTGGGGGAGCTGACGCTCGGCGTGCGGACGCACGAACTGTCCCTGCCCGCGTTCTTCGCCCGGCACCGCGCGGCCGAGACCGGGCGAGGAGTGGAGTGGTCAGTGGCTGCGGTGTCGTCCTCGAGTGTGCGTGACGCTGCCGCCCAGGTGTGGGGCGAGCACATCGCGAACCGCACCGCTCAATAGCGGAGTACCTCAACCGGCATGTCCCCCCGTTGTCGCGGCACTGCGATAGACGAGCGACGAGCGACGAGCGACGAGCGTTGAGCGTTGAGCGTTGAGCGGAACCAATCCACAACGCCCGACTGAGTACTGCGCCACAACAGGAGATGTGAGGGACTCCAGCGTCCGCCAACTGCAGTGGTAGACATGACGGTGCCTCACTGACGGTGAGATGAGAGGCCGGGAAGCCTCACCACCTTCCCGGCCTCGCCAGGTCTCGCTTCGAAGGTTCTCGCCGTGACTTGCACGTGGCCCTGCAGTGTCGCGAGGCTTCAGTTCTGGTTATCAAGTTCTCGTGCACGGGCGAGGATGACGCCGGCCACAGTCCGAATGGGGTCGTTCCGCCCGAGCGTGGCAGAGAGCTCGTGCTGCAGCTGAAGGGACTGCTCCGCGGTCAGCTCCGGGGAAGAGATTGAATCGGTGACGGTGTCGTAGGTGATCTCGGGAGCGGACTATCTAGCTGAGCCAGGGTGACATCACGACATCCGTCACCCGCCTGACGTCGCCTCCATCTCGCAACCAAGCAACGGGGGTTTTGTTGCCCTCGCCATAGAGGTCTTCTTGGGGTGTGCCCATGAGGCCGGCCAGGACGATCCAGCTCTGCTCGGAGCTAGCGGCTGCGATCACCTCCGCCAGGCCCGGCAAGAGCTTGCCGGGCGACGACAGGCTGAGTTGCCACTCGGGAAATCGGAGCCGACCCGAGATCTTTACGGCGTAGAGCCGGCCGTCGGCGACGGCAGTGGTGACCTCGTCGTCACTCCAGTGCAGGAATTCGGCAATGGCTTTGAGCGAGAGTGTGCCCGCGAGGCTCGAAAACCACGACTCGACGACCCTAAGTTGCAGGCTTCCTCGTGCGACGGATCGCCGGGCGGCGTCGTACTCTGCGGCCGAGAAGGAACCCGCAGCGACTAGGAAGGCCCGGTCGCTGTCGTCATCGGGTTCAGGTTTGAGCAGGGGCTCGATGGACATCAACTTCTCGGTTAGTGCGTCCGTGAAGTAGTCCGCGTCGTTGCCGAGCCGCTCGATGGCTTGGGCGAGTCGACGTACGGCGTCTTCGGAGGCGATGCCGATGAGGAAGTCGTTGTCCGTCTTCGACTCCGTGGGTTGCTCGTTAGGTGCGGCTGGGTCCGTCATGGGGCCGATGGTGGCACAGCCCAGCGAATTTTCGAATGGTTATGCCCACCCTCGATCCCTCAGAACACGTTCTCATCGCTGCCTACTGGGCTCCTGGCCCGATGACAGGCCTGCGGCGGACGGCCCGGTTGTGCTCGAAAACGAGCATCCGGCACCACGACGACTCCTTAGAAAAGCTGCGATTTTGGCTCGACCAGGCGGTTCCTACGAATGAGCTGTGTCGAGAAGACAGCAAGCAAGGGCAGGGCCTGCGCTAATCGAGTCAGCGCTTCAGGACATTAAGAAGCCGCCGAGGATGTCTGCGAGCAGCTCGACGTCTCCGCCTCGACGGAGCCACTCCACTGGAGTGAGATGAACTCCGGCCAGCTCAGCGTCTCGCTGGCGGGTGTTCATGAATCCGGCAATGCTCGACGGGTGCATGTCGTCATCGAAGGCTGACACTAACTGCGCCAGGCCCGGGATGACAGGCTCGTTTCGGTCTCCGGTGAATTGCCACGTCGGGTAGCGCAATTCCCCATCGATGACGAAAGCGAAGAGGTCGCCGGGGAAGAACGCGATGCTCCTAGGTGCGACGCCTAGACGGTTTGCGGCGTCACGTGCCGTGGTCGCGCCGTCAAGGCCTTCCCTTTCCGTGCGCCGTTCCAGACGGGCTAGCTCACCTCGCGCTACGCGAGCCTGTGCGTCGTTCCACTGCTCGAGGGTCATTGCCCCTGACGTGACGGCAAAGGGTTCCTGCTCCTCCGTCAGGCCACTGCTTTGCGCTGCTCCAAGGCTTGGGCGATGTCCAAAATCGAACCCGCCGGCGTGGACTATTACTCGAGCCACCGTGGATCACCTCCCTGTTCTTAACGTCTTCGGGGTTGCCGTGTTTTCTGCCTGGGCGGCTGATGGCGCTTGGCGGCTGGATGCGGTTCTGCTCGTTTTCGAGTAAGACTGTGAGTGCTGCTGTCATGCCCGGATGGCAGCGCGAGTGACTTGCGGAGATGCCCATGGCTAGTATGACTTCGGAGCACACCAAGCGGCGGTCTACGTTGACCGTCTCGAACACGACTTGCCGGTCGCGTCCTGTGCTCGTCATAACCGAAGAAGCCTCCCCAGGTTCGAGCGAGTTTCGCGTCGGATCATTTCACCTGCCCGAAGGTGATGCAAGGGTCGTTCCGACGCTCGAACGAGTGATCGGAACCGCTTCATGAGTACGCCCCCTCGCCGCCGGCCAGTTGGCAAACCCCCGAAAGTAGTTACTAACCCTCTGAGGGCCGAAGAGCTATCCGTCGAGATGCGCCGTGCTGAGGTAGCCCTTCGTGAGACATCTGCACGGCGGGTCCGCCTGGCCCTTGAGGCGTACGAAGTGGGAATGACCATGGAGGCCATCGGCAGTTTGCTGGGTGTCAGTCATACGGCGGTTTCGAAGTGGGTGCGGGCGGCCCGCGACGACGGGGGGATCACAGAGGTCTGAGTTACAGCCCAAGCCTATATTCGGGACTTGGTTTCGGGTACCCTGCCTGCATGGACAAGAGCGACCCACGCGCGAAGCTCCACTTCCCCGACCCATTCCGCTCGGCAACTCCTAAGCCCCAAGAATCATCTCGAGACTCCGAAATCACTCCTGGGCAGTGCGCCACGCGGCAGCCATTTTCGGACGGGGCCTAATGCGCACTCCGGTCCCGTGCGCGATGCGTCCATGACAAGGATGCCGCCTCAGCTGGCCGTCGCTCTAGAAGCGTTCGGTGCCCAAGTTCGCCTTGGCGAAGGGATGCGAGCTCGCCTCTTTCGACCTGTCCGTGGTCCCAGCCGAATTCGCTTTCCTGAGCGAGCTCAGGGTGACACCAGCTTGCGCGTTTTGCTATCTCGAGACGGTCGGACGGCTACCTCTCTGCCACTTAACCACGTGTCCTTGGCGGACCTTGTGATGTGCCACCCGATGCGAACCTTTTCTCGGAGACAAGGCCAGACCAACAAGCCAGTCGCCTACTACAGCCGCACAGTCGGCGATCTCGTCGCCTGCGAGTCACAGCACGAACGTCGATTCTTGATGCTCGCCGACTGGCAGGACGACGTGGTGCATATCGCTGCTCAGCCTTTCACCCTGGATTTTCCTCCCGGGAGTGAACTGCGCTCCCACACACCAGACTTCGCCCTCATCCTTCGCGATGGCAGCGTGCTCGTCCCGGACGTCAAATGGCCAACCGACGCCATAAAAGAACCAGTGGTCCGACGCCACTCCATCGTCCGAAATGTCCTCGCCAGCGCAGGCATGCAACACGTGGTTTGGACCGACGTCCCTCACACGGTCACGGAAAACCTTGCCTTCTTTGCCGCCGCCAAAGTTCCTGCGGACCTTCTGCGGGATCTGGCACCCAGGCTGACAGAGGGCTTCCGACCCGGAATGACGGTCGAAGCGCTTACGGCGTATGTCTCGGGGACGCACAACCTTGCGAGTATGACTCTGCTCGTCGTTCTTCGTCGACTCCTATGGGATCGAGTGTTCAGGGTCGACATGCTGGTCCCCTTCACCCTCCAAAGCGAACTGCACATGGCATGACGGACACACACTTCATCCGCCCTGGCATTGAGCTCGACTGGAACGGGCAACGAACCGTCATCCAGAAGGTTGGTGCTGAGGTACTCCTCTGCAACGCTGACGGTTCTCATCCCGTGAGTGTCCCGGCAGCGGACATCGCCGGGGCACTTCGGCAAGCAACTGCACCGCCAGCCCTCGCTCATCTGCACAACATCGAAGACCGTCTCTCCGAGACAGCTCTCCTGCGACTCAAGCGCGACTCCGACCTTCTGCACATCATGATGACCGGTCGAAGGTCCGACCAGCCTGACACCGATCGACCCGCGGCCGACCTCGACCCCGCCCTCGCGCCGCTGGGAGCCAGGCGCCGAAGGCTCGCGGCACTGCTCGCCGAGCAGCAGCGCACTAAGGGCAGTCGAAAAGGGCTAACCGTTCTGGTCAAGAGCGAGATGCGAAACCTGCAACGCATCTCCGAGCGATGGGAAAACGAGCAAAACCTGCTCGACGGCCGCTACCGCCGGCCCCGGGCGCCCCGAACCTCCGACCCTGTCATGGATGCTCTACTGACCTTCCTGAACGCCCACGCACTGAAATCAACAAAAAGTTCCGCAGCACTCATCCGCTCCTTCAGGATCTACTGCCAGAAAGAGCAACTCGATCTCACGCTCCCATCGGACACCACCTTGAAACGGCGGATGCAAGAACTCCGCAATGGCTGGATGCACCTCGGGGCGAGCGCAAAGAATCGGATCTCGGAACTGAATGTCCCGCTGTCGCCCGGTACGACACGACTAGCCACGCGTCCCGGCGAACTGGTGCTGTTCGACACCACGAAAGCCAACGTCTGGGTGAAGGACCCGCGAACGGGCAGGAAGCTTCGCCTCGACGTCACGATCGCCATTGATCTCGCTACTCGATGCATCGTTGGAGTGGCCATCACCTACGGCACGACCAAATTCGCCATCGGCTTGTGTCTGGCGGACATTTTGCGCCCAAAAACGGCAGCGCTGGCGAGCGAGTGGGCGGACCAAGACGAGGAGCCAGCCGGTCAGCCCTTCATCGGACGACCCGACGCGTTTGTGTCGTTCTACTCCGCCGCCTTCCACCCTGAGGGTGTCATCGGCGACAACGGCAAACAGTACGTGGCCACACATCTCACCGCGCAGATGGCCCGCATAGGGACGCACTACGAGCCCCAGCGGACGTACACCCCAACGGATAAGGCTCAAATTGAGAGGCTATTCCGCACCATCAAGGACATGTTCGAGGCGCTCATGGAGGGATTTACCGGCGGCTCCGTCCACGAGAAAGGGGTAAATCCACGTTCGGAGGACCTCATGACGTCCACGGAGTACGAACGTCGTCTCCGCCAATGCATCGACCTCTACAACCACCGCACGCAAGAAGGACTCGTGCTCCCCGAGGACCCGTTCATGAAGCTCAGCCCGTACGTGATGTACGGAATCCTTGCGGCGCGGACTGGATACATTCCCGATGTCGATTTCCGGCACGAGTGGATTCGGTTCCTGCCTTCAGACGCCGTCGCAATGTCGCCAAGCCGTGTGCGTGTCCAACGATTGAACTTCAAGAGTGCCGCACTTCAGCGACTGCAGGGAGATCCAGACGTTCTCAAGACCGGGAAATTGCGCGTGTACTACGACCCTGCAGACTTACGAGTCGCGTGGTGCTTCGACAGTGAAGGAAACCTGCACCCACTTCAATGGCACCACTGGACACCGAACACCCCACGGTTTGGCATCTATCACACGAATGGTGTCGTCGAACAGTTCGCCGACAAGAAGCTCGGAAACGCTCGCGCCGAACGCATCCTCGTCGACATCTTCACCGGCCAGCACGACGACCAGGACATTGAGCAAATCTGGGGCGCTGAGCCACTGGACCCGCTTCTCCAAGCCAGTACTGCAAAGCTCACCGCGACCGCCCCACGACCGGAAAATCCGCCCACGCGAAACGAGGAGAACCGTAGCTGGTCCCTGCTTCCTGCAGCCCCGACGCCGGGATCCAACGGGCGTCCACAAGGCGCATCGGACGAGGAGGACGCCGAAGGTGCGCGGAGGGAAGTCGCTCCTGCATCGATCCCCCGCCGACCAAGACGCGCTCTCCAGCCCTATCAGCCGAACAGGAGTGACCCGTGACGCGCGCTCCTACCCCCAACGCTCCCGACACCAGCCACCTCAAACTGCTTACGAAACAGGATCGCCTCTGGGCCGAAGACGTCCTGGCCGAGACGGTCATAGACCCAGGCCGCATCTCACCAGACACGCTTGCCGCATTGAACATGCGGGATCGCGAGCGGTATCGCATGCGTCGTACGGAGTACCTCCGAATGATGCCGCTTCTGGAAACCGAGATTGTCGCCGACGTCCTTGGCCGCTTGCGCCTACTCGGCAAAGCTTCAATTCGGTCTGACCTTCACCAGCAGGACATCCCGATCTTAAACGGTGAGCCTGGCGTCGGAAAGACGATGATCGTCAAAACCCACGCGGCAGAAGAGATGCGTCGACTTGCCTTTCAGCGAAGCATTGATGTGGAAGACGGTCGGGTAGAGCCCCTGGGTACGTTTCGTCCCGTCATTTATGCCCACCTCAAGGGCCCCATGACTCAGCACGATGTCATTCGCATGCTGTGCGACGAGCTCTCGTGGCCGACCGACCGCAATCCACAGCGAGCATTCGAGCGCGCGATCTCCGCTTGCAGCGTCCAACTTGTCATCATTGACGAGATCCAGCACATCAACTTCGAGGGCAAGACCGGCAGAAACGTCCACAACATCATTCGTTGGATGTCCAACTTCGGACTCCGTGTCGTCTTGTCTGGCACCGCGATCGATTGGGTACTCAACGGCGGCGGGATCCCTGCAGTGGAGGTCGCCGCACGCAACTCACGAGGGCGCTGGATTCACCTTGAAGTGCCCAAGTTGGAAATTGACCACGGTCGGTTAGACGACTGGCTAGACCTAGTTCATGCCTTTGAGGAACGCCTCAGGCTGGTCAACGCCCCGACGAGCACCGGCTGGCTCGCCGACGCTTTCGGCGAGTACATGTGGGCTAGAACGCAGGGTTACTTCAACTCCCTTGTCCTGCTTATCAACCTTGCCGCAGCTCAAGCCATGGAGTCAGGTCAAGAAACCATCGACCGCCTGACCCTAGATAGCGTCAACCTCGAGTACGAGGTCGAACGCCAACGGCCACAAAGAATGGCTATGTTCGACGCTGGCACCTACCCCTGGTCAAGCGAACTTTGACGGGGCCAGGTTCGTCGCCGGCGCGACTTGGCGCACACGTTGACCTCCACCCTGGAGAATGGCTGCACTCGGCCATCAGCAGGTGGGCGAACGATATATTCGGCGTCTCACGTGCCGCTCTGCTCCATGCACTCGGGCTCGATCACCTGCCTAATTCAGCCATTGTGGCGATGGGCACAAGGCTTCCTCCACAAACTGCGGCCACTATTTCCTCTGCCACGGGCATCTGCGAAGGAAGGCTTCGAGAGGCGACGATGGAGTCTCTCGACGGAGGGCTCCTCACCCTCCGCAGGCAAAGAAATGGACAGCTGACCGCTGCCGTTTCCAGGCAGGGGACTTGGTCCTGGAACGCCGGCACGAGGTATTGCGCGGATTGCCTCCGTGAACAGCCGGGGGTGTTCAAGGTCGTTTGGCGCAGTCCGTGGTCTTTCGCCTGTCTGAAGCATAAAACGCTCCTCTACGAGAGCTGTTCGTCTTGCCACCAGCCAGTGATCGAGATGCGGGGTCGAAACGCCGATATTTTTGATGCTTCGAGATGTCGCGCACACATAGGGCCAGTAGATACGACTCATCAAACGCTCTGCCGAACCCCTCTTAGCGAATCGCCCGCGCAGTTGCCGCTAGACGCTGAGGGTGCTCCCTTACGGGCGCAGAGCGCCATCTACCAGGCACTGAACGGCAGTGGCGCAGCGGAGTTCCTACGGATCTTGCAAGCCATTTCTACAGCCCTCCGTGGGGCCCAGAATTTTGACCTTGTGGCCACTCTCAGCGGGCTTGAACTCAGTGAGCTGCGAGGCCTCTTCGATGAAGAGAAGCACGTCGGCGTCAGTGCGCCCACAACCGCGTACGCCATGGCCGGTCTCGTCGGCGCTTCCTTTGCCCTCGACCAGCTCGACGAAGGTCAGGCAGGGCCTCTCATAAGGCACTTGACATTCGCCCGACCGCCCGCGTCGGTCCCAAGAGGGCAAGGGCATGGGCCGGGAAGTCCATCAGAGCTTCTCCATAGATGGCCTCAGGCGCCGGCTCAACTCCGGGACAAAATTTTGAGGGCGCATGATCAGGACTTCACGAACAGCCAACGCATTCTTGGCTGCACATCCGTTAGCCGCGCAACTTTGCTCCACCATCGACCGATCCCAGGGGAAGTTAGGGTCCGTTTTTTAACGGTTCCCGCCGCGCTTTGGCCGGCATGGTGTAGCCGCTTCGACGTTGGAGGACCCGTTGACGGGTCGACCCTTGCCACGGCTCTGGCTCACGCCCTTCGAGCATGCGGTACGGCCAAGGTTCAGCGCGACCCCCAAGCCGAAAACGCGCTTGCCGGGGTGCTTCGACCCAACATGCTGGGTACGTCCCAGCAGACAACTTCGCTGATCCGCGGTCTGTGCGAGCTCGCGCACACTCTCGATGAGATTGACGTGCCGATCGACTACCTCCGGCGCCAAAGCCTTGCTGCTCACGATTTCCTGCCCAGGGCTCACTGGGAGGCTCTCTGCGAGAGCCTGAGCCGAGATCCGGGTGCCGCACGACGCCACCGCAACGCTCGGCGCTACCTTTGGCATCGGCTTACGGCACTGGACGTAACCCGATTTCCGGATGAACCCCAGTATCGCTCTTCTCGCGCTGCCGCCGCCGAATACACGGACTTCCGCACGCGCATGACGATCGAGCTTCAAACGGCGCTCGACTCTTACGCTCGCGCATACTTGCAGCACCAGGGGCTCGATGAACCCGTGACGTGGTCCCCATGGGCATCCGTGGCATTGCCCTGGCCAGGACCGGAGATTCTCGATCTTGATCTATCGAAGCTGCACGCGTTATTAGGCAATGGTGTACTAGCGCATGGAGTGTTGGCTCGGGAACTCGGCGTTTCCGTGCGACGTGTAGTTAGAGCGCTCGATGAGGCACCTCCGTCTGACCCTCGGGAGACTAAAGCAGTCGACTGGGCGCCCATGTTTTTGAGCAGCGTGGCCCATTGAGGATGTGATCGTCTCCCCGCTTTTGCGGGACCGCCTGGTGACTAGGAGAGGCAATGCTCCTCGAGGTCGTCGTCTCGACCCTCGATTCCACCCATCTGCGATCAGGTCACGTTGACGTTTTCGCCACCAGGTCTGCCACTCATAAGTGCCGGCACTCAATTGTTGGCCTTATTCTCGTCGATGTGCCAAAGACGGTGAAAGCGACGGCAGTCCGGGACCTCGTAGGGGTAGCTGCTACCCAAATCAAGGTCGTGCGTGATCTCAGCTGGCTGTTCAGAGAACAACCGACAGCTGACTACGGCATAGATGCACAGTTCGAAGCGGTGGACAAAGGCGAAGCGACCGGGAAGCTGATAGCGGCGCAGATCAAGTCGGGCCCGAGTTACTTTGCGAACCCGACCGCCGGAGGTTGGTGGTTCCCACTTGATGCAGACGACCTGGAGTACTGGCTGGAGCACTCGCTCCCGGTGCTTGTCGTCCTCTACGACCCCGACGCTGACAGGGCTTACTGGCAATCGGTGACGGACTCGACCATCGTGGTCGGACCTCAGGGAGGGAGAAAGCTCCTCATCCCCGAAGCCCAAACCCTCGACAGGGACGCGCTCCCGGCCCTGTCCAAAATTGCCGCGGGGCGGCCGTACGAGCTTCGGGTTCGGCAGCTCCGCCTAGCCTTGCCCTGGATGCAACTCCTGCACGACGGTCGGCGCGTCTTGTTGGAGGCGGAGGAGTGGATCAATAAGAGATCTGGTCGGGGGGACATTCAGATCGTATCGACTGACGATGCGAGCGAGGATCGTGTCAATCTTGGTAGCTGGTTCATCATGCCAGGACTGCGGCCCTACCAGGAGGTATTGCCCAACCTTGTCCCTTGGGCTGATGTCGTCCTGCATCGAGAAACGTATGACGACGCTCAACGAGAAGCGTGGGAGTCCGAGTGTGTCAGCTGGGATCGTAAAGGTGACACGTGGGAGACGCTCTCCTACGATGAATGGGCATCTCAGTTTGCAGGCGCTGAGTTGCGGCCCTATCGCAATGGAGCGAATGAGGTCAATTTCTGGCGTCTTGAGCTCGTATTGAATGATCTTGGGCGTGGGTTCCTCGCCGTTCACGAATTTGCTCAAGCCGACGGGTGGATTCTTACTCCGCGAAAGGCCGATTAGTCGCCGTCCGCGCCTCGCCCGAGCGGGCACAGGCAAGTTAGGGGCGGGATCTGTCAACAGACCATGGTCGCCAAGCGACACTTTGTCTGGCGCGCGACGGCGACGCTTTATCTGGGTTGCCTCTGACTTAGTCGCCTTCCGGCGACAGAATGCTTGTGCGTTCACACCGCAACCCCGTCAGTCGAGGGCCACGCGGGCGTGCAGCCCCAGACGGTCGAGGAACCTCTCGTCGTGGCTGACGACGACGAGGCCGCC
>Ga0265797_10009401_pt1 | contig 12732 bp, 2 predicted proteins | sample P2T30metagenome_FD_192433 | JGI IMG/M metagenome (GOLD analysis project Ga0265797, IMG submission 192433) | Plant litter microbial communities from East Loma Ridge, Irvine, California - P2 T30 | ecosystem: Environmental > Terrestrial > Plant litter > Unclassified | place: USA: California... | reverse complement strand
GTTGACTTGTATGCAGGTGGTTGAGCGATTAGGTGATGGAAACGGAACACGGTCAGACTTGGGTAGCACACAGTGTTGAAATCACATCTGCATGTTGTTTTTGCTTGCTACACTATGAGATAAGGTGATGACGATGGGGAAACATAGCTGCCATGCTCGTAAGCAGAACGCATGATAATCATGCCTCCCGTGAAGTTTGCTGCAAGACTCACTAACAACCATGTGCAGGGACGGAGTTTGGTAAAGGCCGATGCGCCAAGGCAAACACGGAGGCGAGGCGCAGCCAATCATGAGCGAGCAGACGGCGGAACTTGCCGACACAGGGTAAATGGCATGCCCGCCCAATCTACCGTACGAGTGTTCGTTAGTTGCAGAGCTCATTCAAGTCGCGAACCTCTACCAGCCAGCACCTGCTGGACGCGCTTTTGGCCCCACCACAAGTCTTCGCTTCACTATAACGATTGTAATGACGACCCAGGGCCTTTAGCCTACACACTCCTTTCCAGATTTTAATATTCGAACCCCCAGCCACTTGTCGGCGGTACAGAAGCACACCACCAGACTGTCTCCGAAGCCAATGCACCTGCCTTCCCTCACCTCAGTCGCGCGACGCACTGGATAGCCGCACCACTCTACACCCCAGCCTACGAGGGCTCTGAAGAGGCCGAGGAGCCACTCCCGGACACACACATACACACACATACAACACATAGCTATGGCGACTCACAACTTCGAGGCTATGGCCTCCAAGCTGGATGACCCAAACTCTGGTGCGCAATACGCTATAGCCACAACGGATGGTTGCGCATGGTCGCGCATACTGTGCGGTAGCAACATGGGCTGACTAGAGCAGATCTTAGAGCAAAAGGCACCCAGGCGATCGAAATACGCGACAACATCGAGAGTTACTGCCAAGGGCAGCAGTACGGCGCATTCTTGAACCACCTCGTCCCCGTTTTCCTACGGATACTAGATGGCAATCCGGTCTTTATATCTACGTCGCCCGAACAGGTGAGCGCACTACTTGCGACATGAGGATAGCCTTCTGACTCGGAAAACAGCGGATACGGAACTGCGTTCTCGAAATCCTGCACCGTCTCCCCATGAACCCGGCCGAGGCCATCGAACCGCACGCGGCCAAGATAGTGGACAAGCTCATGAGCTTAGTGAAGCTGGAGAATGAGGATAATGCGGTACTATGCATGAAGACCATTATGGACTTCCAGCGCCACCAAACAAAGGCCCTGGCCGATCGTGTGCAACCTTTCTTGGATCTCATCCAGGAAATGTTCGAGACAATGGAGCAGGCCGTACACGACACGTTCGATAGCAGCACACCCGCCACAGCCTCGCAAGGCGTTCCCTCGACCCCGAACAACCACCAATTCTCCCAGTCTCCACGGCCGAGCTCGCCAGCAACTGCTCTCACGTCCGGGCCCCCCGGCGATATTGGGTCAGAACACCAACAAACGCGCATGCTGTTGAAGGGAATGCAGTCGTTCAAGGTGCTTGCAGAATGTCCCATAATAGTGGTATCGCTGTTCCAGGCCTACAGGAACTGTGTGAACAAGAACGTGAAACTTTTTGTTCCACTGATCAAAAACGTACTTTTGCTCCAGGCGAGACCACAGGAAAAGGCCCATGAGGAGGCCAAGGCCCAGGGCAAGATCTTCACTGGAGTGAGCAAGGAGATTCGCAATCGTGCAGCCTTTGGCGACTTCATCACTGCTCAAGTCAAGACTATGAGCTTTCTGGCTTATTTGCTTAGGGCGTATTCTAACCAGTTGACTGACTTTCTCCCAACTTTACCCGACATCGTCGTTCGACTTCTCAAAGACTGCCCACGCGAGAAATCTGGCGCACGGAAGGAACTTCTGGTGGCTATAAGACACATCATCAACTTCAACTTCCGCAAAATGTTTCTCGGCAAGATTGATGAGCTACTGGACGAGAGGACACTGATTGGCGACGGCCTTACTGTGTACGAGACGATGCGACCGCTTGCATACAGCATGCTTGCCGACCTGATCCACCATCTGCGTGACTCGCTGTCGAAAGAGCAAATTCGGCGAACGGTAGAGGTGTATACGAAGAACCTGCACGACTCATTTCCCGGAACCAGCTTCCAGACCATGAGCGCAAAGCTCTTGCTTAACATGGCTGAGTGCATTGCGAAGCTAGAGCCCAAGGAGGACGCTCGATATTTCCTTATCATGATCCTGAACGCTATTGGCGACAAGTTTTCCGCCATGAACCGCCAATATCACAACGCTGTGAAGCTCTCGGCGCAATACAGCCAGCCATCTATTGATGCAGTAGACGAGAACCACATGGCCGTTCAGGATAACCCTCCAGACTGGGACGAGATTGATATCTTCAATGCAACACCCATAAAGACCTCTAACCCGCGAGACAGGAGCTCTGACCCGATCGCCGATAACAAGTTCTTGTTCAAAAATCTGCTCCATGGACTGAAGAATCTCTTTTACCAGCTACGGGCATGTAACCCGGCCAAGATCAAGGACGAGATCGACCCTACCAATGCATCTGCGAACTGGCACGAGGTGTCATTTGGCTACAACGCTGAAGAGGTCGAAGTTCTCATCAAGCTCTTCCGCGAAGGTGCTAAAGTGTTTCGCTACTACGGCACAGACAAGACCCCCGAAACTCAAGGCTTGTCAGCAGGAGATTTCATGGGTAATCAGCACATGATGTCAAGTGGCAAGGAGGAAAAGGATCTACTTGAGACGTTTGCGACTGTTTTCCACCACATTGACCCGGCTACGTTCCACGAAGTGTTTTCATCCGAGATACCCCATTTGTACGATATGATGTTCGAGCACCCGGCGTTACTCCACGTTCCACAGTTCCTTCTCGCTTCCGAGGCCACATCGCCCAGTTTTTCGGGAATGTTACTCCAGTTCTTGATGGATCGAATCGAAGAGGTTGGCACAGCAGATGTAAAGAAGTCTTCCATTCTACTTCGACTTTTCAAGCTTTCTTTCATGGCTGTTACGCTCTTCTCGGCGCAGAATGAGCAGGTCCTCTTGCCACACGTCAGCAAGATCATCACAAAGTCAATACAACTATCAACAACAGCCGAGGAGCCCATGAATTATTTCCTACTACTTAGATCGCTGTTTCGTAGCATAGGCGGCGGTCGCTTCGAGCACCTGTACAAGGAAATTCTTCCACTCTTGGAAATGTTGCTGGACGTTCTGAACAATCTCCTTCTGACGGCACGCAAGCCGGCGGAACGGGATTTGTTCGTCGAACTCTCTCTCACAGTACCAGCACGACTGAGCAATCTTCTGCCACATCTCAGCTATCTGATGCGACCGCTAGTCGTAGCCTTGCGAGCTGGCTCTGATCTTGTCGGGCAAGGTCTTCGCACCCTCGAGCTCTGCGTTGACAATCTCACTGCAGACTATTTGGACCCCATCATGGCACCCGTCATCGATGAGCTGATGGCTGCGTTGTGGGAACATCTCAAGCCGAACCCATACAGCCATTTCCACGCCCACACCACAATGCGCATATTGGGTAAGCTCGGTGGTCGCAACAGAAAGTTTATTACAGGCCCACCGGAACTGAACTTTAAGCCATACTCTGACGACCAATCATCCATTGATATTCGACTGATTGGATCTACCAAAGACCGCGCCTTCCCAGCAGCAATAGGCATCGATACAGCCATTGCCAAGCTTCACGAGATCCCGAAGACACCAGCAGCAAAAAAGTCGGATACTTTCCACAAGCAACAAGCTCTTCGTCTCATCACAGCGCACACGAAGCTGCTGGTCGGTTTCGATAGCTTGCCAGAGGACTTTGCTCAGCTCGTCCGACTGCAGGCAAACGATTTATGTTCAAAGAAGTTTGATGCCGGATACGACATACTCACAGCCTCTGAACGGGAGAAGTCGATTACCAAAAAGAGCGTGGAACAAGACAACCTCAAGAAGCTGATAAAGGCGTGTATCTTTGCTGTCTCCATACCAGAGCTCAAGGCAGATGCCGAGGCTTTGGTGAGCAACCTCGCGAAACATTTCACTCTTCTAGAACTGGGGACGCAGTTTGCCACGCTTAAGCACAAGAACAAGCCGTTTGATGTACACTCCGGTGAAGGACCCGTGGTAATTGAGAGCGACGTCATTTCCGAAGCCATTGGCGAGTCTCTGGCTTCAGAGCACGGTGCCGTACGCGATGCTGCTGAGCAAGCCATTCTGACGATGCGAGACGCTACAAAAGCAATCTTCGGAAATGACAGTTCACTTGACAAGTTCCACTTCTTCAACGAGCTTTCCAGCACCTTTTGCCACAACTGCCATGCAGACGATTGGTTCATGAAGTCGGGAGGAACTCGGGGCATTGAAATCCTGATCAAGCAACTAGGTCTTCCTCTATCATGGCTAATACCTCGCCACTTTGAACTCGTCCGAGCTCTCAACTTTGTCATGAAGGACATGCCGATCGACCTCGACTCGAAGACGCGCATACAAGCAGAAGGACTCATCCAAGATCTCATTCGTCGCTGTCATAAGAAGACGACGAAAGAAGATTTTGACAAAGGTTTCGACAAGGGTAACAACTTTACGTTGAAGCTCTGCCAACAGCTTGTAGGCGATCTCTCCCACATGAACAAGAGCGTGCGAGAAGCGACCCAAAAGGCTTTCCAAGTGTTGTCAGAGGTCACGGGACTGAGCGTGAGTGATCTCATCACACCCGTGAAAGACCGGCTTATTCTGCCAATCTGGACAAAGCCACTCCGAGCACTACCCTTCAGCATCCAGATCGCCTACATCGACGCCATCACCTTTTGTCTGAAACTCAAGAACAACATCCTAGAGTTCAACGAGCAGCTGACGAGACTATTAATGGAGTCCCTTGCGTTGGCGGATGCCGAGGACGAGCATTTGGCAAGCAAGCCTACAGAACAGCGGAACGCGGATCATATCGTCAGCCTGCGAGTTGCGTGTATTCGTCTCCTCTCCACCGCCCAGAGCTTCCCCGAGTTCAGCACCACACCGCCAAACCAGACTTTCCTACGTATCATCGCTGTCTTCTTCAAATGCCTCTACTCAAAGTCTCCTGAAGTTATCGAGGCAGCCAACATTGGATTGTCGGGTGTCATCTCGGCGACAAACAAGCTGCCCAAGGATGTTCTCCAAAGCGGCCTTCGACCCATTCTGGTCAACCTTCAGGATCCACGAAAGCTCTCTGTCGAAAACCTTGATGGCCTTGCGCGTTTGTTGAAGTTGCTTACAAACTATTTCAAGGTTGAGATTGGAACTCGCCTACTGGATCATCTCAAGAGCATCGCGGACCAAAACAGTCTCCAGAAGATCTCGTTTACCATGATCGAGCAGAACCCCAAGATGAAGATTGTGACGGGCATCTTCAACATCTTTCACTTGTTGCCTGCAGCAGCAGCCACTTTCCTCAAGCAAATCATTGAAAATGTCATCGAACTGGAGACTGCGCTTCGAAGGACGCACTACAGCCCATTCAGAGAACCGCTGATTAAATACCTCTGCATGTATCCTAAGGAAGCCTGGGAGTATTTCGCACCCAACCTCAAGGACCAAACACAGGGACGGTTCTTCGCCCAGCTACTCGAGAATCCAGCCAGCGAGGTACTGCGCAAGCAGGTGATGGAAGACGTCCCTGGCTTCTTGAGCGCCATCAACCCTGAAGGTACCGACAAGGAGAAGTGCCAAGCGCAGCTCAACGGCATTCACATTGCGTATGCTTTGAGTCAGTCTGAGGAGACGAGCAAATGGCTTGTATCGAATGAATCTTTGCGAAAAGGTCTCTTCGATGTGGCACGCTCATTGGAGAAGAAGCTCAGGATGAACAGCCTTGAAGCGGAGTTGCGCTTGGCGACCGAACAGGCCGGTGATCAAATCATGATCATCTTCACCACGTATCTCGAACACGAGCCGAGCAGCTTGGACTTCTTCTTCGAAGTTGTCGATGCTGTCACATCTGAAGAGATGAAGGCTTCGCCACGATTGTTCGACTTCATCTACGAAGAGATCATATCGAGTGAGTCTGTGGATTACTGGAAGACCATTGTCAACAAGTGCATTGACCTGTACACGTCTCGCAACTCGTCGCAGAAGACCAAGACATTTATCTTCCGGTACATTGTTAACCCCATCTTCGCTATGGATGTGAAGCGCAACTGGGATAACCTGTTCGATCACAAGTCAAAGGGTACCAAATTCATGGACAAGGCAATGACTGAGGCTATCCACAGTCGACTCTGGAAACCTCAGTCAACTTTGGAGCTTTCAGAGGATACGGCTCAACTTGGTGTCGATCATTCGCGGATGGAGCTTCTTCAACTCACCACACTCCTTCTCAAGCATTACCCCGGCATGATCCAGGAAGCACGCAAAGACGTCATCAAGTTTGCCTGGAATTACATCAAGCTCGAAGACATCATCAACAAGTATGCTGCATACGTGCTCATTGCCTTCTTCATCGCTGCCTTTGACACGCCTGTCAAGATCGCCGTCCAAGTCTACCAAGCTCTTCTCAAAGCGCACCAGAACGAAGGTCGGTCGTTAGTGATGCAGGCCCTTGAACTCATGGCCCCCGTGCTGAAGAAGCGAATGCCGCCTGTGCCTGGCGCCGACTCTAAGATGCCCCGCTGGATCCAATATCCGCGGAAGATTCTATCTGAGGAGAGTTCGAATTTACAACAGTTGATGAGTATCTTTAATTTTGTAGTTCGACACCCCGACCTCTTCTATGAAGGCAGAGAACACCTGTCTTCTATCATCATTACAGCGCTGTCCAAGATTGCGACGCCTCCGAACCCCTCGACCGATGCGAAGAAGCTTGCCCTAAACTTGATCAGTTTGATCAGGAATTGGGAGGAGCGCACAGCAAGTGAGAGTAGTGGTGCAATTGACCGACCGTCAGATTCGCCTCAGGCTGTCAAGAGACGTGCGGATGGATCGGCTGTGACACCAAAGGGGTTTGTTGCAGTAGCCGGGATCCGGATGATGCTCATCAAGTACCTCATCCAGTTCATTGCGTACTTGCCAGAGCGCTATCCAGTGGCCTCACCAAAGCCCAAGGATGTCATTGCAGTAACTAGCAACACGCCGCTGCCTGCCGAGATTTGCAGGAAGGCTGTGCAGCTCTTGCACGATCTACTTTCGCCTCGACTATGGAATGACTTGGACCTTGACCTCATGCTCACCAAGAAGATTGAGGAGATTCTGTTGACTGAGATGAAGCAGGATGACAAGGCCGAGGCTTTCACCACACGCATGATCAACACTCTCCAGATTGTCAAGGTCATTGTCAACGTTAAACCAGACGATTGGGTCCTACAGCGCATTCCTCAGTTTCAAAAAATCTTGGAGAAGCCCATTCGGTCAGAGAACCCCGATGTTCAGGCTAGTCTACATGCCACTGATCAGTCTGAGGATGGTACTATGAAGCTCAAGCCCATCCTCAAGCGTATACTCGAGGTCATGCCGGAACCTGTTACGGATGATGAGGGCAACATTGAAGAATCACCATCTACCGAGTTTGTCAGCTTCCTTGGCACCATCGCTACGGAGGCACTCGGCAACAGTTCCTACGTGAGCGCCATTAATATCTTGTGGACGCTGTGCCAAAAGCGACCTGAAGAGATTGATCAACACATTCCGCAGGTCATGAAGGCTTTCCAGGGCAAGATAGCGAAAGATCATCTTCCCAGCAATAATGCTCCCGGTCAGCCTGTACCACCCAACATGCGGCCAGAGGGAGCCAACACAGCCAGCGATCCTCGCGAAATTGAGATCCAAGTTGACCTCGTGCTTAAGACTGTCGATATTCTTGCTGCCCGGATGAACGAGCTTGGCGAAAACCGGAGACCGTATCTCAGCGTTCTTGCCTCGCTCGTTGAGCGATCGCAGACCAATTCTGTGTGTATGAAGGTCCTAGATCTTGTGGAAGAATGGATCTTCCACTCCACCGATCCTGTACCGACCCTCAAGGAGAAGACAGCGGTTCTCAGCAAGATGCTGCTGTTTGAACATCGTGCTGATACCTCCTTGTTGACCCGTTTCTTGGACCTTGTCATTCGCATCTATGAGGATCCAAAGATCACTAGAAGTGAGCTCACAGTACGCATGGAGCACGCTTTCTTGATCGGTACGCGGGCGCAGGATGTGGAGATGCGGAATCGATACATGGCCATCTTCGACAAGAGTTTGAGCCGCACTGCGGCCAGTCGCCTAAGCTACGTTCTTGCCTCCCAGAACTGGGACACACTCTCCGACAGCTACTGGCTGAGCCAAGTCATCCACCTGATGTTTGGATCCGTTGAGATGAATACACCAGCGCAGCTCCATGCCGAAGACTTCCGTCTTATTCAGCCCACAACTTTGTTCGGGTCTTTTAGCAGGGATTCGAGGATTCCGGACGTCATGGTCGACGATGAGTTGGAGAAGCTCATCAATGGACACCGACGCTTCTGCAACCAGCTAGCTGATGTCAAGATCAAGGACATTTTCGAACCGCTTGGACACCTACAACACACCGATAGCAATCTCGCACACGACATATGGGTTGCTTTCTTTCCCCTGGCCTGGACCGCTCTCACGAAGGATGATCAAAGCGATCTCGAGAAAGGCATGGCTGCACTGCTTACCAAGGACTATCACTCACGCCAGCTCGACAAGCGTCCCAACTGTGTGTCGACTATGCTTGATGCCATTGTTCATTCTCGCCCACGGGTTAAGTTCCCACCTCATATCATGAAGTACCTGGCCCAAACGTACAATGCTTGGTACACTGCAGCAGTGTATATGGAAGACTCGGCCATTTCGCCGGTTGTGGATGTGGAGAAGCTGCGTGAGAGCAATCTGGATGCACTTCTGGAGATTTACAATGGACTACAGGAAGACGATCTTTTCTACGGAACATGGCGTCGACGCTGCCAGTTCATAGAGAGCAATGCCGCCTTGTCATATGAGCAATGCGGTATCTGGGATAAGGCACAACAGATGTATGAGGCCGCACAGATCAAGGCTCGGACATCTGTACTCCCCTTTAGTACCGGCGAGTATATGCTTTGGGAGGACCACTGGGTCATCTGTGCGCAGAAGCTGCAGCAATGGGAAATATTGAGCGACTTCGCCAAGCACGAAAACTTCAACGATCTCTATCTCGAGTCTACTTGGCGGGTCTTTGATGCCTGGCAGAACACCGAAACCCGCGAGCAGCTCGAAGCGACAATCAAAGCTGTCAGTGACGCACCGACGCCACGGCGAGTCTTTTTCCAGACCTTCATGTCACTTCTCAAACTACACAACAAGCAAGAGTTACAGCCAGAGTTTCATCGATTATGCGACGAGTCCATCCAGCTGTCCATTCGGAAATGGCACCAGCTGCCGCGACGCATCACGCAGGCGCACATCCCACTCCTGCAGCACTTCCAGCAGCTAGTCGAGTTGCACGACGCCAGTGTCATCTGTCAAAGTCTCGCTCAGACCAACTCAGCCAACCTCGACGTCAAATCTCAAGAGCTGAAGCTGCTTCTCAGCACCTGGCGCGACCGACTGCCGAACTTCTGGGATGACATCAACGCATGGCAAGATCTCGTCACTTGGCGCCAACACATCTTCCAGCTCATCAATGGCGTCTATCTCAACCTTCTGCCACCGAACCAGAACAACGCTAGTGGTAACTCGTTCGCATACAGAGGCTACCACGAGACTGCTTGGATCATCAACCGTTTCGCGCACGTGGCACGCAAACACAACCTTCCAGATGTGTGCATCAACCAGCTCGGGCGCATCTACACTCTCCCTAACATTGAGATTCAAGAAGCCTTCCTGAAGTTGCGCGAACAGGCCAAATGCCACTACCAGATCAAGGCTGATCTCAACAGCGGCCTGGATGTTATCAACAACACCAACCTCAACTACTTTGGCCCAGGCCAAAAGGCAGAATTCTATACACTCAAGGGCATGTTCTTAGCGAAACTGGGACAGAAGAACGAAGCTGGTGAGGCTTTTGGAACTGCGTTATACTTTGATATCAAGTTGCCCAAGGCGTGGGCAGAGTGGGGACGTTACAACGACATGCTGTTCAAGGAAGAGCCGCAGAATCTGGAGAGAGCTGAGGCGGCGCTCAGCTGCTACCTGGAAGCTGCTAGTCAGTTCAAGAATGCAAAGTCGAGGAAGCTGCTTGGACGTGTGTTGTGGCTACTAAGCTTGGACAACCCTGAGCGAAAGTTGGCGGAGAAGTTTGAAGAGTTCAAGGGTGATACGCCGGCGTGGTACTGGATTACCTACATTCCGCAGTTGCTCAATAGTCTCTCGCGACAGGAAGCGCCCATTGCGCGATCCATCCTCGGCAAGCTTGCGAAAACGTACCCCCAGGCACTGTACTGCCATCTTCGAACGACACGCGAGGACATGGTTGTGCTTAAGAAGACCCATGAACAGAAGGAAGCCAAGGAGAAGGCGGCAAAGGCGAAACAACAACAACAACAACAAGCTCAAGGCTCGCCAGCAACGAAGCAGGGCTCACCAGAGGTTCGACCTAACTCGAGCGCCGGGAGTCGACCAACAACTGCAGGAGCTGACGTGAAAGCTGCTGCGAATACCAACGGCACTGTTAAGACAGAAGGTGCGCCGCCACAAGGGAGCCCTGGTACCAATGGCGCAGCTGCTACTGCCGACCCTCCACCGGCACCAAAGAAGCCCTGGGATCATGTGGAGGAGATCAGCGCCATTCTCAAGATGGCGTTCCCTCTCTTAGCCCTATCCATGGAGACGATGCTCGATCAGATCCAGAAGAACTTCAAGTGCCCTCCAGATGAAGATGCTTACAGGCTCATTGTGGCCCTACTCAACGATGGTTTGTCTTACGTTGGTCGTCAACCCAACCTTTACGCTCGCGAGATCAAGCTTCCAGCATCCACCGAGGCAAACATTACTCGTTTCGCGGAGTCTGTCCTGCCACCTCATATCCGCAAAGCATTCGAGAAGGACTTTGTTACCCACAAGCCGACTATGTACGAGTACATCCAGAAACTGCGCACATGGAGAAATCGATTTGAGGAGAGGCTTGATCGCAGGAAGCTCAGCGTACCGCTCGAACAGTACACGCATCAGCTCAGCGAGTTCCGCTTCCTCAAGTTTGATGACGTCGAAGTGCCTGGGCAGTATCTACAGCATCGCGATAAGAACTCGGACTTTGTGCGCATTGAGCGCTTCCTTCCCGACGTTGAGCTGGTGCGCGGTGTCGGCATTTGCCACCGTCGCCTCAAGATCCGTGGTCATGATGGAAGTGTACATCCTTTTGCTATCCAGTTTCCTGCTGCTCGAAGCTCGAGGCGTGAAGAGCGCATCCTGCAACTGTTCAGAATCTTCAACGGTATTCTAGCCAAGCGCAAGGAGAGCCGGAGGAGGAATCTGCAGTTCCATCTTCCACTCATCGTCCCAATCACGCCCAGTGTACGTATGGTACAAGATGATTCGTCGTACATCAACATGCAAGGTATCTACGAGGACTACTGCCGCAAGAACGGCATCAACAAGGATGAACCGGTGCTCTTCACCATTGAGAAGTTGAGGGCGCTGCAGCCAGTGAGTTCCACCCGCAGTCTTTCCATGCTACCAGTCACTAACACAAGCCTACAGAAGAGCGCCGAGCATTCGAACAGCATCAAACTCGAGACCTTCGCTGCTGTGCAAGAGAAATATGTGCCTCCGACAGTCGTCCAAGACTATTTCCGCGCTACTTTCCCCACCTTTGCCGACTTCTGGCTCTTCCGTCGTACCTTCAGCTACCAACTTGCCGCTCTCACCTTCATGACTTATGTCATGCACATGAACACGCGCTACCCCCAGAAGATGACAGTGTCACGCTCGAGTGGACGCATCTGGGGCTCTGAACTGATTCCTAGCATGGCGGTCGGCAAACCCATACTCCATAACTCGGAGCCGGTTCCCTTCCGTCTGACGCCCAATCTCCAAACAATCATGGGTCCGTTGAACCTCGAAGGTATCTTTGCACCCGGTGTTATGACGGTAGCGCGTTGCTTGATTGAGCCCGAAGGCGAGCTGGAGATGCAACTCAGCATCTTCATGCGAGATGAGATGAACCACTGGTTCACCAGCCAGCACAAGGCCAATCAGCTTACGCCAGATGTTCTCAGGGAGAGCGTACAACAGAATAGTGACTTGATTGTCAAGCGCGCCAGTGCCATTGGCAGTTTGCCCACTGGGGCGAACCTGCCCGCGAACCAGACGGTTGTTGATCTCGTATCCGTGGCGGTACACCCAGCCAAGTTGGCGCAGTGCGACCCGCTCTGGATGGGGTACCTCTAGGGCATCACCGAGTTTGTATTGTTGTATGGTGTTTTGAGGGGGAAAAGGGGGCAATTTCTTAATTCATGGGGATTTTCGGAGTTACCAAGGCGTTGAATAGTTTTCTCCTGTAGTGGGTTCTTTTTTACTCGCGTAACTGGGTCTTGTTCTTCTTGTTCTGGTGGGCGGTGGCGCCTCTGGGAGTTTGTGTTGAAAATAACAGCATTTTCCCCCACACGTATTGTTCCCCTCCTCTGTTCTGTCATTGTAAACAACAAACTATAGCAAGGATGTGTCTTGTTCTACCCATAGAGGTGGGCCGGATTCGGAAAAGGATGGATAAAGATGGGCAGTCTAATCTGGTCTGTAGAAGGAAAGAGAGCACTGGAAAAAGGAACCATACTTG
>Ga0265797_10009400_pt1 | contig 12732 bp, 12 predicted proteins | sample P2T30metagenome_FD_192433 | JGI IMG/M metagenome (GOLD analysis project Ga0265797, IMG submission 192433) | Plant litter microbial communities from East Loma Ridge, Irvine, California - P2 T30 | ecosystem: Environmental > Terrestrial > Plant litter > Unclassified | place: USA: California... | reverse complement strand
TGGAGAGTGTTTTTTTTATAAAAGGGTCTGCAAGGATATATGACACAGCTTCTATTCATCGCCTATGCCGCTAATCTAAATTCATAACAAATCTTCCGGCTCTTCCTCCTCATCCTCACCGCTCCAATCCAACTTCATCAGCAGCCGATCAATACCCCCTACCCTCAGCGGCTCATAAGCACCCTCCTCCATGGTTGCCGCATTCGCTGTGCCAGGCGCAGAAGCACCAATCCTCTCACTATCAATCTCTCGTAGCCGCTCCACCAACGCCTTGAGATCGCTGTCCAATCTTCTTCTCGCACGGTCCATTTCCAAACTGACTTGTCCTTCTTCTTTCTTGTAGTTTTGCGCGTAGTCCTCAACACCCTCGTCCTCCTCGAGGTCTAGGTTCTGTTGAATTTTGGTGAGGCGTGTGATGTAGGCTACTAGCTCGTCGACGTGGGTGCAGAGTGTGCGTAGCGCCTTGGTGTAGGCTTGGTCTGTTAGAAGCAGGGAATACGCGACCGACGATAGGAACCGACGGTGTGCTGATGCTAGCGCTTCTGGGTCATGTTGTTGTTGCGCGCCGCCTTCTGTTGTGGACTTGCGGAACCCGGATGAGGTAGCAGGGCGCGAAGAGGGTTCCGTAGATGAAGTACTTTGCGGTCCTGTAACCCAGTTGATGAAATGACCAAAAATTTGCTGCACAACGGTGCCATGGAAGTAGGCTTCGCTCTCCGCTAAGAAGAAGATAGCGGCTGCACATGTTGCCCAGATTCGCCGCATGTCTTGAGCTCGCTTTGCAGCCCGTTGGCGACGCCTTTTGAGCATCGCTTTTCCGTGCGCAGAGTTGCTGAACTGGTAACCGGGGGGGCATGGGTAGTCTCTTCGTATAGAGCTATACCTCCATAGTTCCGCCAAGTGTAGATGGGCTCGTCGGACTGCAAGTAGGCAGCCATTGATCGACGAGTAGACATCAAGATCTGGCTTCGTTATGAACAAGTCGAGCGGCGAACGAATGTCCATAGTGAGAGATGTCGGCACTGACAGCAGTAGTTCATCGAACGATGCATTGGGCAGCTGTGGAAGCGCAGATTCCGCATCCTTTGCGCGGCCTGGAGTCCCTGGCCGTTGAGTTGACGAAGTGTTTACGCTAAGATGGAGCAGCTGCATTGCTACATCCAAGATATCATCCGTATGTTCATCCTCGCTCGATAAGGTCGAGAGAATGGACAAGGATCGCCCAAGGATCTGACTGATTTCTGCTTCCTTGAGTAGCACGCCCTTTACAGACTGGCTAGACTTGGCTGCCAATTGGCCTCGATGTCGAGATGAGATCTTGTCGTCCGCCTCTGCTATCAGAGTTAGAGCGAACTCGCCCCGACCGATAAGGAAGAATTGATGTAGAACATTCAGCGTCTCCACGATTTTCTCGCGAGGTAGCAGGTGCTGCAAGAGGTTGCGTGACAAAGACAAGCGAATGTTTGCAACAGCCTCGGATAGTTGTGAGGCTACGACCGGCACGCTCACCCCTGCAAGTTGCTGGACATGCTTAGGTAGCAGATCAAGTTCAGAGGCAGAGCTTGCTGCATTTGATGCTTTCACGGCTGCTGGTAGCGAACGAATCTGATTGAGTGACTTTCCAATGAACAGGATCGAAAGAGCCGTTTGCCTCGTTACAAACTTGGGCAGCAGTTTGTTCTGCAGGATGAAAATCTGCTCATCTGCGTCTTCATCGTCTTGCTGGATGAAGAAGTCTGAACGGCCAAATGAGGGAAGACGGCCGTACAATAGCCAGGTGGATAGCTGCCGTAGCCACGAAGTTTCTGCGACCTTGCTCAGGCCTTGTGCAGCCTCTGCGATATCAGGAAACCCCGTCTGAGCCTCAGTCCTCAGCTTGTCCATGATCGCGGCTCCAGAAGCAGCTTTGGATGCAACGTGTTCGCTCTTGGAAGAAGAATCTGAGGGTAGCATGTAGTTGCTGATAGTCCATAGCCATGTCATCACCCTGACCCATTCGGAGAATTCGCTGACGACGCCTGCAAGCGGCACGATATTGTACGCACCGACAGTAGAAGAGTCTTGCTTGAGGATGCGGCTCTCGACTTCAAGAATCTTGCGCTGAAACTGCTCAAGATGGCGTGAGGTGATTGATGTAGCCACTGCCCTACATATGATGGAAGGATGAGAAGCAGAGATGTTGGCGACATGGTTGCGCGTATCCCGATGCAGTTGCGACAAATGCCCGATTGAAGACAACAGCCCTTCCTCGGATGGATGCAGCAAGCCGTGGGCCGTCGATGTCACGTGGTCGGGGGCATCGAAGAGCGCGGACGGGTGTCCGGAGAGCGAGAGGAGGATTTCGTGGAGCATGGGCGCGGAAACGGCAAATCACTCGCTTGGCGCGGTTGTGTTTTTCGTTTTGTTAGTCGCTCCGAACAAGCAATGAGTACGCTCAAGAGTTCAAATCGACACATGGGACGCGTCGCGGTGCGCGCATGCGCCGTTAATGCTGATGAATTGGGTTTGGTGTTGTGGAGGTCAACAAGCTCCCCGCACTAGCGGCGGATAGGTAGTCGGCCGCCGGTGACGCACAGGGAAGAAGAATGGATCACTTCACTGTCAACGTCGCCGACCTGTGTGCCGAATATCATCAAAACATCTACGTAATGCATCGTCAAGACAGATGCCGTACGCAAATCTTTGTTTTCCTAGTGCGAGTGACGCGTCTGCATTCACAAATCGCAAGCTCAGGGACATTGTTAGGTCACCTTGCCAACTTTGTAGACCCCGACTTGGTCCCCGGAGTAGCACTTTGTGCTCAAAGCAGCTTTCGATCATCAGGTCTAGAACGGTAGTGTTACGCCATGCGCATTGAGAGGACTCTGACCAGTTGAAGCAGCCATGAGGTCGATTTACAGCGAATTCTTCTATACATCTTGGCAACCTATCCGCGTGTGAGTGTGGTTACACCGACACATTTGCAAATGGAAAGACTACGTTTCTCACTTGACCTTGTTTTTGCCCGGCTTCAACATACGCAGAATGAGTCACATTCGAAATAACAACCTCTTGTTCTTCATGCCACCGGACGCAAGTAGACCTGCCCTTGGATAACTGGCATACTATCCCATATGCCCAGTATATTGTCTGTAATACACAGCAACGCATCCAGCTCAAACTGGCATTTGAAGACAGAGTACAGTTTACACGGCCAATAATCTTGAGCAAACAAATGTTATCAGACATCACCGCCTCCGCTCCTTTTCTGATTCATCACACGCACAGCGCGTAACACGTGATCGATATTCTGCTCTGAAACACCACGGGTGTAAGGCTACGCCATGTTGTCGTACTCTGCAGGTACGCGTCTTTTTTTGCAACACCCTCTTTTTCGTATCTTGGTTTTTGATACTGAATGCTAGCAGTATATCATCTCGCTTCACCCCATCATCTCTATCAATTCTACAAATACGCTTTTACAAGATGAATGCGCTAGACTCTCTCCTCGACTTTGCATTCCAACTTAATAGCGCATCAGAAACACTCGGTTCGAGTATTAACAACAATGACAACGATAACGGCAACGATAACGGCAACGGGCAGCATATACCAGGTGCTCGGTGCAATGAAGGAACATGGGGATTTGATACTGCTGTCGCTCAACTTGGAATACACCATCTCACCCACCTCAACGATAACCATCAACCAGCCAATACAGTCTATCAATCGACCATCGTACCACTGTTAGTGCCGCAGCAACAATATGTTCCAGCATACGCCATGTATGCTACAAACCCACGTAACGAACCTAAACATACATATGATATGCCCCTCGACACGCCAAACTATTATACCGAAATCAACCACCCGGTTGACGAACATATACCGCAACATCACCCCGTGTCAAACTACGATACCAGTTACAATCCGCCGCTTCTTCAATCCTGTCACTGCGTCTCCAATGTCCCACCCTGGGACAGGTGCTATGGCGACGAAGTTGTCAAGCAGCCCGAGGTTGCGAGACCCTTGGACTTTTGTGAAGCCCCTCTATATACAACGGAGGACAGCAGACATCATGACATACTCGGCATGTTTCATGGGCAAGAAACAGGCGATGAACAAATACAATTTTCGGATGGCGTGTACGGATTTGATGAATGCACGTCAACCCGTGAGCAAGTCGCGGTTGATGCAGAGGAGACTATGAGATACAGAGCTTGACATCTATACTATTAGAGTAGTGAATAAGTGTCCTTACTTCCGGCATCACGTTTTCATAGAGTGATAGCTTAGTGATAATGCTATATGCAAGAGGCTCATTCCAGACCTGTAATTGCTAAACTGTTTGTCAATACATCTCATTTGTTTTTCTCTTTACCAAAGCCTCGATATCAAACTCAACAGTTGTTGTAGTATACATCTGCTCCTGGATCCCCATATCCGCATGCACAACCAGTGACCCGTCGGACTGTATATTAGCGTACTCTTCCCATCGATTGAAGAGGTTTGCAAAAATAGACTGACGTGGAAAGCACTAATCTGCTCGTGAGAAATCGACGACTGCCAACGTCGATATTTACGATATTGGGTGATGAAGAAGTACTTGGTCTCATTCGTATCTTCGTTTGTAGCTTTACACCATGTATTACTTTTCATGTGGTCTTCTCTGTACTGTTGGAATTCCGGATCGGGACTAGATTTGTGGGCTTATTGAAAGTGCCCTGACATTCACGAGATATAAGGTCCTACACGGAGAAAATATACTCCCTTATTTAGCCACTCCCAGCGTCTTTGAGAACCGAGAAACATATTCTGTATATTAAGAGAGCGTATTTATTCTTCTCAATGCTGTCGTGCTATTTGTATGACTTGTGAGAACTGCCCTGGGAACCTACTGTATCGCTGAGATTTCGAGAAGACTTAAACACACTGCTGCTTCCACAGTTTCTAAAAGTTTCGTGTTCGCTGAAGTGGAATATGTTGTGGAAGATGAAGGTGGCAGGAAGAGTCCCGGCAAAGTGAACTTATCTCTTTGTACAAGGTACTTTCTCTGTTCGAGGGCGAACTGGACGAATAGACATAGCTCGACAAGAAGCAGGCGAGCGCGATAGCCCAATTTAGCTAGTAGAGATACAGCTTTGATGCAGAAAATCTAAACTCATTCATAACACACAACATGTCCGGCCAGGCCGAAGAACATTCACTTACCTAACCTGCTGGAAGCTCTGTCGAGCCGTTTTGACTTACACATCGCATCATAGCACAGAGACAGTTTGGAGTTTGCAAAGTGTTATTAACAGTACACGAGTCCTCTATTCACTATCCCAGTTCCGCATCCCCAGAGGTCATGTTCAGTCGTATCTGTCGAAGCCCCATGCTCGCGTCCTGACGCCCAGTCCATGGCAAGAGGAGTATGAACGAAAGTTCCGAGAAAGAAAAGAAATGAAGATTGCAGACCCCGAAAAGTGATGTCGCATCCAAAGGCAAAGAAACAAGGGCAGCAGAGAGAAGCCCAGAGAAAGTAGAAATTTCGGGAGTACACTGCCTCCCATGAAAAGCGACCTTGAGGGTCCACTCAAACCGTTGTGGCACAAGATGTCGCAAGATATACTGCTTGTTGAAGAGAAAGAGGAGGTGACATGCTGGTGATGACGACCACTTGGGGACCCGTAGACCATTGTTGACACAGCCCTGTACGTGTATGACAAACAGCTCTAACGTCTACGATATATCATAGAACGAATATTGCAACGCAAGCTGATTTCACCGCTGATCGCAAGACCCTGCTCGAGGAACTCAGGGCGGTGAGCAACCGAGAAGCATTTAGGCAGCCGCAAGCTTGGCCCAGGTGGTAGCGGGAGGAACTACAGACGAGCGGGGATTACTGTTCGTCGTCCATGGCTTTGCGCCAGATGGACGGGTAGTGTTGTTGTTGTAGGGGCGATCGGCTGAACCCTGGTGTGAGGGCTTGCGAGGGCGTTCCTTTGAACCATTGACGGATGTCGAGCTTGGAGAACCAGGCTGCTTGGGCTTGGTCTGGCGGTTGAGCTTGGGACCGTAGTGCTTCCTCTGCACAGACTTGGTCACAGGGTTGCGCATGTTTGCAAGGCGAACGACAACATCGAACTTGCCCTTGTTCTGTGCGGTCTTCTCGATGTCGAAAGCCTCAAGACGACGAATCGTAAATGGGTTCTCAAACTTCTTATACTTGGGGTGTTGTTCATCTCTAGGCGCAGCCTTCGGGGCTTGGTTTGCCGCGAGATGGGGGACCTTTGACAGCTTGACGGTGGGCAAGGAGCCGAATTCTCGATCTTCGAAGAGTGCCTCAGCACCCTTGCGAGTGATGACATCTTTGCCACGATCATCTGCGAAAGTCTTCCCTAGTGGTGCAGTAGGTAGAGATACAGTCGCGGTACCAGTGTTTCCCCGGACGTCTAGAGAAGCTTTCGACAAAGCCGTCGGGGCGACTGCGCCTTGCTGAGGGGAGACGACAGGGAGGACTGGCGATGTGGCAGGCAGTGAAGAAGGTCGAGTAGAGCCTGGCTTATCGAGGAGCTTGTTAAACCGAGCCTGCCATTCCGGGTTCATAGCAAGAGGCCTTGCGCCTAGACCTTGGCCGCGCGGCATTGTAACCGGGGCGGACGGCCCATTGCCGGTCGCTGACGGAGGAAGTCGCACGACAGGCGAAGGCTTTGGAAGCCTCACCATTGGATGGCCGGTCTCGCTAGTAAACGCGGGATGGGTTTCTGTCTCCGGGGGTGGGGGAGGTGAGTCGGCCTTGGTTGACGAGAAGGCACTCGAAGGTAGTGCGGCTTCCATCGGGCGTGGGAAGAAGCGCGACGGGCGAGTACCGGTAGCTTGCTGGAGAGTACCTTGACCCAAGACCTGCTGTGGCGAAAGGCCTTCTTGGAGCGGCTTCACGGCATCGTCCTTCTTCAGGCTATCCGCAAGAGCCATCTCGGCAGCAACCTTGTCGTGAAGTGTGACCTCTGCCTGTCCACGCTGATCCTTGTAGGTTTCTCGAAGCTCGGGGCGGAAAGTTTCTCCCTGGCGTGCTTGGTCCTGACGGTTCTTGGTGAAGGTGTCTTCATCATCTTTTTTGATGAAATCACCGAAGGTTTCCCAGCCTCCGCCAGTGATAGGATCAACCTTTCGGTAAGTCCTAGACGACTGAGGCGGCTGCGCACGGGAAGGACGCTGAGAAAACATTTGCTGCGGCGGCATCTGCCTTGCAGGTTGTGTGGTCAAAGGCTGTTGCGCTAGGCCCGTTCCGATGGGTGCTGTTGCTGCAGGTGGTTGTACGGGAAGTTGCTGCTGGGCACCAGGTCGAATCTGACCGCGATAACTAGAATCAAAGGTACCGTTGCCGAGAGCTCGATCTTTTGCCTGCGGCGGTCCCCAAACTTGTGAGGTCCAAGGCTTGGGTTGGGGTGCTGTAGAAGGTGTCCAAGCGGCTGGAGGACCCTGTGGTCTAATCCCAGACGGGTTAGCGCCCTCCGTTTGGTGAGCAGGTGGTTTCGATTGTTCAGTCGCCAACCTTGATTTTTCAAGATCACGAGCCAATGGGTCAAGTGATTGTGCGGATTGTTGATCTACCGAAGGTGCTGACTGTGCAGATCCCAACACTCGAGCATGCTCTATCTGAGGTGACTTTTTGACTGGATGAGGCTGGTGTACTTTCATCATGCCATACTGAGCAACTTCGCCATCAGCTGTCGGAACAGGCGGCTTTGGCGGTGATTGCACAGAAGCAGGCACTCCCTTGTCTTTCGGAGGAGATTTCTCTGGTCGTGCGGGAGACTGGTCCTTGGTTTTCGGCGGTCCCATGGCGGCCAGTTTCTTAGCAATGCGCTCCTTCTTTTCTTCCTCTGCGCGCTTCTCGGCCTCAGCGTCTTGCAGCTTCTTGAGGCGAGCACGTTCAATCTTCTCGGCCATGAGGCGATTCTGCACTGCAACGGGATCCTCGGCGGGAGGTGCTGCTACTGGTGCCTGTGCTTGCTGAACAGCCGGTGATGCGGCCGAACCGTAAGGCGAGGCTGGGTGTGCATGGGGCATATTCGGAGACTTCATCTGTTGAAAAGGTGACTGCCGGGCTGCTGTAGAGTCCGCAGGATCAAACCCGTTGATTGAATGGGATTCACGACGCTCGGTGTTCATCGGACCATTGGGCATGTCCGCTCGTGGATCCATTGACATGCGCCTAGGCATGCCTCCACTAACATTGGAAGAATTCCTTCGCCTGCCCCATGTAGGTCCGTCTGCATTTGCTCTCGAGGTTTGAAATGCAGCTGATGGTTCTGCGGGACCGTCTTGGGAGGGTCTCTGTAGCAAGGACGGCTGTTGTCGGAATCCGTTATCGCGTCCAGAACCTCGTCTCACGTCATTGTGTACGGGCTCGTATCGACCACTCTGAGAGTTGAACAGTTCCCGACCATCTCGGCCATCTCGACCGCCGCTGTCATTTCGCCAGGAACGATTGAAGTCGTCGGGGGCAATCTCTTTCGCAGGCGGCGGAGGCATGGAGTCGTAGCCGTAGGAATCTCGTTGCGAGTAACGCTGTGGGGGCGGTTGATGCGCGGGAGGGTTGATCTGGACCGGCGAAACCTTCTCAATGGGAGGGAGTGGTGCCCAGGGTGACTTTTTCTCGGTCGCAGATGGCTTGGCTACTAAAGTAGGCTTCTCCGGCTGGCCCTTCAATACGAGACTCGATTTTCCAGTGGCTGGCTGCGCGTGTGCTCCGGGCTTCAGAATGGTCTTGGTGCCGCCAGTGACGCTTGGCTTGGGATTGTTTGAAGTAAGAGTCGAAGTCGATGCTGTCTCTGGCTTGGGCGTCTCCGCGGGAGTCTCCGGCTTGAGTATTGTCTTGGGTTCCTCGGCTGGTGGAAGTTGGGTTTCCGGTGGTACTGCAACCGAAGACTTTGTGCCATCCATCCACTGCACAGTTTCCGGAGCCCAGTCATCCTCATCATCGTCAATATCTGCCCACTTTGCTTCCTTACCACCCTCGTCTGCTTGTAAGCGGGTGGCAAGGTGGATGCCATACTGCTGCTTGAGCTCCTCGTCGGTGAACTGTTTGGGTGGGGGCGGCGGAACTGGCTGGTTCTTATTCCAGACCTTGCTAGCATCCGGACCTGCACCTGCACCATTGGCCTGTCCCAGTGTCCGCGGGGTATTGCTGGTGCCCGACTTGGCTACGAGGCGGGGTTTTGCCGAAAGGACATTTGAAGGCTTGGGAGGAGCAGCGGTTGCCATCTTTTCACCTGGTCGCGCGGCTGGAGTCGTGGTGACCGTCTTGGCCAGAAAACTCTTGGTCACAGATACCGACTTGAAGGGCTGCTTCTTCGCTGCTGAGCTGGTCCGCACATGGCTTCCGTCCCGCTTTGATTGGTCAACGCTACCGGGGCGACTGATGTCAGTATCTGAGCCGCCGCTCGCATCTGCCACAGCCAAAGAGTCTGCTGCCAAATGCTCGCTGGAGATGCCGTTGAGGTGGGGCTGCCTGGAATCGCCCTGAGATGCGCCCGATTGCTTGCTCTCGCCCTAATACAGAGTTAATGCCGTCCCTGTGTTCCTAGTCGCCTCTACTTACATCCGCAGCATGACCGTCCACGTGTGCACCAGTAGCTGAGGCTACATCTGCTCCGTTCGCCGTTGGCTTGGTGGAAGAGGCTTCGAGGGGGTTCGGTGTCGTAGTCGCTGTGCCCGAGGGCGAACCGCCATTTACGGCGGGGGAGTTGGTAGTTGACGCAGAGTCGTCGATGGGCGCCGAACGTCCCACCGACTGTGCTTCCTTTACCACATCTTTGGTAACCTGCTCTGCCATAACAGTTTCCGGAACTGTAGTGGCACAAGACACAATGTCAGAATCGTGTTCGTTGTCAGAGTCGAAGAAGGAAGCTGGGGTGACGGGCGTCGACTGCTGCGAGTCGAGCCCGGCTGCATGCCCGCGATGGTCCACATGCGACATTCGAGCTAAGAAAACGTGGGGATAATCACCTAGTGTCAGATACTACAAGTCGCCACGAGTGTCGAGTAGGCGCTTCCGCAGATGTACTCTCTGCTGGGGCTCGTAACGTGACGCGGCGGATGCGGACTGCGGACTGCGGAGGTTTCGGATTGTTTCGACGTCTGGTTGCGCGGGCTGAGAGGGCAGTCGCCGACAGTTGGTGAGTCGCGCTGGAAGGCCGAACGGGGTGGGTTCGCGTTCGCGTCCGGGAGGGAGATTTGGGTGGAGAGAGCCCTTTGGTGGGTGGGTGGGGGCGGGTTGCGGGTGTGGATGGGGGTTAGGAGGTTGAGGCGGGTAGTAGCCACGATGGTGAGAGGCGCTGGCCTTGGCACGGCTGGGGCCTTCTTTGTATCCAGTTGCGGGTACTAGGAGAGGGGGGGCATATACGTCACACACTGCGCCGACGATGAGATGATTCACGCAAGCGATGCGGCCATGGGAGTCGTCAGAGGCCGCTCGGTACAAAGACGGGTAGCTGCGCATACAAGGCACGCACATGCTCACGACAAGCCACGTGAGCCATCTTCATTCGACCAGACAAATCCTGTCGCGATAACAAAGTGCATTTTTCACAGCCTCTGGGCCAATGCTTTTCCTTTGCGCATGATGGATCAGCCACTGCAGTGTGGTATTGAAACATGATGGGGCCAGTCCATTACAGTTGGGTTTGGAACTTGAACGAGAAACCCCCAGGTGAGGCGCATGGTGGGAGTGCAGACTGTCTTGGCTAGATGCTTCATTCACGAACTAAACTTTACATGTACACTTCCTGTCTACTCGCTCGTATTGACCAGCGCATCGAGACTCGCTTAGTGCTCGTTGTTCTTGTGGTGGCCTGGGAGTGGGGTGAGTCATAGTGTCTCAAGGGCGCATCATGTTCGACTTACGGAGATGGAAGTAGTAGTTCTGTGCGTAGCCGAGGGCGATCAAGAAGCCAATGACGTGGACGAGCGCTGTGCATGGTTAATTTGGGTTCTGTATGCACATGTCGCATCTTCGGAGAAGAGAGCTAGTCTCTTTGCCAAATATCACAGAGCCAGACTTACGCCTTCCTGAAGGGTTCTTGCCCATGTACTTCTTCGCATAGCGTCCGAGAAGACCCTTGGCTTCGGGCTCGGGAGCTGGGCCACGGGGCAGCTTCTCGTAGAAGCTCACAACCTTCTGCATGCGGACGGCATTGGGAGAGGAGCCGATAGCCTAACAAAAATGTCAGTCCTACGCTGAACAGCCTTGGCCAATGAGCTTCGGGCAGTCTCGGGAATGCGATGGGCTCTGCGGCCAAGCTATGCAATCCGTGGGCGTGTTTGCGGTGAATGTGGTTTGGAAGATGCGCGGTAGAAGTTGGGGAGCCTCCAAGGAAATGTTTTTTTAGGTTTCAGAGGGAGTCTTACGTTGGGAGAAGCAATCTAGAGGTCATTGTCAGCATCCCGCACCGTACGAGGGCAGCGCAAGAGGGCGTACCTTGGGGGGGATGAGGGTCGAGAGACCGCGCTTTTGGAAGAAGCTCATCTTGATGGCTGCGGCTTGATTAGCACCAATTGGCGTGATCTGGCGTGGCCATTTGCTCTGGTCGACGTACCAGGGCGGGCAAGACGATGGAGTGGAGATGGAGGTCGTGCGGTCGGTGGTGAGGTTCGAGAAGAAAGCTGCAAGGCACGGATTATGCCGGCCTTTCGCCAAGCGACCACCCCAGCTTCATCCCATCGACATCACCGACAACTGAGGCCCGCCACATTGACAAGACGCCCACTATGTCTTCCCTGCCACGGTCAATTGCATCGAGACTGCTCGTACCTGCTCTGCGCCCATCGGCGCCCCGCGCAATTTCGCCAGCTTTCCGCACCTACTCCACCAACGAGCCGATACCCCATGGACACAAGACGAGCACCAGCGATGCGCCCGCAGTCAAGCTCACGAGCGACTCGACCCAGATCCGGGAGGAGGGAGCCGCCGAGGGAATGAGACACCAGCCTGACTACAATGTCGCCGTCGACTACCGGACTTCGTGCGTCTCGCCAGAACCTGGCTTGTCCCACCCATGTGATGATGACGATGGCTAACACATGGCCAGCAACTTCTCCCCTGTCCCCAAGCGCGTCATGGACGGAAGTGAGCCGGGTGATAGCGTAGCTGCAGCCGTCCTCTCTGGCGCCCCAACCGACCTCCAGGCGCGTACCGTGCGGTACGGCAGCCCCCTCGCCTGACATGGCCCGCCCGACTGACAGTGGACAGCATCTACAAGCCTAGCAAAACGGCCACACAATCCGGCAATTGGAACTCCTCACACTGGCTGATGGACTGGGACGTCCTCCCCAAGGGCCACCGCTGGGAGAACCCGCTCATGGGCTGGCAGTCATCAGCCGACTTCATGAACGGTCATAGGATACAGTTCAAGTCCAAGGAGGACGCCATCAACTTTGCCAACAAGCAGGGCTACGAGTACTTTGTGCAGGAGCCCAACAAGCGGAAGTTTGTCCCCAAGGCCTATGCCAATCTCTTCACACACAGCCCCAAGAAGCTCAAGGTTATATTAACCAAGTAAGCGTCGGGCTCAGCAAGCGAGCGATAGCATGTGTACATAGTGCATTCATTTCCCATGTCCATATTTGTGTCCAGAATTTCCGTGATTGTGATTTTCTCGTCCGTCTCTCATCCGTCCGTCTACCGCCCAGCCGCTGCTTCACTGCCTCATTTGGTGCACCTTCCGTATGCTCTGAACACCAACACGTGATGTCGTCACAGAC
>Ga0265797_10009399_pt1 | contig 12735 bp, 10 predicted proteins | sample P2T30metagenome_FD_192433 | JGI IMG/M metagenome (GOLD analysis project Ga0265797, IMG submission 192433) | Plant litter microbial communities from East Loma Ridge, Irvine, California - P2 T30 | ecosystem: Environmental > Terrestrial > Plant litter > Unclassified | place: USA: California... | reverse complement strand
ACCGCATGAATGCAGTCGCGAAACTGCCGGCAACCTACGAAAACGTGCTGCTGGGTATTACCAAGGCATCGCTGTCGACCGATTCGTTCATTTCGGCCGCATCGTTCCAGGAAACCACCCGCGTGCTGACCGAAGCGGCGATCATGGGCAAGCGCGACGGTCTGCGCGGCCTGAAGGAAAACGTCATCGTCGGCCGCCTGATCCCGGGCGGTACCGGTCTGGCCTTCCACCGTGCCAAGAAGGAAAAAGAGCAGTGGGAAGCGGAAGAGCGCCAGACGCTGCTGCAGCAGGAGAAGGCCAACATGGCTGCTGAGTTGCAGGCTGTGGAAGATCAGCAGCAGGCTACGGCGCATGCTGAGCAGCATCAGGGTGATGGCGAGTAATTTCGCTTGAGCTTCTAGCCGCTTGAACGGCTGACGAAAACGGCACCTCTTGGGGTGCCGTTTTTTTTTGGTCCTTATTATTAGCGCACCGCCGCTGCCAATGCCTCGATGTCGCCGCCGCGAATCTGGCCGAGGTGCTGCGTAATCCACTCCACCGGCCTGTCCCACCACGCAATCGCCAACAGCCGCCGCACGCTATCCGCATCAAAACGCTCGCGCAGCACCTGCGCCGGATTGCCGCCGACAATGGCATACGGCGGCACGTCGGCCGTCACCACCGAGCGCGCCGCGATGATGGCGCCGTCGCCGATCGTCACGCCCGGCATGATCAGCGCGTCGTAACCAATCCAGACGTCATTGCCGACGACGGTATCGCCCTTGTACGGCAATTCGCCCGGCTGCGGCGCCGCCGTTTCCCAGCCATTGCCGAAGATGAAGAAGGGATAAGTCGAAATCCCATTCATCTGGTGATTGGCGCCATTCATGATGAATTTCACGCCGCGCGCGATGGCGCAGAATTTGCCGATGCGCAGGCGGTCGCCGATGAAGTCGAAGTGGTACAGGACGTTGTTTTCGAAATTGTGGGCGCCGTCCGGATCGTCGTAATAGGTGTACTCGCCGATCTCGATGTTCGGGCGGGTCACGACGTTCTTCAAAAAGCTGATCTGGGGGAAGGGCGTCGGATAGGGCGTATGGGGATTCGGACCTTGCATGGGCATTTTCAATCTTTATGACGCGCGATAGATGTCGGGCCGATAGACTTCCATGAACGTCTCGGGTTTGGCCAGCGGCCTGAAACCGAATTTGTCATACAGGCCATGCGCATCGGTAGTGGCCAGCGTCAGGCGGCGCAGGCGCGGTAACAAGGGATGTGACATCACAAAGGCCATCAGCATTTTTGACAGGCCGCGGCCGCGCAGGCCCGGCTGTACGAATACGTCGACCAGGTTGCCGAAAGTGGCGCCGTCGGTGACGATGCGGCAAAAGGCCAGCAGGGCACCGTCCCGGTAAAGCCCGAAGCAGAGCGAGTTCTGGATGGCTTCCTCGACGGTACTGCGCGGGATGCCGCGGGCCCAGCTGCTCGTATCAGTCAGGAAGCGGTGCACCGTGTCGATGTCGATCAGCTGTTTGTTCGTGCTGAGAAAATAGTCGTCATGCGTGGCTTCATGAAGCAAATGCTGCATATGTCCTCTTTGAGCAGGTTTAGCAATTCCCGGGGCGGCGTTATCGTCAACCGTAATATTAACTTTAAGTAATAAAAACGGCACCAAAAAGGTGCCGCTTTGTATGCCTGAATGAACAGCCCGGCGCCGTTCAGTGCTGATCTCAGTGTTGATAGATGTTGGTGTAATTCCCCCATCCGGTCTGGTTCACGTTCGCCACATAGTTCTGGCCAACCTGGCGCACGATCGCCGTGTTGCTGTTGCCGAGCTGGGCGACGATGGCCGAGTTGCCGCTGCCGAAGGTGAGAGGGCCGGTATCGGTCTGGCTGACCATCGCCAGGTTGCCGATGCCGTTCTGGTCGATATCGATGACATGCTCCCGGTTGCCGCTCTGGCTTGCGTCGGCGTGGTTGTAGCCCCCGGTTTGCCCGATCCGGATGTCGGAGGCCTCGGTATCGGTTTGCAGCGTGCTGGCGTAGTTCGCGGTGCCGGTCTGCTCGATCAGCGGGCTGCCGAACACGTTGCCGTCGACGGCCGCCGATGCGACGTTCCCCTCGCCATCCTGGGTAATCTGCGGGCTCGCATAGCTAGTGAGGAAGCGGGCTCTACCGTTGAGGATGCGCATGCCTGGCGGGTGGGAACGATCACAGGTTGGGCCGGATCAAAGTGCATGCATGAGGCTTACAGGCAATTTTGCAGCGGGAAAATCTATTTCGTGCGGCCAAGCGTAAGATGGAGGCTGTCCTTCTGCGACTGGTGAGAGAACCGCGTACGCTGCCTTACGGATTGCGCTGACCGCAAGCCTGGGCGTACATAAGAAAACGGCACCTCGCGGTGCCGTTATCCGATCTCATCATGCATCCGTCGTCTCCAGCCACGCGAAAATCGCCGGCCAGATCCGCGCATGCGCATTGCGCCCCACCAGCACCCCGACGTGCTGCAGATTGACGCCGATATCGCCCTCGTACTCGAGCACCAGTTTATTGGTGCTGGCCGCCGCCTGGTTGAACGGCACCACCGCCTGCAGCGGAATCACCTTGCTGCGCGGATCGACCACGCTGGCCAGCGGCGCGCGCAAATCCTGCGGACCGATGCTGAGACCGTTGATGGACAGCCGCCCTTGCATGAAGTCGTCATTGCGGTACAGCGATTCGACGATGTCGGTGAACAGCCGGCTCGGCATCGGGAACTCGTCGTGGGTCCAGCGTTCCACGCGCATGTGGGTGGCCAGCGCTTCGGGATCGAACATCGACAGGGTGCGGTCCATGATGCGCTCCCACTGGAAGGCATGCGGCTCGGCCATCGCGCTCATCATGTTGAGGAAGGCGCCGGGTACGTGGTTGAAAGTGTCGGCGATGTCGCGTGCGTGCGGCGTGGCCTTGACCAGGCGGTTGAAGCAGCAGGTGGTCGGTTCGAAATGCAGCGGCGATTCCAGCAGGATGGTGGCGCTCACCTTGTCCGGGTGCATGCAGCTGTAGATGGCAGCCAGCACGCCGCCGAGCGAGTGGCCGGCGATGACCATGCGCTCGGCGCCGCTGTCGGCCGCGATGGCTTTCTGGCAGGCGCTCAGCAGGCGGTCGCCGTAGTCGGCGAGGCCGAAGTCGGCGGCTTGATCTTCACCCTGGGCGGCGCCTTCGTCGGTATCGTGGACCGGCACCCACTCGGCCTGGTAGACCCGGTAGCCGCGCTCGAGCCAGCGCCGCACCACGCTCAGCTGGGGCGTCAGGTCCCAGATGTAGGCGCGCTTGATCGGCGCCGGCACCAGCAGCACGGCCGGGCCGGTGGTGCCTTCTTCGCCGAAGCGGCGCAGCCTGAGCCCGGGTTCGGCGTGGAGGATAATGGAGGGAGTTTGATTGGGACCGTAGCCGGCGCGGTCCAGCATCTTGCCGCGCTCCTGGCGGCTGCGGTCCATGTCTTTCAGTGCCTGCACCCCGAGCGTGCCCAGGGAATTCCAGTTCATCTCATGCGTTGTGGTCATGGCGTGTCTCCTTCAGGACCACGGCACTGTACGCCAACTTTGGCGCGATTCCAACGATGTTCGCATCGAACCCGGCACTGGTTTGCGAATCGCTAAATGGAAACGATTCGAAATTTCTAGCCGTATATAAATGGTGTCCGCGCTGGCGTCCGCCGCCCATCCATACCCTGGTCTACACTAGCGCGGCTTGACCTTCCCAACCTGAAAGGACGCACTATGAACATTCGATCGGCCAGCGCTCTGCTGGCATGCGCACTCGTCACGGCAGCCGGCGGCGCCCTGGCGCAATCCACCGACAAGCTGCAAGCCCCGATGAGCCTGGCAACGCCCAGCGGCCCCGGCAAGATGATCGGCACGGTGACGATCACGGAGTCGAAGACCGGCCTGGTGTTCACGCCGGCGCTGACCGACTTGCCGGCCGGCCCGCACGGCTTCCACGTGCACGAAACCGGCAGCTGCGACGCCGACCAGAAGGATGGCAAGGCGGTGCCGGCCGGGGCTGCCGGCGGACACTACGATCCGAGCGCCAGCAAGCACCACGCCGGGCCAACCGGCGACGGCCACATGGGCGACCTGCCGCCGCTGGTGGTGGGCGGCAACGGCAGCGCCAGCGTCGCGGTGACGGCGCCGCGCCTGACCAAACTGGCCGACGTGAAGGGCAAGGCACTGATGATCCACGCCGGCGGCGACAACTATGCCGACAAGCCTGCCCCGCTGGGCGGTGGCGGCGCGCGCATCGCCTGCGGCGTGATCCAGTAAGCTGTTAAATCCGGGCCGGGCAGGGACTGTGGTGCAATTTGCCACAGTCCCGATTGCCGATTTAACATATGCATGTTATCTATTGATGATGCCTGATATCATTAATAGTTGAGCCTAACCCCCGCTCAAACCTTGAATGGAACGACATGCCCTGGCCTTTTGATCCCGCTGCGCCCGCGCCCGCATTGGCGCGGTCCGTGCGCCCCATGGAACTGCAGATGCGGTCCCATCCGTGGGACGCGACCGGGATCGGCCCCGTGGCGCAGTGGCCGCAGGGCCTGAAACTGGCGGTGCGGGCGCTGCTCGATTCCTCGCTGCCGATGGTGCTGGCCTGGGGCGCCGATTGCACCCAGTTCTTCAACGATGCCTGCCTGCCGCTGATCAGGGACCGCCATCCGCAGCCGCTCGGCATTGACGCGCGCACGACCTGGCGCGCGCTGGTGCCGGACATCGAGCGCATCGTCGCCCGCGTCAAACGCGGCGCGCCGGCCGAAGGCGCGGGCCTGGTACTGGACATCGACCGCAGCGGCTACATCGAAACCTGCCGCTTCAACGACATCTATACGCCGGTCTACGATGACGCCGGCGTGGCGCAGGGCGTGCTGGCGACCTTCGTCGACACCGCCCAGGAGCGCGAACAGATCCTGACCAGCGAGCGCGCCGCGCGCGCCGAGGCCGAGCGCCACAACAAGATGAAGGACGAGTTCCTGGCGATGCTGGCGCACGAGCTGCGCAATCCGCTGGCGCCGATCACCAGCGCGGCCCAGCTGCTGCGGCTGCCGGAAGTGAGCGAAGGGCTGCGTTTAAAAGCCAGCAACATCATCTCGCGCCAGGTGCGCCACATGACGGAACTGGTGGACGACCTGCTCGACGTCTCGCGCGTCACGCGCGGGCTGGTGAAATTGGAAAACGAGATCCTCGACCTGAACAAGGTCGCGATCGCGGCGGTGGAGCAGGCGCGGCCCCACATCGAGGAGCGCGGCCACACCTTGAGCGTGGACCTGCCGCCGCAGCCGGTGCCGGTCGAAGGCGACCGCACGCGCCTGATCCAGGTGCTGGTCAACCTGCTCAACAACTCGGCCAAGTACACGCCGCCGGGTGGGCGCATCGGCCTGACCGTGACCGTCACAAAGGATGTGGCCATGGCGGCGGTCAGCGACAACGGCAGCGGCATCGATGCCGGGCTGCTGCCGCACGTGTTCGATCTGTTCACCCAGGCCGACCGCACGCCGGACCGCTCGCAGGGCGGGCTCGGGATCGGGCTGGCGCTGGTGAAAAGCATCGTGCGCATGCACCACGGCCAGGTGGCGGCCCACAGCGACGGCCCGCAGCAGGGCACCACGATGACGGTGACGCTGCCGCTGGCGGACGCCGAAGTCGGCCAGGTGATCCGCTCGGGAGAAGGCAGCGGCGAGACCCGTCTGTTGACCGTCACCATCGTCGACGACAACCTGGATGCCGGCCAGTCGCTCGCCGTGCTGCTGCGCGCGCACGGACACACGGTGCACGTGCACGAGGATGCCGGCTCGACGCTGGATACGGCGGACGCGGCCACGCAAGTCTTCATCCTCGACATCGGCCTGCCCGACATGACCGGCTACGAACTGGCGCGCCGCCTGCGCCGCGCGCCTGCGCACGAGAAAGCGGTGTTCGTCGCGCTGACCGGCTACGGCCAGCAGCGCGACCGCGAGCTGTCGCAGCAGGCGGGCTTCGATTACCACCTGGTGAAGCCGGTGGAGATCGGGAAGTTGACGCAGATTCTGGCTGGTGTGGGGGAGAGGTAGCAGCGCCACCGTCGTCCCCGCGCAGGCGGGGACCCATACTGAATAACAGAATTCGGTACATCGGAAGCACCGCAGCGTTTCAGACATACCGGCTTCGGAAGCTCAGTATGGGTTCCCGCCTTCGCGGGAACGACGATTCAACGCAGCGGGCCAGCGTTGCAACCGTGATTTACCGCTTCACCTTCCCAAACTGATCCCCCGCCTTCCACCCCGGCATCTTCGGCGCATCCGCGATCATGCGTCCCAGGTTCAGCGTGAACTGCGCCTGCTGCACCATCCCCGCCAGATCCCAGTTCGGGTCATACTCGTCGCCCACCTGGTGATAGCGTGGCCCGTAAGCCTTGGCTTTGGCGTCGTTCGCTTCCTTGTCCTTGATCCAGTCATGCCCGCCCTCGATCGAGAACGCCGGCACGCCGGCCTTGGCGAAGCTGAAGTGGTCGCTGCGGAAGTAGCCGCCGCCCAGGTCGGGACGCATCGGCGCCACGCGCATGTGCATCGCTTTCGCGGTGGTGGCGGCCAGCGCGCCCAGGTCGCTGCGTTCGCTGCCCTGCACGCCGATGTCCTTCGCCGCGGCGACGAAGTTCAGGCTGTCCAGGTTGAGTGCCGCGGCGGTTTTCGCCAGTGGCCACAGCGGGCGGGCGGCATAGGCCGCGCTGCCCAGCAGGCCCTGTTCTTCGGCCGCGACCCACAGGAACATCTGGCTGCGCCTGGCCGGATGGCGCACGGCTTGCTGGGCCATCGCCAGCAGGCCGGCGCTGCCCGAGGCGTTGTCGACGGCGCCGTTGAAGATGGTGTCACTGCGCGTGTCGCCACCGGTGTTGTCACTGCTGCCCTGCTTGCCCAGGTGGTCCCAGTGCGCGCTGTAGATGACGACTTCGTCCTTCAGCTTCGGATCGGTACCGGGCACGATGCCGGCCACGTTGAATTGTTCGAGCGTGCGCACGGCGGCCTTGGTCTCTCCCTGCACGCGCGCGTTCAGCACGACCGGCTTGAACGATTTGTCTTCGGCGGCGGCGCGCAGCTTGTCGAGGTCCTGGCCGGCGGCGGCGAACAGGCTGCGCGCGCCGGCTTCGGTCATCCAGCCCTGCAGGCCGGTGCCGAGGTCGGCGTCGGCCAGCTGGAAGCGTTCGGCGGTCCAGCTGTTCTGCACCACGCTCCAGCCGTAGGAGGCCGAGGCGTCGGTGTGGATCAGCAGGACGCCGGCGGCGCCGCGGCGCGCGGCTTCCTCGAATTTGTAGGTCCAGCGGCCGTAGTAGGTGAGGCCGCGGCCGTTGAAGCGATTCGGTTCGCTTGCTGTCGGTGCCGGGTCGTTGACCAGCATGACCAGCAGCTTGCCTTTCACGTCGACGCCCTTGTAATCGTCCCAGTCGCCTTCTTCCGGCGCGGCGATGCCGTAGCCGACGAAGACCAGTTCCGCATCCATCGCGTGCACCGGCTTGGCGTCGCCCGGTGCCCATACCCAGTCCTTGGCGTAGGCCAGCGGCAGCGGCTTGCCGCCCGCGATCAAGGCCACCGAGCTGTCCTGCGGCTGCGCCTTCACGCCGGCGATTTTCACGCTCTGGCGGTAGCTGTTGCCATTGGCCGGCAGCAGGCCGGCGGCCAGCGCCTGGTTCTCGAGGTAGACGACGGTCAGTTCGCCGCCGCGCTGGCCGGTGCCGCGGCCTTCGAAGGCGTCGGACGACAGCGTGGCCAGGTGGGCGCGCAGCGGCGCTTCCTGGACGACGGCCTGGTTGCCGGCGGCGCTGCCGGCAGGTGCGCCGATTGCGTGGGCGGAGACGGCCAGCGCCAGGCTGGCGGCGATGGTGGTGGTGACGATCTTGTGCATGAAATCCTGACGCGTGAATGAGTGAAAGGCAGGAGCATTGTATTGCATCCGCCCTCACGCAAAACTCATTCGAACCGCAGGATGTCGGCCGAAATCGTGGTGCCGGTGAGCGGCAGCAGCTTTGGGCGCAAGTCGATGGGACGCGGCGGCAGGCCGCCTTCCGGCACGCCCGGCAGGTACTCCTGGACGAACACCGTGAACTTGGGATCGCCGTCGAAATCGAAGGCGAAGCGCAGGTCCTGGTCTTCCATGCCGTGCAGGTCCAGGCGCCAGCCGAAGTACGTGATACCGGTCAGCACGCGGCCGTTGACGCTGGTGCGTTTCGGGCCGGCGCCATCGATGCGCAGCGCGATGTGGGGTGCCCGGTTCTTCGAGCGCAGCAGGAATTCCACGTGCTTGGTGTCGCCGATCCATGCCACCTTTTCGATGATCAGGTGGGGATAGGCGATGGCATCGTCGCGCGGCGCCGCCGCGTACCATACGGGGTGGCTAGCAGGGCCGAACAGGTAGGGCAGCTGGTAGGGATGCATGGTGTTCGGGAACACGCTGCGGGTCCACGGATCGAGCGGCACCGGCGGGTATAGCCAGAAGGCGCGCCAGCTGGGCGTGTCCTTGAAATACACCAGCCCGTTCGGCGCAGGCATCTCCGCGACCTGCGGCACCGTCGTCCAGGCCAGGCCGATCGAGGCCGCCGCCGCCAGCAGCAGCGGCCGCACCACGAAGCGTGCGCCGGCTTCGTGCAGCAGCATGCCGCACAGTCCGAGCAGGGTGAATACCAGCGCCGCCGGCAGCACCAGCCACGCCGGCGACAGCAGCGCCAGGCTGTCGCGCAGCGCCGGCACGATCAGGACCGCGGCCGGCAGCGCCGCCAGCGCCAGCCACAGGATCCTGCTGCGGCGCTGGCGTTGATGTTGGTACTGCGGCGTCGACAACAGCACCAGCAGGACCGCCTGCGCCGCCAGCAGTGGCCAGGCCAGCAGGTAGCTGGCGCCGGGCGCACCCCAGCTGACGGCCACCAGCGCCAGCGTGGCCACGCAGATCACGCCCAGCAGCACGCACGGCGCGCCGAGGCGCTCCTGCAGCCTGCGTTGCACCACGATGAAGCTGGCCGCAAGCAGCAGGGCAAAGGCCAGCACCTGCCAGCGGATGCCTTCGTCGTCGGCCAGTACGGCGGCGTGCCAGCGCCACGCCAGGCCGGGCAAGGCGGCGCAGCACAGGTGGACGATAAAAGTGACGAAAGCGCCCATGAACAGGGAGTTGAAGCCGGCATGGATGATGTCGGCACTGTCGATGCGCGCGCGCCGTATCCCGGCGCCGCAGGCGGCCACCGTCAGCACGCACGCCAGGATCGTCAGCGGCCACACCAGCGCATACGAATAATGCAGGATGCCCAGGCCCGGTACGCCGAAAAACACCTGGCCGCGCGTGCCCTGCACCGGCACCGTCAGCGGCCTGTTGCCGGCGTCGCGCAGCAGGGCCAGCATGGTGTCGCCTTCGTGCTGCAGGCTGGCGCCGGAGACGCGCTGCGGAATGTCGTGGACGGCGCCGCTGCCGAGGGTGCCGCCGCTGGTGGAGAACTGCAGTACCGACGGCCGGTTGGCGCCGCCTCCTGCCAGCAGGCCATCGGCGGGACGCGGGCGGATGTCGGCGTACAGCTCGGCCATGAACGAAGTCCCCTGCGGCGCCGGTGCCGCGCGGGCAAAGGCGGCGAGCGCGAAGCCGTCCGCATGCGCCGCATTCACCAGCGCCAGCGGGCCGCGGTTGCCCGGGTTATCGAAGCGCAGCAGCAGGCGCACCCTGTTCGCCCACGGATGCGACGCCATGAAGCCGCGCGTGCCCAGCGCCTGGCCGCTGTCGGCGTCGGTGAAGACGAACAGCACATCGTTGTCCAGCGGCGGCCCGGCCTGCAGCACGCGCAGGGTTTCCAGCATCGCCGCGGCGGACATGGCGCCGTCGGCCGCCCCGAGCGTGGCGCTGCCGGAATCGTAGTGGGCGGTGGCCAGGATTGCCGGTGTTGCGCTGCTTCCCGCCGCGTTGCTTCCTGATCGACGTCCCGGCGCCGTACGTCCAGCTTTATGCACCACGATGTTGTGCACCGTCGCCAGCGTCACGTGCACGGTACGCATCGGGCCCTCCGCCGTGGTCTGCACGGTCTCGGTCTGGATCTCGGGCACCAGGCCGAGGGCACGCACCTGCGCGGCGATGTAGTCGCGGGCGGCGGCATTGGCGCGGCTGCCGACCGGCCGCGGTGCCTGTGCCAGCGCATTCACGTGGGCCAGCGCACGCGCCGCCACGAAACTGGAGGCCGGCTTTGCGCCCGGTGCCGGCACCGGTATGGCATGCGGCCGCAGCGACAGCCAGCCGACCAGGATGGCCAGCACTGCCAGCGACAGCGCCGCGGCGGCGGCGCTCAAGCCGGGCGTTCCGGACAGGGTTCGATCAGGAAGCATGCTGCTCCTTTACCGTATAAAAAAGCCCGTCAGGCCGAGGAGCGAGGACGGGCAAAGAAGGGTTCGATGCGAGGCGTTCTAGTCGAGCGTCCAGACGTAGGCCAGTTGCGCCCAGCCGGCTTCCGGCACGCCGTTGTTGGTGGCCGGTTTGAAGCGGCACAGGCTGAGGGCACCGACGGCGGCGCGGTCGAGGTCGCGCGAGCCGCTGGAGCGCTCGATGCGCGACGACGTCACCCGCCCGTCGACTCCGACCAGCAGTGCCAGCAAAGTGGTGCCGGTGGTGCCGTCGCGGGCGGCGCGCGCCGGGTAGTCGGGCAGTGTGCATGCGTTCGGATCGGCCAGCACCGCCGTGCGTACCTGGGCAGGAGCGGCCTTGACCTGCGGTCCCGGCGCTGCATCGGCCCCCACATGCGACGGGCCGGACGTCGCAGGGGTGGCATCCGGCGTGGTGGTGGCGTGCACCGGCGTCGTATCCGGCGGCGGCGCCACCACCGGGACTTCCGGCTCCGGCACCACCAGCGTTGGCGGCACCACTTTCGGCAGCACTTCCGGCGGCATCGGCGGCGGTGGGGGAGGCGGTGGCGGTTCCGCTTGCTGCGGTTCGGGTATGAGCGTTATCGGGTCGTTGATGCTGGGCAGGGACAGGTGGCGGCTGTGCATGCCGTGGATAAAGACTGCGCCGAGTGCCACATGCAAGGCGGCCACCAGCACGAACTGGCCGGGTTTGCCGCTGCCCCCATTGGTGTGCGAAAACTGCATGGCCATCCTCCTTGTTGGTGAGTTGTTGGAATCACTATATGCTAGGTACTAGCAATTTGCAAAGGTATTTAATAGTAGTATGATCTACCATGTGTTGCCGGTTCGCTTCTCGCGGTTTTGTATGAAATAATCCGGACGTGAGTGCCGCGGCTTCGATGCCGTGGTAGATACAGCTGCCAGAGATTGGCAAACGCTGCCGACGAATGCCTGGAGAATTAAAGTGCAGAAAGACCAGAAGCCGATCCGCGTGATGCTGGCGGACGACCACCCGATCGTGATGACCGGTTTCGCCATGTCGCTGGCGGCCCAGGGCATGGAAGTCGCCGGCCAGGCCAAGACCCCGAGCGAGGCGGTGGCCATGTATGCCGAACAGAAGCCGGATGTGGCGGTGCTCGACATCCGCTTCGGCACCGAAATGACCGGCATGGACGCGGCGCAGAACATCCTCAAAACCGATCCGCAGGCGAAGATCGTCTTCCTCAGCCAGTTTGACCAGGACAGCCTGATCAAGGAAACCTACCGACTCGGCGCCCACGCCTTCGTCACCAAGGATTGCGACCCGGCCGACCTGGCCGACGCCGTGCGCCACGCCCACGCCGGCAAGCTGTACTTCCCGCCCCAGATCGCCGAACGCCTGGCCAGCATCGCGGTGCGCGGCGACGTCTCGCCGCAATCGCAGCTGGACGAGCGCAGCCTCGAAATCTTCAAGCTGATGGCGGAAGGGCTGACCAACAACGAGATCGCCGAGCGCTTGAACCTGTCGAGCAAGACGATCAGCAATATCAGCCAGTCGGTGAAGGAAAAGCTGGGCGTGCATCGCCAGGCTTACATCACCAAGCTGGCGGTGAAGCATGGGTTGATCCAGCCTTAACGGTGTGCTTCAAGTGCTCGGTCGCGGAATGCTGAGGCTCGGTATAGCTGCGCTCATGTGCAGCCTCCTGTTCACCCTGACCGCCCAAGCAGCCAAACCAGACCCCGTCCACGACTACGGCTTCCAGATCGTCACCGCCGACGACAGCGCCATCACCCGCCGCATCACCGAAGACCTGGTCAAGCGCCTGGTGCCGGTGTTCGGCAAGTTCCGCACCGAACTGGCCCAGCGCCGCCGCACCCTGTACGTGGCCATCGGCCCCAGTGCGCTGCGCGACGTCGCCGCGCGCCGCTGCGATTGCGTGGTCGTCTCCGCCTTCACCTCGAGCCAGGTCTACCGCGCCATCGCCGGCAAGCTGGCGCCGGCGCAGGCGCAAGCGATCACCGCGGTGTACGCCGAGCCGGCGCCCGCCGACCAGCTGCGCCTGGCCGCGCTGCTGTACCGGCGCCCGGTGCGGGTGGCGGCGCTGCTGGGCGCCGACACCGCCTTCCTGAAGCCGGCGCTGGCGCTCGACAAGGTGGCGGTGCTGGAAGCGGGCGATGGGAGCGACAGCGACATCAACCAGCTGCTGAACCGCATCGCCCAGACCGACGTGCTGCTGGCACTGCCCGACGCCGCCATCTACAACGCCGAGAACTTCCGCAATATCCTGCTTTCGACCTACCGCCACAAGCAGGGCGTGATCGGCTTTTCCGCCGACATGGTCAAGGCCGGCGCGCTCGGCACCACCTATTCCGAAGTCGAGGACATCAACACCCAGGTC
>Ga0265797_10009398_pt1 | contig 12735 bp, 13 predicted proteins | sample P2T30metagenome_FD_192433 | JGI IMG/M metagenome (GOLD analysis project Ga0265797, IMG submission 192433) | Plant litter microbial communities from East Loma Ridge, Irvine, California - P2 T30 | ecosystem: Environmental > Terrestrial > Plant litter > Unclassified | place: USA: California... | reverse complement strand
TGACGGTTTGAATCAGCCTTAACCTCTTTGCAGTCAGATCTTTAACGGAAGCGGCAGCTGTACCAGATTTGTGACGAATGTCGGAGAGCTCGTGGTTCCGCAGGCGCTGTGAGGAGTTCCACTGCATACACATTCGGGACGTTGTGAGCACTGTGCTCATCGCGATTATGGCGCGGCTATTCTTCGTGTGATTATTAGAACCATTACCTGCCGGTCCATTGGATTACTCGAAAGCATATAGTCAAGGATGATTCTTTACTCTTTCGTGCAGAGTTTCCTGTTTTCTGTCTACAGTTTTCGTTGCTGTGTCGCAAGTTATGGATAACGACCACGACCTGGAGGCGAACTCCATCAAGTACGACCGGACCTCTGAGACGCCAACGATCGTCGATTCTGCCGCGTATCTCAATTCGGTCAGCTCAACTACTGCAAACCCTCTCGAGCATCGTAGCTCAGATGTTCCTGAGGTGCCCGCGGTGCCCAGCGCATCCACTCGACGCAACAGCGAGGGCGACTCTGTTAGGACGCACAATGCTCATTTGTATGACCACCAGTACGAAGAGAAGAGCGAAAGCGATGCCGGACCTTCCAATTTACAGCATACTAGTGGACTTGCGTCATTGGAGGCAGAGGAACAAACCGACCTAATCGACTGGGATGGCCCTCAAGATCCGGAGAACCCTCAAAACTGGAGCACGAAATACAGGTGGTACACCATCATGATCCTCGCCTGTATGACCTTTGTCGTTTCTTTTGGCAGCTCAGTCTGGTCGACCGCTACTACTGTCACGGCGGCTCAATTCGGTGTCAGCCAGGAGGTCATGATCCTGGGCGTGTCCCTGTATGTCGTTGGATTCGCGCTTGGTCCTCTCGTCTTTGGCCCTCTTTCTGAACTATACGGGCGACGCAAGCCTCTCATGATCGGAATGTTCGGATTCATCATCTTCCAGATCCCTATCGGAGTCGCGAACAACCTCCAGACAATATTCATCTGTCGTTTCTTCGGCGGAGCATTTGGCAGTGCCGCGCTCGCGATTGTTCCTGGAATGGCGGTCGACCTGTTTAACCCTATCGAGCGTGGCTCTGCCACTATGGCATATGCCGCCGCAGTGTTTGCCGGCCCTGCCATCGGCCCTATTGTTGGTGAATTCACAGTCAAGAACACTGATCTCGGTTGGCACTGGACTGCCTGGTTCACCATGATCATGGGTGCGTGTTTCTTTGCAATCGCGTTGACGACTGTCGAGGAAACCTTCCCTGCAACGCTTCTAAAAGCAAAGGCCGCCCACCTTCGTCAGGAAACGCGCAACTGGGCGCTGCACGCTAAGCAAGACGAAGAGCCAATACACTTTAGCTTCTTGTTCCGCAAGTACGGGCTGAAGCCTGTGCAGATGATGATCAAAGAGCCCATTCTGATTGTCATGACAATCTATGTCAGCTTGGTATATGGCATCCTTTACCTGATATTCTTCGCCTACCCCTACAGCTTCCAGTCTGATCGTCAGATGGAAGTCGGCATAGCATCATTGCCCTTCATCGCGATCTTCATCGGCGTTTTGATCGCGTGCGCCACTCTGTCCTGGGAAACCAAAGCCATCTTCACACCCAAATTCATCAAGGCCAAGAAAGTCATTCCCGAAGAGCGTCTGCCTCCTATGATGGTTGGTGGTGTCATCCTGGTCATTGGTCTGTTCTGGTTCGCATGGACTTCTCAGCCTAGCACCAACCCCTGGCCACAAATAATTAGCGGTCTCCTTATCGGTTGCGGTGTAAGTTATCTCACACGTGTAGCAAGACTATCAGCTAACCCTTGCGTCAGATAATCATGGTCTTAATGCCTGCCATTATTTACCTCATCGATGTCTACTTGTTCGAGGCAAATTCTGCTCTTGCAGCAAACACCTTCGTCCGCAGTCTCATCGCTGCTGTCTTTCCTTTGTTTGCAACATTCATGTACCGCGATATGGGTACCCAATGGGCCACTAGCTTACTCGCCTTCTTATGTCTTACGCTCGTGCCAGCAACGTTCTTCCTCTACAAGTACGGCGCAAAAATTCGAGAGTTGTCTAAGTTCGCCTACAACCTTAGCTAAGCAAAAAGACGCCACAGACGTCGGATCGCAACATCACGAATCCTCCACATAGACAGACTGTCATACTGCTAACGCAACAATTAATTCCAAATAATACCACTCCTCACGTTGTTAACTCGGAGCAAATTGCAAGACAATCTATTGCACAAGATGGTAACCTCTTATTGATATCTGTGACGGGTGAGCAACGCATACGCTGAAGTTCACCGTGGTAGAACTACTTTCCTATAGTTATAGCTACATGCCTTAGGCTATCTATTAGGCACTAACTTTCTAACCGCAACACTAACAAGAGCTATAGAAAATAGAATAGAGTCTAGTTATATTTAGTTATAGTTTGTAGGCAAATAGTATGACTAATAGTAGGCTGCAACTACGACACCTTATACAGGTTAGCTTAGCAGCTCCAGCTCCTATCTAGAGCTTGCTTCTGTTAGAACCTTCTGCACATCTGTAGGGTTATTTCTATAAGAATACCTCCTAAACGTTTATGTTGTTGCGATCATGAAGATCAGCCTTCAACATGTCCCTACCTTCTGAGGTATCCCTCGAATGGAGCTCTATTTAAGCCTCAGCATAGCAGATCACTTCCCAACATACGACTTTCCTTGCAGCTGGTTGTTGTGATAACCCGCTCTCACGCTCAGAGCCAGCAGCCGGCGTGCGGCGTAGGACACAGCACGTGTCCGAATACTGCAGCATGCTCACCTCGATCACGAAGTGAGCAGGGCGAGCAGAGTGAACAGCTCACGAGTCTCCTTAGCATACAGAATAGTCAGGTTTCCATATTTCATAGAAGCGTCATGCTCAACTCATGTATTGGAGTCAGTGATTACATCGAATCGAATTCATGGTGCTAACCCCGTCTTCCCTCGCCTTTGCCAACTCTTGACTTAACCAGAGCTGAACCCAGCGGCATACCACCCCGTTCCAGTTGTGTGCTTGGATTGTATTATCCGCCCCTCACTACCTAAGCAACATATCTACTGCCATCTCTGAATGCACGTCAACTGTGTCAATTAGCAGAACACTGCAATCCTCAGCTTTGACTAGCCTCCCAAACTCCGTACAGCCTAGTATAACAGCCTGAGCACCACGCTGAACCAGTCTTTCAATAACTCTACTGAATCTCAGGCGTGTCTCTGGCAAGAACATTCCAGGAGCCAGTTCGGTATGTAGTGCATGATGGATCATACTTTGGTCGTCCTCACTAGGTAGTAGTGTCTCGATCTGGTTTTGGGCGAGTCGCTCGGTGAAAAATCCATCGGTCATAGTAGTACGGGTCCCAAGTAGCGCGACTCGGTGCAAACCGTGCTCTCGCACCCTTGCACAGACGGCGTCTACGATATGCAGGATCGGCAACTGAGTTTGGTTCTCGATTGCAGGGACGACCTTATGCACCGTATTGCAGGCGATAACGATGAAGTCTGCGCCGCCCGCCTCCAGCTTTTTGGCAAGCGAAACGAGTAGAGCAGTGATGGTATCCCACTCCTTATCCTCGGCGCATTGCATGACGAAATCGCCATCCGTTTGAACAAGTATAAGTTCAGCGCAATGGCGGGGTCCCAATTTCTCCGAGATACTGCGGTTGATGTTGTGGTAGTATGTGATAGTGCTGGGCCATGCGAGCCCACCAATGATTCCGATGGTCTTCATTTCGAGATCTTCCGGATCCAGAGGTCAGATTATCGGTTAAAGAGGGCGGGATAAATTGAAGGCGAGTAATTTTGAGTTTAAGTAGTAATCACCCGTGACATTGTTCTAGGAGGGCTGTAATATATAGGTGCTGCTATCCGCAAGTACGTCACCATAGACAGTGCTGCAATTTCCTTTTTTGAGAAACGGATGACACGAATCCAAGATGCGAACTCTGTAATATCGAACTTTCGGAATTACATCCGTACGGCCGGGCGGATGACGATGATGATGGCGGCGACGATGAAGATCAGTCAAGTGCAATGTCTCGGATAAGCATGATCGGCGTGTCAAATCTTGCGGTTTCAGAGTTCTCGCCGCTATGCCCACCTGACATTAGTGCGTGCTCTCTCGCGAAAGTAGTTTCCGCTATTTACAACAAATGGATCTAGCACCCGTTTGCGAGGGAAAAGTACGCTCCACATTGTTTGTCTTTTTGGGTAAATTAAAACATTTACTGCTGTAACATTACCGGTTCCCAGTTTCACACTCATGACCATTTGATACCATACTTTCATCAAACAGAGCTCATTTAAGCGGCCTCTGATCGAGAAGGCAAAGTGGTGCTGTAACTCGCTGTACGAGATGAATATGTGAAAGTCTTCGGGTCCCTCGCGGGAAGTGCTCGAGCTGCCATATGCGATGTTTGTGCAAGCTGGACTCTCCTCATTATACTGCGGCCTGGACATTAGGGTAGCGTGAAGCGGCCCAGTGGCTCTCTATCCCGGCTGCCATTCAGCTCAAAGACTCCAACATATCTCAAATCTCAACATCCAGCCGTTGCAGAAGATTTCTGCGACCAAGCCCGGTGCTACTCTGATAAACTTTGTCGATCGCATTCTGGTGCTGTGCAATAACGCGATTGCGCGACAAAGCTCCCTTGGCATTCCTTAGATCCTCTGTGGTAGAGATGAGCACGATATGATCGATCGATGCGATTTGGCCTTGCGCGGGCGATGCCTGGTTACATTGACGAATATGCTGCCAAATTTGACTCAACATGGTATGCTGCTCGGTATCTGACACTGGCTGTGTCATCGGCTCAATCAAAACGATCGGAAAGGGGCGACCATGTCCGACGAGGAAAGCGGAGGCGATCAAACTCGATGAAACCACACTCTTCTCGACAAGCATTGGCAGGAGCTTCGCCCCGCTGGAAAATATGACGACGTCGTCGCGGCGACCTACGCAGCGCCAGTGATTTTTCTTCGTAGGGTGAGGCTCAAACAGATCTATGGGACCATTAGCAAAAACTGATTCAAAAGAGAGTAGAATCACGCAGTCACTCACCCCCAGTCTGCCACTCATTCAAAGCGGAGAAATTGTGAAAAACGCCCAGCAAATGTGAGAGCTGCTGCGATCTGATGACAACAAGCTCATAGTAGCCTCCCTGCGGTCGCCACTGAATGTTGTTGTACTCCGAAGGTACAAAAATATAATCCCAGTCCTCTGGCGAAGGCTGATACATGGTGAAAGATGATGCCGACTCCGTCGACCCGTATGCCCAGAGTAAGGCTGTAGTTTGAGCGAGTAGTGTGGCAGCCTCATGATTTGGAAAACCTGAATCGTGGTCAATAGATGTTTGATTTGTGCCGGCAAATTCGAGTCCCTACCGCCACCACTCATGACGAATTTGCACTTTGCCACTGCTGGAAAGCCTCCAGGGAGGATCGAAAGTTCCTCAATGACTCCAGGGGTGATGTAAAGAGCGTCTGCGCCTGATCTGCTTACAGAGGCGATGGCAAGCTCACCATCTCCCACTGTATCGCACGTTGGAATGATTGGAGCTGCATTGTAAAAACAGATGTTGAATAGACAGAACAAGAAGCCTGCTGCGTGGCATAATGGCCAAGATATGAACGGACGGGCAGCCGTGCTTTGGATTTTCTCTTGCGTTGCACGCCCCCCAAGGTCTGGAAGGTCCTTCCTGAGCAAGGGAGTCATACAACCTCTTGTTGTGATCGTGATGCATTTCGGCCGGCCTGCAAATTTTAAAACATGTGAGTGTCGTGCAACCTAGGGCGGTTCGTCATGACACACCTGTGCTACCGCCGGTCCCCACGACCTACAAGTATAATATCGATCAGCTGTTTCGCAGTGACATAGCAACAGTAGTAGAGGCACCACTCACCAGAAGAGGTGGGTGCCGAGGCAGCGTCACCGAAGGACTTCTTCCGGTTGCTGGTCCCGAAGATAGGATCTCGTCGAGGCTGGGTGCTTCTAGGAGCGTACGAATACTGCTTGGGAGGAGACTTGCCTTGTGCTCACCGCCATAGATCAATACTCGACCGCATGTCTGCTCCAAGAAAGCTTCATTGTCCTGTCGGCTGTTGCGTGGACTGAGATTGGCGCACTAGAAATTACCTCCTGCTTAGCTACGCCAGCCTCGTTTATCCGACACGACTTACCAAGCGGCCAGTCTGTAAAGCGGCAAGCGGGAACATCAGGTAACGGACGTCCACCGGGCCCGTGTAAGCAATTGGGTCCCAGCCATCTTCGCTGTGTGCTTCGAGGTGCTGATCGAGCCAGGACGATAGGCGGTCGACACCTTGCACGAATTCAGCGACTGTTATGGTCTTTGCCAAGTTACCATTTTTCCCAATGACATATAGGCAAGGGGCAGTGCCATCGACATCTCGTCTATTGCGAAGGAGGTGGATAAAACTTATGTTTTCGATATCGGGTTCAGGGGGAAAGGCCATGGTGATAGTTGCTTGTAAATATGGAATCTTGCGATAGCCCGGACGGCACAGGTGTAGTTAGGTGTCAAAAGCCATTGTATGAACCATCTGTGCGAGATTGGCGTTCGATGTTAAGTGGATTTGCTTTCTGTCCGGCTACGTAGTTGCTGTCGATCGACGATCAGTACCCCGGACAGTATCGACGATCATCTCCATCCGACTAATGACGATGACCCACAGTGATCTTGATGACCACATAGATTGACATCACTCATGCATATGTCATAAGGTACAGTAGGCAAGCAATTTTGACGACCTGAGACGGCTAGGAAGTGCCGCCGTCCACAAACTTCTTCCGCAGGCGTGTCCCCATGCATTTACTGCATCCGGACGGGCAACTGACTTCATTTGTCATTTCAAGATTCAGGGGGCAGTACCGTAGTCGCAAGGTCCCCACTACGCTTGCGTCTATTTTATCTTGCGTAACTCTTTTCGTCTTTATCGTACTCCGCTCGTACGGATCTGCGTCATGATCATGGAGCAACACAAACGTCAAGAATTTTGAGCGGCTCGATCGCGCCACTGTCAGCTTGCGTATCATTTACGTCGTAAACAGCGCGTTGCGGGAAGCTACATATCCCCCGTGAGTCGCTGCACATCATAGACATCCTTCGTCCTCCTGCCCTTCACGTTTACATCATGCCCGTATCGAATGCTTGGAACTGGCTCTCTGCTGGACCTTTCCGGCTTCTCCCAGTCGCAACATCGACCTGCGTCTTGATCAGTGCATACATAATATATCAGCTGTACTTCCATCCGCTCGCTAGATTTCCAGGGCCCAAATTTGCCGCTGTAACTTTTCTCTGGTCTTTTTGGTATCAGAAAGAGTTCAATCAAACGGCACGGGAGCTCCATGACTTCTACGGTATTTCACCAGACTGCGTTTTTCTACAGCTTGCCGTTGCTCACCATTCCGCTTTGCAGATTCCCCTGTCATTCGTATTGGACCAAATGCGCTCCATTTTGGCGATGCCTCATACTACCATGCGTAAGTGTACACACCCCTTGACCCTGGATGGCTACTCATAATTTTGCCACAGCATCTACAAGTTCCAGTCCAAATTCACCAAGGACTCTTCTTTCTACGATCGTATTGGAATACCGGACTCGATCTTAGCAATGAAGGACCCTTTAGAACATCGAAGACTCCGTGCTGTTCTCGGTCCCTATTTCAAAACTAGCGCAATTGGGGCTCGTATGGACGTTATACTGGACAAGTTTGACACTGGGTGTCAAATTGTTCGCAACAGCATAGACGAGGGTGAAGCCCTAGATATGCGAGAAATGTTCTCTAGAATGACGGTCCGTCCCATTACTGCAAACCCTTTCAAAATCGAATCGGGAACTGATTAGTTTGTCGGCAGTGGGATATCATCTACAAGCTCTCGTTCGGCGAAGATTCTTGTCTGCTGGACAACATCGACCAACGGGCACCTATTCTGGAAGAGATCGCACGCATAGGTCATGCCGTCACGATCTGTAAGTCGATCCTTCGAACCAAAACCATCTATCACATTTGACTAAAGTCTATAGTGCGGTATGTTCCTGGACTAAGCCATTTGATGCTCTGGATGCCACCCTGGCTTCTTGGACCCATGCTCGCTGGAATTGCATCATTTCGAAAGGTTCGAATGTTTCCCGAATCACTAATTCCACCTGAGCTAACGTCAGCACAAAATTCTATAGCGCAGCACAGCCTTTGTAAGAGAGGCAGGTCGGCGCTACCAAAAGCGTAGCCCATCGAGTGAACAGAGACGTGGAGCAATGTTCGACGGTTTGATTGGAGACCATCTTGACAAGTGCGATACCAGCACGCTCGATTTTCGGAATTTGCCTGTGCAAAAATTGTCTGATCAAGTGTTTCTGCTCCTCTTGGCCGGCACTGATACCACGGCATCTGCCCTCACTACAGTTTTCTACCATCTAGCCAAAGAACCCAGCTACCAACAGAAGCTGGTGGAAGCCATTCAAGAGATAGGAGATGTTTCGGATCCAATCTTCGATTACACCGCGGCATTGCGAATACCGCTACTGGTATGAGCTTCCTGTTCCATTCACGTGGCTCTGGCGACGAAAAGCTTGCTGACTTGTTTCAATCATACAGGATCAGATCGTCAAAGAGGGCCTCCGGATGGCGACTCCAATCTCGATTCCCTTACCGCGTCTTACACCACCAGGAGGCGCTCGTGTGGGCGATGTCTATGTACCCGGCAACGTATGTGCACATTGTACCTATTCCTATTGGCCACATAATTGTCGCTCATCCGTGGTTTCCACAGATTACCATTTCATCCGCCATCACGTTCGTACATGAGGATCCTTCGATATTTGAGGACCCTCATCGATTCCTTCCGGAACGGTGGGCAGGCAAGGATGGTAAAGCTCTGAGTCCTCACTTTGTGCCCTTCTCGGAAGGTTCGCGGCGTTGCATTGGCTCAAAGTAAGTATGCCAAAGGTAAACTTCTGGCATAGCTAACGAGTCACAGTCTCGCAGAGATGGAGATTAAGTTGCTTCTGATTGAGATCTTTCCACGCTTCCGACTCGAGCTCGAACATGCTGATTACACCTTGAAATGGCAAGAACTTGGTGTCAGGTATCTGAGTGAACCCATGATGATGAACGCAAAGTACAGGGAATCACACAACTGATGGGAACACATGATATGGAACAATGGTATATCCATAGGAACATGCCTACCAGGAGCGATGGGTGAACAGTTCAGTGTTGTCAACATGGCACTACCGCTTCTGGGAAGATCATATTTAGGTAGTTTTTGCACCTTATACTCACAGGTATGGTTCATGCATGCAATGATGATGTCAACCAAACTTGGGGAATAAATGTGGTATAGGTGAATGAGTACTAGGATGTCCAAACGTCGGCGCCATAAAACTCGCCCTTGTCTTGCATTCAAAATGTCTATATATTCATAAGCAATTCGCTCCAATGGTTCTTGGAAAACTGATGAGCGAAAGTATCACAGATCCGCATCACTCCAGCAAAAGCTCCACCCCCCCTTTCAGTGTTGGCACCCCAATCCTATACCTTCCGCTCTCAATACTCCAATCCGTGGTCCCCCTACAGGGAATCCGACAACTGTCCACATACGTTTCAACATCACGGAAGACCGACTCATTGTGGGTAACTGCGACCTTCGCCAAAAGCCTCAGCGCCGCTGTATCCAACTCTAACTTCGCATTCTGAATGATGGAAAAAGCATGGTCCATTGACGCTTGCGGACTTTTCCCTTGGCTGACCAAATTCGGGATCAGGCTGTCTGCCTCGCCGTGTGCAATCTCTTTCTTGATGGAGAGCATATCGTTGATGATGCAAATGATCATATTCGCTTGATGCCAGATGTGTGTCATGTCTGGATCAGTTCGAATCGCTTGGGGGAGTTGAATGCCGAGGGCGTACCTGTAGTCAAGTTAGCCAGAGCTCGCAGGAATTGCGATGCCAGGGGAGTTTTGAGAGCACTGACTCGTGCAAAGCAAGACACAACGCCACAGCTCCCGTGTCCATTCTCATGGCAATGTACTCTTCCAAGCTGGACAGGACTCCTTTGACCCGCAACGTCTGCTCAATTCCGGTAGCGTTTACGAATTTTTCGCACTCTTCGAGGACTATTCGATGTTCGTATGGCGAGAGATAGGGACAGATGCCTTCGGCTACGGTCTTGAAGCTCGAGATTAGTGGGCTTCTGGGCAGACGATTGGGTGAGACATCATTTGCGGTCTCTTCGGTGGATTGAGATGACTTTGAGCTACTCATCGCAACAGACATCTTCCTAGTCAAGTCTGGCTCGGGGGATAGAGTCATGTCCGTAGTTGTGGCGTAGCTTCGTGGGCTTAGGCTCTCAGTATCGGTCCCTTCCGAGGGTGAAGGAGACACATCTGAGGAAGCGACAGCCGGTGCAGGAAGTAATGACTCTGAAGTCATGACTTCACCAGATCCAATGGGTCTCTCCCCCAACTCATTGCTCTCGCTCACTTCTACCGGAACCGGAGACAAACACTCCCGCATGAATTCGAGTGTATCCTGACGGAACCGCCGCTCGGCGTCGAGGTGGCCTGCCATGTTGGAGAACTCACTCGAGTCCGTTTCTGGAAAACCATGTCTGTTAGTCGAAGTTCTCTTTCGTTTCTCGAAGCACTCTTACCATCGTCCCAGTTGAAGAGCTTTGCACAATAGTCAGCATCAATATCTAACATTTCTCGAGATTTCAACTTACCCAAATCGCAAAATATGCGATATACTTCAAACGCTCATACTCGGCTTGCGGCCACCACGTTGCTGTGAAACGCGCGAGATTTGCTTTCTTCATCTGCTGGAGCCTCTTTCCCGCGGGCATCAATCTAAACAGCAGGATTTCAGCCAAGACCAGGATATTCGCTCTGCGATGGTGATGAATACTCTTCTAACTTCGCATCCACGTCTTTTTGAAGGCGCTCCAGATGCGGGCTGGTCTGCCGCGGCCAATCTTGAAGCAGAGCTTGCAGATCCGGAACTCGAACTCGTTGACCTTTCAATGACGCCAAAGTTTCAGACCGGGAGGCCATATTCACGAATGAGTATCAAGCAACAGAGGTATTCAGATCGAAACAAGAAAAAAGTCGGGCAGTCCTAGACAAAATTGGCGACCGATGTGCTCTCTATGAGGTGGACTTTGGCCCTTTTTGCCTCGGCCGGAAGGGTCCGCTGACGCAAGAGCCATATAAACAGCCGTACTATGGCTGTCGTCGGCATCATAGTCAACTCTTCGCGTTTGATGACATCGATCCTGTGGGTAGGTGGATATTCCTATTCAGGTTCTGATCGGCACTAAGCTTACGCTGAACCACTCTAACAAAATAGTGTCGAATGTTGATTCGGGCGACTCGATCCTTGGTGAAATCCTGTTTCGAATAGCCACTCATCCGGTCGGTCCAGAAAGAGATCAAGTTTCCCAGAAGCTTGCTCGAGCCGCTCTAAATTGTCTGGATTACAAGTGCTAAAGTCCGACGACATAGCTATAGTCGATAGGCAGGGTACAAGTAGAACGCGAGGAAGAACACAAAAGGCGCGACGCGTTCAAAAAAAGGGCAACCTAGACGCGGGAGGGGTTCGATCTGAAGTTCGCGATACACTCCTAGCCATTCAGATTAGCGGCACTCGCGACGCGTTCCCGGCGCAGTAACTTTGCCCCTACAGGATGCAATCCCAGAACGCCACACGCTCCAAACAGGCACCTTTAGGTCGGGAGAGTGTAAAGTTGAAACGCGACATATTCCAGCCGGGGATCCTAGATTAGACGTCTGAATTAGTATTGGATTAGTAGGGTCACTCTCTATGAACGGCTTATACGGTCACCGTGAATAGCCTGATTGAATCAAACGAACAGACAAACAAGGGAACATATTGGTTAGGCTTGTAGATCTGCGTCGATACGCGCAAGTATCAAGCGGAGCCGCACTGTCACGCAGACGCTACGTGACTGGATAACGTAGTCGTGCATTGACCAAATGGGGGCAAGCTTATTGATCTGCGACGATGCGCACAAGCATTGACTTAAGAGGAGCAGCATCGACTTGGCACTGCCACTAACTGACCCCACTAGGACAGTAACTCCGTCATAGCATAGATGTCGAACGACGCATTTTGATAGTAGCGGGCTAGAACATGGATAACGACACACTCTGCCCATCCGGGTGTCTTCGCAGATATTCGAGTAAGTGACGTCTGACAATCGGGTGAATTCACTGAAGGATCCAAGAAACCACGTTGTTGCTGCACGTACGTGTTTTCTGCCGGTTTTCTCCCAGCATTTACCAGTTGCCCTCGTTTACGCATTCAATCCATATACGAATCCCCTAAACACAGATGCCTCCTACCCCCTCGGTCGGCGACGCCAAACTCCTTGCACGACTAAGACAGTACATGAATTCTCCCGGCCTGCAGAACCAAGTATCATTCCCCTCCCTCTCTTCCCCCCTCCCTCCTTCCAAGTCCGCTCAATCGCAAGACTCAACCAAGAAGTCAAACCACTACCCAACCAAACCAAGCCTCTCCTCTTCTGACCGTCCCTTCCCAGCTCGACCAAAACCAACACCTCCAAACCTGGTTCTACGCGACCACGCTCATCTCCGCCTCCCTCAGTGGGAATTCAACCTGGCGCTTCCTGGTGCAGAAATATTGCCTCAACTACAAGCGTATCTTCGCGGGGGGGG
>Ga0265797_10009392_pt1 | contig 12741 bp, 9 predicted proteins | sample P2T30metagenome_FD_192433 | JGI IMG/M metagenome (GOLD analysis project Ga0265797, IMG submission 192433) | Plant litter microbial communities from East Loma Ridge, Irvine, California - P2 T30 | ecosystem: Environmental > Terrestrial > Plant litter > Unclassified | place: USA: California... | reverse complement strand
CGGGCATCGAAGCAATCATCAAAGCCGAAACATCACGTAAGCATGTCATTCTTACGGATGTACAGAACTCCCTGGGCATTGTTGTCGATGATCCCAAAACATTGCTTGAAACCGATCGCTACGAAGACTACGCCATTACTATTCTCAGTAAGTATAATGAGAAGATTGTAGCGGCACTCGGCGGTGCGGGTTATGACGAATCAATGTCTGAGCAAATGGCTGACATGTTTGCAGTGCGTCATGGCGCTGGTTTAGACCTGGCCAGAGGATTGTCAAAGATCCAGGGTGTGTATCGTCCACCTAGTTTCATGCTGCGTACCTTTGTCTTCATCTTCACCACAATTATGTCGCTCGGCCTGAACCTGATAATGGGTACACTCAGCACTATCATGATCTCTATGTTGGGTAATGCATTTGGTGGTACTTATGATCGCGGTAAGGACCGTTTCATCCGTATGCGTAATGAAGCTGTCATGGCGCTAAAGGAAGAGAACATCGAGCCTGGTATGCGTAAACTCGCATTAGAAGCAATCGCTGGGATCAACGAAGTACTGGCTGATAAAAAGAACGAACTCTATCAGGTCGAAAAAGTCGCCTTCATTCTGCGTTCCAGTCAACGTCAGCGGTACCGTAGTAAAGTACTGCAGCAAGACCTGGAAGCGTTATTAAACAACCCGCTGTATATCAGCGCGGCTAAACTGAAAACATTGTAATAAGGATCTCTGAGATGATCATTGATGTAGCGGAATTAAAGAATCAGGTAGTACGTGTGCGTTCTATTGCAGAGATCCCGTCAAGTCTGCGTTCTAAACTGATCGAAACTGGCTTGGCTCGTGCAGTTGCTTATGGTGTTGATCTACCATCTGCACCCGTAGGTAACCCGATCACTTACTTTGCAAGCAATGGTAAGAACGCTAAAGCTGCATTGTCTGTTATCAACGAAACCAACGTGATCGATGTCTCACGCATCCTGTCTCTGGCAACGACTATCTGGATGGCCCGTTACAATGCCGTCTTCGTTCCGTCGTCTCGTGAATCCATGGAACAGACAGCGCAGGCGTTGATCGCACAGAAAGAGTGGTTGTTCGATGCCTCTCAGCAAGAGTTCCTGGCTGCGACTGAAGGTGATGGTCAGGTGCAGGATGTGTTGAAACTTGCCCTGATCAACTTTACAGCGCCAGCGGTGATTGGTCTGGGTCAGGCACCTACCCCTGAATCAACCGAGGAGTAATCATGTCCTTAGACCTTATTAACTCCTTTGTCGATGACAGTGGTTCAGTGCCAAAGACTGCGCTGACTGTGGTCAGCAAAAAGGATGATGATATCAACGCACGTCTCCCTAAAGAGATGGCAATGATCAAAGCATCAAACGAAGAGATCGTTGAACTTCAGTCAGTGATTGAACGTATCCGCAGAGAGGGCATGAGCCGCGCTGTAGCAGAACGTATCATGGAGATCGCGCCAAGTGCCATGCCCGTGGGTTACGGCGTTGAGAGCTTCACTGTGGTGCCTTCTCGCATCTGTATGGCTGCGGGCATGGAATCTATTGTCGGTTATGTCATTGACGGCATAAAGCGTCTGATCGCATTCCTGTTTGATAAAGTCAAAACAGCTACCGCCTGGATCGTTGATACTTATAAGCGATTCACGGGCATCTCACCGACGGCATATAAGCTTGAACGTCGTGCAGTCTACATGCAACAGATGTCAGCGGAGTTTGCCAAACACTTTGGTAGCGACATTGCCGCTCTGTTAGAAGACGAGATCAAAGAAGGCTTTGTTGATATCGATGCCACACGCGTTACCATGACGGGGATGTTTGCAGATGCTTCAGTGCTGCAACAGGATCTGTCTAAGTACGCTAAGCCGATCAATCAAATGTCTAAGCAGGTTGAAGCGCTGGTTGCGGATATCCCACAACGTGCTGCACGTGTTAATGCCATTGCTAACGACGTCGTTGTCTCTCGCGATGGCAGTGTTGATCGCAGCACCGAGATTCTGCGCTATATCGAAACCGGTAAACTTGACGCATTAATCAGTTCACTGCGTACTGTTGCTAAAATGCTGGCCAGCTCCCCGATGTACAAATCACCCGGTGCGAGCAAAGACGGTAAACTTAAGCAGACTATCCTTGAACAGTTGAATAGCGATGGTTTCCGTGAGTTGATGTCAGGTCTATCCATGGCCGCTAATGCCGGCGTGTCTTACACCATGAACATGTCTGATGCTTCCGCTGTAATTCGTTCACGTAACTTGACCCAAGCGGTTAATGAACTGACGAACTATAATGAAGTGAAGAAGCGTTCATTGGATGATCTTAAATCGGCAGCGACTTCGGTCAACACCAATAAGTACATCCAGGCCGCTGAGAAAGCGACTGGTGATGACCCTACCACGAACGCACTGATTCAGTTTGCCCAGTACTTCGATGATGTCACCACCGCTGTTAAGCTTGCGCAAGACATCACGGCATCGTATGCAGAGACTGTCTTCAAGCTGCAGATCTTTGCAGTGAAGTGTCAGGACTTTGCATTGATCCAGTGGAGTGAGTCACCAGAGACCCGCGCCCTGCGTCAAGTAAATGAATCAACTGAACAAGCCCAGGCGATGATCAGACGTTATATTGAAAAAGTGGTGAAGAACACCGCTGGACTCGGTAATGCGTTAAGCGATCTGAACAAAGCGCTAAGCGCATAAGGAGTGAGCATGGATCCATTATTGACTACAATTCGTGACACCACTGATATGTGCGATGCACTGATCTCATTGGCACAGCGAGTTGAGCTACTGGGTCCCATTGCTGCAGAACAAGAGAACTTCAATACCATCAAAGAAAGCATTGATCGTAAGGTTGCGATGATAGCTGCGTCGATGGAATCTATTGAGTCCTCTGGGATCAACCAGGCGGCGGTGCAGGAACTTAATGCGCTGCTTCCTGGGATCATTCCTTCAAGCTTGCCTCTTAACGGATTTACCCGTGAGCTCAGTGCCTTTAATAAAGGCGTTGCGCTTGAGGCCTTAGCAGAAGGCAAAGCAGTAATGGTATCAAGCTCAGCCTCCGGTATCCTTGCGATTATCGTTAAGCTGTTCCGTTGGATTGTTATGACCGTGAAGTCTTACCTAAAGTCACGTCGTGATATCAATCGCTTAGGTGTGGGAACGACTTCAAAGATCAACAGCGCTGGTTCAATTAACGAGTATCTCTTAGCGGAGCTTGCAAAGACCCAAGAGTACAAGATAGCCCGTCGTGGTTATGAGTGGATCTATTCGATCTCTCGTCCTACCCAGGCAGTCTATAAGTTCAATGAGCAAGCATTGATTCAGTGGTGGCCAGAGCTCATCAATGAGCTTGAGTACGAATACAATGAAGTGAACAAAGCGTTTCTTGCATTACGTCAAGGTCAGTACTACACCCCGAACATTGCCAAAGCAACTCAGTCACCTTCTATGCTGCGTTTCTTTGAAGCACTGCCACAAGGGTGTGATCGCACAGGTAAAGTGTTCGATGTTGAGCAAGCCCGTGGTCAGTACCAGGAAAACCCACAACGCGCATTGTTCCAGCTGGCTGAACGTCTGCGTTACATGATCATGAAAGAGCCGAGTATTAAAGGTGAAGAGTTCTGTAGCAGCGCCCTTAGTCTGGGTCGCAGCATCGAGACTTACACCAACGTTGATCGTTTAGTGTTTGATCAGCTTAATACGTTCGACACCGGTGGTCGTTTAGGTAAATTGGAAGAGGCGTTCACGCATCTGTATAAGTCAGTACAGAACGCGCGATATAACGTGGATAAAGAAGCAGTCGATGAGTTCGTGGGTTACGTAAACCGTTACTCAGAGAAACTCAACTGTTTCGTACAGCTGATCACCGTTGTGTCTTATCTTGACACCTGCAGTTATCAGATCCTCGAAGACCTCTCGAAATTTACACTGAAGTATGTAGACATCTCTTTAAGTAATTAGTCGGCATAAAGGCCTGGCCCTCCTTGCGGGGGACCAGGCCTTGTTTATGCCGTCAGTGATGAAGTAGCAGACGTGTGTTTCAAGAAGGTGATAGCAATATCTTCCTTCACAGTCAGAGTACCATCAGAAGCCACATCCAGACGTTTCTTAATAGCGCAACGCATGGTGTCGTCCTGAGCAGTCAGTACACTGATATCCTGTTTAGGTCCCAATCCCTTGAATTCGACATCAACCACATCCGAGGTGCGGTATTCACGCAGTGACTCAACCAGATCGGTATTACCAAACGTAGCACGTTCAATAACCGAAGAGATCGCTGAACTGATCTTACTCGACAGGTTGGTACGCAGGGAGTTATTCTTATACCCGTTGTCCGTCATGTAGAAGGTAATGTCAAATCCAATACCGGCTGAGATCTGACGCGCTTCTTTCGCATTGGCCGTGATGTTGATCAGACCCAATGTCTGTTTAGGACGCAGATTAACTGTCGTCTTCTCCAGCAACTGTTTCTTCACTTCCACCATGTCGTCAGTCACCCAACTTACCAGGTCACCAATAACCTCGTTGACGTACGCTTTGTCCAGGGTATTGGTGCTGAAGTAATACGTACCATCCAGACCAACGATATCCACCTCACGTACAACTACACGTTCGTTTAATGGAATCGGATTACCCTGATCATCAGACTTGATATCACCAACGCGATAACGATAGATGATCTGACCTTCAGCGTCATACATGATGTCGCCTTTAGCATGCAGCACAATCGGATTGTTGTTACTGTCAAATACCAACTGATTTGTCTGAGGATCACGCTGATAGACCGTCTCTGCATAACGCCACGCTACATCAACATCGTACTTCTGATATTCGATGTTAGAGGTAATGGAACGAGAACGTTGATAGAGATAGGTCAATGCGGAACCCAGCACCACATCGTAAGACTGCTCCGTCACCACCACGAAAGGCTTGCCCAGATAGAACCCACCCAACTTTCTATCACTGTCGCTGTAGACAATGTCGTTTGGTGACTTATCAGCGGCAATACAGTTCAGCAGTGTGAATTGCTTCTCCAGCACCGAACGCAGTTTAGAAGGTGCATTACCAAACTGACCAAACGAAGTCAGGATGATCTCATCTTCTGCTGTGATATCGAGATTACTGTCAATATCAAACTGCCAGATGCGTTCACGTTCTTTAGTGCGACCGATCATCCGACCATTTAAGTAACCATAGTTGGATTCACCTTCCGGCATAAACAGCAACTGACACGCCACGTCTTCATCAGCCAGGTTCTTGTAGAAGTCCTGAGATAAAGTCACCACCGTCACGCTGTAACCACTTGCCGTCTTGGTCAACGTAAAGCTGTTCGCGCTAAGCTGCACCCCTAAGGAGTTATTCTCATAGGTGAAGACGCGATACGGTACAGTTGGTCGATCAAGATCATAAACACGTGTGGTAAAGGCATCGTTGTTCGCATCGTACACCGTGTAGAATGGCGAGTACATGAACACGTTGTTGTTTACTGTCATCGCTCGCTCTTCTAAAGAGCCTGCGTTCATAGCCGCAAGCTCAGCATCAGAGATCATGCGATAGATCCCGTTGTCCAAACGATAGACTGCAGCAGGTGTTACCGTTAACCGTAAGTTGTTATCCTTCACCGCACTGTTGGAGATCAACTGCGCCATCGAGGACTGCAACGTAACGATACCTGTACCGATCGGAGTAGTGATATCTGACTTGTTGGTCTGTGGGTTCAACGCACGTGTTGCCTGATAGATACGGTTGGTTACCATGTCTTCAGACTTCAGTGTACCGTAGCCAAGATCAGACAATGTTTTCGATACCTGATCGGCGGTAATCGGCAATGTCGTTTGGTTAGCTGAGTAGATTACATCTTCACGCAGGTCGTCAAGAGACTTACCATTGCTACCACCGGTTAGACTTGATGTGATCGAGATGGTCTTTTCGTTAAACACAGTCAGTGGTGTTGCGTACTCATCCAATGTACCGTTGTCGTAATTGAAATCCTGGAACACCGCACTGATGTTAGCTGCCTGCAAGGAAAGCGTCTCAATGACTAACTTACCTTTACTGGTGTAAACATCAATACGAACCTGGCGACCTGTACCTAAGTTATTGGAAATATAGATTTCCGGCAGTGTGACTTTTACTGCATCTTCCAATACCTGTGCGACAAAGGTGAGTTTGTTGTTATCGTACACCAGATCATCGTGCGTGACGTAAGCTTCTGACCAGGCATCTTTTACATTGGTGCGAGTAAACACACGGACGTAGTAGAATTGATCACCGTTCAGCGGGAACTTACTGTTAAAGCCGGAGATACTGGTAACCGTACTGGTGTAGCTCGATGCTTTGAACTGACGCAGTGGGACCGTGATGTAGAGCATCCCTTCATTATTAAAGACGATCTCTTTCCAGTCGAGCTGGTTAGACTCGACTGTCATCAGCGGCGTAGGTTCTGACACATCGTACACCACAACAAACCCGCCATGTTTCATCACACGAATTTCAATCGGGTATTCCAGACTGAATGCCGTGTCCATAACGGTTAATTGGGTATTGCGTGGAATCACCATCTTCGAGTAGATGCTGTCGATGTCATCGTTGCTGCCGGCCTTGACCTGGACCGCACGTGTACGAACTTCATCAGCGTTGAAGATTAAGTTAACCGTCAGGCGAGATGGTGTGCAGAAACGGTTCTTATAATCCTCATCACTCATGCTGCGATAAAGATCTTCATAAGACGCGGACAACTTCGGATAGAACTGGGTGATCAAGTCCTGATGGTTCTGCATGATCGCCGACCCAGTGAGCGCATTAAGTTCAAATGCAAACATAGCCGGGTTGGTTGCGTTGATGATATTTATCGAACCATCCATTGCCTGATCCAAAAGATCCAGCGAGTAATCGACCATCAAAGAAGGATCATTACGAAGATCAATCATCTTCTGTTTGATGTCATTGGTGCTGTCAGCCATTATAACCTCTTATTTCGTTTCTTTTGGAACCCACCACTGAAACTCGTTGGTCATGGGATCGATATACGGATAGCCGATAAAGTTAGTGCGTTGCATTTCAGATGGCGTGATCTTCCGGTAAAATGAATTACGGTTAGATGGTTTCATCTGCGGGTTAAAGATTTCCACACAACTGTTGAAATCAAGAATCAACGATTGTGTGTTGTAGCGCCAACCGACACATGACCAGTTACAACTGATTTGGTTATTGTTCTTAATCAGCGGACTTTCACGCGTCGTGTTAAAGTCAAATGCATTACCAATCGGGTTGGTTGTACAGATCGCTGCATACGGTGCACCGATCTTCGTCACATAGCGATAAGTCTGATCGAGAACGATGCGATAAAAGCGCATGGTGTAATCAATATAGTTGTTAACAATGGCTTCCCAGTAAGGAACCATCTCACCAAGGTATACCGCAGACGAATACGTTTGCAGCAAATCGAGGATCATGGTAATCGGATCGCCCGAGATGTTCGTGTGCGAAGACGTGATCTGATACGCTTCATTATATTCAGACTGACCGTCAACCATGGTCCAGGTTTCCTTACGTGCACCGGGTGGTGCAGTAAAGGTATCGATAACAATGTCAGGGAAACCCGTCATGGATTCTAAGGTGTTTGATAAAATCGGCACAAAAGCCTGTTGGTTATCAAACAGCGCAGAATACGATTTTCGGTCAATTGTCCCTTTTGCATCGAACATTGAACGAATGGCTCCTGGGATGGTATTTGCGTTATTTGAAGCCAATGCCAGGAGCTTTTCTTGCCGCATTAGATTATCGTATGACAGGTTAAGGATTGGGCGTGTAAAAAAGGTATACCCCATGACGTCTTTGTTGATTGGTAAGAAGGCGCTACGGTTACTGAATTTGTTCAAACCCCAATACTGATGTGCAAGCGATGAGGATACACTACCGTACCCCGATTCCCTCGCAGCCGAGTCAATGCTATCGGTCCATAACCCAGGATTGTATTCGTCGTTGTTATCGGTCATTACTCACACCTTTTAAAAATAAATATCCGTTGAACCAAGGAGTACTGTTATGTTACCAGTTGTTGTTACGGGGGCGATTACACTGGCTAGTTCGCTTGCGCTTGTCGCAGAGCGAATTCTCGCTGCGAAACAAAAAGCAAGTGAGATCACCGGTAGTGTTGACAAAACCCTTACCACTTTAGGTCAGATGGGTACACGCGACCTGATTACATTCACTAAAGTGACCCGTATGGAACCTCTGGTGTTAGTAGACGAGCGTTTAAAGTTCGACCCCTCTACACCGGAAATACTGCAGGTGCTGACTAGCCTGATCGCTGGTTACTACACACAAGCGTTCGCCATGCTCGGCCATGTTGATGGTATCGACGTCATTGGTACACTGGACAAGCTTAATCCGTCGCGTACTGGTATTGGCCTGAATAGCATCGAGGGCGATGAATCTGGTTACCACAAGTTTCCTAATCAGTCACACACCCCTCTCTATAGTATCGGGCTTGAAGCCTTAGAAACTGTAGAAGGCGAAACCAAGCCGGTTAAAATTCAGACTGATAAGAACGTGATTGCGGACATCAGTTCACCGACTAACCTGGCGATCGGTAAAATGATCAAGGTATCACTGTCTTCTAATGGCAACGTGGTTGAAATCCCAATCACCATCCGTGTGAAACCAGTCACCACTACAGTGGATGCAGTTACTGCTATTCTCGGTATCGGCACCACCAAGAACACCGTGTCTGAACGCTGGAATCGTTTCAAAGCAGGTGAGCTGACGTTCACTAACCTGGCAACCGGCGATGACGTTATTCGCCAGCACAAGAAGATCCTGATTCAGGACACTTCTGGTTTCTATGCCGAGATCGTTCGTCGTGCTCGCGGTAATGCGAAGAAAGGCCTGGTCTCTGGCAACCTGTCTCTGGCAACCGATTCTAACTGTATCCTGATCAGCTCTGATACCGCGCTGGATGTTGCTCGCGAACTCGGTGGTTCACTGGATAACTTTAAAATCCGTGAATCCATGTTCGGGAAAGTTTATTCCAATATGCTGATCATTGTCGATCAGATGAAGGGAATGGTTTCTTTCTATTACCGTGGCGAGCAGTTACCGACCCGTCTGTCACTGCAAGACATTAAACTGCATAATAAAGGCAGTGGTCCAGACATCATGTCTATCTTCACTGCGTTTGCCGAAAACAAAATCCCGTCGCTCTAAGGATCCCGTTCGATGAACATTTTTCAATATGTCAATAATCTCTTCGGCGCTGTTGACAAACGCGACGTGTTGGGTGAGATCGACAGCCTGCGTGATGAGCTGACTCGTTTCACCATCGGTAACTTTAAGAAAGCTATTGATGCAGGCGTTAACACTCAGGGTGCTAACTACTACAGCAAACAGCTCTCCCGTGAGTTCGATCGTCTGCGTCAGTCAGAACGTCTGCGTGGTCTTAACCTGATCGAACAGACTTATATTGCGCTGAACCAAACCACCATGACGCTGGAATGGCTGCGTAAACAAGTCGAGCGTGAGTTCGGTGGTAAGATCGTACGTGAAGCTGTTGACTTTAAACAAGCCAACTTCCTGCGCTACATCGACTCCATCGATTTCTACCTCCGCTACGCTCGTTCAATGTTGCTGGTTGTTACCAACCTGCAGATCAACCCGAACGAAGACATCACTAAGCACTTCACGATGCACGAGATTAAATTCCTGTCAGACACAGCGAAACACTTCGTCTATCTGACTGCGATGTTCTCGCAACCTGTGAGCGTGACTGAAAAGGTTTTCGATGCTGTCCCATCGGTTGTGGTGTCAGACGCGGATCAGCAAGCGATCGAAGCCGTACTGGGAAACGTAAAAACCGACCCGACGCAATCAGGTTTCCTCCCACTTGATTATAACCCATTCTTCCTGATCGGTCGTCGTCGTGCAGAACGTCGTGTTAAACGTCTGCGTGCTGCAGAAGCGGCAGCAACTGCAACTGAACTGACTCTGAGCAAACTGCTCGAAGCACAGGCTGGCGGCAGTAATGATCCGGCGGTTCAGAAACAGATCGACTACTACACCAACCAGTTAAACAAACTGAACGATGAAGTAGACCAGATCAACGCTGAAGTCGCGGTAAGCGCATAAGGAGTCCGTCATGGCAGATAGAGTTTCTACTGGTGCCGAGATTATCTACGGCACTGGATTTACCTCCCATGGCGGCCCAGACCAGAAAGGTGTAAAGATCAACGTCGATAATAAAGTTATTGATCTTTACCAGCAACTGAACGCCAACATTGCGTTGGTGGATAACTTTGCGTTTAAGCGTGAAGTTTGTGTTGCAACCTCTCGTCTGCTCCTGCCGTTGGCAAACTGGCTTCTGGCAACCCGTGCCAATTACCTGCATTCAAAACACGCACTCTTGTTTGCACGTGACTTGGCATTGGTCGCAATGGGCAAAGAACCGCAGATGAGTATCATGACGCGCATGCGCCTGTTCTCACCTTCTTCGGTGAAATCCAATCCGGGCGAACTCAATGCAACGAACTTCGATGCACTGGATTTGATCCCGAATAGCTTTATCGATGAGGTCCGCACTTACAGTAATGGTAAGCTGCTGGCTAACCTGACTCGTGACTCACAGCGTACCCGTGAGCTGGTCACTTCATTATATGTCATGTTTGGTTCTGTTGAATAACGGGCCGTATAAATCGGAATAAAAGAGGAAGAAATAAATGGGTAATAATTACCTCGGTTTGCTGTTGACTGCGGGCAACAATGCCTTTGATGAAAACGGCGTCCCAGCGCAGCCAGTACTGGTTGATGCACCCGTTGTTCCAGAACCAGCTCCAGTGGTCGAAGTCCCGGTCGTTGACCCAATCGCTGATCCAGTTCCAGTTCCAGTTGCTGATCCAGCGCCAGATATCGATACCCCACCGGTTGTTACTATCGACCCGGTTGAGCCACAGCCTGAGACTCCGTCTATTGTGTTGGCGATCAATGAAGATGAGCAAGAGCTCGTTGCTGCCGCTACCGCTGCTGCACAAGCTGAAGTTGCGCTGATCGACGCTGATTGCGCGCTGGAAGATTCTGAAACCCAGCTGACTGAACAAGCGCAGATTGTTTCTGAAGTTGAAAACGTTGTTGCCTCGATGGAAAGCTTCGTCGGTTCACCAATGTCAATGCAGGATGCTGTTGGTCTGCAGAAATGGGTAGTTTCGGCTACTCGTGGCGAATACGATCAGAACAAAGTCGTAGGTTCACTGGAATCTTTCGGTAACGACATCTCTACTGATGACGCACTGAACGCCGGCCTTGAAGGTATTGGCGACTTCCTGAAAGCAGCACGTAACAAACTGGGCGACATCCGTAAAGTGATGGTTGCTAACTGGGCGAGCTTCTTCAAAGAAGCATTCCTGGGCTTTGATAAAGTTGCCCGTCGCGCTGAAGCTGTGGCTAAGATCGCCAAGAGTACCTCTGGCGAATCCAATGCCTCTTCTATTCAGCTGCCGCTGGATACCGCATGGCGTCTGGTGAAAGATGGTAAGGTTTCTCAGAACCTGCCAAAAGATCTGGCCGACCTCGGTAAGTTCACCAAGCTTATCTTCAAAGATAACGCTGATGCGCTGATCGTTCATCGTAAGAAACTGGTTGACATCGCTGTTCGCCTGTCTACTGCGGAATACGACGATGCACTGAAGATCGCCAAAGAGCTCGTGAACTACGAACTGCCAACCGTTGGCGTTTGCAAAATCAAAGTACAGTCCAACTCCAACACCGTTGATCTGTATCGTTCCGACGAAGTACTGGGTGGCGTAGCGGTAACCTTCGCTAAGCCGGTTGATAAAATCAACGCACAGCTGCCTCTGTCTCGTCAGCTCGCTGACAAATGGAACAACATCATCCGTACCGACGTGTCTGTTGCTGCAACTGGTAAGAAGACTCCGAAGCTGGATGTGGCGATCGATACCCTGCAGCCTGCTGAAATCGCGAAACTGGCTGACGATGTATCTGCAATCCTGGGTGATGTGAAACAGTACCGTACCAACTACGCTGACTGGTATGCGTCCAACACCGATCTGGATCGTGCTATTGCCGTCCTGGCGAACGTGCCATGGTCTGGGGATAACGGCACTACTGTTGTTGATAACGATACTGATGCCAATGGCAACTCTGTATCTGTTGTTAGCATCATCGGTCTGAACCAGGACATCGCTGATGTCGTTGATTCACTGCATGACCAGTACAGCTACCTGACTGTTGCACCTATCCGTGCATTCACTGCTGAACTGCTGCCAATCCTGAACCGTGTGCTGGAAGTCGGCGAACGTTCACTGGCAACGTACAGCGACAATAACCTGTCTTAATCCGCAAAAGGCAAAGAGATGTCTATTTATCAAAAGCTCCTCTCTGCCGGCCTGGAGGCGTTCGAAGCGCCTCCTGCTCTTGCAGATGTGACACCGTCTCAGCTCCAGCAAGTGTTTGGTGATACTGCGCCGGTTCCTCTTGACACGCCTCCTCCGGGTGTTGAGGTTACGGTCATTGCACCGAGTCCATTTGATCCGGGTTATGTGGAAACGCCAGAACTCCTGCGACAGGAGATTGAAGCGCGTCAAGTCCTGGTTGAACTCATCAATGAAGAGCGTGAAGCGCAGAACACGCGTCAGTATGTTGAAGAGTTGCGTCGTGCAGGTGATGGTCTGGAAGGATTGATGGTTGAGATTCAGGGTGTTAATAACCCAGAAGAACCGACCAAAGATGAAC
>Ga0265797_10009390_pt1 | contig 12743 bp, 16 predicted proteins | sample P2T30metagenome_FD_192433 | JGI IMG/M metagenome (GOLD analysis project Ga0265797, IMG submission 192433) | Plant litter microbial communities from East Loma Ridge, Irvine, California - P2 T30 | ecosystem: Environmental > Terrestrial > Plant litter > Unclassified | place: USA: California... | reverse complement strand
CCACGCACGCGTACAATCTGCACCACACGTGAACACAATCGACCACCATCTATGAGAACTTCCACCGGTTACCACAGTTCATGCACTCGCAGAACGTAGTCATAGGTTCATCAGCGGACCTAGTCTGTGCTTGACTGTAGCTGACCATCTTCTGCTTGCACTTGCCACACTGGAACTCCTTGGAAATGGCCTTTTCGACTTGTGCAACCATGGCTTGGTTCATGTTGAGCTTTTCCAACTCCTCGTCCTCTTTTTTGCGCGCATCCGATTTCATTTCGTCGTGTGTCATGACGACAAACTGCTTCGCGGGTATATCGCCGCTGAATACGCGCCTGCGGAGTTGAGGGTTCGATTTGTTCTTGAGGTTCTGGAAGAGAGAGCGCATCTTTTCCTTGTAGGTATTGTTTACGCTACCGGCGTTACTGTAGGCGGCGGCTTCGACTTGCTTTGCGACACCGAGGATCTCGTCGGGCACTGCACATGTCAGTCAAGTATAAGTTACACGATATGCTCGAACTTACTCGCTTCACTCATAAAGGCCAGGCCATCGTACATCAGCCTTACGCAGTTGTCGCGTGCCTCGTCCCCAGTAACCTGATATTTGACCTTGTCGGTCTTGTGATTGCGCTTGTCGGCGGCGACGTCGTGCTTCTTCTTGGCCAGGCTGGGGGCCGGTGACGCAGTCCCTGAGGGTGGAGGAGCTGGCGAAGATGCTGCACCTCCGTTCGCGGCTGCTTTTGCGGGACCATTCATCTTGGGTGGCTGCTTCTTCTTGACCTCGTCCCTCCACTTTGCTACCAGTTCTGTCGCCAGCTTTTGTACAGCCGGGTCCTTGTGCGATCGCAGACGGTTGATGGTGACACCAATGCGGGTTGAGCGCAAGAGATCCTCGGTCGCTTGCACACCCGTCTTCAAGTCGTTGAGCAGCTTGATTACAGAAGCGCTTGGCTCGCCCTCGGCCACGGCTTTTCCGATGGCCTTGCCACGGAGCTCAATCTCTTTGGCGTCCATTGCCATAGTTCAGGCAGCAATCCTCGAGGTTTGGTATACACCGGGCGCAAGATTGTTGTTGTCTTGGTAAAACCGTCGACGATGTTTGTGAAGTCGCAAACACAGTAGGATGGGCCTGCTGCTTGGGTGATTGTGAGAGATTCTGTCGCTGTCACGCGGGCAAGGTCTCTCTGATTTGTTGTTGCGACTGAGAGGTCGGAGGTTCGGCGCGGGGTGCTTGAGCGCGTCCGGAGCAGGTATACGCGACGTTGGTAAGCGGAAGGTGTCGGCGACTGTACAGGCGACAGATGGCAGCTAGGCGGGAGGAGGGAAGGAGATGTGGTGCGATGGCATCGTTGCTCGAGATCTAGAAGTTGCGTTTGCTGAAGAGGCCCGAGCTCAGCAACGCTAGCCTCCGCGTTCACCCAAAGGCAACCGCGACCGTTTACCTGGGATCTACCGGACTAGGGACCGACGACAACTGCTGCAGCCGTGAACCTCTACCTCCGGAATTACCCAAAGCCAACATCCGAAGTATCACTATGGCCGAGAACGCGGCGCCAGGAAGCGCAAACAACACGGGCGCAGACAGCTCGCGCGGAATGCCCTACTACGAGAGACTGCGACGCGACTTGCGCGAATCGCTCAACAAGAAGCGCATCATCGACAACAGTCTGGTCAGTACAGCCAATGACGCGTTGTGAACTTCCGTGTTGACTTTCCATGGCAGCTGCAACTAGAGGACAACATCCTCCGAGTCGAGACGCAATACCTCGAAGAGACGAGCGCCGGAAACATTATCAAGGGCTTCGACAACTACATCAAAGGAGCCGCAACCACCACGACAGCAGGAGGTGCAGGCACTGCCACCAGACGGAAAGCACCCATCAGTGATGCAGACCGGATATTCAGTCGTAGCTCTACAAGCTTCCTGAGGGTACGTGGAGAGATACTGCGCTTGCTCGTGGGCAGCCAGAGAATTGATGCTGACTGCAATCCAGGAGTCTTCTACACCAGGCTCCGCGACGCCATCGCACGCCCCTACCCCGACTTCGTCCTTTCCTACGCGCGAATCGAGCCAACCTACAAACGGGGCGAGGCCAGGAGGAAGCAAGAAGAAGAAGGCAGCCGACGACGACGACGATGACGGCAACAAGACGAAGCGACAGAAAATTTCCTACGGACGCGAGTGAGCACCGATCCCAAGACTCCGGCACCGCTCGCTTCGAAAGTGGCGGGATACAAGAATCCTGAAATTACAAAAGAGTACCAAAGTTTCTCCAGGCGAGCAATTTGCTCGAGAGGACGATTGCGCGTCCTATGGGTCCCGAGACACGGAATCTAACACGCCTACCAACAAAATAGGAAGGCACAAAAGCATCGGTTAGGCACCCGGAGCTGCGCGTGTTCAGCGTGTGGATACCTTACAACAGGCGCGGGAGGGCTGAAACTGTCGTAGATCAGACTTGGGAACGCGGGGTTGGTTCAATCTCGATATGAGACCCACTTTAGGGAGGATAACGTACTACACCACCAGCGGACGACAACGCATCTGTGCTGACTAGCTGGCGTCGTAGTGGAGATTACTTGATGCTTGAATTTAGTGCTTGCTTCGAGGAATGGCGGTGGAGTTCGGCTTGGCACTTTGTTACGCGCAAGCCGTGTTTGTAGTCTCTGCTGGCGGCTTCATCTCTGCGAAGCGGATTTCATGCTTGACGAGGGTTAGCATAGTGGATCACGAAGTAGAATGCAAAGTGCAAGTCCCGCTTGTCGCAGCCAGAGATTGAAGGATTCATAGTACATCACCTGGGGATGGCGGTAGCGAATGAGCTTTTCGAACCTGCTTCCCTCAATTCTTCATGACATGATAGCACCGCAATGTGTAGTGAAGATGAGGCGTATGGCCATAGTACTACCAACCTTGCCGTTAACCGCTGCAGAGACCCTTCTTTTCGTCAAGATCAAGAATAGCAAGGGCATTAATGCATGCAATCCCAAGCCTCATATGGTTGTTTTCAGGCGGCGTAGACACGACCAGGATTGAGATTATACTACCAGCCATGGTCGCTTAACATGAGACGGTTGCGCAGGAAGTGCATGCTGGTAGGCTGTGGACTTCGCATCCTGGAATATCATGGTATGCGGAACTATAACCCAACGACACCAGTTCGCTTCAGCTAAGGCACTCCGCCCTCGCTTCGTGAGCGTGTCGGTCCATGGTGCTACTTGGAGATGCGATCGTCGGAGATTAGGATAGCAAAGCGAAAGGGTGCCTCCCTTACGAACCAACGGTCAAAAACGCAACACTGGCTTGCATGATGGCTTGCAATTCCGTGTGGTGGCCACAAGGTTTGCGGTTTCAAAGGCCGACCGAAATAGAGGAGCCGGAGCGGGTGGCGAAAAGACAGGTGTTTAGGACCATGGCGGAGATACTTTGTCCTGAGTGGTGGTTCGGCGGTATTGCAAGCTAGATTACAGCGCACTCTCCGGGCACCAACAGGCGCGGCGGAAACCAGTAGCAAGCGGAGCGAAAGAGTCACGCACTCGCCTCGTCACGTTCTCGTAACGCGATATGTTGCCTCAAGTTTCGCGATGCTGTAAGTCGTCGCGTCCCTACGACGATCTTTACTCGAAAGATGGCACGACTCTACAGCCGTCAGGCACACTACGATCTCATCTCAGGCTGCTTTCGGACCGTCTCCAGCGCGTGACCCACTGTTACAAGCGAGCATCGTGATTGGCACTCCCTGCAAAGCAGAGAAAATAAAAAGTCCCGCAGCCGACGCGACGCAGAGAGAAAGCCCGACGTCAGCAGCTATGGGGCTTTGCGCTTTCGAGTGAAACAAGTGACATCGTTGCGTCCCACTCAGCCTCGTACGCAACTCCGACTTTGATGGCAGGGGCTACCATGAGTGACGGGACCGGTGGGTGTGAAAGCGAATGATAGCATAGAACCAAAGCCTTTGGCGGCCCAAGGTGCGGCGGCAGACATCCCACTCGCTGAGGTAAGAAGGGTCTTGCGGCTAGCAAGGGGCTGACGCTGCATGACGGGAGCCAAGACTGACCCCTTGTCGTAAGCCCACCGCTCACGGGACGCCAAATGATGGCATTGCGGAGACAAGGTCATGACGAGGTCGCGTTGGCTAAACCGGCGACCGAGGTATCGCAAGTGACGACCGGAGACCGCGCCATGGTCCCGAACCAAAGGGCCGCTGCCGTCACTATGTCAGCTGGTGAGAAGAATTTGGAAGTTTTCGAGACAGAGAAAAAACGGGAGATGGTATGCATGGGATTAAACAAGGGTCTTTGATTCAGCCGTGTTCCTATCCACAATATGGAGGGATGCGTCATTTCGATCCCGCTGCCTGTATCTCGACGACTCAGTGTCTGTCGGAAAGCCATCCTGGCTTGTACCCCCATTCGGTGGGTGGCACCTATGCGCGCGCGCTGCAAGCTACTACTGTACAAACGTCATTGTGCTAACCGACCCTCCGCACGACTCTATGTCGGGAAAGGGTGGTTGCTAAAAGAGAGTCTAAAATATTAAAGGGTATAAGCGAATGGTGATGACAAAATGCTCCATGACGACTATGGGTCAAACCCCTTGTCGAGCAATGTCGAAAGATTAAATAAGCAACGGCGGGCGGCAAAGGACCAGGCCCGGATAAGACAAACGCGTAATGTTACAGGGTGTTGAAAATCGCTCGGAAACGGAATACTCGTAATTCGGAACACCAGAACGCCGTGGTGGTCCCTCGGGTTGAGGGCCAGGTGGTATCTCAGTAAAAAACCGTGGTGGGCAGCGATGGGTAGAAGGGAAGGACCGTCCCAGATTGTTGTCGTTTCGATCTATAGTCGTGACTAGGAAACGCGCGACGGTGGTATCTCAAAACATTATATGTACTGAAGACGTGTGCGACGAAGCGGTTGAAGAGGGTCCTGGGACGGGGTCGAGACAAGCAAAGCACTAAATGCGACCAAGGTGGTGATCACCTAGTGATCGACGCTCTCCGGTGAAGGGTGGTCGATGCTGCCGTCGTTCTTGTGAACCTTGCGATGTCTCCTCAGGTTGGATACGACGGAGAAGTGGCGGCCACAGCCATCGACTTCGCATGCGAATGCTGTCATAATGTTAGTGATGTAGGTGGTGATGTGCTAGGGAGTGCTTACGCTTCTCGCCAGTGTGGCTGTACATGTGTGTCTGCAGCGAACTTGGTCGTGTGAAGCGCTTGTCGCAGATCTTGCACTTGTGCTTCTTTTGCGAGCTGGAGGAGACCTTTGAGCTGAACTGGCTCATCATCGACGCAGGCGCAGGAGGCATATTGGCACCGAGGAGCGCATTGGGGCGGGGCAAAGTGCGCGAGTTGCCAAGATCAACAGACTCCGAGGCAGAGCTGTAATCTGTGACAGAGCCCTCACCACCGTAGTACCCGTTCGGGCCATAGCTGCCTGATGAGATTGACGAGTGTGTCGAGTGTGCGGAGGGGAAGCCGTAGGAGTCGGTCGAGCTGCGGCTGGTTCCTTGAGAGCCGTAGATATTCCTAGGAGTAATGTCTGACTGACTCAGGGAGACCATGCCACGGCTTGCATCAAGCGCATCGCTAAAGCTGTTGCGCGGTTGCTGTGCGTTCATTCTGCTAAAGTCAACAAGTGAACTTTGGCGTTGTCGTTGGGCTGCGCTCTCTACGGACTCGTAGAAGGCTATTGAGGGGACTGACGGATGTGAAGAGCGGCGGGAGGCATCCTGTTGGTATGCGTACGGGCTCCTTTCTGTGTTGCCATATTCCACCTGAGAGTAGGGTGCGGAAGTAGGAGCATAGGTTTGGTTTGGTGATGACCCAGAGGTAGCATAGCCAGTAGGGTATCCTCGCGACATGATATCTTCAGACGTAACAAGTAAGTTCTCTGTTCCGAAAGTGCCGTCCGGGAGAGTAATACCTTGTCCCATGGGAGGAGCTGTGACTGGCAGACTGTGGAACGGGATCGCAATGCTGGTAGGCCGTTGCGCGTCTACATTGGGTGCGACCGTTGTTTGGTACAGTTGCTGCTGCGAGGCGCCGGTGGACACCCACGGGTTGGTGAAGTGTGGTTGTTGTTGGGGGTAGCGCATGTGATCGTAGCCCATGCTGCTAAGCTGGGGTTGCTGGCGGTTGTCGACTGCCATTGCCATTGCGATGTCGAGGGTTGCGGAGGTGAGGTGGAAGGGACCGGAGGAGAAGGTGGTACAAGAAGACGAATGTGAGTGTTACAACAGGCACTCTACTCGTAGATCCAGGTGTGAAACGTGATAGTTCGAGGGTTGAAAACGTGGAGATAGTCGATCACAGGTACTCAGTGGTGGGATCTGCGACCTTTTGAATTCACTCTGACACTGGGGACTCCCGTGCAGTGGTAGTCCAAGTCGAGTAAAGATGATCCCTCTGGTATGTCGATCAGTTGACCTGTACTAACCAGGAGCCGTGGCGATGAACCAGCGAGATTAGGTGTAGGGCGAAAGCGGACACCAGTGACTGGGTGGCAGACGCTCGAGCGTTTCAAGTGAAGCACAGTGCTTGCAAGGAGCAGAATGCCCAGCGGGTGCAGGGGCGGACCGTGTGGGCTGGGGTTGCGTGTTGCGTGTCGCGGTGGAAGGTTCGGTAACGTTATTCGCTCCAAAAGCAAACCAGCGACAAAGAAGTAAGGATGTGAGGGTAACGATGATGAAAGCAGTATTGATAGTCTCTGGTACGAGTTAAGGCAAGAGACAATTTAGGATTGAGTAAAGCTTAGAGGTTGGGGAGTGTTGATCAGCAGGCGATTTATCGGGGAAGAGACACTGATAAATTCCGCTCCTTGAAGCGTTTACGTCTTTTGGGTTCACAGCACCTCCATCATAGGCTGGCAGCCAAGCATAGTGAGCAGGCAAGTTGGCTGAAGACCCCGGAAGCACCTACGTCGGTGACGACAGGGATGGTTTGCGCTAAGGCATCTTTCTGCACGCTGCTTTTAAGCGTGTGGGGAGCGTTATTCAATGGCCTGCCCACGGCCGATGTGGCATCCGCGCCATTGAGCGCAGTGGGCTCAACAGCCTTCAGCTCCCGTTTACTCACGCCAGCGTCTACCGCTTCTCCATTGCGCTATCACCGGCAGCCCTCTCACCCGTGAGAGGCCAGTGGTGCGCCAAACAAGCCCTCGCCGCTAGGCAAGCCTTTCGTCTCTGCCAGACAGCTGCGAATCAGCGGGCGGTAGGCGCGGGAGGGATTTTTGGCTTTTGTTTTGGCGTGCATCCACTTGGCCAGGGTCGACGAGGGGCATGGAAGCGGACTAGTGCATTCACTCACAATTGCATCCTGCCGTTTTGGTCAATGAGCGCTAGCCTGATGAGCGATAAGAGTGAAATGCTCCGCAGTAATGCTGACGAGTGCGGCAGGCCTGGTAGTTGCCCTGTGTCCTCATCCTGGCGATATCTGATCACCCCCTAAGCATTGCTTCTGAGACTGTCGACACTCGACGCTGCAGAACAACGGTCGCCTAGCAGCACGCTCCACCGCAACCAAGAAAGGGACCGAAAAGGCGGCTTCGCAAGCTTGCGGTTTCGAGGTGCATCGCGCCGGACACTGGCCGGAGAGGCTGCTTTCGCGTCGCGGAGTCGGACCGCCACAACTATCTCCACGTTGTTGCGTAAACTCGAACTCTGTGAGTTTCTCTCCCTCTGTCCTAGCGTTGGTTCCGCCCCTCTCCTGACTCTCCGTCGTGCACGGCGCACTCAGAAAAAAAAGCGCCCGACGTGAAATTAGTCCCCTGAAGCAGCGCCTGTGCGCATACCTAAGCAATGGGCAAGCGTTTGATCGCCGTCCATGTTGCTTTGGCTGCAACGACTGTAGCTTAGCCAGATGGCGGGTCACGAGCTGCGGCATCCACGACAGTCTCGGGAACTGCCTTGTCCAATAGGGGCACCACAGGCACGTCGGTCGCAGTCGGTGTACCTGCTCGGCACCATGTAACTGTACTCGACTCACACGCTGGGCCGAGTCTTGAGGAAGACACCACTTTGGCTTCCCACAGAGCTCCAATCAGTCGCACTCCCCAATATCGGCTTGCCCTTGGGATGGAGGCGTCATGTGTAGCAGGGCTGGTTGTGTGTGCGGTCGCTATATCCACCAATGACGAAATCGTGAGCCGATAGCACAGCGTCGACGATTGGGACAAGCCGTTTCGTGCTCCGTATCTTCGGCCTGTCATTGACGCGGACCGGATGGTTAGCTGGGAGGAATGATGAGAGCCAAGGCCCATTTGCACACCCCGCTGACACGCGCGCTGGTGGAAGGTGCTGTAGGATGTGGGCGCATCATGGGTGCTTGCTGGCAATGTCGTCATAGGAAGCGCGCCCTAGCGCAGACGCTAGAGGCCGTAAGCGAGCTGTCATTGGCGCAGCCCCCAAGCGGTACCTGGCGACAGTGAAGGCCATGCAGGATGATGTAGGAGCGGTCAAGCATGCAGATGATTTGCCGCCCGGGATATTGACCATGCTGCACAGCAGCCATTGTTGCAGTGCGTTATACCAGCGGGCAGAACGCTGTGTTGGGCGTTCAGCGCGCGTCGTGGCTTGGGGCCTTTGTCTGAATGCGAGCGCGATCACGAGTGGCAATGGGCAGAAAGCATGCACTCGGAACCTGCCATCTCACCGCTGCATGCCTGGTCGACGTGAGTGGTTAGGTGTTGGGACAAAAGGGCCGCCTTGCATCTCAAGCGCACGGAGCTGCTCTGCAAACCCCCTCACTGTGTTCGTGGCTCCGCGGGGCCTGGTCATGCAGGGCAAGATCTGTTGGAGCAGCGCCATCCCGCTCAACATCGAGCTTGCAGCCTGCACTATCAAAGTCACTTGAGCGTCAGGCCTCCACTTCGCTGCGTCTGCCTCTGCCGCTACTCTGCGTGTGCAGCTGTCGGCGGGAGTGGTACCCTACTCGAGTGGCCGGTGAATCGAGTGCAGCATCTGACGCCGCGCTGTGCATCGCATCAGCATCAGAACAGCAGGCCAAAAAGAAGTGGACGTGACCCATCCCCAGCGCTATCTGCTGTCGCAAAGGTCGTAGGGTGTCGGCAGCCGCTCGCTCGGCATTTGGACATTGGACCCTGCATTCGCAAGCCATGCCAGATCACCGAAGTTTATTAGCCGTTGTCTGTGAGCATCCTGCGCCCACCTATGCCCACCGCCAAGCCATTTGGGTACTCGATAAGCTCTAGGGTGGATTGTTTTTTATTTCCGAGATCGCACACTAGCTTTGCAATACGAGCAATAGCACAAGGCGTGTGGAGAAGCAAAGCCGGCTCTCCAGATACCTGCGGCTTTGCAGACAATCTATGTGCAACAGCATCCCATAGTTCTGGAGATCTTCAGTAAGCGTTCCCCGCGATCTTCATAAGAGCCAGATATGCGGCTCTGCGAGATCGATCAGCAGCGAGTGATTGTCAGGCACACGTGTTGGACACGTTCACAACGAAGCTGCGCAGCACCGAATTGGTTGCGCAAACCATCTCCGCCGAGGCTTGTGTGCAGCTAGTGCTCAACAACCGCTCCATAGCCACGTAGCGCACGAACAAACTCCTGCTAGATCCGGGCAGCAGGTGAACCGAACAGCGCCTAAACCAGCGACAAAAAGCCAGCAGTAAAACCGCAAAACAAAAGCAGTCGGCGAGGCAGCGAATCAAGTGCGCCCGACACTCTGGTACATTAACCACCAGGTCCATTTTGCTAGCAAAAACACTAGTCACGGGCAGCGGTGCAATTGCGCGCTACAGCCAATGGCAACGTGGTGAGCCAAGAGAGCGCTACGACTCGGCAAGCCGCACTTACGAGTTCTCAACCCGCCCGATGTAACGTTCATCGAAACTGCGGGAGTAACGCGGGCTGTCAGGCTGTCAATCTTGGGGGTGGCTGCGCAAGGCACGTCTGTGCCATAACAAAGTTTGACCTGGAGATTCTGCATGTCCGATTTCTATCGCATGATCTCCAGAAAGTTCCCGCCCTCCTAACGGACAAGGTACATGATCAACACTGTCAAGCCAAGGAATTGGGTACGAAAAGCAAACACTTTCCCATTCGAGAGGCACGAGAGACCAGGGACACGAGAATTGTGATGTGGTTCGCAGATCAAAATCTTTTTCTTTCCTAATCTGATTATGCGGCATTACAGCCGTTACTACAGCCCTATCTCCCCTTTATGCGCCCGAAAGGACGCGCAATGCCAATGCTTCTAACTTGCTGGTGGGGTACTTCTGACAGTTGACTCGAGTCGAAATCCACGTTTTCATTCTTTGACCGGCTTCAAGGAGAATCGTCGGACGACCAGGATGTGATCAGATGCACATGATCTCCCCGAGCACGTGCATACTGCATGAGGAAAGCTGCATTCTCCTTTCTGCCAGGACATCGCATGGGTCTTCGCATCTCGGGGCCTGAACGGGTCAGGTTATGCATTGGCATTGAAAGCCCTGCCAATGAAGTGAGGCTGCATGGTCGCCGAGCACCACCAGCATCTAACTTCCTGTCGCTACCCTATGATGCATCCCTATCTTTCAGAAAAGTTTCCGGTACTGTGGTTGAGTGTCTAAGCGTATCTGCATGACTTCTTTCTTGCAGACTGACTTGACCTTTCGAGCAAGTGGTGCAGCTGTGCGCTGTCAATGCTTCGTCTCTAAAAGGAAGGAAGGCGCGGGTGTCTTCCCGACATGTCGAGGCTCTATTGATGTTGAAATGACGGTGGTCGTGATGGAGCATTCGTCTCTGAGCATTTCATCGAGTGACGTGCTCAACGACCGTCCGTTCACTGGCATGGAGGCGCGAATTTGAAAGCCCCGGTCGTGCCAAGGTAGCCTGTCTCGCGTTGCTCATACTATGAGCATTGTTTGCCCTATTCGAGTCGGCCTCATCCAGAGAACCGGGCTTCTTTGTTGTGAGAGAGTCTGTTTCTTGTTCATGGGCCAGTTTCTCAATGTTTGCCTCGGTCAGAGGCATCGATGGTTCGTTGTGTGGCCCCTGAGAGCTGTTGTGACGGATGAGCTGTGGCCCGACTAATGAAAGCAGTTTTTCGTCGCGCAATTTCGTGTCTCTTTCCTCAGCGTGAATACGCCGCATAGCCCTCTCACCCTCGTTCTCGTTGGACCTTGTGAATGCTGCATCGCTCTGGTAGTGGAGGCGGTCAAGTTCAGCGGTCAATGCCTGCGCCGTTGTTTCAGATTCAACCGACAAGTCTGCCGTTCGCGGGTGATCTTTTGCCCTAGAGCCCACCTTGGAGCTCGGGGTTGCGACGCCATGTCGATCATTGTCGTTTGTGGGTGGCTTGCTTTTTGCCGTCTTTCGCCGGCCTTCGAGTGCCCACTTCACAAGCATCTTCTGATTGTTAGCGGACCCACCAGTTGGCTTGGGGAAACCTACCTTCTCCAGCAGCTTCCCTTTGACTGGCTTGGCGAGATAGTCCTACTGAGTCTTAGCATCTCCTATATCACGAATCCGAAGATGTGCCTGGTGAAAACTTACATCCATACCACACGATACACACTTCTCCTTGTCGCCCTGAATCGCGCTAGCCGTCATGGCAACGATCGGAACACCTCGAATTTCGGGCATATTGCGCCACGGCGATTCTGTCCTGATTGCGTGGGTAGCGGAGTAACCATCTCGAATAGGCATCTGCATTTTCTGTCAGCAAGCAACACGTGCAAAATCTCGTACGAAGCTGCCTCACTTGAACGTCCATCAGGATGATATCCGGGCGTGGGTGCGAAGGGCCGAACTCCTGCATTAGATACTCCAAAGCTTCTTGGCCGTTCCACACTGCATTGACCGAGAAGTGAAGCTTCTTGATCGTCTTGAGCGCGATTTGCTGGTTGATGTGACTGGTCGTTTGTTAATCACCTTTTCCATGAGAACTTGCTCAAGCGCAACTTACTTGTCCTCGACAACGAGAACATGAATCTCCTGTCTTTCGTTGTCGGGAAGGCTCATCAGATGATCCGGAATTGCTGATTTGAGCAACGGGTATGATGAGTTCCCATTAGGAAGTTGCGGTGTCAACGGCGGTGTATGGCCTTCCGAGCTGCCACAAGAGACTGACATGTCGCTCTGAAGTCGATCCGGAATTGACTCTAGATGAACCAAAGGTGATTCTCCATCTTGCGAGGGCGCACGAGTAAATGGTATCCAGAAAGTAGCAGTAGTACCCTGCCCCAGCTTCGAGTCCAGCCATATCTGACCTTTCATGAGCTCAACGAGGTTCTTGCTGATGGTTAAACCCAGGCCAGTTCCGCCGAATCGTCGAGCCGTGGACGAATCTGCCTGACTAAAGGGCTGGAATAATCGCTTGCGGACCTCCTCTTCTATACCAATTCCAGTGTCCTCAACGTTGAAGTTGACCGTGACCATATCTTTTGTTTCTTGGCTGATGGAGACGGCAAGTCTTACAGTACCCACCGAGGTGAACTTGATGCTGTTGGTTAGCACATTGGTGAGAATTTGCCGTAATCTGCCTGGATCTCCCATAACGCGCAGATCTGCCCCAACCTCATCTTGTATAGAACTCTGGTAATCCAGACCCTTCCTTTGTGCAGCAAACGACATCATCTGAGCGGGTCAGTAAGGACAATGAGATCATACGCTGTAGTCTGCGACATACCTTGTTCACGTCTCGGAGGACGACGCTGAGACTGAACTGCACCTCCTCAACGTCAAGCCGTCCTGACTCAACTTTCGAAAAGTCCAAAATGTCGTTGATTAC
>Ga0265797_10009388_pt1 | contig 12744 bp, 8 predicted proteins | sample P2T30metagenome_FD_192433 | JGI IMG/M metagenome (GOLD analysis project Ga0265797, IMG submission 192433) | Plant litter microbial communities from East Loma Ridge, Irvine, California - P2 T30 | ecosystem: Environmental > Terrestrial > Plant litter > Unclassified | place: USA: California... | reverse complement strand
CCCCCGCCAAATCCCTCCGAATAATTTGCCGACAAACATCCACAAAAACCTCATTAACATTCAACCTCCGCCTAGCGCTCGTCTCGTAATAGGGTATGTTGCCCCACATCTGGCTGACCTGGAAGGCTTTAGCGCGCGAGACGCGGCGGTCGTCTTCGAGGTCTGCCTTGTTGCCGACCAGCACGATGGGGATGGAGGGGTCGTGGTTCTTCATGTGGGCGATCTGCTCGCGCAGCTCGCCGAGTTCGCTGAGGGACGTGGTAGAGGTGATGGAGAAGACGAGGAGGAAGCCTTGGGCGTAGCGCATGTACATTTCTCGTATTGAGGCTGGTTGTTGGGGTTTGGTTAGTTTGAGGTGATCTCTCTATGGCTCGTTGTTGTTTTTTCTTTTTTTTTTGGTGATGGGAGTGGATGGGATTGGGAAAGATGGAGCTCTTTTCTTACTGAATTGTTCTGTGCCGGCTGTGTCCATGATCTCGAGCATTACTTGTCGTCCCTGTTTGGTCACCGAGACATCGTAAGCCTTTCATGGTTTCTTTGCGCTCTTGGGTTCGTTTGCTTTCCCTCCCCCTTCGCCTGGGTTCAATACTTACATCCACGTCGATCGCTTTGCGGTATGTATCTTCGATTGTTGGGTCATATCGTTCGATGAAGATCCCTTGGACGAATTGCGCTGTTGCATTGAAAGTTAGATTGGATCGTCAGCCAGACTGATTGGAGCGTGGAGTGGTATGGAAGTTCTCGTATAGAGCGAGGATCAGAAAGGATAAAAAAGAAACATACCGGTCAAAGCACTTTTTCCCACGCCTCCGGATCCGAGGACTGCGATGTTGTATTCTCTGTTTGTTTCGAGGGTTAGATTGCACGATCAATGGCTATGCGGATGTTTTTGGGCTGGAATGCGCGTATAGCAATTAAAGCGCGCAGTTCCAATCCTCCAATCCCCAGGCAATAGAAGAGGTACATACCTTTGGTAGCCGGCTCGCGACGACATTTCACATCAAGCTTCTTTCTTTCTAACGTCTCTTTTCTTCTGCAAGATGGCAATGCAGTACAAGCTACTTCTTCCGCGCCGAGCGCTGTTGAAGAGTTTCTTGAAGGAAAGTCGCCTTGAGGAAAATGCCTTCTCTTTTCGATATTCCCTTTCTTCCTCTCTTTCTCTCTCACGCACACTCTCTCTCTTTTCACCCCACCTCCAATATCAGACCTGCTCCTGCTTTACTTTGCCTTGCCTCGCTTTACCCAGCCAACACCCTCCTCCAACGTCTCTCAATCGCTCCCCTGCGATTCGCTGCTGCAGGGCCCAAATAATATCGCCTGATCCTACCCTGCGATCTTCCCTCTTTTTTCCCCAAAGGAAGAAAGCCCACGTTTCACCGCGGAAAGCTTTCCTCTCTCTCTGTCTCTCGCTCTTTTCCGCGCGCCTATAGTAGCAGACGGAATAAGACTTGCCGCTGCTGCTGGCTGGCTGCGCGCGTCGTCCGAGCCTGAGACAAAGTTGGGCGTTTGGTTTGGTTTGGTTTGGTTTGTTTTGTTTGTGCAGTGCGACGCGGCCAATGCGAGTGCAGTGTCCGGTTGCGGGAACTGCAGTCGAAGATTTTCGGGGTCGGATGAGTTTCGTGTCGTGTCGTGTCGTGTCGGGTGCGAGGAGGTGTTCGAAATACCTGGCGGGTTTTTGCGCGCGCGTGCGGTTTCTTTTGGTGTAGTCGGTCTGTTCTGCTTGTTGGGTTGCAAACTATGGGTGGATGCACGTGGGATGGGCCAATGGCTTCCTACTCCGCGTGGGTTTGGTATAGGCGGAGGGTAGGTGAGGTGAGGGTATGCCGAGGGCGTGTGTTGGGAGTACCTAGTGTACTGACTGCAGGCAGAGTGCGAAACAGATGTAACTATGCGCGCGCGCGAGAAGGATGAATACTAGGTAGATTACCTACTACTCAATGGCAGAGGGCGATGACGAACGAGGTGCTGCTGCGCGAAGGGGACGGGAGAGTCATGTCATGTCATGGCAGGTTTGGAGGATGGGAAGGGTTTTGAACTAGCTTCACTAAACTAAACTGTCTACTAACCACTACCAGATTGGTATACCAAGCACCTTTTATTTCTCATCACCACCCACCGACCGATGATGATTTCCCTGCCCTCTTTCCTCCTCTTCCGCCTTCCTTACCCGAGACCATGGTACCGGTGTGATGTACTGTAATTAATGCATTGACGGTCTTATGCAAGCCTACACGTAAGCCTTGTAATGATTGTTAGACACTTCAGAGACATACATCAGCTCGCAGTAGGGTGAATAATAGATTCGACAGGTGTGTACATGTATATGAAAAGTTGGTTCCCCTATCGGGCTCAGAGGCTCCGACTTGTCCGACTCGATTCACGTAGGCGATGTCCGTCTCCGACTGGTCTGAATACCTGTATTTATCATTTCCCTTGACTTCACCAGCTTTGTCTTGTCGGTAGAAAGGTCGCCAGCTTGTCAGCCTCAACTTACATACTGTAGGTAAGAATCGAACCGCCAATGGCTGATATCATCTTTCCTGCTTCCTACAGCAAATCAGCAAGTCCACCCCTCACGACTCAAGTCCACCATCCAATCCAGTACACACTCCGGGAACCTTTCGCCCACCATCAAACGGTCCACCACACGACAAGTTGATTTTCTAGCAAGCGACTAGTACATACTATACCACCACCCAATTCACGCTCTACCTAACCAGCGGCCGGACGACCTCCTACGCGTGGATACATGTCCGATAGGCTTGCGGGGGAAGACATGTTAGTAAGGGAAGGGAAGGGTAGGTATAGTATACTTAGTAAGAAGTGTCTTTTTACCAAAAGATCTTGACTAGCAGCCCTAGAGGCGCTACAAGGACTACTATATACCTTGAGTGTGAAACGCAACATACATACATACATACATACATACGATGTAGTGAATTTGTCGTGCTGTTTGATAGTGTGCTTACGTACATGCATCAGTACAGTAAGTTACATGTATCATGTATTATATATTAGACATAGATTCGAGCCTTTAGGAACGAACGCTAGAGTTGGGTATTACGAGCATAGTATAGAGATACTTAGTAGTGTGTTTTTGAATATAATATGTAGGTAGCGATCGGAGAACAAGATAATACCTTTGCTGTAATTACGATTGCGCGTGAGGGTCAACATATCATCAATAATAATGACTAGGAGCCGTTGAACATTCCACTGTGTGTCGGTACACAGTTGGCTGCCTTTCTGCTACGATGTCATCATGCCCTCCCTACATGTCTACATTACACGTATGATGTGTGTAATAACATCGAACGCTTAGCATTCAAATTTCATTCCACACTCACGATTCATTAGGAAAGGGAAAGAAAAGCACCACTGAACAACCGGAACATCGCATACAAGCGAACGAGAGTACGAACGATACCGCGCTCTCACCCTGCCTACGTACAGTATGTCCATGTCCATGTCCATCTTCGTCAAATCATTCATTCATCCATCCCTCACCCTCACCCTCAGTCCTTCCCTGCCTTCTTCATCAACAATCCCATTCGCATTCCCAACAATCTACTGGGAAATACCAATCACACCGCAAGCGGGACGGGCACCAGCGTTACCAGTCTTCTTGCTCTCCTCGTTCTCGCCCTTGCCCAAGTCGTCGGTGCCGGCGTGGACGACGACGGTGCGGCCCAGCACGCTCTCCGGGCCGATCAGCTTGATGAACTTGTCCGAGACGCTGCCCTGGGCGTTACCCTGGCCGTCGGTCTTGAAGTTGCCGAGGTCGCCGACGTGGCGCTCGCTGTCGGAGGGGGCGCCGTGGGTCTTGTTGTGGGGGTTGACTGTGGGTGGGGAATGGAAATGTCAATTTGCTTGCTGTGGTTTGTGGGAAGGGAGACCTGGCAAGCTTGTCACCAGGAGGAAGAAGTTCGACTCACAGTGAGGACCGGCGCTGGTGCAGCCGTTGGTGTTGTCGCCGAAAGTGTGGATGTGCATGCCACGCTCGGCGTTGGCGTCGTTGCCGGACACGTTCCAGGAGATCTGGGTGTCGGCCGACTCGGAGGCCTGCTCGAAGGTGACGGTGCCCTTGACGTTGGAGTCACCACGGATGACGGCGACTATTTGGTCGAGTTAGCTCGATGCATTGGTGCCAGTGTGTTGACTGTGCCTCCGTCTTGCTATCTTGTGAGCATGCTAGATGAAGATGTCCATCCCGTCTTGCTATCTTGCAAGCATGCCAGACGAAGACAGACATCCATCCACATCTCCACCCACGAAAGACACACGACACCACGTGTGAGCTTCGCGTGAGTAATGAGAAGTGCTCGGGAGTGGTAGGTAGGTAGGTAGCAAGGACCAAGGGAAGGCAGCACCTCAATGACAGGACCTCGATGTCTGCCGCACCACGCCATGCCATGCACATGCCCTGCAAGTGAAAGGCATACATAAAAGGGCAGATCTCGCCCACTTGCTTTTGCTCTTGCTCTTGCACTTGCTCTTGCACTTCCGCTCGCATGTCCGCTCGCATGTTCATCATTTCCCTCAAACGTGCTCACTCGAGTCACTCAAGAGTCAAGCCCCTCTCAGCGCCCCAAGCCAATGGAGCCAGTGATAAGATGGTAGGTAGGGAAAGCATCATACATACCAGCTTTGACCATATTTGCGGTGTTGTATGTGTTTGTGATTGAGTATTGGTTTATTAGTGGTTTTCGTGGTCCTTCTTTTAGTTCTTCGCGGCGATGGTGAGATGAGAAAGAGGAGGGGAGAGAGAGATGTGATGTGTGATGATGTGTCAACTCCACCTCACGGCGCCTTCGCCCATGCTCACAAAGCAAAAGCACTGTTTCCCTCGACCCCGCCGCCGCCGAGGTCGTGCTTGCCCCGCCCCACTTTGCGTCACATCGCTGTCTCGCTGTCTTGTTGCCTTATTGCAACTGGTTATGTCAAACTGCCAAAAAGCACGGCATCGGCATCGGCATCGGAGCGAGCGCGTCGCTGCCTTTCTTCTGTTTTCGCTTTCTTTCTGCCTGTTCTTGCGGCAAGCGTGTTGTTTCGCTCACCCAAGCCACGCAAGGCTGAATAACAGAACAGCGTCACATTAATTTTCATCGACCATTGGGAAAGAAAATCTCTAGGACAGGTCTTCTTCTTCTAATAATAGACAACCTCATGACAATTGCAATTTTGATTTGGTATATTATAGGAAAGCATGCACATGTATCAAACGTCGTCGGTTGTCAACCTTTCCAGCTTTCCATCTCGACTCATACGTTTCAGTCTGTTTCGTCCACCATCGTGACACGTGAAATTGTTTTTAATGAAAATCAATCAATCAAGCACATCAAGACATCTAAGCCTTCTCGATCTTCTCGCGGAGGATCTCCTTGAGGGTGACGGCGTCAGCGGCGAACTTGCTGATACCCTCGGAGAGCTTGTGCACGGCCATGGGGTCCTCGTTGAAGTCGAAGCGGAAGAGAGCCTCGTCCTTGAGGTAGCTCTTCTTCTCAATCTCAAGCTTGGCGACGTCCTCGGCCTTGAGCTTCTGGGGAACAGAGTCGGTGCTGTTGTACATCTGCTCGAGAAGATTGGGGGCGATGGTGAGGTAGTCGCAGCCGGCGAGCTCGGTGATCTCGCCAAGGTTGCGGAAGGAGGCGCCCATGACGATGGTCTTGTAGTCGTACTTCTTGTAGTAGTTGAAGATCTCGACGACGGACTTGACACCGGGGTCGTTCTGAGCGGTGTACTCCTGCTTGGTGTTGGCCTTGTACCAGTCGAGGATACGGCCGACGAAGGGAGAGATGAGGTAGGCACCGGCCTCGGCGGCGGCGATGGCCTGAGGGAGGGAGAACATGAGGGTCAGGTTGCAGTTGATGCCGTGCTTGCTCTGGAGCTCGTGAGCGGCCTGGATGCCCTCCCAGGTCGAGGCGAGCTTGATGAGCACGCGGGACTTGTCAATGCCGGCCTCCTTGTAGAGCTGGTGCTGTTGTCAGTGTGTTGCACTTCCAATGTACGTCGTAGCCAATACTTACGTCGATAATGCGGAGGGCCTTTTGGATGGAGACCTCCTTGTCGAAGGAGAAGCGGGCGTCGACCTCGGTGGAGACCTTGCCAGGGACGATCTTCAGGATCTCGCTACCGAACTGGACGAGCAAGTTGTCGAAGGTGATGTCGATCTGCTCGGTGGTGTCCTTGCCGTGCTTCTTGCCGTAGGCGACAGCCTCGTCGATGAGCTTGGCGTACTCGGGCTTCTTGGAGGCGGCGAGGATGAGGGAGGGGTTGGTGGTGGCATCTTGCGGCTTGTACTTGCCAATGGTGGCGAAGTCACCGGAGTCGCAGACGACGGTCTGTTGAGGAGGACATTGTCAGTGTTTGTTGTTTTGACGCGGGGTCGGTGAGTGAATGACTGGGCGCGGTGAGAGACAGGGAGAAGGTTTGAAGACAACTTACGGTGCCGGCGGCCTTGAGCTGGTCGAGGGAGGAAGACATGATTGTGGATGTGGTTTGTGTGTGATTGGGAGTTGTTATTCCTGTTGCAAGGGAAGGTGAGTGGATGTGAGTGAGTAGGTAGCAAGTCGAGAAAGTGGTTGGGTAAAAGTTTTGGGGCTTTGTATCCGTCTTGGAGGGGCTAAAAGTGGCGGAAGGCCATGCCAGCCTGTCGCTCTGATGTAACACGTTGGTACGTCAATCGGCGGGCACGTGCGAATGAAGACCATGCCATGCACGCAGTCTTCTCGGCCTCATTCCACCCTGCTATGTCATCCGTCTGACAAAATCTCTGTCATGTTCTTGTCATCCAGGTGTTGACCGAGCCTCTGCATACATGCAGCTGTGTCTTCATCGGAGATCCTGACAAAACAAAGGAAATCTGCTGTGGCGAACCATACATTGAAACCTCACCCTGCATGAAATATTTCTCCCACGTGACCATACCTGATTGTTTCACTCACCAAGGCTGAAAGAAGCGTTGAGCTGGATTTCGTATCAAAGGCCGACGACGGCGGCTAAATCTTCCGTTTCTGCCCATTGACATCCTTTCACTTCCATCAATTCATCCGCCGCGGACTCTCGAGGCTCGTGACAAGGGCGACAGTTGGCCCTACAACCTGCCTTACTTCGGTTCCTTCGCCCGACCGGCAATCTAACCATGTGTGATGCATCGCCTTTGGGGTGTTCAGGCCACCTTTTCGCATTTGTAACACGCTGTGACTTCTATTGTGACTGCCACAGACGTGAGTCACCAAAGGTTTCAGCCATGAGGTGTATCCTTGTATGCCCTTCAGCCTTGTAGTCTCTGATGCGGATAGCAAAATGGTTACTGCGGTTGGTATGCGGTAGGGACCTGATGTTGGAACTGTCTGTTCTCATCAGACTGGCAAGGATGTGACTGTAGGTATCGAAAGAACCCTTGACCACAATAGACGGTATTATTTAGACACGAAGCCTGCATGCATGATAGATATGCAATTCGAATATCTCGATTCCTGGCTGAGAAGAGTCATCAGCTAGGTGATCTCGATCATGGACAACTCCAATCCTGCTACGTACTGTACTTCAGGGACGCCGAATTATTTTGATGCTCAAACTCCACTAAAGGTGATGTACTACAATGAATGTCGGTCTCTCTTGTATTGGTTTTCCCAAAGATAGCATTGTAAAGGATCAAGTTAAATCTGTCTGGTAGTCCATTTGATCGCACCGCATAGTTACCCGTTGCTTTTGTCCCTCGAGAGCTCGCCAGAGAAATGCTTGTCGAAGAACAGTGAATACTTTGCCTAATTACTCTTTGGAGTCGAACTTTTGGAGGCATAGTTTTGCGCTGTATAGTACGAGGTATATTTCCTTGATTCCTGTAAAAGAGTCATGATGTGTTGCGATGTTGTCGTCTAGTACATGTACCAATATACTCTACTCCATCACAGGCATGTTCATCCCCGCCAAGCTACCTAGGTAAGCGTCGAACGTAACGTAAGCTATGTAAGTCAACATTGAAGCCTGGCCCTGGAATAAAACATCACCAGCGTCAGAGTCGCAAAACAACACAATGATGCTGCCGTTGATCGCAGCAGCTTGCTTGCTGCTCAAATACACATCTGCTGTGTTCGCGGATGAGGCCTGGAACTTCGACTACCATCACGCTCTCGTTGGCAAGCCCCAAGAATCAACCACCTTCTTCCACCGACCAAACCCTGCGTCGCGCGCTTCTCTAATCTACACTCTCTCGGAACAAGGTGTACTCGGTGCTGTAAACCCAAGAGATGGATCGCTGGTTTGGAGACAATTGCTGGAGGCAAACGCGAGCTCCGATGTGAGCTTCCTACGGGCCGGCGAGGACCAGGACTTGGTGGTTAGTGGTATTGGGAGCCAGGTCGCATCGTGGAGCGCCGGCGACGGAAGACTGGCATGGACTCACAACGCGCCGGGGCTGTTGCAGGATGTCGAGATTCTGGAGCTCAGCGACGGCAAAGAGACACCTGGCGCAAAGGACGCATTGATTCTCACGGGCGGCGATCATGGCGAGGTTCAAAGATTGCACGGTGCGACGGGCGCTGTCAAGTGGTCGCACAAGCTCGAGAGCGGCGATGAGGCATACCAAGTGTCGGCTTCTTCGACTGAGGTCTTTGCTATCCTTCTCCACAAGACGATGCTGGGATACATCAAGATCAAGGTCATCACTCTCGACCCGATTACCGGCAAGAAGACGGATGAGCACACATTGGCCTCGGAGAGCGATCTTGCCTCTGCTGATACGATCGTATCCGTCGGAGCGAACTCTGCCTCTCCGATCATCGCGTGGGCCGACGCTGCGTACACCACGTTGAAAGTCAACATCATCGGAACGAAGGCTGTCTCTTCCTTTGACATTGAGAAGCACAACGAGCATCTCGTTCAACGTGTGACACTGCACGCGCCGTACCACACAAACTCGCTGGCTCATTTCCTGGTGCACTACGAGACTGCTGTCTCTGACTGGGCCGAAGTCTACCATGTTAACTTGAAGAAGAGCCAAATCGAAAAGGCGTACAGTCTGCCCAAGGTCGCTGGCCGCAGCGCTTTCTCGACTAGCAGCAACGACGCGAATGTCTACTTTACCAGAGTCACAAATGATCAGGTTTCCACCGTTTCCTCCGTGTCGCATGGCGTGCTGGGCAGATGGGCTATCGATGGCTTCGGCACTGCCGGCAGCAGAGGCGAGACTGCGCCCGCACATGTGGTGTCCGAAGTCTCGATCAAGGGAGACGCTGTTTCAGCCGTCCGTTCTGCAGTCTATCTGTCTACAGGCGAATGGGTGCTCCTCCGAGACGGTAGCGCTACCTGGCAACGGCCTGAAGTGCTGGCCGATACCATCTCTGCAGCATTCACCATTCCTTCCGAGACGGAGACTTTGGTGCATGAATTGGAAGAGGAGGCTCACAGCACGCCTGTCCATGCATACATTCACCGCGTTACTCGTCATCTCAACGACCTCAAGAGCCTGCCAGAGACTATCCGTACCTTGCCGCAGAGTTTCATGCGCGGCTTCCTTGGTACCAGCGATGACCAGGGTGATGCGTTTGGATTCAGAAAGACCATCACCTGCGCTACCAGCAGTGGCCGTCTACTGGCACTTGAAGGCGGAAACCCCAGCAACATCATCTGGACGAAGCAAGTCGTTGACATTCCCGCTGGCAAGTCTTGGAACGCACGCGTGGAATCATTGCCCAGCGGTATCATTCGTGTTTTGCAAGACGGTGATGCTACCGCGCCGCTTTTCAATGCCTCCACGGGCGAGAAGCTTGCTTCAACATCTCACGACATCCACATCGATTCGCCTGCTCCTGTTGTTGCTGTGGAGTACGCTCTGCAGAAGAACGAGCTCACCGCTACCGCACCTGGACAAAAAGACGCGGGTGCAGTGTGGCACTTCGTGCCCCAACCTGGCGAGAAGATCATCAGCCTCGTCTCGCGACCGGTGAACGACCCAGTTGCCTCGATCGGCAAAGTCCTCGGCGACAGGAACGTCCTTTACAAGTACCTGAACCCCAACCTTGCCCTTCTTGTCACCGCAAACGAAGCGGCCGAGTCTGCGTCTGTCTACGTCCTGGACACTGTGAGCGGCGCCATCATCCACTCCAACATGCACAACAACGTCGACCTGACCGCCCCAATCGCCTCCACCTTGTCTGAGAACTGGTTCGCGTACTCATTCACCGCCGAGTCCTCCGACCTCTCGCCCAAGGGCCACCAACTCGTCAGCGGCGAACTCTACGAATCCCTCTCCGCCAACGACCGCGGCCAGCTCAACGACGCCGTCAACGTGTCAAGCTTGACTGGCAGCACCGAACCTTTCACCTTCACCCAATCCTACCAAATCCCCGAGTCCATCGCCAAGATGTCCGTCACCCAAACTCGCCAGGGCATCACCTCGCGCCAACTGATCGCCGTCCTCGCCGACTCGGCCTCCATCATCGGCATCCCCCGCGGCGTCATCGACCCCCGCCGCCCCATCAACCGCGACGCCACCAAGACCGAGCAGATGGAAGGCCTGGTCCGCTACGCGCCCGTCATAGAATTCGACCCCAAGTGGCACCTCAACCACGCGCGCGAGGTCCTTGGGATCAAGGAGGTCATCACCAGCCCCGCGGTGCTCGAAAGCACGAGCTTGATTTTCGCTTATGGCTTGGATGTCTTTGGGACTAGGTTGAGCCCTAGTTTCAACTTTGATATGCTGGGCAAGGATTTCAACAAGTTTCAGATGTTGGCTACTGTTGCTGCGCTGGGGGTTGTTACTTTTGTCGTTACGCCTTTGGTGAGTTTTATTGAGGGAGAGCTTGAGATTTATTTTGGGTCTGTTGCGATCTTTTTGCTGACTATTTGTTCACAGGTTAAGCGCAAGCAGGTTAATGCTAGGTGGCAGTTCGCATGAGTGTGATGTTTGGTTGATCAAACTTGTGTTGGTCGACCACCGCTTCGAGTCACCCAACTTCTCTATCTGCAGTCAGTTCGGAGCGAAGGCGACGGAACTTTATCAACGACCGGCCGGGCCTTTAGACTTGATCCTTGTCGGAAGCAGGTCTTTTCCACTGAAACCCATCATCAGCACGGCATCCGGATCTTCCCGGCTGCTGATTTGACCATACGAGGGGAAGCTACTATCTTCATGTAGGCAGCCGATGTTTGCCATACAGCATCTTCTGTTCAATGGTGAGTTGGCTGAAGCCTGACCAGCGGCCATTGTAAGCATAGACGATACCTATACACAGATACCAACGTTTACAAAGCGTCGTCTTACTTGCATTTTTTGTCATTTGCAGGACTTTCCAGTCATCACGCTTGCTGTTATTCCGGCGTCAACGACTTGGAATATCCAGTCTCTCGCGTGGGACAGATGAATTGGGACGTCTTTTGACGACGCTGGTAACAACTCTGTCCCAGAATGATTCGTTCTAGTGGTCCCTGAAATCACCATTCGATTATGTCATTTGCTACCTAACTCCGCGACTCCTTCTAATCTCCGCATCTAAATCGTGGGCGTCAGCGTCAGCGTACGCATGTGCAACCGAACCAACCAAACAAAACCCATTGAACCTGGCATTCCGTTTTCTACTCAAAAACTTCAAAGTCTCACTGCAATATCACTAGGTCATCACCCATCGATTGACTTCTAGGCTATCAGAATTCACAAAACAGTATCAATCCATTCTACACCGAGCCTCAAACCACCGCAACCATGACCGACCAAGTCAAATACGCCAACAAGCTACAAGGCAAAAACATCCTTGTCATCGGCGGCTCCTCAGGTTCGCCCACTCTTCTCCTGAACCTCATATCTCCAACAAACCACTAACCTCAACCCCAGGCATCGGCTACAGCGTCGCAGAAGCAAGCCTCGAATTCGGCGCCACCGTAACAATTTCCTCCTCCAACCCAGACCGCGTCTCAAACGCCGTCTCCAAACTTCAATCTGCCTACCCATCCGCTTCAACCCGCATCTCAGGTCATGCATGCGACCTCGCCGACGAATCAACCCTCGAAATAAACCTCGCCGCCCTCCTCGACAAAACCACAGCCCATAATTCCAACAAGCTAGACCACGTAGTCTTCACCGCCGGCGACGCCCTTGCCTCCGCCCCACTCGCAGACGTCGACCTGCCCTTCATCCGCAAAGCCGGCATGGTCCGCTTCTTCGCCCCCATGCTGCTCGCCAAACTCCTCCCCGCTCACCTCCACCCCGGGCCCGCGAGCAGTTTCACAATGACCACAGGCGCCGTCTCCGAACACCCCATCCCAGACTGGAGCGTCGTCGGCTCCTACGCGACGGGCTTGCACGGGCTGACAAGGCAACTGGCGCTGGACTTGCGGCCGCTGAGGGTCAATTTGGTTAGTCCCGGGGCTGTGGAGACGGAGCTTTGGGATGGGTTAGAGGCGGGGGAGAGGGAGGGAATGATGCAAGGTTTTGGGGCTAAGATGGCTACGGGGAGGGTGGGGAGGCCGGAGGATGTGGCGGAGGCGTATCTTTATGCTATGCGGGATGGGAATTTGTCGGGGAGTGTGGTTAGTAGTAATGGGGGGTCTCTTGTTATGTAGGGGGGGTGTTTTTTTTTGGGGGGGGGGGGATGGGTTTGAGAGGATGGGGAGGGGGGGATGGATGGATGGATGGATTAGTGGGGGAAGAAGAGTTCGTTGATTGTAATGCTGCTACTGTGTTGCTTTCTCTCTTCCTCTCTCAATGGCTTATCTTGTAGTTGATCCAACAAAAGCCTCCGGTCC
>Ga0265797_10009387_pt1 | contig 12745 bp, 8 predicted proteins | sample P2T30metagenome_FD_192433 | JGI IMG/M metagenome (GOLD analysis project Ga0265797, IMG submission 192433) | Plant litter microbial communities from East Loma Ridge, Irvine, California - P2 T30 | ecosystem: Environmental > Terrestrial > Plant litter > Unclassified | place: USA: California... | reverse complement strand
CTTCCGCACCAGCTCCTCCTCAACCTGAACAGCCCAAGCCTTCCGCACCAGCTCCTCCTCAACCTGAACAGCCCAAGCCTTCCGCACCAGCTCCTCCTCAACCTGAACAGCCCAAGCCTTCCGCACCCGCTCCTCCTGCATCTGAAGCACCACCAGCGCCGGTTCCTACCACTCTGCAGTCCAGCCCGGTTGCACCAGCTCCTGTTCCGACTGCCAACCAGACTACCCCAAGCACCACGCTGCCCCCTGTCGTTGAGCAGACCGGTAACGCTGCTGTTGCCAACTCTGCCCCGGCCGCCATGATCATGGGTGGTCTTGCCATGATGGCCTTCTTGTAAGCGACCGAGACTAGCTTCGCCAACGAGAAGCCAACACGAAAGGAAATGCGATATAATTCGAAGCTGTAAATAGTCTTCACTGCGGACGATTATCAACTTAGAAGTTTAATTTGATTACGAAGGGTAACCCGGGCAATGCCGGGTAATGCGTCTCTACGACATCACGATCTTTACGCAAATGGAGGAAACATATTGTCTTTTAACAAAGAACAGAAAATGAGGACCGAGACTGAGCACAGTTCTCTGGTATTATATAGTCTTAATAGGAATCAGAAATGAAATCTACAAGATAACCCAAACACATAATACCTGAAGCCTCACGAAGTAGTAGGGTGAGCCGACCTATGGGGAAAGATAACCGCCTGGGAGACACAGCATGGGCTGCGGTTACCGCAACAGCATGATGTGCATTTGCTTTCCAGGAGGGGCACTTGCTTGCATCCTTGGTCGAGCCCATCAGAGTCACCAGGACGTCAAGGCTACTTTCTTCACACACTTCGCCTCCATTCGATACGAAGTCGAACTCGTTGGCAACCAACGCCAGCGCAAGAACAGATTGGGCAGGTGCCCGTTCTGTCAGAAGGAGATCGTGCACGTCAACAAGCTCAATCGAGTATCGGACTATGTGGCGTAAACTAACGTGAATCTTTTGGCCAGGCACATGATTTTGGTACACGGTACCGTTAGTTATCAAGATCGATTTAGTGAACGCGTATCATAGGCTGCTAAGCAATGTGAAAAAGTTTCTAGCCCTCCTCGCAGGATCCACACCAGTTCACATTAGCCTTGGTCTCCTAACGCCCGGTGTCGCGTAGACCACATTCAGCATCCCTGGCTCTACCACTTGCGAATTTACTCTGATCACCGGACCGCTAGACATCACAAGAGTATATCGAACAGTGAAAGCACAAACCAACAGAGCGTACATAATTGCCCGAATGGAAAATTTCTATGACATTTGCGCGAGAAAGAAGCTTATCACCCAGACATAAAGTTAGCTCCGCTTGCTCGACCCGACTCGACTTCCCTAAGGCGTTGATGAAACCATTGCTACAGAGAATCCTTGGGTTCTGGACAAGGACCATTTTATGCAAAGAGACTGCTTCAGTGCGTTCTGGACGTCAACGTATACCGAGGATACCAGAGGTGGAGCCAAAGCCTAGAGCTTCGTAACATAGTGTCGTGTACACAAACGATTCGAGAACCTGAAGCACAAAATTCCACAGTTAATGTTTCAGCTAGGATGTGGTTTCTTTACGTATGCAGACTGGATCGATGTTATTACCTATCAGCTTGATGCTGATATTGAGACAGTATACTCGTAGCAAGGCAGTTATGGCTACAGAAACAAGTAGGTAATACGTAGGATACACGAAGACAACATCGCATGTGTCAACATGTTCCGTTTGTTCTTGGAGTCATAGCCGAACCATAGTAATCGCCAGACATGCTACTAGTCTTTCGCCATTGGCGAGACCTCCCACGAGACCTCCCACGAGACCCCCGACAAGACCTCCGACACTAACTCTGACAGCGGCCTCGACGAAACATTCGACGAGAGCTCCGACGAGACCTCTGACGCTACCTCTGATAGCAGCCAGGACGACACTCTCGACAAGACCTTCGATAGTGTAGAGGATATCTGCTTCCCTAGTCTAACTCTACTTTGCATTGCGGGCAGGTCTCATCAAACCTTCAAGGACTTTAAAGACGCTTTCTTCCGCCACTTCGACGCCATCAGAGTCGAGAGGCAGCCTACCGGACTTGGCAAGCAAGGTGCCTTCACAAACAAGCTTAGTAAATACCCGCTTTGCAAAAAAGAGCTCGTTCAGCGCACGAAGCTGACTTCTCTTAACGACTACACAAGTTTTACTAATGTTAACCTCTTCGTGAAGCACATGAATGTTACGCACAATGCTAGACGCGAGAAACTTTCGTATGTGCAAATTATATGATATTGATTGATATTAATATCACGCATGATGCTCATATGCGATATTTCTGTAGAGTTGACAATCTTGGTACGAAGAGCCCTCACGGAGCCGTCGTAAGATGTATGGCCAACCTAGCTGACTGGTGGATAGCTATGCTTTTCACGATGAGGTGTCGTAGCGTATGCTACCTGATGTGACGGCGACTGTGCGACGAAGCTATCGACATGCTGGTTAGCAAATGCAGAGTCGTGCCGCTGAGATGTCGCAAACATGACCTTGTTTATTTTTTGTTAACCCCAAGCATGCTAACACCGTTGGCTATCAGTATTGAACCATCCCTACGGGCCACTGAGAGGTCTCTGTAGTCATACATGTGGCTTCTCAGTGGCCAGCATACGGTATCATTAGCTGCAGACATTGGAAGAATTACTTGAGATCATTGGAAAATGTGGGAACAATTGTTTTTTTGACACTAGCTGCAGCATGAGAGAAGTCTCAAAGCGTCCTCTCCAAGTCATCTGCACCACCATTGCCTTCTCGTCCGAACCTCACTCGTCATACTCGGCTTCGGCGTCTTCGTCAACGTCCTCGTCATCGTCGAAGTCACCGTCGTCCTCATCATCCATGTCCTCGTCCTCCTCGCCGTACTGCTCGTCATCCGGAGCCTCGCCCCTGAGCGCCCTGGACGCCTGCTGCTGCCTCCAGCCACGTGGGTTCTTCTTAAGCAACCTGCCGTGCTCCTTGTACATCTTGCGGAGGCGGTCGATCAGGGACCCGATGCCCGTATCGTTGCGCAGGGTGTGGGAGCCGAAGCGGGCATTGAACTCCCTGACAATGTCGCGGATCGGCCTCGAAGGTCTGTTGCCATCGGCCTCAGCGACAATGTCCCAGACATACTGGTTCTCTTCGTCAGTGTAGTCCTCGCGCGGAGTGTCGCGCTTCTTGCCCCAGATCTTGGCACGCTGGCGCGTCTGCTCGCGGTGCTTGTTGAGGGAGCTGATCCATGCCGGGTCGTTCCAGTCCATGCGCTCCCAGTGCTTCCACTTGGCCCAGCCACGCGCGCTGAAGGACCAGAACTTGTGCGGCTCTACCTGACCGAGCCAGACACGAGAGCGGTCGACGGTGTTGTATCGGCCGCCAGACCAAGCAGTCTCGTAGACAGCACGGCCGGGATCACCAGTCTGGTCATGCATGGAGCCTGGGTTGTGGTTGTTGTTGGTGGGGTCGTGATAGGGATGGAGGGAGGTGGTATCATCTTCAGCAACACCACTCTCCGGCGGAGAAGAGACGTCGGGGACAGATGCGGAGGTGCGGCGTGCCTTGCGCTTCTTCTTGGGAGGGGTGGCGATGGCCTGCTCATCGGCAGCCTCAATGGTGCCATCGAGAACGGGGTCCGAACCCGGATTGGCATCCTGCGCGCCAGGAACCCAGACAATGTCGATCATGTCTGTTAGGTCCTCACGCCCGTCCTCGATGAACAGCTGTCCCAGACGGCGAATCTGGCTGGCGGTTGGGTAGGTAGGGAGCCCGTGACTGCCGCCGAAGTTGATGGCAGCGAAGCCACGGTTGGATCCGTCGCCATCGGTTGTGAGGAATCGCCATGCTCCGGGTCCCTCTGGCTGCTCGCGCGGGTTACGGAGGGTCTCATTCGGCCAAAAGACGACGATAGGGCCAGCGTTCGGGCCAGTGCCTACAGCAAGCTCTCCAGACCTGCGAGCGAGATTGACCAAGTGCGGGTCAGCAGCGTTCTCGTCGTTGATGTAGCCGCGGCGGTAGGCCAGCTCTTCGTCCTGCTGGGTGAGGAATGCCAGACGTCCTTGGCCCGGAACGTCCTCCATTGGATTGATGACCGCATGACGGTCAATGGCGTTCTGGATGAGCTGATCACGTGGCTCCGGATTGAGGTGGAAGGGATGATCGCCCATGATCTCCTCCCTCTGGTAGGATGAGGGAGCACTCTGGCCTTCCTCGAAACGGTCCCAAGCCACACGGTCCTCTGACTGAACAGGCATGTTGGCAGACTCGTCTTCTGTCATGGAGCGGAGCTGGATGTATCCGCTGGGCAAGACGTAAGTGCGGTACTCGAATTGAGTAACAATCAGGGCAGGGAAGTGGTGTGACAGGCTGGCACGTGCGCCTTCGGTGTGAATCTCGAGTCTGTAGGTGCCGTTTCGGTCCGGTCTGGGCCACCGCGGAGCCGTGCTGAAACGGAGATCGAGATAGTTGCGACGCGGGATGATAGCGTACTGAGGCGAAGGAGCGTTGTGCATGTCGAGTCTCTCCGACTCAAGGTTATCGCGAACCATGGAAGCGTGTCCGGGACGGAGGAAGTAGTTGGGAAGGCCAAAGTGCTGCAGATAATCCCTGTACCAGTGCTCGCTATACGGGACGGGCGTGAAGGTATCTCTGTAGGCGAAATCATGCTGGCGGCGTGTACGATACCACGTACCATCCACGCGCTGGACTGCCTCCAAGTCGGGAGGCGTGAGGAGGGGTGCGCGGTAGAAGCGGCCGTTGGAAGAATGCCAGGTGAAGAGATAGCCCTCAGGCCTGTGGCTGAGCTCCGCCAAGTCACGACGAAGCTGCCAGGCACGGCGGTACTCGTCTAGGTCCTCTTCACCATCGATGGAAGGGTTGTCTAACTCGGTTAGTGAGGTTATCAATGTTGAGGATATGGGCCAGTACATACAGCTCAGAGCGTCGTAGAGATGGTCGAAAGTGCGGTCGGGGTTAAGAGCATCGAGCTCAACAGGAGCTGGTGTCTCGGGCTCTGGGCTGCCTTGTTGTGAATTAGTCGGTGGTGCTTGAAGAGCTTGGGAGATGTTGACATACCTTTTTTGGCGTCGCGCTTGCGCTTGGGCGCCATGGCGTGAGTGTGAGGGGATGAAAGGTTTATAGGATGTCTGCTAGCCGCAGTGTCAGGATGCACTGTCTCGAGTGCGTGTGGTCGTAGTTGTAGCCTTTGCTGCCAATTGCCTCTGCTGCTGCTGCTCTTTGCCCGAGTCGCCAACGAACGCAACCGCAAGTAACTTCTGAAGACTCTGCGCCTCAAACCGTACGTACCTTGATCGTAGTTCCAGATGTTGATGAAGGGACCAAGACTTCGTATATATCTTGGTGACGGAGTGGGTGGGAGTAGGGGAAAGGGCGAGAGACGATCGCAGAAAGTGCAGAAAGTCTGGAGGTGTTGGGAGGAAGTATTGTGTTTTGGAGGTCGCGGCTGGTGGCTTTTAAGACTTCCAGGACCGGTGAAGCTGCAGCACGACAGAGTTTGCTCGACCAATAGTAGCCGTGCCAGATAAGCAGTCAGTGAACGAACATCGTAGTTCGACGCTTTTGCACGCTAAGCGGTCGGCTAAAGCTGGTTCAGGTGTGTTTGTAGTGCTTCACCGGTCATGGAACGACGGCTAGAGAAGGTGAGGTCCTTTCACATACAGTCACTGGAAGTTTGTCATCCGGAACTAGTGCTCACCGCGCATATACAGGGACCATTTCGCCACTAGTTGGTGCTGCCTTGTTGTTCCTACACCATTGATGCGGGGTTTGCTGGAAGTTGACACCGAAAGAAACATGACAAAGGACCCAATTGGCAAATATAGAGATGAAAGGGATGCCTGCATCGGCTTGCGACATAAGATGAGATCACAAATACTGCAAGAGTGCAATCAGCGTCCGTTTGTCTGTAGGAAACAAGTGTGTTCAACACACAAGCGAAAGAGTGATTGTAACAGAACGGTAGGAGATAGCAGACTTACCAGTGCCGGCCGTGCTACCGTGAACTTCTGCAGCCATAAGACCAATACAAGCATCCTGCCAATTCCAATACCGCCATCTGTCCCCTATCTGTAAGGTCATGCTTCGATGAAGCAAGAACGCTGTATCCTTGTTATACGTGTTGCAAGAATGTCTTCTCCATATTGCATGGATAACTTGATGTGGTTGATAATGTTGCTTCTGTAAAGATGAGGTGAGGTCAGAAGAATCGGAGTGAAACGCGGAGCGCCCATCGCCAAGCATCGACCACCCATCAAGCCGTGATCAAAGCACATGCAGCTCGCCAGCCACGTGCGTACATCCTTCAAGGCCGACAGCAAACGGAGGTCAGAAAGAGAGTGATGCCTTTATCGAAGCGGTGCCGCTGCATGGTGATCTGTATGGAATCGATATAATGCATGTAATGTCAAAGTGTATCCTGGTAGTTCGCGAGGCAAAATCGACTGACCGCATGCCGAGATGCAGATCGGGTGCATGATGAATCAAACAGATTAGAGGAATATCCTGACCTGGCGTGAATGTTTGATGGACTGCAAGACTGTAAGCGCACAGGCTTGAGGTGATTGGTTCAATTTGTACATGGAGAAGGTAGACAGACCTGCGCAATCCTGCTCCCAAATCCAGCAAGTTATATTGTTACAATGCAAGCCCTTGGCCCGTATTCTTACATTATTTGCATCCCAGCGTCTACTCGCTCTTGACGGTGTAGTTGTCAGCCTCGTATCTCTTTCCTCTGAAGCCCCAAACACCGTAGTTGCCACAGCTGACATCGCCAGGATCCAAATCGTTCAGGTCCCACCTCAAACTCCTGAACCTGTTCTCGCCGGGCTCGATCAACAGATCCATCTCTCCTCTCGCCTCCTTCTTCACCCACTCGATGTCACGCTCCATGTCGAATTGCGTGTACCCAGTGCAGATGATGGGCACCTTCATGTCCAAGAGCTTGGGCAGGGTTTCCTTCCATTCGTGCGAGCTTGCTGGGTGGCCGAGACCGGGGTGGAAGCATACTACTGCGTCGAAGTAAGGGTCGAAGGGTCCAAAGTGCTGCGCATCGTAGAGGGTGTGGAAGTATTCGACGTAAGTGCTGATCTTCATCTGACCTCCAAGGCGATCTTCGACAATGGCGCCGAAGGGGTTTGAAGGTGTGCGAGGTGGTAGAGGGAACTCAGCATCGCGGCCAGACATACTCTCAGGGCCGATGAAGATCAAGTGGAATGAAACACGAGGGAACAAGTGAGACAGTTGCAGCCAGACCTCGCGAGGTAGGGATGATTCAGCGCGGGCTCCAAGGATGAAAAGGCGCACTGGTGGTGGGTTAGGACGGAGACCCTTGATTGTGATGTCGGCTCCGCTACGTGGCGGGTGAAGTGTGTAGCGGAGGGCTGGATATTATGTTAGCTTGGTCGTTTAAGGGTATCATTTGTAGGTGAACATACCACTCAGCGATCTCAGCCCTTCCGAGGTCAATCGTCCAGATTTGGAGATGTTGTAAGGGCTCAGCTCGTGCAAGATGCTGCCGACTGTGATTGGGTAAGTCAACAGTCTTGTGACCTGTCTCATAGCACGTTCGTCGTCAATCGCATTGAACTCTCGCGAGTACAGCATTGTGTCCCAATTTGTCAAGTTGACTTGCGCCTCATCCATTGTTGCACCAGGGTATTCGAATTCTGGGAAGAAACGTCCCGACACCAAATCGTGATCATCCTCGTTGATTTCCCTCAGCTGATCACAGATCTCCAAATGCGCCTCGTAGTCGTCGGCGAAGTGCTCTTCAGAGCAAGAAACAGGGATACCGCAATCAGGGCACTCGTAGCGAACATGTGCAGGAGGAAGAGAGCCAGTCTTGCGCGATTCAAGGTCGTGCGGAGAGCTTGGTGCGCGTGTTGCCTGGTGCTCTGGGTGTGGACAGTATGCGTTCTGCTTCATGACAGCAGCTCGTTGCCGGATGGCCGGCGCAGGCGACTCAGAGAAGGAGTGGAAGAGGTTGTTCGGTTGTAGCATTGCTCTTGTCTCGTCTGGTCGTTCCTTGTCGGTTGTCCTCCCTCTGGGGGTGGTGTAAGGAGGGACTTCATTTGCGGGCTGGTGTAGCGAGTCTACACCTGGGGCAGCTCTCTGTCGGGCAGACTGGTGGATCTGGCGAGGTTTCGAGGATTGTTTCGAGGCAGAAGATGCGAAAGTCCGGCGGAGTGCTGCATGTTGGGCGGTAGGGCGGGCAGCAGGCAGGGCCGCTATACGCCAGCAGCGAGTACATATGTTTTTGGAAGCCATGATCTATGCCTATACTTGCACCAGACGTCGTGGTGCACGTGGGGCTATAGTGGTGCGGGTGGAATGGATGTCTTGATGTGCCCGAAGGAGATGGCCCGGCCGCCACAAGCTCGGGCTGCAGACTTGATTGAGAGATGGATGATGGGCAGTCGGCGCCGCAGCTCCCCGCCGCCGCCGCCGCCAGCCAGAGCAGTCGAGCCAAGATTTAGAGGCTCTTTCAGACCGCGTCGCCTTGAAGATCGCGCGTACCCAACCACAGCTACTTCCAGTAGCATTGTACATTGCCACCATCCTCACTCACTTGACTTAGCGGGAAGAGGGCAACATTGGGCGCCCGGGGAATCTTACATACCAGTCTGGAGCGCAAACGCTCGGCGCATTCGAAACAGCGCAGGAAAAGTTATTGGATTATACAAAAGCGACACGAACATACTCGGCAAGCTCTGTTGAACGACTGGCACTCGAAGGAATCTGAAGTGCACTCTTGACTGGAATTTCTTCACTGCTACCACGACTGCGCCTTCAACGCGACTTCAAACCATCAGAAATACCACTCTTGTCTCACTTCACATAACTGTCGCAACGACTTCTACGGCCGCGCTACGAACTTGGACAAATCTACACGCAATTGTTGAGTGAAAACACCCGACCGCAAGCTCGCGCGAGCATCCGTCACAATGGCCAACACTCAGGCCACCCAGGCCTTCTACTCGCTCACGCTTGAGGCTGGCTCTGCGCCAACTGCCGCCTGCCTGTGCAATGTCATTCCTGGACTGAAGGCCACCGATCAGCAAATCTTCGAGGCGCGTGGTGAGCGTGTGTATTTGCGCCGTCTGGTGAACAACGATCAGGGAGAGGTGAAGGCGGAGACTGTGCTTGAACAGGATGTCTTCAGCATTATAAGAGGTGTAGGCGCATTCAAGATTCCAGGCACAAAAGAAGATTTGCTCGCCATCTCCTCTGACTCTGGTCGGATGGTTATGCTGCGCTACAACGCTGAACGCAACCGCCTCGACAAGGTACACCTGGAGACATTCGGAAAGTCAGGCGTTCGCCGCACAGTTCCTGGCCAATACCTTTCCGTGGATCCAAGAGGCCGCTGTCTCATGCTATCGTCTATCGAGAAGAACAAAGTCGTATACATCTTCCAGCGTACCATCGACGGCGAAATCAACATCTCCAGTCCACATGAGGCCAACCAAGCCGGTTTGCTGTGCTACGACACATGCGCACTCGACACTGGTTGGGAGCACCCCGTTTTCGCCGCCCTCGAGGTCGACTACACTCAAGTTGAGAGCGATCCGGAGACGGCGAATGCCCCGGACAAGCACCTGAACTATTACACTGTCGACCTGGGTCTCAACCACGTTGCCAAGTCATGGAGTGGTCCCTGCGACCCGACCGCGAACAAGATCTTCACTGTTCCTGGCGGCCAAGAAGGACCCTCGGGTGTCATTATCTGCGCCGAGGGCCGCTTGTACTACATGCACAAGGGTCAAAAGACGCCTATCAGCATCCCCATACCACAGCGTCAAGGCGCATTGGAGCAGACACGCAGCCGCTACATCGTGGGTGGATGCATGTTCTCCAACAAGAGCAAGCGCACGTTCTTCCTTCTACTCCAAACAGATGATGGTGATGTTTTCAAGCTCACCATGGATATGGAGGTCGACGATAGGGGCCGGGTGACCAACACCGTGCAAGCCTTGAACTTGAGGTACTTCGACACTCTTCCTGTGGCGCGCCAGATGATGCTCATCAAGAAGGGCTATCTCTATGTCGTTGCCGAGAGTGGCCCTAGTATGGTCTACCACGTTGACGGACTTGCCGATGATGACGACTTTGAGCCTTGGAACAGCTTCTCGTCTTCTACGCTTGCGAACCACGAGGAGCCTCTCGAGCCACTTTCATTCAAGCCACGCGAGGAGCTTCACAACCTCTCACTGGCCGGCGACGTTCCCAGTCTACACCCACTCACACGCACAGATGTCGACAACTTGACTGGAGAAGACATGCCGCAGATCTACGCAATTCAAGGCAAGGGTGACAAGTCAGTCTTCAAGACTATTCGCCACGGCATGTCTGTCGAGGACATTATCTCAAGTCCCATGGGCAACGTTCCATACGATCAAATCTGGTCAATGAAGCGGGCCGTGGATGATCAGTGGCACTACTATGTCCTTCTGAGCAGTTCATACACCGACCGCACCACCGTGCTAGGTATCGGCGATGATGTCGAGACTCTGGAAGACACAGCCTTCATCACAACTCGCGCTACCATCACTGCCTCTCAGATGGGCGAGAACTCCCATGTTCAAGTACACGCCCGTGGTGTCCGTACAATTCACGCAAGCGGCAAGGTCGATACGTGGGATTCTCCTGCCCACCGCACTGTAGTTGCGGGCGCTGCCAACTCTCGCCAACTACTGCTTGGTCTCAGCTCTGGTGAATTGGCCTTCTTCTTCATGGACCATAACGGTGCGCTCAACGCACTTGAGGAGTACCCAGAGATGAGCGATCGCGTCACAGCCATTGGCATCGGCGCGACACCGAAGGGTCAACAGCAGGCCAAGTATGGTGTTGTTGGATGTGAGGATCGCACTATTCGCGTCCTCTCCACAGATATCGAGACACCCCTTGAGCCTCGCAGTGTTCAAGCCCTGTCGGATGTGCCGGTGAGCATTGAGGTTGTCGAGATGATTGACCCCAGCTCCGGAAGCGCCGTCAACTTCGTACACATTGGTCTCAAGTCAGGCCTCTACCTTCGCGCTATCATCGACGAAGCTACAGGCGAGCTTTCAGATGTTCGCTCCAAGTTCCTCGGGCACAAACCTGTCCGCATCTTCCCTATCGAAATTGAAGGCCAGCAGTGTGTCTTGTGCTGCTCTTCAAGACCATGGCTAGGCTTCCACCACCCTATCACAAAACAGTACACCTTGACTCCTTTGGTGACTGGCTCATTGACGGCGGCCGCTCCTTTCATCAGTGAACATATCTCTGGATTGTGCGGCATCATCGAGAGCGAACTTCGGTAAGCTTTGACATTGTCACACTGCCTACTCATAACATCATGTAGCTAACTGACCATTCTACAGCATCTTCACTGCACCCAAGCTAGGAGGCCGTTTCGTTCACGATAACGTCCAGCTCGAATACACACCCCGCAACTTCACTCGCAACCCATGGCATGCCATGTACTACGTCATTGAGGGTGATGCAAACACACTCAGCAAGGCGACTATCAAACAGGTACTGAGCGACAAGACCGAGGAAGAGAAATCAGTACCCCAAATTGGACTCGCGACTGCGCCGTCTCACTGGGCATCGTGTGTGCAAGCAGTCGATCCTATCGGCTCGAGCGTCACATCTACCATCTATCTCGAGGACAACGAGACCGCTCTCTGCTGTGCATGCGTTCCTTTCGAATCGCGCGAATGGGAAGTCTACCTTGTTGTTGGTACCGGCCAAGATATGAATGTCAATGGCAAAGCTTCTGCTTATCAGAGCCGCGGCGGAGGCTTCCTCCACGTCTACAAACTTCACGACAACGGCACACGCCTCGAGTTCCTACACAAGACCCGCTTCGAGGAGCCTATTCACGCCATCCTGCCCTTCAAAGGACGCCTGGCGGTGGGCATTGGCGCCGAGCTCTTCATCTACGACATCGGTACCAAAGCCATGATGCGCAAGTCTCGTGGCGGCCGTGTGCCCAACAAGATCGTCAGCATTAACGCTGCTGGCGACCGCCTTGTTTGCGGCGATGTCGCAGAGTCTGTCACATACATCGTCTTCAAGCCCAAGGCAAACCGCATGATCCCCTTCGCTGATGACACAATTCAGCGCTGGACAACCGCATCAGCCATGGTCGATTACGAGACCACTGTCGGCGGCGACAAGTTCGGCAACCTGTGGGTGCTACGCTGCCCGCCTCAAGCGTCAGAAGAAGCCGACGAAGAAGGCATGAACGGTTTCATCGTCAACGAGCGCCCCTACCTCGGCGGCGCACCCTACCGTCTCGACTGCCGCGCCCACTTCTTCGTCAACGACGTCCCGACCTCCATCAAGCGCACACCTCTCGTCGCCGGCGGCGCAGACGTCGTCTTCTGGTCCGGCATCAGCGGCACCCTCGGCATCCTCGTGCCGTTCGTCTCTCGCGAAGACGTCGTCTTCTTCCAGAGCTTGGAGCAGGCCCTGCGCACCGAAGAGCCGCCTCTCACTGGCCGCGACCACCTCATGTACCGTGGCTACTACCAGCCGGTCAAGGGCGTCATCGACGGCGATTTGTGCGAGCGCTTCATGGCGCTTAGCTACGATGGCAAGGCGCGCATTGCGGCTGAGCTGGAGCGTGAGCCGAAGGAGGTCGAGAAGAAGGTTGTGGAGATGAGGACTAGGGTTGCGTTCTAAGCTAGAAACAAATAGCGATTTTCGTGC
>Ga0265797_10009386_pt1 | contig 12746 bp, 4 predicted proteins | sample P2T30metagenome_FD_192433 | JGI IMG/M metagenome (GOLD analysis project Ga0265797, IMG submission 192433) | Plant litter microbial communities from East Loma Ridge, Irvine, California - P2 T30 | ecosystem: Environmental > Terrestrial > Plant litter > Unclassified | place: USA: California... | reverse complement strand
GTTTGTTGGGAGCTGGCGATGTCTGGGTAGTCGATAGTGACGACGGTGACGATAGTGATAGTCTACCGATGCTGTTGGCAAGGCTTCCAGGAAGACGTTTGAGGACCTCTGATGCATTTAGGGAATCATCTGAAGAGTGCAATGGCTTGGATGTACGAAGAGACTCTTTTGATACCCCGTCCACTTCTGATATAGGCACCGTGTGAGATCCGACGCTATCGATCCCAATACAACTTTCTTCTGCACCATCAATGAGATAATATGCCTCGCTTGAACTTGGCGTCCTTCCGTTCGCGGTAAAGTCAGAGTTATTCTTTTCAGTGGCGTGAAATAGTGAGAGTCCCATCGCGAAAGCTACCTTTCGGTCCACGCCATTACCAACAATTTTGTATTGCTCTGCGAGGTTTCCAATAATGGGCTCGTTATCTGGATAGCCTTGGGCACGCCGTGCTTCCAGAATGCTAATCGATCTGTCCTGACCCCAGTGGACACTCGCACCGTTGTATTTATCTCGCATCATCACCCTGGTAGTGATAGTCGGTACGAGGCCAGCTTCTTTTATCCTCGTGTAGGACTTTCCGTCACTCCTATTAGGCCTTTTTAGGTGTTTCGGTATAAGACCAAGTCTCTCGGCGTCATTATACCCACAACCAGGAGGGCTTTTCGGAATACACGTCAATAAAGCTCGTTCGTCGCGAGTTGAGCAACCTGAAAGTCGATGATCCGGGAAGGGGATGCAAGCTTGAACGAGACTATTGCCAATGTCTGGTAAATCAGCACTCACCTTCCCGGCGGGAATGTGTGCAAAAGGAGTTGGATAGTATTCCCGCTGCCCAAAACGCTCCCCGTTTGGCAGCCAGCCAAGACATCTACCTCTTGTATCCTCATGTGCTCTTCGGTGTGTGTGCCAGGGCTGTAGAATTGGATTCAGACCAGGCGCAGCGATAGTAAGTATCAAGCGGGACCGCTGTTGTTTACTAGAATAGCACCACGCATCCATGATGTATTGGTTGACCTGATAGCCCATGGAGACAAGCGAGGCAACGACCTGCGACAAAACGTTTTGATCTTCGTAGCCCTTTCTCATGGATGCCATGTTTACTACGTTTTCGAGGATTCCGTACAGCGGTCGATAAACATCTACGAAGGAGCAGAACGTAGTGATATGCGAAGCGTTGCGTAAGGATTGTAAGCTTTGCCAGTATTGTTGTAGGGAAGAGAAGCCTGGACACGGAGAACCTGCAGCAATCATGTCGACCTCACCTATTCGTGCAACAAGCTTATGGTCTTTTGCTGTAAGCACTCTGTCGAGGTAGTCATCAACAGAACCACAGTAGATGTGCATCTTTGCTGGATCTCGTGCGTTGGCTCGCTGCGTGTGGCAGGCTTCAGGACTGAAGTCCACTGCGGTGTGGAATTCAACAGCGCCACCTTCCTCGAGACCTCGATCGAGTGAGCCTCCGCCACTGAAGATGCTCAAGCCTCTAAGCTTTCTTTCAGATGTTATGTTTGGGCCTTGTTTGAACGCCCTAGGCATATCCCGTAGATAGACAAGGTTCTGGTCGTCGCCTGACGCTACAAGTCCCATACTTATGAACCAGAGGTCACCGGCGCCTCCAAGGTTATAAGGAAAGGGCACCCGATCGTTTATCAAGCTCGCCTTAGCTACAAACTTTACAAAGCAGCGTCGTCGAATTCGAGGCATTGCTACAGTTTCGTAATCTTCAGTAAGGACAAGTTCGTTGGGCGCAACGTCCGCGCGGTGAGCCTTTGCTGCCAACTCAGTACAGCGTTGAAGTTGCAGCAGTCTTCGCACGGTGACCGAACCAGTAACTGTGTTGACTTTATGCACAAGAACCGGATCTAGCACCTGTTCTTTGTGCAGCGTCCTTTCCAGATAGACAGTATCTCCATGCCGATAAGGAAAAGGATCTTTCGCTGTACGACATATGCATTTCTTATGCTCGTCGCGTACGCTGATAAATGCGCTGTCTTGTGTTATGTACGTCTGACGAATAAAAAGGCGGTTGGCATCGATTGGGGACGGACACCAATCTAGGTCATACTTGCCCTTGATGTCTGTAGATAGAAGCTCCCCTTCTGTACAGTTACAATTGTCAGATAGAAAGACCTCGTTCTCAAATGGATACTCGGCTTTACAGATGTTGGTCTCGTAATGCCGGTAGATCCACAACACAAATAGTCTTTCAGTACCATCATCTAAGAGCTGTACAGCCTGAACGTATGCTAACCAATCCCATGTGGTGTTCTTCCAGACCTTTTCATCCTTCTTCTCCGGTGTTAGTGCCACTATATCGCCCACCTTGACTGGTAATGTGCGATATGGCTGGCAGCTGATTGTCGACTGCTGCACGTCGCTGTTTGAGTTCTTCGAAAATCCAAGCTTATGTTTTCTGCGCTCCTGTTCAATCTCTACAATCCGTAAAGGTCGCTTCTTCTGAATTTGTTTGCCAAAATACATGTGTTTGAAGCATGCGTACACGTCAGGCGTAGCCAAGGTCAATGTAAGAAGCGGTTGCTGCGGCTTGACGACTCTTAAACCTTTGGCCATGCATTCACCCCACAAAGGCTGGCCGAGGAGGTGCTTAGAATTTGGAAGATTGAAAGCCTGGTGGTACGTGTACTCAATGTATGCGTTGAGGGCAATTCGAAAGTCCGTCTGATGGTTGAATGCCGCATGCCATCGCTGAAACTCGTTGTTGCTCGAGAAGTGCGTGGTGTTGCGATTGAATCGCTTTGCAAGCCAAAAATAGAACGTTGTACGAAAAGTTGATAGCATGACTGAGCGTGGCGGTTGCTCTTCGATGTAATCTAGGACATGCTTGCTGAGTTGCGCTACCCAAAGGAATGGTTCATGAAACCTTTGGTAGTTCGGAGTCGCCTTTCCAAGTCTATACCATATTTCGTACGACCTATCCTTGCTTGCGGTGACAGATTGCAAGTAAGTAGATACACCAGGATACTCGTCATCTCCATATCCCTCGACAGAGCAGTCTTGAATTCTTAATGCTTGGACATAGTGCTTGACTGTGCCTACGCAAACAAACCCATCGAAGCAAAGGGGTTTAGAAACCGGTATTTCCAAGAAGAGGAGGCTTGTCAGTTCGAATCGCCGCTTTTCGCAGGTTGGGGCACGATAGATCTCGAAATCATGTACGTCGATAATAAGGAGCGATTTGGCGGAAGTTTGACTTTGTGACTGTCGTTCCCATGCATCCTACTAGTATTAGTCCTATTACCCTATGGGAAGCTTGACACCCTTACTTTCAGACTTTGCAAAGCTTTTAACTCGGGCGTAACAGGGATTGGAGGTATCCAGCTCTGCGATCGCGCAAAGTCACCATGTGTTGGACGACTGATAGAGATTTTGCTGTTCGCAGCATTTTTGATATTCGACGCCCGTGTTGTACATGCTGGCTGTGACGCCCTTGTATCATCCCCCATGACAGACATCCTGCTCTTCAAAGATATGGGGTGCGCAGACCGGGAGGAAAGCAAGATGAAAATTACGTGTTGACACAATCGCTGTGCCAGTCTTGCGCAAAAGATTAAGCCACAGCCACGCAAGAAAAGGGGACGTAACGGTGAATGCGAAAACACCAGTAAAGGTGAATTCCAGTTGAGGACGGCGCGAACCTCGTAATGAGCGATGAATAACGTGGTGTGCGATCAAACAAACCAGTACGCGTACCCAGAAATGCAACCTGTCAAACCTCAGCGTCCACGAACAAAGACGTCTACAAACAATCTTCAAGACAAGGAATCAGAACAGACAATGTCTCGCCATGGAGCTTTGAGCACAACTAGATTGCGTTGCGTGGTTTGGGCAGAGCTAGGTGGTACAAGGTTATGGGGCAAGCGCGCGGGTGAGGTTGCCGAGGCGATTGCACCAGCTACCAGCATGAGGTGAGTAGGTAGATGGCGATGATATGATGGGTGGAGCCCTACGTGTAATGCATACAAACAGGGCAATTGTTGTATTGAAGCCTGGGCGAAAAAGCAATGTTGTTAGTGAAATGGGAGATGATATACATCAGCAATTTTGGCGCTTTTCAGTGCCCTGGCGACCTATGGTTGCTCCTCTGGGCCGCCGCCCATTGGTGTTTAGTTGTGTGCGCAATGTTTCGGTACCGAATCTTCATCGTAGCCCTCGGATCCCCGGGCTACTAAGCCTAAGGCCCAAAATCTCTCGTATTATCGTATTTCGCATCTAGCATAAAGGGTGCTGACTATACTCGTTCTCTCTATAGCTTTCCCTATACTATACTAGCGGATAACTACAATAAAAGGTTACATGAGCAATGGCCCTAGGATATGGTAGCTCCAGCACGTGCAAATTGCAACCAATAACCTCACATAGAAGGCTACCTTTACCATGGAGAAGCTCTATAGAATGTGGGTGCCGGACTTTACAAGCGAGAGTGGCAGTAGCCAGTATATTGAACTTTGGACTGTGCAAAGCGCACACATGCACAGCAAGTCGTCACTTAAAGTCAAGTAGTCATCTATACCCTAACCAGACGCCTGACTTGTACATCCATGATAGAAGACCGCTAGAAGAACGCCACCCGCCCTGCATGGAGGCCCAGCAAACGAAAAAGAAAGCCCGACAGCTTTTCGTGCAGTCGATCTCACAGACGCTCAGGTCTTATCGTTGTGTGGCGCATAATCCCAAATATGAGTCGAATCCCAAGTCTCGGTTTCCTCCTTCCTAGCTTTTGGATCCTCACCCCTCTTTCGCGCGTCCTCTCTAAGTGTGTCCAACTCGCGATCCATGCCCGAAATCTCGGTCCTCAGATCGAGGATTGTTTTCAGCTCCTCTTCTGTGAAATGGACATCTTTTCCGTCCTTCTTGGCTTCATTTTCCCTTTGGGTGTACTTGTCCAGCTCTGAAAACTTTTCGTTACGTGTGTCCTGTTTCTTCATAAAGTCTTCAAACTTTTGGCGGCCGCCGAAACAGATGCCGTAGCCGTCGCAATAGCAGGTGTTCATGGCTGGGCAGTGCACCTCGTGACCAGTAAAGATGTAGTGCCAGATGTATTCAAAGATGCGACCGGAGAACTGGTCGTCCATACCGGTTGTGAGCAGCCACTTGCGGTAGTGGATGAAGCGCTCAATGGGTACTTCCCGTATGCGCTGTTTGGACACGGCAAATTGGGCACAGCAGATTCCTGATATCGACGGTGGGATTGGCGCGCCCGGGTGGATCTCCTCCCAAATGGCCCTGCGCCAGTATATCTCCTCGGGCTTGCGGAAGAAGTCGAAATCGCCGCCAGGTCGGTCCATGTGGATCCAGTCGGGACACCCGGGGTCATGGTGGCAGCGCACATTCATGTAACCTAGGCGTGCCACTCGCTCGTGGTTGAGGCGCTTGATCGTTTGTGCCGCGTCGAGGCCCAGGAGCATGTTGTTGTGCCATGCGTGGCGGTGGGCGTGCACGAAGATGGATGTATCGGGGAGGTCATCGTAATGGTCGATTATATAGGAGAGATATACCTGGCGCCTCTGTTAGGTTGTGTGCTCGGTTGCATGGGCACAGTGCATACCATGGCCTCACGGCCCTTGTTCTTGGGCACTTTGTGCACCGCATTGGGGTTGTCCACTTCGTATACAACCAGCGGCGCATCGGGTATCTCCTCGGCCATCCAGCTTATGTCCTCCTTCTTTGTCTTGGGCACAACAATCTTGTACGTGTAGTTACTACCTGGCGGCTTCCCCACGCCGTCGGAAAAGCGTAGGGGAAGACCAAAGTCGAGCGGGTCGCCGCGCAACGATGGCCGGTCGCCTTGGAGGGATGTTGCGGGTTTCCATGCTGCCAGGGACGAGCCAGCGCTCGGTGTGTTGTGGGAATACCACCATATCAGGCAGAGGGCGAAGAAGACGAAGAGAAAGGGAACAATCCGTGGGGGTCCGCTGAGCATGGTGGCGGTTGTTTGCGATGACGCGACGTCTTGTCAATACATTCACCGCATTGGTGTGTTTATGGAGGAAGAGTCGGGGCCAGTGGGATGATCATTTGCGCGGAGAACAGGGCGGAACGGTCGTCGTCAGCCATGCCCCAAGTTTTGGTGAGCATCAGCCCTACAAAGATTAGTAGCTTGTTTCGCGTCAGTGGCAACACCCCTGCTCCTTCGCCCTGCCTCGCTTTACTTAGTCTAGGACCACGAGCTAGATTTCGCGCCTTCACTCTCTCGGTAGGTCCAGTGTAGCATCTTGGCAGGGGAAACTACTGAGCATCACATTCGTAACCTTTGTTTAGTCCTCCTCTACCTACCGCCTCTCCATTGGAGTTGCCCCAATGCAATCTCAACCCCTTATCCGTTATCACATTAGTGGCACAGCTCAGTAAAAAATAGATACGAGAGAAGCATCAAATCTGACCATAAGCACTGCGGGCTCTCTCTCTCTCTCTCTCTTTCTCTCTCTCGCTTCTCAACATACCTCGTATGCGCGGCTCAATACAAGATAAGCATTAGCGACCCGGCCTATGCTTTGCCAATCTGCCCCTGCTGCAGGATCCGCACACGAAAGACCGAAGTTGTGACGAGTTTGGAGACGCCAAATTGTACGAGAGAACACGAGATGAAAGAGGCATGCGCGATGTGGCCACTTCAGCCTCATCGCTATGCATGTACTGTACAATATAGTGCACACCACTCCGAGCACCGTCCCTCAGACAGCGCATGTCGTCGAGTCTGTCAGCAACACAACCACGCAGACCGACGTCAGCATCCCCACTTGAGTGATGTTGAAAACTCGGCTACGCCAACTCAAACTTGGGATGAGGGCGGGGCGTCGCGGCCTTTGCTTTACAATTGACCCAGAAGATACATGTCACGTGCGAGGGTGATTGCCGGGGCCGGAAGACTGAGGCTTGTTTGGCTCTGCACAGCGTCTCCTGAAAACCCGATGCGTAATATAAGCACAATGCAAGAATTGGACGAGAAAGTGCGCCATGCATCAACATGATTGATCCGCTTGCTGCTTCGCCATTATCCCATCGGCTTGAATGGGGCGGGAAGAAGGATCAATCAGCCAGTGCTCGGAACGTTCCGTCGGAAGTCGAGGAACGGAGCTTCGGCGGCGGGAAGTGATAAGATGGCTGCGCCTTTTGCAACACTCGCCCGCCGTAAAGTTGCTGGAACTAGACACCTGGGGCATGCGGTCGAGACAACGCTCGGAAATCGGTGTGTGAGGAAGACGGTTCTACATTTTCGCCAGATACGTTTGATCCACTGACTGTCGGGAAATCACCGATACTCACCAGGCGTTGTTCACCCGCGACAGCCCACTCTAGTCGTTATGCTACACGTTGCAACTTCTCGGAATCCGCATTGAACTTTGTAGACACCGCAAACATTTCCCCATAGAGCTTCACGGAGCCACCGTACATCGGGGAGATATCGCGCACATACCACACAAGATGAGGGCTTCCACCTCACTACTGAGTGCGAAGGCTCTCCTGGCGTTGAGTGCCTTCAGGCACATTGGAGCTCATGCGAATCCAAGCATCAATGTCGCTTTACGCGCATCCTTTAGCCCCGCGCCATATCTAGTAGAGCTGCTGTAAGCCTCTGTGTGTTTGAGCTACAACTCCACGTCTAACAATTGCTAGGGAAACTGCTGCAGAAGAGAACGCAACCGCCTACTTCCCCATCCTCGACCGCATATCTGAAGGCTACTTTAATGACAAGTCTACCGATCAAGAACTATACACTGCTTTCATACAGTTGCTACGCGACGATGGCCATATTACTGCACCCGAAGCACTCGCTTCCTTCGAATTTGCCCTTTCAGTCCGGTCGGCTGCGCCGCTGATTGAAGCACACCACCAATTCTACAAGACGTCGGCGGAACCCTCTCTTGTCGCCGAACAGACCGAGGCATGTGAGATCTGGGTATCGTTTCATGGCAAACAGTACTGCTCGGTACATCTGGACAAGCCATTCGGTAACATTGAAAGTGAACGGTGCGTACCCTGTAGCTACTTGGTCCGGACGACACTGATGAGTGGATAGAACATACCAATTACCCTTCGACCGCATACTCGGCAACAGTTCGGCTTTGCCTGCCATCCTCTACGCCGACATCACTGCTCCCGGGTTTAGAAAGTGGCACAAGACATTGAGTAGCACAGCCAGAGAAGGAAAGACATCGTACCGTGTCCGACACAAGCCTTCAGCCAAGGCCTCGACTTCACCTTTGATTGTCAACGGATATGGCGTGGAGCTACAACTGAAGCGAACCGACTACATTGTCATAGATGACCGACAAGCAGTGCAGGGCGAGAGTGCTGCCCAGAAGCCGATGGGCACGGACTTGAACGATGATGACCAAGTTGCAGACCTTAGGCCCCTGTCCAAGGACGAAGTGTCGGGTCTTGGGCTCAAAGCCGCTAGTTTCGTGGCCCAGAGTGAACAGCCCATGGACACTCTTATGAAGCTGGTGCAGGACTTTCCCAAGTATTCATCCATCATTGCTGCCCAAGACGCCTCTGAAGATTTTGTCGAGGAACACCTGAAGAATCGCGAGCAACTTCTCCCCGCTGGATACAACGTCATATGGATCAACGGCGTACAGATCCCAGCTCGCGATGTCAACCCATTCTCTTTGCTAGCGCACCTGCGACGGGAGCGAAGACTAATCAGTGGTATTCAGAAGCAAGGTCTTATTGGATCCGAAGTCATTTCCCTGCTATCACATCCAGCCATCGCGGAGACGCAAACAGAGGACGAGCCACAGCGCTATGACTTCAGAGATGCAGCTGAAGGTGGCAATATCATTGTTTGGTTGAATGATATCGAAAAGGACGCCAGATACGAGACCTGGCCTACTGAGCTTCGGGCTGTGAGTAAACGTTCATAAAGCTGTTGAACCCGGTGCTAACACTCACTTTCTCACAGTTGCTCCAGAGAACCTTCCCTGGCCAGTTGCCGTCTTGTCGTCGAGACATACACAACGCAATCGTTTCCGTCGACCTCACCTCCGCAGAGGACGTGACTAACCTCCTTGATGTCGTCCTCAGTCTCATCAAACGCGGCATTCCGATGCGCTGGGGTATTGTGCCTCAAACGACCGAACCAGGCGCCCTAGATCAAGCCAAGGTACTTTACTATCTACATGAAGCCTACGGTCTTGATTCTGTGACTGTATATCTCCAAAAGGTCAGTATTCATTGTTGTGCGCTCGCAACTCGTACTAACATGTGCTGCAGTCATTGGATGACAAGAAGCTGGCACATCCAGACAAAGCTATCTTCGCAGCAACCGTCAAAAACTCTCAAATTCTTGACGAGCAAGAAGCCCTCGCATTCGAGGATGTGTTGAAGTCAGAAGACCTTGATCGTCGCATTGCTGGAGCCAAGCAATACTTGAAGCGTCTCTCGGCAGAAGGTCCGAAATCTCCAATCTTCGTTAACGGCGTTCCTATTCCGGCCAATGAAGAGTGGTTGTCTACCATTAGCCAAAGAGTTGGCATGGACCTTCGTCTGGTGCAGAAAGGAGTCTTTGAGGGTGTCTTCAACGATGACAGCTGGGTGCCGCAATTGTTCCTCTTCCAGGCTGCCAACAAGCGCAACCCTGTTATCATCCCAGAGAACGAAAAGAACATCACAGTCCTCAACATGGCAGACTTCCAGGAGATCCACGGAGAGGCATTTGGTAAGATGCCGCGAGTCCGTGCATCAGATTCTGCCAGCAAGAGTGACTGGGTGCACATTACACTAGTCGCAGACTTCGACTCAACATCGGGATCTGCTCTTCTCAAATCGTTGGCCGGTTTCCGTGAAGCCAACCCAAACATCGAGGCAGTGTTGATACACAATCCCCAGTCTGGCGCGGAGCAGTCCAACACGTCAGAAGACCTCTTAGAAGCTTACATCAAGTCCGGCCATGAACTTACAAGCGAAGCTTTGATGGAGCTCCTAGCCCGAGATTCCAATCCCAGGTCCGTACCGACTGAATCCACAGCGTTCTGGAAGGTTGCCGAGCCAATTTACGACGCTTTTGGTCTGAAGCCAGGACAGCACGGTCTTCTCGTGAACGGACGTTATGTCGGTCCTATTCCAGATGACTACTCGTTCACCACTGATGACATGGAGACCTTGGTGAATTACGAGACAAATAAACGCATCGAGCCTTTGAACAAGGCACTCCAGAGCCTTGAGCTTTTGGACAAGATTGCCTCGCCTTTCGATATCGCTAAAATCCAGTCGCTAGTGGCGCTCTCAACCGTATCAGACGTGCCGGAGGGCATGTTCGAGACTGCATCGACGCTGAGAATTACGACGTACAACAACTGGACCGCAAAGCATACCGCTATTGTCAAGGGGGACCAAGATAAAGCTGTCTTCCAGATCGTAGCTTCTGTAGACCCTGCTACTGAGCTGGCGCAGAAATGGGTCCCGATTTTGAAGACGTTGAGTGATATGGATGGTGTACATCTGAAGCTCTTCTTGAATCCTGGCCAGATGCTGCAGGAACTCCCAGTAAAGCGGTTCTACAGATATGTGCTTGAGGCTCGACCCCACTTCGAACCTGACGGGTCTGTCGGCAGTTTGAAGGCGCACTTCTCTGGTATTCCGAAAGAGGCATTGCTGAACCTCGGCATGGATGTACCTCCTTCGTGGCTAGTCGCACCGCAAGAGTCTATTCACGATCTGGACAATATCAAACTCAGCACAATCCCAGCCGGAACCAATATTGATGCCATTTATGGGTTGGAGAGCATCCTCATTGAAGGTCACTCCCGCGACACAACCAACGGCGGTCAGCCACCTCGTGGGGCTGAAGTTGTCCTTTCTACAGAGAAAGATCCACACTTTGCAGACACAATTATCATGGCCAATTTGGGCTACTTCCAGTTCAAAGCCAACCCCGGCTTCTACAACATTCAACTGAAGAGTGGTCGCTCGCAGGACATCTTCAACTTGGATAGCGCTGGTACCGTTGGCTGGGCGCCTCAGCCGGGCGATGAAACCACTGAAATTGCCCTCATGAGCTTCCAGGGAGCTACAATCTTCCCTCGGTTATCCCGCAAACCCGGCCAGGAAACTGCTGATGTACTTGCCCCGGAGGAGTCGCTTGCTTCTGAACTCGTTGGCAAGAGCGCGCAGAAAGTCAATAGCTTTTTTGGCAAAATGGGACTAAACATCAACTCCGAGAAGGTCTTCCAGAAAGGCGCTGACTTGTTCGCGGGAGGTAAAGCAGCAAAGAAGGGCACCCAAGCAGACATCAACATCTTCTCAGTTGCCTCCGGTCATTTGTACGAGCGCATGTTGAACATCATGATGGTCTCAGTCATGAAGCACACAAACCATACAGTCAAGTTCTGGTTCATCGAGCAATTCCTTTCGCCGAGCTTCAAGTCTTTTCTCCCACATATCGCTGCGGAGTACGGCTTCGATTACGAGATGGTCACGTACAAATGGCCACATTGGCTTCGTGGACAAACCGAGAAGCAGCGTGAGATTTGGGGTTACAAGATCCTCTTCCTGGACGTTCTGTTCCCATTGGATCTTGAAAAGGTCATCTTTGTCGACGCGGATCAGATTGTGAGGACAGACATGTATGAGCTTGTGCAGCACGACTTGCATGGTGCGCCGTACGGCTTCACGCCCATGGGCGACTCACGCACTGAGATGGAAGGGTTCCGTTTCTGGAAGACCGGTTACTGGGCCAATTTCCTGCGTGGCCGCCCATACCACATCTCCGCGCTCTACGTCGTGGATCTTGTTCGCTTCCGTCAACTCGCGGCCGGAGACCGACTGCGCCAGCAATACCACTCGCTCTCCGCCGATCCCAACTCTCTTTCCAACCTGGACCAAGATCTACCCAACAACATGCAATTCAATCTCCCAATCCACAGCCTACCGCAAGAATGGTTGTGGTGTGAGACCTGGTGCAGTGACGAGGATCTGGCAAAGGCGAAGACTATCGACCTGTGTAACAACCCACAAACCAAGGAACCGAAGTTGGATCGCGCCAGACGGCAAGTGCCTGAGTGGAATGTGTATGACGAAGAGATTGCGGCATTGGCGAGACGTGTCAAGGGAGAGGAGAAGGCTGCGGAGGTGGTGGATGTACAGGAACAGGAACAGCTGAGGGAGAAGAGGGAGAAGGATGCTGAGAAGAAGGTAGAGCACAATGAGTTGTAAGTAAGTTTAGAAGAGTTTGCGATGGATGTACGTGGATAGGTCAGGATTATTACATCCCAATTGTAACAGCGATGGCCTGCACACCTTATGTCAACAACACCATTCATGCATGTGTATTCATGTTCGTATCGTAAAGTTTTCCCATTATCTTTCTGGCTTGTCAAAGAAAAGCCCCTGCTACAAGTTCCCCCTCTTTTCCCCTCCCCATCTTCCGCTGATTCGTCAGCTGCACCCTCTACACCATTACAAATAAAGGGCCGACAGAGCCGTTTGTCCCGACCGCTCATGACGATGCATTCAACGACAATCCCACCCGATGCCGTCATAACAACCACCAAGCTCTTGCTTCTTACATTTAAACAAATAACAGGTTTTTCCAACTAAAACACTCGCACGAGTGAATGTGGAGAAAGACAATGATCATCTCGGCACGCTTGCCGCACATGTGCATGTTCGGTTGCTCGGCTCCATTAGCGTCATCTGTTGTTCTGAGTTGTCTGAACAATACTGATGCGAGGTTATGATGACATACATGGTGGGTGCATGCAGGCTGTAGGTAATACTTTTTTTG
>Ga0265797_10009385_pt1 | contig 12747 bp, 8 predicted proteins | sample P2T30metagenome_FD_192433 | JGI IMG/M metagenome (GOLD analysis project Ga0265797, IMG submission 192433) | Plant litter microbial communities from East Loma Ridge, Irvine, California - P2 T30 | ecosystem: Environmental > Terrestrial > Plant litter > Unclassified | place: USA: California... | reverse complement strand
TCCCATTTCATTCAGTATAAGGTAAGTCTATCAGCCAAGCTCGCCAAAGACAATCGTGCTGAAATTGACAGTTCGCAAGATTAATGGTATGTGGTGCGACGCCATTCGCGCACTACTGGACGGTATAAATCAACCAATTGCTAGAGGGATCTGGTGGTTGCGATAATATGTGTAAGGCACACGATTTAGGAGAGCTCCTCAGGCAACTCAAAGCATGTGATCTTCTGTCTACCACATTCCTGGTCCAAAGTCGACCCCCGTTTATTGGATTGTGCCATCACCTGCTAGCAGTCAAGGTTAAATAAGATTTCCTTGGCACATCAATACAAATTATCTGGGTCAGACAGTCATTGCCGCCTAGCCAATTCTACCCTTTTTGAAATCCTCCAACAGGCCCGTGCTGGTTTGGAGTTGAAGCCCAGCGACTTCGGATTTTCAGTCTCCTAGAAACAAACTATGTTTACATCGAGGAGTGTAAGGTAATACTCAGGCAAAGATCAGCTTCGAGGTAGATATTGGACCTACTTCGATTATATTAGTATGCAATAATAGCACTCATAGTCTCTAGTGTATCTCTCCCATTGTGACACTGCTAATTTGGGTACGATTTGCGTAACATACTCTATTAGCAAAACAACCTTCTCATCTTGTATATCGTCTGTCGCACTCACTAAAATGTTTCTGAACTAACGATAAGCAGACAAAAAGACTAACTGTTAATAGCTACATAACATAACCTATTAACCTTATATTAGGCGTTATCATACTCGAAAGATATACTAAGAGAGAACCATCAAATCTTGGCCTTGGCAGGTAAAGTAACTCTTGTTCCATGCACATAACATATGCTTCTCATCTTCTCAGCTGCCTCACCCCAAAGCTCGTTCCTCAAAACGCTATACACGCCCATCTTCGCCCTCCCCTGAACCTCTCTTGCCTTCTTCAGCGCTACTTCAAGCATGTCCTTGGGCGCTGCAACCTCATCCACAATACCATCTGCATAAGCCTCCTTGCCCGTCCAGCGATGCGCTTCAAGCAGCATCTTCCTTGCGACCTGCGGCCTCAGCTTCAACCTGGGGAGGAACCCTATGCCCGGAAAAGAAAGCCCCAGATTCACCGGCGGCATTGAAAAGAAGCCGCGCTCGGCATTCATGATACGGTAATCGTGCGCCAGAGCAAGCGGGCACGCGCCTCCAAACGCATGTCCCGTCAACAACGCAATCGTTGGAAACGGGTAGTCGAGGAGCGTGGCCAGAAGCGGGAAGAAGCCATCGCTGTTGGCAAAAGGGTTCGCCTCGAGTTCGTCGAGCTCTAGACCGGTGCACCAGAATTTCTCGTCGCTGCCCTTTGTTATCACGCAGCCGTCCGAGCCGGGGCCGAGCTCACGCTCAATGTCGCGTAGGGCGCGTATGATTTCTTGGGCAAAGGCGACATTGATGCGGTTTTCGGGCGCTTTGGCGAGGCTGAGGACAAAGATGTGGTCGTGGCGGGTGACATGCAGGTTGGTGTATGGGCCTAGCGCCATGCCGAGCGTGTTGGGGGTGCAGTAGAAGGTGGGAGGGGGGAGACTACTGGGGATTATCGCGACGATATGTCAATCGATCTATGCAATCATTGTGGATCGGTCTAGCGAACGCCATGATACTTCCCTGCAATGGGGTAGGGCGTCAAGGCCTCGGCAGCTAGTCGTGGAGAACATGGGGAAGATGGTTCGCGGGGTATCTCGTATTCCGCCCCTTGCCTGTGCTGCTGACTCATCATCTAGAACCGGCTATGCATACATCCCAGACAACATCCTAATGTAGCGGAAAATGCGCAACTATGGGCGAGCATTGTGTGGATAGTCGAAGCTTTACGGGAATTCATAGTGAAGCTAGCTTTGGCCATCTTGTAGCTGTTTAGGCAGCTCCTCTCTTCTCACCACAACACAAGAATACAGAGGTGCCGACGTATCTCTTTCATGCCAGTGGGTATCATGTTGGTATTATTGCCTTTTATACACCCAGAAACCTTGCTAGGGTATCTCATAATTAGACTTGTTGCTACCTTCAAGCGGCCAACGCCTGTCTGTGTGCATATCAGCTATACATATCAAGAAACAAACATCAATTCAAGACATCAAAAACAGCAATGGCAACCAGTCAAATACTGCAGCTTCATCGCTATAGTCAATTAACAACCCAGTATCGCTCCGTTATGAGCTAATACAGTGCGTCATTGGTTTCTGCTACGGTTGGCACACTCAAAACAGAAAGTACGTTTCAAGAAAACATAGGTAAGACTGTAGAAGAAATAAGCCCAGCACAAGACACTTTTGTAGACATTTAAGGGTTACACTGCGAGGCTTTATCTCCACCCGCAATTTAGGAGCAACATAGCAATGATCTCCAATGTTCAAAACATATCTTCAGTACTCATTCCATGTTCTAAGCATAGGTACTTCATGGAGGCTACCCAGTGTATCTTCCCGCTCCAGTTTCCCTCAAGCCTATGGGCACACTTTGAGTACTACTAATAACACATCGTTGCAATCTGAGCGGCGTCTACCAAGACCTCAAGAGCCCACTCTATACCCCAAAGCCAACAGCCGCCACATCTGCACACCATTGTAAACGCACCGTTCCATGCGACTGGCACCAAGAGGGTGAAGCTTATTTGCCTTGAACGTCTTGTCCCACCTCAACACACACTCTGGGGTATCAAGGCCTTACCCCGTTTGTAGATGCTCAGTCGGTTCGTCAACCGTGAAAATCATACAAGTACCGCGCTTCAGCGAACCCTTTACCAGATAGTTCCTATCGAAATTGAAACCAAACGTCCAGAGTGCATTGCGCGAAGCGCAGTGATGCGCAGACATGGTCACGACGAGGCTGCAGGAGCCTGGCGTAAGCTCTCGCAGTAAAGTCTGCAGCCCACTTATGCGCAGGTTGCTGGGCATGTTTTCGACGTCTAGGATGAGCTCAGGAATCGTGCTTTCGAGGTTCCTGTGAGTTTCACGGGCGCGCTGGAGCCCGATTTCAAAGCTGAGAGTCTGGGATCCGTGTCTGGAGTCCGACAGCTCTGTGAGGTCGTTCAGGAAGCGGAACTTGGACGATATGCGCAAGCGAAGGCGCCAGCTGCTGATGTCAACGTCGACATCTGTGGCCACGGGCGTGCTGCCGTAACGATATGCGGCTCTTAGCGATTCGGGTGTGCAGTACGGGTCATCAGCTTCTTCTTCTTCTTCTTTAGCCTCACCATATTCCTTATCCGTATCCCAACTAGGAGAGTATGTATTGGATTCCGAAGAAGAGTCAGGAGGCTCATTCATCCCACGTGGAGTTGTTTGAGGCTTGAGAGGGCAGATGCCTGCGGATCGCTGTCTCCAGGACTCTTGTTGTTCAGAAAAGGAATCCAGTTCCTTGTTGTAAACCCACCTTTTAATCGGATTTGAGAGTACTCCCCACGCATCATTGGGTAGGCGGAACTGCCGCTTTGCCAGATTCCGTGAGAATGGGCCAAGCCGCTGCATTTTTTCTGGGCTGTTGGCCAAGAGGATTGACCGGTACGCAGCTTCAACGTCAGATTGTGAAGCTGAGCGGCTTACCTTGAGATTTTCGTAATGACTAGGGTACGACATGGTTGTGGGTGGGTTGTTTGGGGGGCTGAAATGAGGATTTGATGGGTGGGATTTGAACCACGATGGATTTATTAATAAAGGTAACGGGTGCAGGATCGTACACAGAGTGAAATGAGAACTAAGAGCGCAGTGGTGGAACTCGTCCGAATGACGACTTCATTTCTTCCTTGTCATGAGTGAAACAATAATTTACAGGCGCCTCAGTACTCAGCAAGCGAAACATGAAAAATCTAGTTCTACGAATAAGATCAGACTACATAGAAAACCACGCCAAACTTGTATATTCAAGTCTCCCGATGGGATTTCCATGGAGTAGCGTCACAACAAAATAGGTGGAGTTTTTCATATATTTAGCAAGGAATTCTACCTCGCTGATGCGATAGCCTGTGGGAGAGAAATTCACTACGACTACATTGTCGGACGTGCTGAGTTGGGATTTCGTGCTTGGTCGGATGCTCATCAAGATTGATATGCGGCCACGTTCTTCAACCATGGTACTTTTTTGCCACTCGTAGGGTTCGCGGGAGCCTTCCAGCGTGGTGGTAAAGGTAAAACAGCTAACGGAAAGAAGCCGAGTTCGGAATTTGTTTAGCTGCGATTCAGCTCTTGTAATAGTGAGGATATTAGATGGACAGCAACTTGTTGCTTGGGAATGACCTGTAACTCTGGAGTCATCTATTTATCATAATCTGTCGACTTTGCAAGGCCAGAGAATATTTCGTCGATGTCTTCCGCATTTGATGCTATTTCGGCGTTTATTCACTCTGCTCCTGCCACGTGTTTTGTGTTGCGTTATCCAAGTAGTTCTTCGTACGAATACCTTCGGTATGCTTTTTTTATGCTTTCTAGAAATTTATCGTCTATATCATATTGGATTAGCATGCGATGATCACGCGGGTGATATTTTAATTGATGAATTTAACTCATATAGTGTAAAGACATAAGCTAGTCTAAGGAAGGATGAAGTGTAGAGTGAGCGTACGCGAGACGTTAGCACGTCGACCGTAAGCTTATGGTTATTTTTGTGCCAGAGGAAGTATATAGAAATGTATCTAGCAGCATGTGGCGAGTCTAAGACGTAGCTAGGCCTGTGTGTAGTTGTACAAGGCTTTAGTAATCTCGAATTTAAGGCGCTTTCACACTCTTATGACTACCAAACGTGAAATTGTGAAGAAAGCCATGTGATGGTATTAGAGTAGGAGATGATGAGGTTGCGTTTGTGGCAACCTTGCGAGGTCTTGCCCTCACATGTGTGGGGAAGGCCCTGTCCAACTCCGCCAAGACGCTAGTTGCTCACTTGTGTCAGGTCGCGTACCGGTACTGGCGTCATCCCACGCGCTACTTGGCTTTCACTTAGTCTCGGTCAACACCACCAAACTTGACAATGATCCTACAGTGGAATCAATGCTCCCTACGTCTACCGCTACACACTCGCGCTCACAGCTTGTGGAACGTTGCGCAGTGAGCACCCCGCGCTGAGCCTTTCTGGCATTACACCACATGCATGTGTCCATCGTGTATCAGTCTTGTTGGCACGATCCTGTTCCGACTTGATGCACTGCTGAGGTACTATGAGGCAATATCTTGTCACAGTAGGAGCGTAGGACACGCATCAAATGCACCATAGACCTTCTAGCTCCCGGACTAGGACGCACTCGTACACCACTATCCTCCTTTCGCTGTCCAGAATTATCGAATACTGGCATGCTTGCATTCCATGCATCTGCGTTATCTAGATCCACCTCAGCCTCAGGGCACAGCCGTTTATACTCGCGCTAGAACATGCAACGAATATTCCACACACTACATGCAGATGATCATCTGCAGCTTGATATGACTCCAAGCACGCCACTGCACTCTCTAAACAATATACGAGGCGCTTCCCCGACCGCTTCAACCAATCCTTGAAGTCATTTCATTAATGAACACATGGGACACTCGTTTGCGAGGTGGCGTTTCATGTATAGCAGCGGTAGCGAGCCGGGTAAACAGGAGACATATATTATCGGCCCGGATATTATCCCAGTACATTTTGTCTTGGCCAATATACCATGTGCAGTACTACACACTAGTTCTGGATGAACAACGGCTCTCTGCATGTGCCTAGCGAAGGGAAAGATGTACCATTGTCGAATTACCACAGCAACGCCTCCAAGGCGCTGCGTACAGTATGCGAAAAGTCAATGCTTCACAGTAAGCACCCACTCCTACTCGGAGTTTAACAATACTAATGACAAGGATCTGCGGCCCGATGATACCGTTCATCAAGTCCACTGTCTCAAACAATAATTCGAGCAAGTGCTTAACAGTACCAAGCGGCTTGGGTAAAGCACATGGTACATGTGACAATCACCACGTCTATAAAGAGCGCTGTATACCTTTGCTTTGTACCATCCAGATCCTTCGTTAACTCTCACGCCTTTCATTCATCATGGTACAACTCACCCAGTTCGTTTTGGCATCTGCCGCCCTCGCCAACGCTGTGTCCGCAGCCCCCAAGCCACCTGCGCCACCAAGTAATGTGACGGTCAACCCTTGGATCGGAAAGGACCGTTATGTTGTCCAAAGCTACGCAAAGAAGCTCGACCAGACTATTGCTTCGTTTATCGCACAAAACGACAGCCTCAACGCCGCACGCACACGTACCGTTGCCCAAAAGGTATCCACTTTTACCTGGATCACTTCGCGCGCAGGCCTCCAAGACATTACCGTTGCTATCAAAGAGGCTCGCAAGCAGAAGAAGGGTCTGAGGCCAATGATTGTTGGTCTGGTCCTCTACAATCTCCCCGACCGCGATTGCTCTGCTGGCGAGTCTGCTGGCGAGCTTAGCTCCGCAAAGGACGGCTTGAATATCTACAAGAAGGAATTTGTCGACCAGTACGCAAAGCTCGTGTCTCAGGCCAGGGATCTCGAATTCGCAATTGTTCTCGAGCCGGATTCTTTGGGCAACGCTGTTACGAACCAGAACGTTCCTTTCTGCGCTACCGCCACTCCAATATACGAGGAGGGCATCGCCTATGCAATCTCCAAGCTCCAGTTCCCCAATGTCCATCTTTACATGGACGCCGCCCACGGAGGCTGGCTCGGATGGGCTGACAATCTGAAGCCCACCGCTGAGGTCTTTGCGAGGGTTGTCAACATGGCGAAGAAACTCAACCCTGCGGCCAAGATCCGGGGCTACTCCACGAACGTATCCAACTACAACCCCTTCCAGGCAAAGGTCCGCGAAAACTACACCGAATATTCGCCGTCTTGGGATGAGAGCCACTATGCCTCGTCTCTCGCCCCATACATGGAGGCTGAGGGTCTACCGGGCAACTTCATCATCGACCAGGGCCGGGTCGCTCTTCCTGGTGCTCGCAAGGAGTGGGGCGACTGGTGCAACGTCGCACCAGCTGGCTTCGGATTACTCCCCGGTACTGCGCAGAACAACACCAACGTCGACTCGATTGTATGGATCAAGCCGGGTGGTGAAAGTGACGGAGCATGCGGTCTCGCTGGTGCACCGGTTGCTGGTGCTTGGTTCGACGCGTACACTCAAATGCTGATCAAGAACGCCGACTCATCTCTCAAGCCCACCTACTCGAGGCCCTGAAACGAGGCCTTATGATTAGACCGTGCCAATGGCACGTGTGTACCCAAAGCTTAATTTTTCGGTTGTATATATTATATGGAACGCCAGTTTGTAGTAATTTTACTCGTCACTTTCATGATCGTTTCTCGGTGATACCTCATGTTTGATTCAGACTGTTCACAAGCCCAGCCGCCCCTGCTCTATGTAGAGCCGAATATGCCAGCACTAGATGCTTACAAGTTATAGCTATCCATTAACTGCTGCATCTTCCATTTCTACTCTCGTGATTGGTGAAGCCCTTGCCGCCTTTTCTCTCTCTTCTCAATTGAGCCAGGCGTATGCGCTGAGACTTTTCCAGGGCACTGACCAAAACTTGGTGGCAAAAAGTCGGAGAAAGACACATCAAAGTTAGGGATGCTATTGGAGAGCATTCGCCGTCATGTTTGATCACATTTATGTTGATGTATTCAAAACATGCCTGAGTTACCGAGTCTTGCCGGTTGTTTCGCGCATTGTATTAATACGAACGTAAGAGCATCATGACTGAAGCCTCCATGTCTGTTAGTTGTGTCACCTGTTTGACGCTACAGAATGACATTGCCATGACAATCTACATGAACAAGCTTCATGCCCGCTAGGCGCACTTCCGGTCATCTGTTTTTAGCAGCTTGTAGAATTGCACGTGGTGTTCACAGAGTCGGAGCTATTCCAGAGGTCGTGATTCGCCGATATCACGGGTCTTGTTCAAGCGCTCGGCCGAGGGAAGATACAGCCTGGCCAGCTGCTACGGCCTTTTGAAGGTGGCGCGTCCGCTGTCTGCTCACGATTCTAATATCACATTGAACAAGTCTTGTATTTGCTGCCGGATGAATATAGCAGTCAAGATTGATAGTCAGTTGGACAAACACGTGAGCAACTCGAGCGCCACGTTGAGCAAGAACGAACCTCGGCAATTTCCCCGGTTTCTAAACAACGCGGTTAGCGCCGGTGCGACAGAACAACCGACCCTCCGACTAGAGCACACCGTAGTGTCGTCTTGCCCAGGTATGCCTCATGCCACTGCCAACACGCATATCAGAGCACTGAAGACCACATTTCGTTCTGTAGTGCCACTTGGCTTATAATGAGTATGAGCGAAGATTCACACGCGACGAGAGTTGTGCCGCCAAGCAGAAGGAGGGACAAGCCCATATTGAGCTGCACTCTTTGTCGGCGACGAAAGTGAGCATCGTTGAGCCTCAATTACCTGCTACAGGCGCATGCTAATAGCCCGGAGGTTGAAATGTGACCGCCTTCAGCCATGCAAGACCTGTGTGGATCGCGGGCTTTCGCTATCCTGCGCATACGTTCGAAGCACCCCAGCTTCAAAAGAGCCTAAAGTGCCAAATAGTGTACATGACCGGATCGATCAGCTCGAAAAGTTGGTAACCAACTTAATGGGTGGTAATGACACCCGTCATGCCAGCCCTGCGACATCCACACTATCGCAACACCCGCACCACGATACCGATATACCCGGAACTCCGGATCGTGTCAAGTTCCAAGGCGAGACAACAACGTACTCGAATAGCGGCCACTGGACGAGCATTCTCGATGGGGTAAGTCCCCTTTTACTTGCTAAGCTTCCTTTTCTTGAACAGAATCTAGATCTCAGAGTTGCGTGAACATCTTGATCATATACCTGAATCACCCATTCCAAAAGATGAACTACATGAAGATATCCCTGGCCCAGAGTTGTTGTTTGGCCGGTATAGACACGCGACCAAAGAGGAGATACTCGCTGGCCTGCCCCCCAAGTCCGAAACAGACAACTTGCTAGAATCGTTTTTCCAATCGATGGATACGCACCCAAGTAAGCCAGCAGGCCTTTTCAGAATTGCATCTACTAATTACTACAGTCATATTGCACAAGCCCACCTTTCTCAAACAGGTAAGACTTTGGTACTCTACAGTATCTAAACATCCACTAACAGCTGCGAAGTACCAAGACTTCTGGGCTCAACCATTTAATACCTCTATCATGTGGATGGGGCTTCTCTACTCTGCTCTCGCCATTGGCTTTCGGTTCAAGGCGAAGCTTGAATCTCGTGCACGTGACGGTTCCGATTTGCCGCCAGATCCAAACCTGACGTTGCATTCGGCTCGCATGAGCTTCTATCGCGAAAAGGTTGTACAATGTATGATTCTTGCAAACTACACCAAATGCCCTCCCTTCACCATCGAAACACTTCTGTGTTATTTTGGTACCGAACTTTTGCGAACACCGGATACTCAGTACAGCATGTACGTGCTCGTGGGTATGCTTGTACGCCTCGCTTTTCGAATGGGGTACCACAGAGATGCATCGAGGTTTCCAAACATATCGCCTTTTAACGGAGAGCTTCGCCGTCGCAATTGGATTATTATCATGTCACTAGATCTCATTACGTCGTCTCAGGTTGGCCTGCCAAGGATGATCCAGCCGTTCATGTACGATACCCAGGAGCCCCGTAACCTGGATGATGATGACCTCCATGAAGACATGCTGGAATTACCACCCTCAAGGCCGGAAAAAGAGCTGACACAACTGCTGTACTCCATATTCCTTACGAGAATTCGCAGGCAGCAGGCCCAGATCATAGACATGATGAACAGCACATTGCACCCAACCTACCGAGAGATCATGGACATTGACGCAACGCTGGGACACATCCATGATAGTATTCCATGCACTCCTGGAAGCATCTCGCTTGACAACTGCGATGTTACTACCTTGCCGAATTCAATGCGTCGTTTGTACCTGTCTTTGGCTAGTTTGAAGGCAAAGTTATTGCTGCACCGGCCGTATCTCAAGCTCGGTCGAACTGATGCAAAGTATGATTACTCGAGAAGGGTATGTCTCAATGCTGCTATGGAGATGCTACGCATCCAGCGCACACTTGACAGGGATTTGCAACCCGGTGGCAAGCTGGACTCGCAGTCATGGCGTGTAGCTACCGTGAGCTGGTACATGTCGACCGTTGTTTCACAAGACTTCCTTCTTGCCACCACAGTGCTAATCCTAGATCTCGACGAAGACTTGGTCTCTCCAATGCCACAAACTGCCCATCCAGATAGAGGCGAACTACAGTTGGATCAAGAGGCGCCCAGTCGCGAAGAGATTATAGCATCGTTGCGTTCCGCGTACGCAATCTGGACCAAAGAGAGCAAAAAGTCTCAGGAGGCATTCAAGGTTGCCGCAGCCGTGAGGCTCGTCCTTGGTAAATCAGAGAACAGCGGAAACCACGCTAACGGTTCTCCACACAGTGAGTCGCCCAAGATCGTGTTTAATGGTAATATGTGTAAACCTAACAAATCAGCGAATTCCGGAAGGGACCAGATGAACTTTGCCTCTCCGACGCCATCCTTTGACTTTAATGAAATGCCATCCGCTGCTCCCTGTTCTGATGTGTTTTCAATGGGCCATGGCACTCTTGGTCACACATTCGATCTTGGCAGCATGTCGATGGATTTGGATGGCTTCGCAATGGCCTACAACTGGGTAAGTTGTTTCAATCAGCAGTGAAGATCCCAGATTGACTGAACATCAGGGGGGCCCACCTTCTGAACTTCACAATCTTCAGATGCAACCATCCGCAGAATCTCCTCATCAGCAGCAACCCTACGGTTATGGAAACTCTGACCCCGCGTTCCGGATCCCTCAATACGACTGCCATGAAGTGACAGGAAATGATGAACAAGAGCATTCAAGTATCGCACCTTCGCTGAACAGGTTCGGGTCCTAATGTGGAGAAACCACGATCGTCGGCTTAGCGTTTCACGCTTCCGAACCAATCGGGACATTTTGAAGCACGCCCTTTTTTTCGATTGCCCGTCTCCCGAGGGGCATGGCATCAATTACATCAGACGCAAAGCAAGATGAGATGGCGGTGGAGTGTTCAATAGTATCAGAGACACAGGAATGATGCAACCCGATGAGCTTTGAGCGGGTTGTTGTCCTTGCTACCCTATGGCAGTTTCACCAGTGCGGCGCTTTGACAGTATCCGTCGCCGATCCGAGGATCAATGATCGCCAACTTTGCTTTTGCATCGCGATTTTGCGAATGGGGGAACTGTTTGGACTAGTCTCAACTGCATGCGTAAGCCTGGTGGAGCCCAAACATGGACTGAATGCTCACAGGGCCGTCACACACAATTGCAACGTTCCAACGACGTCTATCCTTGCACTTCAGACAGTGGGAAAGGGTATTCACAAAGGGAAGCCCATGTGCGTCATGTTGTGGGCTCGTGTACATATGCTGCATTCGGACGGTTTCGCATGACTGAAATGAACGGCAACGGCCGGGGCTGGTTTCCTCGTGCGTGTCATCATTATCGTCAGTCCTTTCTTGCGACTCCCCCTCACTGCAGAGTTGTTCCCGCGCGACATGGACGAGATCCGCGATACATTCTACTCTGAGAAGATATCTATCCAGCCTGACCTTGGAGACCTGCGAAAGTCGACTGACAAGGCATTGCCCGCACCGCCCGTGACACCAAAGAGGGTATTGATGAAATATCGGTTTTCAGCAACCTTCGCCATTGCAGTTGCTGTCACGAGCTTTGTACTTGTGCTGGTACTGGTACTGGCTGGCAAAGGGAAAGGTACCTTTGGAGGGCAATATCTGCTTGCTGTAAGCTAAAATACCAATGAGAACGCAGCAGTGTCAAAAACTAAGAATGTATGCAGTTGGACACGTCAGCCCTGATGCAAGGCGCCCAAACACAGCAGCGGCAGCAACCAGGCGCAGTAGTCGCAGATGTATACTACCTCCATCTCCAACACATCTGCTATGGCTACAAAGAAGCCAACACAAAATCCATCATCATACGAGACTGCGAGACATACACCCACGCAAACAGCAGTAGGTGACACCCTAATCCCAACCCTTCATATCACAATTGCAACTAACGCGCACTCGTAGGAATAACCGCTTACCTCGCCTCCACCTGCGCATCCACGAGCTCCACATGCTCACTTTCCCTCGTCGCCAACGTCCTTGAGGCCCTTTTAACATCCCTCTCCACAACCCGCCATGTCCTCTCCGCTTTTCTCATCATCGCTCTCGCCAGCAGCGCCTTGTCAGCACTATCAGCGGTTCCTGCAATCGTCTTTCCGCACTCGCCTCTTCTGGCTTACTGCAACGTATTCTGGCCATGTCTTGCGAGCATTTTTGTCTTGCTCGCCGCCATGATGACCAGCGTTTTAGTGCCGGGCCTTGTTTCTGTGGCTGGCGGCGTTGTGGGGGTTGTAGGACTGCGAGTTTTGCCTGGGAACGGGGTATTGTTGCTGGTGTGGTTGAGTTGGGGGTTTGTGACGCTAGATGCAGTGTATTGGGGGGTAGTTTGGTGGGTCGAGGTTAGACGGTGGGGGATGCAAAAGAGCACGAGAACGACGAGGCGGGTCGACGAGGAGATTGGGCGGTGGATGGGGAGGGGCTGCGTAGGGAGAAGGTTTAGGGATCTTTAGTTGTGAGACAATACACTTTTTTTTGAACATTTACTGCTCCTGTGGACTGGACTGGACTGGAGATAG